>Ga0105247_10001908_pt1 | contig 14552 bp, 12 predicted proteins | sample KBSS24metaG_FD_81519 | JGI IMG/M metagenome (GOLD analysis project Ga0105247, IMG submission 81519) | Switchgrass rhizosphere microbial communities from Kellogg Biological Station, Michigan, USA - KBS S2-4 metaG | ecosystem: Host-associated > Plants > Roots > Rhizosphere > Soil | place...
GAGCGGACGCGGCGGCGGCGCGGCGTCCTCGACGCGGAACGCGGCGCGCACGCGCTCTTCGATCGGCGCGGCGGCCGCGGCGTCGTGGACGTGGAGGCGCGCGAGGTGATCGCCGCGCGCGACCTTCGCGCCGGGCTTCGCGAGGACGGAGATCCCGACCGCCGGATCGATCGCCTGATCGGCGCGCGAGCGGCCCGCGCCCATCGCGACGGCGGCGAGGCCGATGGCGAGCGCGTCGGCCTCGGCGACGAAGCCGTCGCGCTCGGCGGCGATCGGCACGGTGACGGGCGCGACGGCGAGGCGCGACGGATCGGCCACGACGCGCGCGTCGCCCCCTTGCGCCTTCACCATCGCGTCCATGACGGGGACGCCCTCGCGGCCGTCGATGGCGCGGCGGATCCGCGCGCGCCCCTCGTCGGACGTCCTCGCCTGCCCCGCGACGACGAGCATCGAAGCGCCGAGGAGCTCGGTGCACAAAACGAGATCGGCCGGGCCCCGGCCGTGCAGCACCTCGAGCGCCTCGCGCGTCTCGTTCGCGTTGCCGACGGCCACGCCGAGCGGCGCGCTCATGTCGGTGAGGAGCGCGACCACGCGCTTGCCGGCGCGCGTGCCCACTTGAACGAGCGCGGTCGCGAGGGCCCGCGCGCTCGCGATGTCCTTCATGAACGCGCCGCGCCCCACCTTCACGTCGAGCACGAGCCCGTCGATCCCCTCGGCGAGCTTCTTCGAGAGGATCGACGCGACGATGAGCGGGATGCACTCGACCGTCGCGGTCACGTCGCGGAGCGCGTAGATCCGCTTGTCCGCCGGCGCGATGTCCTTCGTCTGGCCGATCATGCACGCGCCGGTGTCGCGCACGATCCGCGCGAACACCTCGGCGGGGAGATCGGTCGAGAAGCCGGGGATCGCCTCGAGCTTGTCGAGCGTCCCGCCGGTGTGGCCGAGGCCGCGGCCGCTCACCATCGGCACCGCGACGCCGCACGAGGCGACGAGCGGCGCGAGGCAGATGGACACCTTGTCGCCGACCCCGCCGGTCGAGTGCTTGTCGACCTTCGGGCGATCGACGCCGGGGAGGTCGAGCACCTTGCCCGAGTGGAGCATCGCGTCGGTGAGGGCGACGGTCTCGGCGTCGTCGAGGCCGCGGAAGAACGTCGCCATCAAGAACGCGGCCATCTGGTAGTCGGCCAGAGATCCGTCCATGAACGCGGCGATCAGCCGCCGGATCTCGGCGCCCGGCAGCGGGTGGCCGTCGCGCTTCGCGGAGAGGATTTCGACGAGGGTGCGCTCCATCGCGCCGAACCTACCACGCGCCGCCCGCGCGCCCGCGCGCCACGCCGGTGGGCTCCACCCGCGTCACGCCGCGCCCACGCGGCGGCGGCCGTGCGTCACCCGCTCGCCGCGACGCGTCGCCGTCGGGGGGCGGCGGCGGCGCGTCGCACGAAGCTTGGTTCGCTGCGGGCCGGGTGCACTACACTGCCGCGCGATGCGAACGAGCTCTTCGATCCTCGCCTTGGCTTCCATCTTCCTGATCCCGCTCGGCCTCGTCGCGTGCGACCCGCCGAAGTCCGACGCGGCGCCCGCCCCGTCGACGTCGGCGCCCGTCGCGGCGGCCTCCGCCTCGCCCCCCGCGAGCTCGGCCCCCGCGGACACCGCGCCGGCAGCGAGCGCGGCGGCGGCGGCGAGCGCCGCGCCGGCAGCGAGCGCCGCGCCGGCGACGAGCGCGGCGGCGGCGGTGGCCGCGAGCGCCGCGCCGGCCTCGGCGGGCAGCGGCGCGAAGGCGGTGACGTTCCCCGCGTGCACGCCGCCGAACTGCCCGCTCCAGGCGTGGATGAAGACGAACACCGCGCCGGCGATGGCGGCGGCCGATCTCCCGGCGCTCGCCGGGGCGTTCGACAAGATCGCGAAGTTTGCCCCCGCCGGGTACACGAACTGGGCGTCCATCGCGAAGGACGGCGCCGCCGCGGCGAACGGCGGGAAGATCGACGGCGTGAAGGCGGCCTGCAAGTCGTGCCACGACCAGTACAAGACGAAGTACAAGACCGAGATGCGCGGCCGCCCCATCGCGTCCTGAGCGCCTCGTGGCGCACGCTCCGAGGGCGCGATCGAAGGGGCCGCGGCGGGGACGCCCGAGCGGGGAGTTCACGCAGCACCGGCGCCTCGATCGCCTCCGCGAGACGCTCGAGGCGCACCCGAGCGGCCTGACGCTCGAGGAGCTCGCCACGGTCCTGCACGTGACCACGCGCTCGGTGCGGCGCTACCTCGAGGAGCTGGATCGCTGGACGCAGCTCGAGTCGATCGCGACGGCGCCGGGCGGCGCGCACGTCTGGCGGATCAAGCCGAGCGAGCGCGGCCGCGCGCTCGTCCTGCGGCGCACCCAGGCGTTCGCGCTCCTCGCGGCGCGGCGCGTCTTCGACGTGATGCGCGGCTCGGCCCTGTTCGACGAGCTCGACGTCGTCCACCGGCAGCTCGTGCAGCTCGCCCACCGCCCGACGACGCGCCCCGGGCAGCGCGGCGAGCTCGCGTCGGGGCGGCGCCTCGAGGAGCGGTTCGTCTACGTCCCGTCGCCGTCGCGGAGCTACGCCGACCGCGGCGAAGAGCTCGACGACCTCTTCCACGCCGTCGCGGATCTGCACGCGGTGCGGTTCCGGCACCCGCCGCGCGCGGAGCGGCACGTCTTCCACCCCTACGCGCTCGTGCTCCACCGCGGGCGCGTGCTCTGCATCGGCCGCGACGCCGGCGGCCGCGACGGCGCGGGGCGGGACGCGGCGGGGCGCGCGGCGCGCGTCGTCGATTTCGATCTCACGAGCGATCTCGCGGGGCTCGAGTCGGAGCGGTTCGAGCTCCCGGACGACTTCGCCGTCGAAGACTACTTCGACGGCGAGTTCGGCGTCGCCGCGCCGGCGGCGCGCACGCGCGTCCTCATCGAGTTCGATCCGCGCGTCGCCGACGACGTGCGCCAGCGGAGGCTCCACCCCACGCAGCGGATCGCGACCGCGCCGGACGGCCGGATCCGCCTCTCCGCCGCGGTCGGCGATCTCCGCGAGCTCACGCGCTGGGTCCTCGGCTTCGGCGACGCCGCGCGCGTCATCGAGCCGGCCGAGCTCGCCGCCGAGGTGAAGGCGCGCCTCGAAGGCGCCCTCGCGCGGTACGCGTGAACCGGCCCCGCGCCGCGGCACCGCCGCGCACGCGGTTCCGCCCGAGTTCCACGCCGGCGGCGCGGCCGGTCCATCGCGGCACTTGAACACCGGACCGGAGCATGGGAAGGCATCGTCCATGAGCACCGCGCTGCACGTCTTACCGGCTGATCCCATCGTCCCGAAGAAGGCGCCCGTGGACCCGGCGACGTTGACCTACAAGGACCTCCTGCGCGGCCCGTTCTGGCAGAAAATCCCCACCTACCGCGACGTGACCGAGGCGCAGTTCCTCGATCACACGTGGCAGGCGAAGAACACCATCACGAACGTCGCGAAGCTCCTGAAGGCGCTCGAGGGGCTCGTCTCCGCGGCCTTCATCGCCGACGCGGAGGAGGGGTTCCGCCAGGCGCCGATGAGCGTCCGCGTCAGCCCGTACCTCCTGTCGCTCATCGACTGGAGCGATCCGTACGCCGATCCGCTCCGCATCCAGTTCGTGCCGGTGGCGTCGCGCCTCCTGCCCGACCACCCGAAGCTCGATCTCGACTCGCTCCACGAGCAAGAGGACGCGCCCGTCCCCGGCCTCACCCACAGGTACCCGGACAAGGCGCTCTTTCTCCCGCTCGACACGTGCCCGGTCTACTGCCGGTTCTGCACGCGGAGCTACGCGATCGGGCTCGACACCGAAGGCGTCGAGAAGGTGAATTTCCGCGCGAACGAGGAGCGCTGGAAGCGCGCCTACGAGTACATCGCGTCGCGCCCCGAGCTCGAGGACATCGTCATCTCCGGCGGCGACGCCTACCAGCTCCGCGCTCAGCAGATCACCGAGATCGGCGACGCGCTCCTCGCGATGCCGAACGTGCGCCGCCTCCGCTTCGCGACCAAAGGTCCGGCGGTCATGCCGATGAAGATCCTCACCGACGAGCCGTGGACGAACGCGCTCACCGGCGTCGTGGAGAGGGGGCGAAAGCTCCACAAGGAGGTCGTCCTCCACACGCATTTCAACCACCCGCGCGAGATCACCGCCATCACCGAAGACGCGATGAACAAGCTGATGGAGCGCGGGATCACCGTGCGCAATCAGTCCGTCCTCCAGCGGCGCGTGAACGACTCGCCGGAGGTGATGACGCTCCTCGTGAAGCGCCTCGGGCACGTGAACGTGCACCCGTATTACGTCTACGTGCACGACCTCGTGAAGGGCGTCGAGGACCTCCGCACGACGCTCGACACCGCGCTCTACATCGAGAAGTACGTCCGCGGATCGACCGCCGGCTTCAACACCCCCACGTTCGTCGTGGACGCGCCGGGCGGCGGCGGCAAGCGCAGCGCGCACTCGTACGAGTTCTACGACCGCGACACCGGCGTGAGCGTCTACACGGCGCCGTCGGTGAAGCCGGGGCAGCACTTCGTCTATTTCGACCCGCTCGATCAGCTCAGCGAGACGATGCGCCGCCGCTGGATGGACCCGGTCGAGCAAGAGGCGATGGTCCAGGACGCCGTGTCGAAGGCGCGCGCCCACGTCCGTTAGCGGGCGCGCGCGAGCGACGTGACGCCGGCGTCCGTCGCGTGCCGGCGTGTTGGCCCGCCGGCCTCCTCCGGCCGGCGCCGGCGCGTCCAGGGGCAGCGGCGGCTCACACCGTCAGTGCGCAAAACATCGCACCTTCACCCGCACGTACGCCCTATTCGACCGGCGAGATACCGGTTTTTGAGGCCGGTGAGGACCGTTTGGCGGAGCACGTCGTACGATGGGACCTCGCCCCAAAGGTAGGTGTCCGACCGATGCCACAGAACATCGCATCGTACGTCTCGCTCGCGACGTTCGCCGCGCTCGCGAGCCTCGCCGGCTCGGCGTGCACGGAGAAGCCGGTGACGCCCGACCCGTTCGAGGTCTCGATCGTGGTCGAGAGCGATCCGGGCGCGCCGGTCGCGCAGGCGGCGATCTTGCGGAACGGCAAGGCGCTGACGACGACCGATCCGGCCGGGCGCGCGCACCTGACGTTGATGGGTAAAGACGGCGAGTCGGTCGATCTCACCATCAAGTGCCCGGCCGAGTACGACTCGCCGCCGAAGCCGATCAACGTCCTCATGCGGCGCACGTCCGACAAGAAGGTCCCCGAGTACACGGTGACCTGTCCGCCGTCGATCCGGAAGATCGTCGTCGCGGTCCGCGCCGAGAACGGGCCGTTCTTGCCGGTCACCTACCTCGGAAAGGCGGTCGCCCGCACCGACGCGGCGGGCGCCGCGCACATCCTCCTGGCGATGAAGCCGGGCGATCAGTTCGAGCTCGGCCTCGACACCACGTCGGCGGAGCGCCTCCGCCCGCAGAACCCGCGGGGCACGTTCGTCGTGAAGCCGCGGGACGAGATCCAGGGCTTCGACGTCAAGTTCACGATGGAGAAGCCGAAGCCCGTCTATCACGCGCCGAAGCCGCGCCCGCATCCGTTGTGAGCGCTCGCGCGTACCGAGCGAACGCCACCGAAGACCCGTACCCCGCCGTGCTTGGAGTTGCCATGCCGTTTCACCACGACGACGTGCCTCGTTCGATGACAGCCCCGAAGCCGATCCGCCGCCCCTCGCCTCGCTCGTCCCGCCCCTCCGGGATCTCTCGCCTGTCCGCCGCCGCGGCGCTCCTCGCGGCGGGAGGGCTCGCGAGCTGCGACGACAAACCACGCTCGCAGTCGTTCGAGATCGCCATCCACGTGGAGAGCGATCCGGGGATGGCGCTGGCGGGCGCGACGGTCGTGCGCAACGGGCGCGATCTCGTCGCGACCGACACGCAGGGGCGGACGCGCCTCGTCCTCGAGGGGTTCGAAGGCGACACGGTCGACTTCATGGTCCGCTGCCCCCCCGATTTCCAGTCTCCGACGAAGCCGATCGGCGTCGTGCTCCACCGCCTCGCCGACAAGGGGCGCCTGCCCGAGTACAGCGCGCTCTGCCCGCCGACGACGCGAAAGATCGTCGTCGCGGTCCGCGCGGAGAACGGGCCGTTCCTCCCCGTCACCTACCTCGGCAAGACGGTCGCGCGCACCGACGCGGCCGGCGCGGCGCACGTGCTCCTCGCCATGAAGCCGGGCGATCAGTTCGAGCTCGGCCTCGACACCAGCGAAAACCAGCAGCTTCGCCCGGAGAACCCGACGAAGGATTTCGTGGTCCGCCCGAAGGACGAGATCCAGGGGTTCGAGGTGCGGTTCACGAAAGAGCCCTTGAAGCGGAAATACCATGGGCCCGCGCGCCCGACGTCGCTCGGCAGCGCCGGCGACGTCGAGGTCGACAACGGACAGAGCGGTCCGATCCTCACCGGCGACTGATCGCCCTCGCGAGCGCCGCGTCGGCGCGGCCGGGTCGCGCTCCGTGGATTGACCGCGAGGCTCTGAGGATCTGCCGTGCCCGCGCGCGCCCGCGCGCAACCCCAGACGCGGCCGCGGCGCCGAGCGCGGCGCCTCGACGTGGCCGCGCGAGCGCGCACCGACGCCGCGGCGCGCTCGCCCCATCGCGCTCCGCCGGAAACCCGCCTCGCGACGCGCTCCGAAACCACTTTCGGCTCCCTTCCCTGCGCCTCGGAAGTCGTCTAGGCTTCCGGTTGCATGAATCGTCGCGCTCTCTTCATCGCGCTCGTCGTCGCCGGGCTCGGCGTGTTTCTGCTTTTTCTTTACCAGAAGAAGTTCGAGACCGAAGCTTCGGGCGGCGAGAAAATCAAGCTCCTCATCACGGTCAAGCCGATCGAGCGCGGCACCGTGATCACCGAGGAGATGGTGGCGACGCGCGAAGTGCCGCAGGCTTACGTCGAAGATCGCGCCGTCAAAGAGGTAGAGAAGGCGAAGGTCCTCGGCCTGCGCGTCGGCAACACGCTGCAAGCGCAGCAGACGATCATGTGGCCCGACCTCGTCACCGCGAACGAAGAGCGGCGCGACCTGAGCACGCTCGTGCAGCCGGGCAATCGCGCGGTGTCGGTGAGCGTGTCGCGCGAGGACTCGAGCGTCGCGCTCATCCGCCCGGGCGACTACGTCGACGTCATCGGCGTCATGCAGCCGAACAAGGACAACGACAACGCGCGCTCCGCCGTCGTGCTCCTGCAGCGCGTGCTCGTGCTCGCCGCGGGGCTCGAGACGTCGGCCGAGCGGCAGCCGGCGAATCCCGACGATCCGAACCAGAATCGCCTCGAAGGCGTGCTCACGCTCAGCCTCACCATCCCCGAGGCGCAGCTCCTCTCGCTCGCCGCGGAGAAGGGTCGCGTCACCGTCGCCTTGAGGAACCCGGAAGACCAACGCACCGCCGAGCGAATCCCCGATATCAGCTCGGACCAACTCCTCAACAACGGACAGCGCAATGCGCTGCCGATCCGCGGCGGCGGCCCGAAGGGGCCGACATCCATTCCTGAAGGGGCGCGATAAAACAATGAGATTGGCGCGCGCAGTCGCACTCGCCGTAGTCGTCCTGTTTCCGTGCCTCGCGTCGCTCGCGTGGGCGCCGCCTGCTTTCGCGCAGCCGCGTGGCGGCGCCGCCGCCGCCGCGAACAACAAGAACGAGGAGCACACCGAAGAGCTGAACATGGCCATCGGTGAGACGAAGACGATCTCGGCCTCGGGGGTGAAGAACTACTCCGAAGGCGTGCCGGGGATCGTCGACGTGCGCCTCACGCCGGACGGCAATCAGTTCATCGTCACCGGCAAGAAGCAGGGCAACACGACCCTGCTCCTCATCAAGAACGATCAGACCCAGCTCACGTGGGTCATCACGGTGTCGCAGCGGTCACCGCAGGCGGTCGAGCGCGAGCTCCAGCAGCTCATCGAAGGGATGAACGGCGTGCGCGTCCGGCGCGTCGGCGGCCGCTTCTTCCTCGAGGGCGGCGTCACCACCGAGGGCGAGCTCAAACGCGTCGCGCAGATCGCGTCGCTCTACGCCGGGCAGGTCGAGTCGCTCGTCACGATCGGATCGGGCGCGGCGGATCGGCGCATCCTCGTCCGGCTCGATTTCTTCTACGTCTACTACGAGCGCACCTCGAGCTACGCGGTCGGCCTCGGGTGGCCGGTGTCGATCGGCGGGCAGGTCAACAACCAGCAGATCTTCCAGAACGAGATCGACTACGACTTCATCTCGAAGACGACGACCACGGCGCGCGCGTCGATCGTCAACCAGCCGCTCCCCGAGCTCGACATCGCGCAAAGGCACGGCTGGGCGAAGGTCCTGAAGCAGTCGACCGCGATCACGTCGAACGGCGCCGAGGCGACGTTCAACAGCGGCGGCGAGGTGAACCAGGTCGTGACCGTCGGCCTCACGGCGACGCTCGTGAAGGTCCTCTTCGGCACCAACGTGACGGTGCTCCCGCGCTTCGACTCGCAGACCAAGGAGATCGAGATCAAGCTCGACGCCGACGTCTCCGAGCTCACGCCCGCGCAAGGCGTGCAGGCGATCCCGGGGCGCAACGAGACGAAGCTCAACACGTTCGTCAGCCTGAAGCTCGGCCAGGCGCTCGTGCTCTCCGGCATCCGGACGCGCACCGAGCGGCACGACGTCGCGGGGCTCCCCGGTCTCAGCCAGATCCCGGTGCTCGGGGTCCTCTTCGGCAGCCACACGGACGAGCAGCAAGAGGTCGAGGGCGCGGTCTTCATCATCCCGAGCGTCATCGAGACGGTGCCGAAGTCGGCCATCGAGGTGATCCGGAACGCGCTCTCCAGCTACGACGAGTTCTCGGGCGAGATCGATCGCGTGGATTCGTACAACAAGACACCGCCCTCGGCGAAGTGAGGGGGAGGGGCCGGGACCTGGCATGAGCGCTCGCACGGTAGATCCGGCCCATTTCACGTCCCAAGTACAGGTCTTCATCCAGTCGGACGACGGTCTCGAACGGAACGAGGTGCTGCCGACCGGCGCGCCGATCAGCATCGGCCGCCATCAGAGCTGCGTCCTTCGCCTCGACAGCGACCTCGTCTCGCGACAGCACTGCGTCGTCGAGGTCGCGCCGGATTTCATCCGCATCGAGGACGTGTCGACGAACGGCACGATGGCGGGCGACATGCTGCTCCGCCGGCAAGCGGTCGACATGCCGTACGGCACGCCGATCGTCTGCGGCAACTTCACGGTCTACTTCCTGAATCCGCAAATGGCGCAGGCCGCGAGCCCGCACCAGGGCAGCGGCGCGCGGCGTAACCCTGGGATGCCGATGGAGATGCCGTCCCCTCACATGGGCGGGATGGGCGGCATGCAGCCGGGCATGGGCGCCATGGGCAACATGGGCATGGGGATGCAGCCCGGCATGGGCGGGATGGGCGGCATGCAGCCGGGCATGGGCGGGATGCAGCCCGGCATGGGCGGCATGCAGCCGGGCATGGGCGGGATGCAGCCCGGCATGGGCGGCATGCCCGGGATGCCGCGCCCGCCGACGCACGGGCACGGCGGGATGGTGCCCACCTCCCCACAAGGGCAGCCGCGCGCGCAGCACGCGCAGCAGATCCAGGGTCAGCACGGCGCGCAGATCACGACGCCGGAGATGATCGCGAAGCGGGAGAAGGACGTCGGCCTCCGCCGGCAGATCCACAAGCTCCTGCTCGAGCACCTCGACCTCGCGACGCTCGACGCGTCGAAGCTCGACGACCCGTCGATGCGCCCCAAGGTGCTCGGCGCGCTCCGCCGGATCGTCGGGCAGCTCGACACGCAGATCCCGCCGGAGGTCGAGCGCGATCTCCTGATCGGCGAGCTCGCGGACGAGGCGCTCGGCCTCGGCCCGCTCGAACGGTTCATCGCCGACCCGAGCATCAGCGAGATCATGGTCGTGGATCCGAACACGATCTACATCGAGCGCGGCGGCAAGCTCGTCCTCTCCGAGACGCGCTTCACCGACGACGACCGCGTGCGGAGCGTCATCGAGCGCATCGTCACGCCGCTCGGCCGGCGCATCGACGAGTCGTCGCCGCTCGTCGACGCGCGGTTGAAGGACGGCTCGCGCGTGAACGCCGTCATCAAGCCGCTCGCGCTCCGCGGATCGTGCATCACGATCCGGAAGTTCGCGAAGACGCCGCTCACGCTCGACAAGCTGATCGGGTTCGGCGCGCTGACCGCGCCGATGGCGCAGTTCCTCACGCGCAGCGTGATCGCGAAGAAGAACATCGTCATCTCCGGCGGCACGGGCTCCGGCAAGACGACGCTCCTCAACGTGCTCTCGGGCGCGATCCCGTCCGAGGAGCGGATCGTCACGATCGAGGACGCCGCCGAGCTCCAGCTCAGTCAGCCGCACGTCGTGTCGCTCGAGACCCGCCCGGCGAACCTCGAAGGCAAGGGCGAGTACACGATCCGCGACCTCGTGAAGAACTCGCTCCGTATGCGCCCCGACCGGATCGTCGTCGGAGAGTGCCGCGGCGGCGAGGCGCTCGACATGCTCCAGGCGATGAACACGGGCCACGACGGGTCGCTCACGACGACGCACGCGAACTCGCCGGTGGAGGCCATCGCCCGCATCGAGACGCTCGTCCTCATGGGCGGCATCGAGCTCCCGGTCCGCGCGATCCGCGATCAGATCGCCGGCGCGGTGCACCTCATCGTCCAGCAGACGCGCTTCGCCGACGGCTCGCGCCGCGTCAGCGCGATCTCCGAGGTCACGGGCGTCGGCGACGAAGGCACGATCGAGATGCGCCCGATCTTCGAGTTCATCCGGACCGGGACCGACGCGAAGGGGAAGGTCGTCGGCGACTTCCGCGCGACCGGCTACCTCCCGTCCTACTTGAACGACTTCATCGTGATGGGCCTCGTCAAGCGCGGGGAGAAATACCTGTGATCGATCCCACAGCCGGCATGAGCATGGAGATGATGAAGGCCGGGAGCCTCGGGCTCACGACCCTCGGCCTCTTCGTCTCCACGTGGGCCGTGACCTCCGATCCGTCGTCGTTCCTGTGGCGGTACTCGAACCGCTACACCGGCTCGATGGAGCGGAAGCTCCGCCTGATGTTCATCTTCACCAAGGGGTCGACGATCCTGCTCGGGCAGTTCGGCGCCGTGTTCCTCCTCCTCTTCGCCCAGGTGCTCGTCGGGATCCCGTACTGGGGGTTCGGGCTCCTGGCGATCCTGGCGGGGCCGGCGTTCTACATCGAGAAGATGCGGCGCGATCGGGTCGAGGCGCTCGAGATGCAGCTCGACATGGTGATCCTCGCGCTCGCCAACGCGCTGAAGACGACGCCCAGCATCGGCGCGGCGTTCCAGTCGATCGTGAACGTCATCATGGAGCCGTTCAAGTCCGAGGTGGAGCTCGCGGTGAAGGAGATGAAGGTCGGCAGCTCGCTCGATCAGGCGCTCCTGCACATGGCGTCGCGCATCGGCAGCCGCCCCGTCGACTCGGCGCTGTCCGCCGTGCTCATCGGGCGGCAGGTCGGCGGTAACTTGCCGACCGTCCTCGAGACCACCGCGGCGACGCTGCGCGAGATGGCCCGCCTCGACGGCGTCGTCCGCACGAAGACCGCCGAGGGGAAGGCGCAGCTCTGGGTGCTCGGCGGCCTGCCGGCGTTCCTCGTCGGCGGCATGAGCCTCGTGTGGAAGGGGTACTTCGACCCGCTCAGCGCCAGCATCCTCGGCTACATCCTCACCACGATCTGCGTCGTCCTCTGGATCACGTCGATCGTGTGGGCCCGCAAAATCCTGAACGTGGACATCTGACGATGCTCGAGCTCAACGTCAAAGTCTTCGCGCTCCGCTGCACCGCGCTGGGCCTCGTCGGCTTCGGTCTGTTCGTGGCCATCTACGTGATCGCCGCGGCGCCCACGCGCGTCGCCTCGCGCCTCGGCCTCCGCGGCTTGAAGCGCCAGCGCGTCCTGTCGAAGAACGAGGCGTGGGCCGGGATCGAGCCGTTCGTCCGGTGGCTCGGCGTGCGCCTCAGCGGGCTCCTCGACGACAAGAACCGGGAGTCGCTCGACGAGCAGATCTCCCTCGCGGGCGACTTCTACGGCCTCACGCCGGAGGAGTACGTCGCGCTCAGCGTCATCAGCGCGTTCGGCGGGATCATCGTCGGGTTCGTCATGGGGCAGCTCGCCGACCTCGGCAGCTTCACCATCGTCCCCGGCTTCATCCTCGGCGCCGCGCTGCCGTACATGCAGATCTCCGGCGCGGCGCAGGAGCGGTTGAAGCTCATCACGCGCGGCGTCCCGTACGTCGTCGATCTCATGGCGCTCGCGATGAGCGCCGGCCTCGACTTCCCCGGCGCGTGCCGCCAGGTCGTCGAGAAGACGAGCAACCCGGACGATCCGATCCTCGAGGAGTTCACGCTCATCCTGCAGACGTTGAACCTCGGCCGCACGCGGCGCGAGGCGCTCATGGAGTTCGCCCGGCGCGCGCCGGTCGAGGTCGTGAAGGAGTTCACCGGCGCGCTCGTCCAGGCCGAAGAGCGCGGCAACCCGGTCGCCGAGGTGCTGCAGATCCAGGCGACGTCGTCGCGTACGCGCCGATCGGTGCGCGCCGAGGAGCTCGCGGCCAAGGCGGGCGTTCAGATCGTCGGGCCCCTCATGCTACTGTTCTTCTGCGTCCTGGGGCTCATCCTCGGCCCCGCGATTCTCAACATGGTCGAGGGCGGCACGCTGTGAGAACGCCGTCCGGTTCATCGGCGCTCGTGGGTACGCGGACGGTCTCCACCGCCGCTGGGTCGATCGGAGGTAAGGGGTGAGCGTTCTCAGGTTCCAAATCCGCCAACCCAACGGCCAGGTGGACCAGCTCTTCATCGAGTCGGAACGGGTGCTCATCGGGAGCGGTGCGCACTGCGAGATCCGTCTCCCCATCGATCAATCCGCGGTCGAGCACGCGCTCGTGCAGGTCACGCCCGCCGGCGTGTACGTGCAGGCCCTGAGCTTCCAGCCGCCGCCGACGCTCAACGGCGTTCCGATCACGCAAGGTCCGCTGCCGCCCGACGGGGTGCTCGCGGTCGGCCAGTTCCAGATGACCGTCGCGGTCGCCGAGGGCGTGCAAGGCGGCGGCGGCGCGGTCGTGAAGAAGAAGAAGGCGGCGGCGAGCCCGCTCACCTTCGTGGCGCTCCTCATGATCGGCGGCGCCGGCTACTACTTCTTGAACGACGTCGAGCCGCAGGACGACACGACGCCGCCCACCGACGCGCCGGAGCTCTTCGCCGCGCCGATCGTGCAGTGTACGCAGCGCGGACAGGAGCAAGCGCTCGCGCTCGCCCACGAGCGCAACTCGGTCGCCGACGCGAAGCGCGAACGGCGCCCGTTCCACCCGCAGGACGGCGTGAACGCGGTGCCGCTCTACGAGCTCGCCGCGGCGTGCTACCGCGTCGCCGGCGACAACGCGTCGGCGACCGACACGGCGGGCGCGGCGGCGATGCTCCGCAGAGAGATGGCTGACGACTATCGAACGCACCGCGTTCGCCTCGACCACTTCCTCAACACGCCCGACCCGGAGCCGCCCGCGCCGCCGTTGAACCTCCTCGCGGCGCGCCGGGAGGTGCACACGCTCCTCGAGTTCACCGAGGGGAAGCAGGGCGAGTACGTCACCTGGCTCCAGAACCTGGATCGAAAGCTGAAACTGAAGCTGGGTCGAGCGCCGAGCTGACGGCGCCGGCGGCCAGGATCCGAGCATCGGCTCTGGGGCACCGGCTCCGAGGCGAGCCGTTCGAAGCATCGGACGGCCGCGCGGCCCGCCTCACCGGCAGATCGAAAGCAAGGCGTCCACGTTCAAGGGCACGAGTCAAGAATTGTCGAATGCATCGCGAGGTCTCGAAGGTGCTGCGTGACAAAGGCGCGTGGCTCGCGATGACCGTGCTGCTCGCGTCGCTGCCGTGCGGGGCGTGCGCTTCCTCGGAAGAGGGAAAGCGCATGAAGGCGAACGTCCAGACGTTTCAGAAGGACATGAACCCCGAGCGCCTCGTGGCGCTCGGCAAGGGGTTCGCGTCGGTCGGCGATACGACGCGCGCCGAGCAGTATTTCAGCGCCGCGCTCGAGCGGGGCGGCGACGAGCGGAAAATTATTCCGCTGATACTGCGAGTATGCATCCAGGACGCACGATATCGCGTCGCGATTCAGTACGCGGAGGTCTATCTCCGAAAAAAGCCCGACGATTCTCGTACGCGTTTCGTCCTGGCGACCCTCTACGCCGGCGTGGGCGAGAACGTCGCCGCCCGGGCAGAGCTGGAGCGGGTCCTGTCGCTAAGGCCCGACGACGCCGACGCGCACTTTGCATTGGCGGTCCTGATGCGGGACATTCAAGAGGATCCGGTCGGCGCCGACGCGCACTTCCGCGAGTACCTCCGCTTGAAGCCCGCGGGCGAGCACGCGGAAGAAGCGCAATCCTCCCTCCTCAAGAGCGTCCCATGAGCCACGGCTCCAATACGATCCCGAAGGAAGTGTTCGAAGAGACGTTCCTTCAGTTCTTCCAGCCGATTTGCCCGTTTTTTGACGATCTGTCGGTGAGCGAGGTGATGATCAACGGACTGAA
>Ga0105247_10001911_pt1 | contig 14536 bp, 14 predicted proteins | sample KBSS24metaG_FD_81519 | JGI IMG/M metagenome (GOLD analysis project Ga0105247, IMG submission 81519) | Switchgrass rhizosphere microbial communities from Kellogg Biological Station, Michigan, USA - KBS S2-4 metaG | ecosystem: Host-associated > Plants > Roots > Rhizosphere > Soil | place...
AATGGTGAGTCCTGTTTATGCACTCGAGCAGTGGCTCTCAAGATCACTCGGTATTCGTTATGAGCTACCGCTGCTGGCATTTGTCTTCGCGTTGTTTCTGATCCTGGAGCCAGTGCTCTTGATCGTGATCGCGGCATGGCTCACGCGCGTGTGGGGTAATAGCGGAAAGCCGCTGTTGTCGATAGCTGTTCGTTACGCGTATTCACTGGCGCCGCTCGGCTTCGGGATCTGGTTGGCTCATTTTAGTTTTCATTTCTTCACGGGACTATACACGTTGATTCCGGTGGTCCAATCGGCTGCCGGTTTTCTCGGTGAGCCCCGCTGGGGCACGCCGGGTCTCGCGCCCAACGTGGTCCAACTGTTCGAGTTTGGCTTCATCACGCTTGGATTACTCGGCTCGCTGTTGGTAAGTTACGCCATCGCGACGGCTGAAGAAGTACGCCCGGTGCGTGTTTTCATGATTTGGGCTGCGTTATCCATCATCATTGCTATTGGAGCTTTTTGGCTGATGTCGCAGCCGATGGAAATGCGGGCCGTCGTATTCGGCGGTTGAGTGAGCTTTAGACAGGATTTACAGGATTTGCAGGATTTACATGTTAATCCTGCAAATCTTGTAAATCTTGTCAACAACTATTTATCGAATGAGCAGCGATTCACATTTTCGACGTTACTCGTTGCCCCTGCTCATCACCCTGCTACTTACCAGGTCAACGAGCGCGCACGAGGGGCCGCCGTTCCCGTTATTCGTCGATCAAAAGGTCGATCAATACGTCATTTCACTATGGACCGATCCGGATGTTGGCGACGCGCTGTTCTTTGTGATCGTCAGTGCTCCGGCTCAGCTTCCGCCGGACTTCCAGGTGCAAATCGGTGTGCAACCGGCTAGCGGTCGATTGCCGGAAACTTTTTACGCCGGCACACGTGAGAGCGTGTCGGGCCAGGTTCAGTATCGCGCTCTCGTACACTTCGACGCCGAAGAGCTCTGGCGCGTCCGCGTGCGTTTGCAAAGCTCGCAAGGTAACGCGGAAACCATCGCGACGGTCGAAGCCACGCCACCGGGATACGGTCGCTGGGATCTTTTGCTTTACCTTTCTCCGTTTCTGGCGGTCGGAGTGTTGTGGGCGGTGGCAATGATCAGGAAGACAAAACGGCGAACTGGAGAAAAACATGCCTAATGTTCTGACTCGACTTTCCAACTGGGCCAATCATCGACGAAAACTCGTCTGGCTCTCGCTCTTCGTGCTCATCGCGATTGTCGTGAGCATAGTGTTGACGCCGGTTTTTCTGATCATGCCGTTCAAGCCACAAACGTCGCGCATCCTGGAAGTGTCTTACGTGATGCGTCGCTGGTCGCCAGTCGTGACGGTGCTCGCCTCGCTGCTGATTCTCACGCTAACGATCAGGCTCTGGCTCGGCGGCCGCTGGTGGAGCCGGATCGTGCTCGTGCTGCTGCTTGTGCCGGTATTCGCTGCGACGTGGCTCGCGCGCCAGAACCATTTTGAGTGGATGTTCAATCCGCTGCCGAACCCCGCCTACGCGAAAGCGAGCGATGTCAAATTCATAAACGACGACGATCGCGTGCTGTCAGTAACGATCGGGAATGAATCGGTGGCGTATCCAATCAGGCTGATGGGCTATCACCACGTCGTGCAGGACACGGTTGGCGACACGCCGATCGTGGCGACTTATTGAACGCTCTGTCACACCGGTCTGGTGTGGGAATCGACAGTCGACGGGCGTGTGCTGCACTTTCATCTCGCGGGCATCAACAACCAGAACTTCATCATGCGCGATGAAGAGACGGGAAGCTGGTGGCAACAGGTGAGTGGCAAAGCGATTCATGGTCCATTGGAGGGCCATCAGCTCAAGAGCGTCTTTCACGATGAGGTTTCGTTCGCGATCTGGAAGCGTGAGCAGCCGCAAGGTCGAGTATTGAAGCCTGACGATCGTATCGCTACGGCGAACCAGTACGAAAAAGCCAACTGGGAAGAGCAAGTGGGACGGATGCGCGTCGTTGAGGGAACTGACGTCGACAAACGGCTCGAGCCGCGGACGCTCGTGATGGGTGTCGCTGTTGATGGAAAATCAGTCGCGTATCCGTTGTCGGTGTTACAGAAGCAGAGCCCGATCATCGATATGGTCGGATCGACGGCGATCGTGGTTGTGTTGGGTGACGATCGCCGGTCTGTGCGTGCGTTTGAGAGAACGGTTGATGGGCGACGGCTGGAGTTCTTTCAAAAGACGGACGGCGGTGGTTTTCAACTGATCGATGCAGAGACTGGCAGCACGTGGAACTTCGAAGGCAAAGCGATCGCCGGCCCACTGGCGGGAAAGCAGTTGAAGAAAGTATTCGTGCTCGAGGATTACTGGTTTGACTGGCGCCTCTACCATCCAGACACACGCCTCTACAACCTCGGGGAGAAACTTTAGCCACAAGAGGCACAAAAAGCGCAAACCTTACGCAAGACTATTTGTGCTTTTTGTGCTTTTTTGTAGTTATGCAAGCGATTGCTACTGCTGAGCTGTCGTCGAATGTCTCGCACGACAAAATACTCGTAATCTTCGGCGGGCTGCTGCTCGTCATGTTGCTCGCGGCGCTCGATTCGACGATTGTCGCCACCGCACTGCCAACTATCGTCAACGAGCTCGGCGGTCTGGACCATCTCTCATGGGTCGTCACGGCGTATCTACTCGCGCAAACAATCGTTACCCCGATTTATGGCAAACTCGGTGATCTTTACGGGCGCAAACGTGTGCTTCAGGTTGCGATCGTGCTGTTTCTAATCGGCTCGGCGTTGTGTGGTCTGAGTCAAAGCATGATGCATTTGATTCTCTTTCGCGCGATACAGGGGCTTGGCGGCGGCGGACTCATGGTCACGACTCAAGCCGTGGTTGCCGACATCATTCCGCCCAGAGAACGCGGGCGTTACCAGGGTATCTTCGGCGCTGCGTTCGGTGTTGCGTCGGTTGCGGGTCCGCTATTAGGCGGATACTTCACTAGCAATCTCACGTGGCGTTGGATCTTTTACATCAACTTGCCACTCGGCATTCTCGCTTTAGTCGTGCTGGCAGCGACACTGCCGGCGCAGAGCTCATTTGTGCGCCATGCGATCGATTACGTTGGCGCAGGGCTGTTGGCGGTTTCGCTCGCCGCGCTGATCCTGGTGACGGATCTCGGTGGGGTTGTGTACGCGTGGGCGTCGCCGCTCATGATCGGGCTCATTGTCGTAGGTGTTGTTGGTCTGATCATGTTCACTTTCGTGGAGCGACGCGCCGAGGAACCGATTCTGCCGTTACGACTGTTTCGCATCAGAGACGTTTGGGTTACTTCGGCGGTCGGATTGATCATCGGTTTCGCGTTGCTCGGCTCAGTAACTTACCTGCCGCTGTTTCTTCAGATCGTGAAAGGATTGAGCCCGACGGCATCCGGGCTGTGGATGATTCCGCTCATGGGTGGGACGCTGACGATGTCGATTTTTGCCGGACAGATCGTGAGTCGCACCGGTCGATACAAGTTATTTCCGATTATCGGAACAGCAATGGTGACGATTGCGTTGTTCCTCATCTCACGAATGACCGCGGAGACAACGATGATCACCACGGCGAGTTTCATGCTACTACTCGGATGTGGTCTGGGCTGCGTCATGCAAGTGCTGATCATCGCGGTGCAAAATGCGGTTGACTATCACGATCTCGGAGTTGCGACTTCGAATGCGATTCTGTTTCGCTTCATTGGCGGATCGCTGGGTACCGCGCTGCTCGGTGCTGTGCTCGCGACGCAGTTAAATGAGACGAAGTCTTTAATCGGGTCGCTGGACACCGTGTTTACATTCGCTGCTGCCGTAGCATTTTTCGGATTTCTACTCTCGTTGTTTTTGCCGGAGAGGCGATTGAGAGAAACGCTTGCCGCAGCCACGGAAGCAGACATCGGCGGCGATATCGGACAGGCGTTCGCAATGCCGCAGGGCTCGGATTCGCGCGCGCAGTTACTGCGTGGACTCTCTGTACTCGCAGATCGGGACGTGCGGCGTCGTTACGTCGCGGCGATTGTAGAACGGGCGGGTGTCGATTTGAGTCCCGGAGCAGCGTGGTTGCTGGTCCAGATCGAACGCGAGCCGGAGGTGAACATTCACGAGCTGGGCCGCAAAGGAAAAGCTGATCCGATCAAGCTCCAAGGCTCAAAGGCGGAGCTTCTTGATAAATCTTTAGTGGTGGCAAGTTCAGCGACTGATGTATTTCGACTCACCGAAACCGGCTGCGAAATCTACAATCGTTTAGTGGCCGCCCGCCGCGAGCATCTAGCGGAGCTATGGCCCGAGTGGTCGCCGAAGAAGCGAGAGGAAGTGGCTGCAATCCTGCGCCAACTGGCCCGCGAGCTCATCCCCGAAACCAAACCGGTTTAGCCACGAAAAGGCACAAAAAGCACAAATGATAAGAAGGACCACCGAGCGTGACTCTTCTTTTCATGTGTGCTTTTTGTGCCTTTTTGTGGCCAATCTTTTGTGCTATTGTGTGGCCCGTTTTCCGCAATCCTCGCAGTTCCGACGAAAAGGCTATAACTATGAGATTCGATTGGCTGCTTAGAGGCTCTGCCCAGGTAACGATTGTCTTCTTCGCGCTCGTGGCCGTTGCGGTCTTCACTCAACTTTTTAAGAACACGATTACGCGATCTCTGCCGTTCTGGCTGCGCGCCTTGCTCAAAGCAGGGCCTGCCCTGTTCCTGACGTGGCTCTCGTGGTACGTCGGGGAGCCTCTCACCGCGCTGATGTTTCTCTTTTGTAGTCTTGGAGACATCCTGCTCGATCTCCCGGAAGACAAGTTTCCTCGCGGATTTGAGATTGGGGGCATATCGTTCGCGTTGGCGCTGATCTGCGTTTGCATTCTGAGTAACCAGCGTCCGTTATTGCACCATCCACTCGTGCCGCTCGCGATCACAAACGTCGTGATCGCGATCTTTGTGTTGCGCTGGGTGCTTCCGAAGCTTCAGGGAGGTGAGCGCATCCTTGAAGTTACTTATTTCGCGCTGTTGATTGTTGCTAATGTGTTTGCGTCGACGTCGTATGTGCCGGTGTTTCTGGGAAGCTCGCTGTGGTTTATGTCGGATTTGTCGATCGGATTGGGCGCAAAGGTCTCTGACGATCCCGTAAACAGCTTAGACACGCTCGGGCTCTATCATCTCGGCCTCTACTTTCTCGCGATCGGGTTCCTCGGGCGCATGATATTTTGAAGACATGATTTCGAAAAGTCTGCCATCTGTTTTATAGTGTAGCTCTTTGATGAGCAGACGGGTTGTACTGGTTTTAGTTTTGACGATCATGGCGGGTGTGGCTGTTTATGCCGCCCTTCGTTTTCGTGCCACCAGACGCAACCAATTCGTTCAATCAATCACCGCATCTCTTACTCCAAACACAACTAACCCCGACTGGAATCTGGCCGTTGAGCAAGTCAAAGCCGAACGAGATGCATCGTTGGGCGGGGCTCTGGATATTCCGCCTGAGCTCAAACATTACGAAGAGCGGTACTGGTTTCTCGCGACACAGGTTGCCGAAGTCGAGAAATACAACGTACACACCGTTCAGGACTACCTCGATCTCGCCGGAATGATTGAGCGTCACGAGCTCGTTCCGGTTCCGGCTGTCACTGATAGTTACATCTTGTTTGGCATCGGACAGCGAGCAAACGACGAGCCATTCGAGCCTTTCGTTGACGACAACACGAATGCTGAGCCGAAGGTGGCGCCGCCGGAGGCGTACCAGTCGCTACAGAGCCTCGCCAAAAACTTCAACGGCCGCTCTTACGATCTAAATAACCCTGTGGATCGATACGCGTTGAAGGTCAACATGCTCAGCTCTATCAGACCACAAGCGTTGCAGATCATCGAGCAGGTGGCGACGGCATATCACAACCAGTTTGCTCGACTGCTCCCGGTGAGCTCGCTCGTGCGGCCGGAGCAGTATCAACATTCGCTGCGGCGAGTAAATCGTAATGCCGTGACGATTGACGCGCCGCCACATTCAACTGGTCTCGCATTCGACATCGACTACCGCTACATGAGTGTCGCGGAGCAAAACTTTGTAATGCGTGAGCTGGCGCAATTGAAGAATGAGGGGAAAATCGAAGTCATACGCGAGCGCTCTGCAAACTATCACGTATTCGCTTTCATCAACGGCACGCGACCGCCCGACGACCTGATAACCGCTTCGCTCGAAAAGGCCGGCGCGCCACCAAAGGAAGAAGAGGCGCACCACACGGAAGCGAAACCCGTGAAGGCGAATGCCAAAAGCAGAGCAGGGAAATCACAACGTTCTAAACCCAAAGCTCGGGCAACTCGCGTGAGCCGCAAGCGTCGCCATTAATTTCTCTGCGGCCGTCTGTGTTCTCTGCGTTGAGATAAGCTCTTAACGCAGAGAACGGAGAGGGCCGCAGAGAAGATCTTAAATTTGGGCGGCGTCGAACCTTAACAGCATCTTCGCGCATCACTATTTACCGTGTTGAGTATGAAAGCCTTAAAGCTACTAATCGCTGTCATTGTGACTGCACTCGCTGTGGTGGTGAGTGCTCAGTCGCCGCGTCCAGTGAAAAAAACGGCCGCTATCAGTACTCCATCGACTTCTGCCTTCACAGCAGCAGCCACCACGAATGTAACACTTCGCAACGATCTCACCTGGACCTTCGGAGGCAAGCAACAGCGTGGCTGGTATCTATACGATCTCCTGATCGGAAAGACTCTCAACACGAAACATGATCCAATCACGAGTGACTTCGCGGCTTCTATCGCCTCCTGGCAGAAGCGACGCGGCATCAGAGCAGACGGCATTCTCGACGAAGATGCGTTGATGGCGATGGTCTCGCAATGGCAGGGCAATCGACTCAAGAACCGCACCGCCGCCACGCCCGATCAATTAATGACCGCGCCGCCGTCAGATTTTTACGATCCTTCACGCGCTCCAGAGCTGCGCCAGGTTGAGCGCAACACTTACGCTGCATACAAGGAAATGATCGCGGCGGCCAGCGACGATCTTAAGCTCGCGCCCTCTTCGTCGTATTTGAAAATCGTTTCTTCATTTCGTTCGCGCGAGTATCAGGAGAACCTGCGGCGCAAGTCACCCAATGCAGGCAGCGCCGGGCTTGCGGTCAACAACAGTCCACACTTTACTGGTCGCGCTTTGGACCTTTACGTTGGCGGCGATCCCGTCGATACGAAAGACGCCAATCGCGCAATCCAGGTCAACACTCCTGCCTATCGTTGGCTGGTCCAGAACGCCGAGCGCTTCGGATTTCGTCCTTACTTCTACGAACCATGGCACTGGGAATACGTAAGATAAGTCCGCCAATTGTGCTCAAAAATCTTTGACTCGCGGCGATTTCAGCGTTAGTTTCATACCGATGTTCCCGTTCACCAGGATCGGCCCCTTTGACCGCACGGAAAAGAAAGCGCTTTTACTGGCGTTCCTCTTTTGCGCGCTGTTCATCGTTTCATTCAGCCTGTCGATGTCCGCGAACCGAACCAGGAAAAAGCGCGTAACACTCCTGAGTACAACGCCGCTCATAACACCCTTGGAACCTTCAGTACCATCGTATGTAGACCCGTTGGAGAAGTTTCGCCTCGTGCCCGAAAACTTCTGGAAATACGATTTTAGAAACTTCTCGTACGGGGTTTACGCGACCTCGAACGGGCGGATGCGCGCTTTGACTCTCACGCATGGTGTGTTGGAGGACGATTCAGGTTGGTTTGAGCTCAAGGATGTTTACTACAAGGACATAACGGGTGAGGGGTCAGAGGAAGCGATCGTGAGGCTTTCGCGGGTGCGCTGTAGTGGCTCGTGCGATGGTGGCGGAGATATTTTCTTCGTTTACACCACGCGCAACGGTAAGCTTAAAAACCTTTGGCGCTACGAAACGGGCAGCTACGCTTACGGATGTGGTCTGAAGTCGTTTACGTTGGGCAGTAAGCAGATTGACCTGGAGCTGTTTGGCCGTTGCCCGAGGCCGGCAATGGAATATCCAGGGCCGGCGAAATTCGTCGTCGATGATTTGACGCTCCTGCTTTTCGAATTCGATGGCCGTCGTTTCACAACAACGACGATCGACTACATCCCCGAGTCCGCGCGCAACGTAAAGAACTGGGAACCCGAGATCCGGATTTATTGAATCACCAAACAGCGGGGGCAAGCCGCCCTTCCTGACTTGTTCCATACCTTAGGCGCTGCAGAAAAGAACAAGTCAGGAAGGGCGGCTTGCCCCTGCTGTTTATTGTTCGTAGCGTAAATAGACCGTGCGGGTTTCGGAATAGAAGTCGATCGCCTGTGGTCCTTGTTCGCGCATGCCGTAACTCGATTCCTTCGTGCCACCGAACGGTAGTTGATACTCGACACCGGCGGTCGGCAGGTTCACTGTAATCAAACCCGCCTCAATCCGGTCGATGAACTGGTGCACACGCGTTAGATCCCTCGAGACAATTGACGCCGAGAGTCCAAACCGCACCCCATTCGCGATCTCCATCGCCTCCTCAAAATCTTCCGCGACCATGAGCCCAAGCACTGGACCAAACACCTCTTCCTGCGCGATGCGCATCTCCGGATTCACGCCCGTGAAGATCGTGGGCTCGATAAAGTAGCCCTTGTCATACTCACCCCCGGACAGTCGAGTGCCGCCGCACAACAACTCCGCGCCTTCTTCTTTCGCGATCTTTATGTATTCGAGGTCGGTTTCGAGTTGATTCGCATCAACTGCAGGACCGATCTGAACGCCCGCATTCAGCCCGTTCCCGACTTTCAGGCCGCGCGTTTTCTCGATCAACAGTTGGACCAGCGGCTCATAGATCGGACGTTCGATGATCGCGCGGCTACACGCCGTACATTTCTGGCCCGTCGAGAAGAACGCGCCATTGATAAGAATGTCAGCCGCATAATTCAGATCCGAATCGCGCAATACAATCGTCGGGTTCTTGCCACCCATCTCGAGCTGCACGCGCAGTTTTCGATCGGAAACTTTCCGGTACAACGCATCGCCGACTGAAGTTGATCCAGTGAACGAAATGCCGTTGATCGCCGCGTGACTAGTCAACGGATCGCCAACAGCGCCGCCGCTGCCAGTGATGTAGTTAACCACGCCCTTCGGAATGTTCGCTTCGTGCAACGCTTCAACCAATCGAAACGAGCTGAGCGGAGCGAGCGAGGCGGGCTTTAGCACGACCGTGTTGCCGGCAATGAGCGCGGGCGCGAGTTTCCACGCAGGAATCGCTGACGGAAAATTCCAAGGCGTGATGAGGGCGACGGTCCCGAGTGGTTTGCGGATCGTGTAACAGAGAACTTGCGGGCGTTCGGACGGAACGTTGTAACTGAACTGCCGCGCGCCTTCACCACCGAAGTAGCGAAAGATATTGATCGCGCGCGTGACTTCGCCGGTGGCTTCAGGAAGTGTTTTGCCTTCTTCGCGCGTCATCTCCTCGCCGAGTTGTGGGAGTTTACTCGCGAGCAGCTCTGCGGCTTTGAACAGATACTCGCCACGCTTCGTCGCCGGCATCGCGGCCCACTCGTCCTGCGCGGCGACGGCTGCCGAACAAGCGTCGCTGACGTCAGCTTCGTTTGAAGCCTGAAACGTGCCGACGACCTCGTCGATATTCGCGGGATTGATGTTAGGAAAAGTCTTGCCGGATTTACTGTTGATAAACTCGCCGTTGATGTAATTGCCAAACGCCTTCACACCGTTCTCCTTACGATTTTTATGGCTTAGGATATGGCATCCTAACACATTTAGTTGTCGTGCCTTGAAAGCCGTTTGGGCGTAGAATAGGCCAGCCTCGTCACACAAGTTCGCCCGGAGCAACTCAATGGAAGAAGATCTGGAAAACACTCAGATACTGAACCGCTCACAGGAAACCCCTATTACTGAACCCTCGGAAGAAGCCGCCGCCAAGACGGCGAAACTGCCGCGCCTCGATAGCGGCGCTTTTCGGGTCGAACGTGAAAAGAAAGAGGAAGAGTTTCGCTTCGGGCAGAGTAAGATCCTGCAAAAACTCGCTGCTAATGCGCCGCTCAGCGAGATTCTCGAGCGGCTCGTGCTGCTGATCGAGGCGCAGGCGCCGGGCATGCTCTGTTCCGTGTTGCTGCTCAGCGAAGACGGCGACCACGTTCGTCATGGAGCGGCGCCGAGTCTGCCGCCGGAATATGTGCAGGCGATTGACGGCTCCGCGATTGGACCAAAGCACGGCTCATGTGGCACTGCAATGTATCGCGGCGAATCGGTGGTTGTTACTGATATTCTTAATGACCCGCTGTGGGAGGACTACAGAGATCTCGCGGTGGCGAATGGCCTGCGGGCGTGCTGGTCCACGCCGATATTGTCTGGACGCGGGAAAGTGCTCGGTTCGTTTGCGATGTACTATCGCGAGCCGCACACGCCCTCTGGCGAAGAGGCCGGTCTTACAGAAGTGGCAACGCGCATAGCTGGACTGGCGATTGAACGTCATGCGGCGAAAGCGATTCTCGCCCGAACCCAGGCCGAGCTGGCCCAGGCATCTTATGCGGCGAGCAAGGGGAAAGCCGCAGCTTCCAGTGTTGATGAGATCAATCAACAACTCGAAGTGATCCTGGACAACGCGAAGAAGTGCCTCGAATTGCTTGACGAAGACAAACCAGATATCGCGAGCTTTCGTGGTCCACTGACAAACATCGCCAAAAACGGACAGCACGCGCTCAACGTCATCGCTCGTCTTAAATCTAATTAATCTTGTAAATCCTGTAATCCTGCACAAACGACGACTATGTACTCAAAACTCCCCTCGACTTTAGCTTTCATCTTTCTAACCATCATCACGGCATCGGCACAGGATAAACCCTGTCCCACGGCGTCGAAGTTTGGTCCTGACGACCAAATCGGCAACGTCAACTACATCACGCCCGCAAAGACGCTGGCCGCTTCGAAACTCGTCACCACCGGCAAGACTTATCGCCTCGCTATCGAAACGAATAAAGACACGCCCGCTTATCCACCACGCACTTTCGCCGTCACGATTGTTCAACCTGGTCAGACACACGGCGGCTCCCTTGGTCCAACGAAGACCACGTACAACGACGATTTGATCGTCGGTTGGGCCGGCGTCGGCACACAGCTCGACGGCCTGGGCCACATCGGCATCGACGGTCTCTATTACAACTGCAACAGAGCCTCCGACTTTGCAATGACTGACGGTCTCAAGAAACTCGGTGTGGAGCACGTGCCAGCCATCGCCACGCGTGGCGTGCTGCTCGACATGGCGGGTTATTTCAATACCGATATCGTGAAAGAGGGAACTGCGTTCAATCGCGCCGAGATCGAGGGCGCGATGAAGCGCCAGGGCATCAAGTCGATCGAGAAGGGCGACGTAGTGTTGTTCTACACCGGTTGGCTGAAGCTACTCGGCAAAGACAACAAACGCTTCGGCTCAGTTGCGCCCGGACTCGGACGCGACGGCGCAAAGTATCTCGCGTCTTTGGAAGTGGCGATTATCGGTTCGGATACGTGGAGCTTTGAAGCGATTCCGTTTGAAAAAGACGCCGGCGTCTTCGAGGTCCATCAGATACTCATTCCGCTGAACGGCATCCACATCCTCGAAAACGTCAACACCGAGGAGATGGTGCGAGACAAGGCGTGGGAGTTTCTCTTCACGCTCGGCGCGGCCCGGATCACAGGCGGCGTTCAATCCATCGTCAACCCAATCGCCATTAAATGAATGAACAAGTCAGGAAGAGGGGCTTGCCCCCGCTCGTCCAATCCAAGCAACGGCGGGGGCAAGCCCCTCTTCCTGACTTGTTCATGTCAACCGATCAAAATCCTTCGTGCTTTTAACGGAAGCTGTCTGTGGCGCGAACAAGTGCGTCTGTGATCCCGGGTTCGGTGGCGGCATGGCCTGCGTTGGGGATGAATTTCAGTGTCGCTTCTGGCCAGGCGCGATGCAGATCCCACGCATTCATCGCCGGACACACGATGTCGTAACGGCCATGCACGATCACACCGGGAATGTGTCGAATGCGATCGATATTCTCGATTAGGTAGTTGTCGGTTTCGAAGAAGCAGTTGTTCACGAAGTAGTGACATTCGATTCGCGCGAGCGCGATCGCCATCTCCGGCTCGTTAAATTCGTCGATCAGGTTCTGATCGGGAATCAGCTTCAACGCGCTCGCCTCCCAGTTGGACCACGCCTGCGCGGCTTCCAGTCGCACATCTGCATCGTCGCTGGTTAGGCGCTTGTAATAGGCGCGAATCATGTCACCGCGCTCAGCTTCGGGAATGATGCGGACGTACTGTTCCCAGATCTCGGGAAAGATCGCACTCGCGCCCTGGCTGTCTTCGTAGAACCACGTAATCTCTCGCGGACGGCACAGAAAGATGCCGCGTAGTATGAGCCCACGCACACGTTCCGGATGCGTCTCGGCATAAGCAAGCGCGAGCGTGCTACCCCACGAGCCGCCAAACACGAGCCATTGATCGACCCCAAACTGTTCACGAATGACCTCGATATCCTTGACGAGGTCCCACGTGGTGTTGTTGTCGAGTGAAGCGTGCGGCTTACTTCGCCCCGCGCCGCGTTGTTCGAAAAGAATCACACGATACGCCTGCGGGTCGAAGAAGCGACGGTAGTCAGCCACAAGCCCCGCGCCCGGCCCACCATGCAGAAAAACAACCGGCTTCCCATTCGGCGTGCCGCATTGCTCGTAATAAAGCTCATGCACAGGCGACACGCGGATATAACCGCTGTCGTATGGCTCAATCTCGTCGTAAAGAGTTCGAAGTGTTTCCATATTGCGACCGATTATCAGGCTCAATGTGTCAAAGACTCAAGCCGAGAAAAACGCGCATGCGCTCGAGCTCCGCCTCAAGCTCACGTTTGAAAGTGCGATCGCGCGGCTCTTCGACATAACCAAGATCGCAAACGAGTTCGCCATTCTTGATTGAAAGGTTGGCCCAGCCGATGACTCGATCGCGCCACAGCACTGGCATCGCGTAATAACCCAGCTTGCGCCTGGCTACGGGTGTATATGCTTCGAAACGATAAATCCAGCCCCACAGAAGCTCGAAACGATCGCGATCGTGCACAGCCGGATCGAATGGCGCGAGGATGCGCACTACTTCGTCAATCGAGTGGCCGTCGATGTTTTCGCCGGCAGGCCAGTACCAGTCCGTATTCCCAACACGCACGTGCGTCAAACGCTCTTTCGCACGTTGCAACGCAGCAGTCAACTCCTTCTGCCATTGCGGCGCAGCATAGCGTAAACGTCTCACGTAATAAGTCAGACTTGGACCAGGCAACGGCGCGTAGATCCGAACAACAACATCGACCAGAGCATCAATCCGCGCGCGCCGCTCGGCTGCATTGCGGGGGACAGGCTCGTGTTTGTGCTCGGCGTAAATCCGAATGCCTTTCTCGCGACGAACGATGTGCAGCAGTCCGGCGTAATGCATGGCGTCGAGCAGGTGCGTGGTGGCGTTCGACGAGCCGCCCCAGTAGTTCGTGACTGTGCCGTGCGCGAAGTGTTCATCGACTTCACGCGGGTGCACGACGCCGCGCTCGCGGACAAAGTCGAGCAGCAGTTTTGCTTTTCTCTGCCGCAGAGCCGGACGGGGATGCATTAACGCCTGAAGCGATCGTGTGACGTAACCGTAGTTGATGAAAAAATCTTCTTCGACATCGAGCGAGGTGTAGCGGCGTTCGAGCTCACCAGCGCGATAATTGTTGACGCGATGTCGCAGTATCAAATCCTGCGCGCGTGCCGGAGCGCGAATCGGATCAGCCTGCACGAACCCCATGCGTTGAAGGGCGCGATTAAGTGTTGTCGGTTTCGGAAAGTTCCGCGCGATGGTGAATCGTCGCAGGTCGTCGATCGTGATCGGCACTGGACAAGAATACTCTATCCACAGATTACACAGAATGATTTATAGAATCCGTGTAATCTGTGGATGAAATGTGAGTGCGGGGGAGACGTTGAGTTTATTAGTAATGCAGCACGGCGGTGAAGAAGTCGTTTAAGTCTGACACGGTCGTCGTATTGGGAGCCACAGCGAGCTGAATTGTGTGAGAGCCCTGCGTTAGCTTAATCGGGAGATATACAGGCACGACGGGCCGATGGGTCGAAGCGCCATTCGAAAAAACATTTGCCGTCCCGATCACGTTGCCATCGAGTGTTATCTGAATGCCAATCATCTGATTTGCACTCTGCGTCCAAACTGAACCCTGAATTTCCAGATACATCGGCATGTCGCCGGGGGCCATGAACGAAGCCTGAATTGGTAACGGGCCCTTTTGATTTCCTATGAGAACTTGAACTGCCATTGGGAGGTTCCCTTTCTTCGGACAAATGGTAAAGCCCGGGGAAATTAGTCGTTTCCTGTTCGCTTGTCAATCAAATCTCGTCACATGATTATCTCAATACTCTGGGGTGACCCCCTCGGTTGAGACAGTTTCAATTAGTCACACTTGGCGCTGAATAAGTTTCACTTCTCAAACTACTGCTCTTGGTTCAGAATCTGCGTCGGCTGGTGAAGCGGAGGCGAGCGC
>Ga0105247_10001912_pt1 | contig 14536 bp, 11 predicted proteins | sample KBSS24metaG_FD_81519 | JGI IMG/M metagenome (GOLD analysis project Ga0105247, IMG submission 81519) | Switchgrass rhizosphere microbial communities from Kellogg Biological Station, Michigan, USA - KBS S2-4 metaG | ecosystem: Host-associated > Plants > Roots > Rhizosphere > Soil | place...
AGAATGCTTAAGCCCCCAATTAAAATCCACAATAGTTTTGAGTTTTGTTTTCTTTGTAGTGGCATCTCTAAGACCTTTAGTCAGGACGACGAGGCTTGAACTGTATTACTCCAACTTCATCAGGTACAGCAGGTGCTTCAGGCTCATCTATATGAGTCGGACGATTTTCGCTATAACCGCATTCGATACATTCAATCCATTCGTCTTCAGCGGTGGTTAGCATGACAATCCGATCTGTTGCTTCACATTTTGGACATTTAGCCCCAGCAATGAAACGTTTTTTCATCTTTATCACCCTAACCACACGATCAATTTAGGCCCATAGTTTAAGCGGTTTTGCTGTCATTCGTCCAACCTTGATGACGTAACAATGCATCAATTTTTGGTTCACGGCCACGGAAACTCACAAATGCTTCAAGAGCAGTGTCTTTACCACCCACTGCTAAAATTGCCTTACGGAATTCTTTGCCCGTTTGAGTGTTGAAAATACCTTCGTGTTCAAAACGATCAAATGCATCACTCGCTAAAACTTCTGCCCATTTGTAAGAGTAATAACCTGCCGCATAACCACCAGCAAAAATATGACTGAAGCTATGCTGGAAGCGGTTGTAGTCCACAGCTGGAACTACTGCGTACTGCTTACGAATATCATCTAATGTCTGCTGAATTTGTTCACTGTTTAGTGCAGGTGTTTTAGTGTGAATAGTCAAATCAAACAATGCAAATTCAAGCTGACGTAAAGTTTGCATACCAGACTGGAAGAATCGCGCATTTAATAAAGCATCAAGTAACTCTTGTGGTAAGGTTTGTTTAGTCTCAGTGTGCTCACTTAAAACATCTAAACTTTCTTTATCCCAAGACCAGAACTCCATGAACTGGCTTGGTAGCTCAACTGCATCCCAAGCAACGCCGTGAGTGCCTGCAACTGAAATATTATCTACTTCAGTTAGCATGTGATGTAAACCATGTCCAAACTCATGGAATAACGTGATTACTTCATCGTGGGTGAGTAAAGCAGGTTGATCACCTACTGGAGGAGTGAAGTTACACACCATGTAGCAAATTGGTTTTTGTAAACCATGAACAGTTTGCATGCGTGAGCGGAAACCATTCATCCATGCGCCACCACGTTTGCCTGTACGTGCATATATGTCAAAGAAGAATCCACCAATCACTTGGCCTTGGTCTTCTAATTCAAAATAACGTGCATCTGGGTGCCAGACTGGTGCCTGTCTTTCGATGATATCAATACCATATAAGCGCTGCACGATCTGGAATAATCCCTGAATGACTTTAGGGGCAGGGAAATAAGGTTTTAATGCTTCTTGAGATAAGTTGAATTGTTGCTGTTTGAGCTTTTCAGAATAGTAAGTGCTATCCCAAGGTTTAAGTTCATCAATACCATCTTGTTTAGCAATATCTTGAAGTTCTGCAACTTCTTGAAGAGCAGGGGCACGAGCATGCTCAGCGAGATCAACTAAAAAATCATGTACTGTTTTAACATCGGGAGCCATCTTGCTTGCAAGAGAATATTCAGCATAGTTGTTGAAACCGAGTAATTTCGCCATTTCCTGACGAAGGCTCAAAATTTCTTCCATAATTTTGCTGTTATCAAACTCAGTTTGTTCAGACTGATCAGATGCACGAGTCACATAAGCTCTATAAAGCTCTTCACGCAATGAACGGTCATCTGCATAGGTCATGATTGCAAAATAAGCTGGAAAATCCAGTGTTGCTACAGCTTGGTCGAGTTCACGTTGTTTGCCGTACTGTTTTAAGAGCTCAATATTACTTTCTGGAAGACCTTTTAGCTCAGCTTCTGTAAGGGGCTTAAAGTAAGCTTGTGTTGCATCAAGTACATGATTAGAAAAGTCAGAAGAAAGCTGTGAAAGACGAGCAGAAATATCTGCATAGCGTTTTTTCTCTTCGCCCTCTAAAGCTACACCAGAAAGTTTAAAATCACGTAAAGCAAGGCTAATAGCACTTTGTTGGGCTGGACTAAGAGCCGTATAGCCTTGACCATCATGGAGATACTGATAAGTTTGATAGAGCGCCGTGTGTTGACCAAGCTGAGTATAGTATTCGCTTAAGGCTGGTAATAACGATTGATAGACTTCTCTGGTTTCAGTATTGCTCATCACAGCATTTAAATGTGATAAAACACCCCATGATTCACTCAAATTATTTTCAAGCGCATCGACTTGTTCTAGTACTGCAAGTTGTTGTGCTGTGTCTGTTGGTGCGGCTGTAAGGGTATTTAAAAACTCTTGACCAGCTTGAATTGCCTGCTGGATGTCTTGTTTTAAATTTTCTAATTTAATTTCGTCAAAACGCGGAGTTGGTAAAGTTGCCTGCTGTAAAGTCATTGCTGTTAGCCACATTATTTTTTAAACATAGTATTAGATGTAGGTCCTCTCTGACCAGAAATCAAGTTTAATGTGCAAAATAAGCTTTCTAAAAAGAAATAAGTCCCAAATCGGGACTTATTTCTAAGTTGGCAACATCTATTGCTTAATTATTCAGCCTTTGATTTTGCATTGGCCTTTTTCTTTTTAGGCTTAGACTTTTTCTTTACTTTTTCTGGTTTGCTTTCTGCTTTTGCAGAAGTTTTTTTACCAGGCTTTTTAGTATAAGAACTAGGCTTAGCTTTTTCTTTCTTTTTGTGAACAGGTCTTTCGCCATCACTACTTGTTGGTTTACTGAAAACTTCTTCAGTTGTCTGTGGAGATGTTTTCGTTGTGCGTGGAGCTCGGCTACGAACGACTCGTCCTGCATGTGTGACTTGTTGAAGTAGCTGGAAGTCAATTTTACGTTCTTCAAGATTTACACCAGCAACCTGAATTTTAACTTCATCGCCTAAACCAAAGACTTGACCACGATTTTGACCTACCAGATTTTGGCTCGCTTGGTCATAAATAAAGAAGTCATCACCAAGTTGGCTAATATGGATCATACCATCGACATATAAGTCTTTAAGTGTCACGAATAAACCAAATTCAGTCACTGCAGTTATGATACCAATAAACTCTTCACCCAAATGCTGTTGCATGTAGTGACATTTCAACCAAGTCGTTACGCTGCGAGAAGCTTCATCTGCACGGCGTTCAGTTTTAGAAAAATGTTCACCAGCATCATCTAGTGCGGCACCAGAGAGAGGAGAAGGTTTTTGTTTCAAGTGTGCTTTAATAGCGCGGTGTAACAATAAATCTGGGTAACGACGGATTGGCGAAGTGAAATGAGTATAAGCTTCATACGCTAAACCATAATGCCCCGCATTTTTGGCACCATAATAAGCTTGCATCATTGAGCGTAATAAAACGGCATGAATGCTTGGTGCATCTATGCGGTCTTTGGTTGCTTCAATAACTCTTTGGTAGTCTGCTTGAGTTGGCTGGTCAGGGAAGGGTAGACCAAGCAATTTTACAAAGTCTTTTACTTTCTGAATACGTGAAAACTCAGGAGCTTCATGCACGCGATATAACATTGGAATATCGTTTTCTAGTGCATATTCAGCCGCAGCAACGTTAGCAAGCAACATGCACTCTTCAATGAGCTTATGTGCTTCATTACGTGTACGTGGCAAAATTTCTTTAATTCCGCCCAACTCATCAAAAGTCATGTACGTTTCAATGGTTTCAAATTCCATTGCATGACGGTCAGCACGCAAGTTTTTCAAAATTTGATAAAGTTGGAAAAGCGTATTTAATGATTTATGAACATCACGATCTTTTGGAATCGCATCTGTTGCGCCTTCAAAATATTGCGCTACCTGTGTGTAGGTCAAACGCGCTTTTGAGTGCATAACTGATGGATAGAACTCGAAACCAGTTACACGGCCTGTACGAGAGAGTTTAAGGTCACAAACCATACATAGGCGGTCTACGTGAGGGTTCAGAGAACACAAGCCGTTTGACAAAGCTTCTGGTAGCATCGGTAATACAAAGTGTGGGAAGTATACCGAAGTGCCTCGTTCCTCAGCTTCTTCATTGAGGGCTGAGCCTAAGCGTACATAATGGCTTACATCCGCAATTGCGACTACAACGCGGTAACCACCACCTGGACGTTTTTCTGCATAAACGGCATCGTCAAAATCTCGGGCATCTTCACCATCAATTGTAACTAATGCTAAATCTCTTAAATCAATGCGGCCTTCACGGTCTTGAGCAGATGGCTCTTTAAAACTTTCTGCTTCTTTTAATACTTGATCAGGAAACTCATATGGCAAACCAAATTCAAGAATGGTTTGTGGAATGATAATTTCTGTATCAGCTTTGTCTGCCATAGACTGAATAATATGCGCCGTTGAAAACTCTTCGCGGGTCGGATAAGTATCAATGGCAACACGCAGCATATCGCCAACATTCGCTTCAGCATGTTTTACGAGTTCTTTTTCCAAAGGAATAGGTTGGTGCTGATTCGGATTGTTGGGTTGAATAAAATATTCGCCATCATGAATTGACAATTTACCGATCAATTGTTTGACGCGATGTTGCAAAACTTCTGTAATAAAACCCCAAGGTTTACCTTTACGGTCTACCGAAGTCTGGCGCACTCTAACTCGGTCGCCATTGAAGACTAAACGTAATTCACGCTCAGGAAGTAAAAGGTCAGTTTGACCATCAATATGTGCTGTACCTAAACCTTTACTATTAATATAGACAGTTGCTTCATATGTTGGTTGATCTGCCACCAACTGAAATTTAAAACCGTCTTTCATGATTTGACCATCACGAACCATAGCACTTAAACGATGACTTAACGCTTCGATACTTTTTTGGTCATGAATATTAAAATGATCGACAAGCTCTGCATGAGATTGTGGTGTTTGTACCTGCTCCAATGTATCTAAAATAAGAGTACGGCTTGGAATAGGATTGTCATAACGTTCAGCTTCAGTTTTCGCTTCAGGGTCAGCCCAGTTTTTTGTCATGTCGTTTGGTTTCACGCTTGGCAGATAAGTTTAGCATAAGCCATGCAGACCCGAACTGCACGTTTAGGTTTGCAATAATGTGTTATGCACTACAGTATTTTGATGAAGAAATAATATCTATCTTAACAAGCGTTTGATCGAAAAAGACGAAAATAATGAGTAAATTGCTTAAAAAGTAATTCATTGAACTAAAAAACAAGAAAATTTCAGTATGATGACTTGATCAATATGGTTTTAGTTTGTATTATGGCGGCTCGTTCCGGTGAGGTGGATGAGTGGCTGAAATCACTTCCCTGCTAAGGAAGCATACCTATTACTGGTATCGAGGGTTCGAATCCCTCTCTCACCGCCATTACTTAATGCGCTCATAGCTCAGCTGGATAGAGCACTTGGCTACGAACTAAGGGGTCGGGAGTTCGAATCTCTCTGAGCGCACCAAGTAAATAGAACGAATCGCTGAAAAGCACACAAGTTACGCGCTCATAGCTCAGCTGGATAGAGCACTTGGCTACGAACTAAGGGGTCGGGAGTTCGAATCTCTCTGAGCGCACCAACTTGAAGAATTAACCGCTTTTATAGCGGTTTTTTTGTGCTTGTTTTTTAGTAATTTTAAAAAATCTAAATTTATAACTTTTTAATTATATTAGAGATAATCATAAATGAATCTAGCTTTATTTGATTTTGATGGCACCATCACTCACAACGACACATTCAGCTTATTTCTTAAATTTTCTTTAGACAGAAAAACCCAACTCGTCGGTGGTATGCGACTTGCACCCTATATCGCTGGCTATAACTTGGTTGGGTAACGGATAAAACTATTCGAACTAAGCTCTGCCAAGTAGGATATGTAGGCTATGACGCGAACTCTCTAAAAAATATGGGACAGGAGTTTGCTAGAAAGGTGCTTCCTACATGTGTTCGTGAAAACGCATTGGAACGTATTCTCTGGCATAAACAGCAGGGTGATCAGATTGTTGTTGTATCCGCATCATTAGGCGTTTATTTAGAAAGTTGGTGTCATTCTTTAGATTTAGATGTTATATGCAATCAACTTGAAATACATAATGGTATTTTAACAGGTCATTTTATTGATGGTGATTGTGGTTATTTAGAAAAAGTAAATAGAATAAAAAATAAATATGATTTAACCCAATATCCTACAATTTATGCTTATGGTGACACTCCTAATGATTATGCAATGTTGGAGTTAGCACATAAAAAATATTATAGATGGCAAGAGATTGATTAGTATTAATTAATATTTGAAATTATATTAAAAAAGAAAGCCACTTATAAAAGTGGCTTTCTTTTAATGAGATTAAACCGTATGGAAAGAATTATCTAAGAAGTTATCAGTAAGTAATGACTGAGGGACGATAGTATGCGTTGTATGGGTTACGCTAGATACTGTTGAAGTTACTCCACCGAGTAAGCTTCCACTCGTTAATCCACCAAGTAAATTAGAAATAACATCTAAGCCACCTTGACCAGTAACACCGCCAGTTAAGCTACCCACGATATCGGTTACGATGCCGATAGGGTTATCTGTACCGCCAGTCACACCACCAGTTAAACCGCCAAGAAGGTCCGTCACTACACCAAGCGGATTATCACCACCAACACCGCCAGTTACACCACCCGTAGCTCCGCCAATAGTACCCGTTACACCGCCAAGGATTTCTGTTATCAAACCAGTTGCAGTAGAGCCATTAGTAATAAGTGTACCGAGAATACCAGTCGCTGATTCAGTGGCACCTTGAATATCACCACCGACTAAATCAGAAACAGTTTCTAAAGCACCATTTACCGTGTCACGAGAAGTTTCGAAAGTTAATGTACCAAGGTCTGCAATTTCAGAAACAGGATGCTCGACTTGTGGAAGAATACCGATAATTGTATCTGCTACTGTATCAATACCAGTGTTGATAATTTCAGTTTTGAGGCTTTCGACACCCTGAAGAATATCAATACCACCTTGAACTACGTCGATCACTGGAGAGATTGGAGACGTTCCACCACCAATGCCACCCGTTACACCGCCGATAATGTCAGTCACAACTTCAAGAGGGTTACCACCAACGCCGCCAGTTACGCCACCGATAATGTCAGTTACGACTTCAAGAGGGTTGCCGCCTACACCGCCCGTTACGCCACCGATGATGTCAGTCACAACTTCAAGAGGGTTGCCACCCACACCAGTTACGCCGCCAACCACGTCTGTAACACTTCCTGCAATACCAGTGATAATACCAGCAGCAGTTGTACCATTAGTGATAAGCGTACCCAAAATACCAGTTGCTGATTCAGTTGCACCTGAGATGTCTCCACCCACTAAATCAGAAACAACTTCAAGTGCACCGTTTACTGTATCGCGAGAAGTTTCAAAAGTTAGTGTACCGAGGTCTGCAATTTCAGAAACAGGATGTTCAGTTTGAGGAAGAATACCAATGATTGTGTCGGCAACGGTGTCGATACCTGTATTGATAATTTCAGTTTTTAAGCTTTCTACACCTTGTAAAATATCAATACCACCTTGAACTACATCAACTACTGGAGAAATTGGAGATGTGCCAGCGCCGATACCTCCAGTCACACCACCGATGATGTCGGTTACGACTTCAAGTGGGTTGCCACCAACGCCGCCTGTTACGCCGCCGATGATGTCAGTCACAACTTCAAGCGGATTACCACCAACGCCACCAGTTACGCCACCCACTACATCGGTAACACTTCCAACCACACCGGTGACAATACTTGTAGCAGTTGTACCATTGTTGATAAGTGTTTCAACAATACCAGTTGCTGAAGCAGTTGCGCCTGAGATATCTCCACCCACTAAATCAGAAACAACTTCAAGAGCACCATTTACCGTGTCACGAGAAGTTTCAAAAGTTAATGTGCCAAGGTCTGCAATTTCAGAAACAGGATGTTCAGTCTGTGGGAGTACTCCAATGATTGTTCCAGCAACAGTTTCAATGCCAGTGTTGATAATTTCAGTTTTTAGACTTTCGACACCTTGAAGAATATCGATACCGCCTTGAACTACATCAATTACTGGAGAGATTGGAGAAGTTCCACCGATCACACCACCCGTTACACCGCCGATAATATTGGTTACGGTTTCAAGAGGATTGCCACCACTAATACCACCTGTTACACCACCAATAATATTGGTAACAGTGTCTACAGGGCTGGTAGAGCCGATACTACCCGTAACAGTGTCAACGGCATTAGAAACAAGGCCAGTTGTAGTTGTGGTAAGAGTATTTGTTACTGTGGATAGAGTGTCTGAAAGTAGGCCAGAGGTTGATATATGACCATCAACTGAAGAACCACCGCTTACGTTAGTATTTACCGATATAATATTACCCAAGTCTTGAGTAACTTTAGAGATCGAAGATACGAGATTTTTTAGTAAAAACATGTTGGTCTATTTCCTATATAATTATGTATTTTTAAGTAAGTATTATTTATTGCGCTACATAATTAATGAGATGTGTATCTCAATAATTGGAATTTAGTATTGGTTAGATATCAAAAGCTGTCAATGTGTATTTTTAGTCACATTTTTTGGTATTAAATAATATTTAAAGAAATAATAATTCATTTAATTTAGACATAAAAATAATAATGGTTTTTATATAATATTTTTTTAATTAATTATATTTTTACTTATATTTTCACTTGCTTGACGCATTATATTAGATGAATTTTTCTTACTCCTATAATGTTAAAACGCAACTAGAAATATTTTATTTCTATAATGTTGACTAAAATAGTCGTCTTTAACTTCTAGACATATGGCGAAATACTTCAAAAAGCCTATAAAACTTATTTGAAAAAAAATATTTCAAATACATCTTAGGTAAAAAAGACATTAATAATTTTAGCTCCTATTTTATGTAAAATAGCATGCTGGCTAAGAACTAGACGGTTGATGACAGAAAGATGAAAAAAGGCTTCCTAAGCCTTAAAAAATGCGTATAATGCGCAACATCAAGTACGCGCTCATAGCTCAGCTGGATAGAGCACTTGGCTACGAACTAAGGGGTCGGGAGTTCGAATCTCTCTGAGCGCACCAACTTGAAGAATTAACCGCTATTTATAGCGGTTTTTTTGTACATAAATTTTATGCTTTTTAATAAAAAAAGCTGACCGCTTATCGCAACCAGCTTTAAAAAATGACTAAGATTAAAAAAAATTAGCCGAACGTTTTAAAACGATGTTCATCTTCAATAAAAGCTTTTTCGCCTGCTTTGCCTTCAATTGAACCAAAAACTAACTGAGCTCTTAACTTCCAGTCGGCTGGAATATTAAATGCAGTATTAATTTTTTCATCAATAATTGGATTGTAGTGCTGCAACGAAGCGCCAATGCCTTGTTCAGCCAATATATTCCAAACAGCAAATTGTGCAATTGCTGTTGAATGTTCAGACCAAACTGGAAAATTATCAGCATACGTTTCAAACTGTTCTTGTAAGCTTTTAATTACGCTTTGATCTTCATAGAATAAAACTGTACCTACACCTGCTGCAAAGCTTTGGATTTTTTGCTCTGTTCCAGACACTGCTTCTGCCGGAATAATATCTTTTAAAACTTCTAAAACGATATTCCAAAAAGTTTGATGCGATTGCCCAAATAAAACTACGGCACGAGATGATTGAGAGTTAAATGCAGATGGACTATGTTTTATAGCTTCTTGAATAAGTTTTTCAATCTCGATAGTAGAGTGTGTTAAATTTTTCCCAATTGCATAAATAGAACGGCGATTTTTAATTAATTCTAAAAAACTTTTTTCATTGAAAGAAGGTGCCTCTTGAGTGGTTTGCATGCCCACATCTTTTGAGACAGTTGCTTTTTGATTTAAGCCAAATAATTTTGCAAAAAAAGACATGAGACATTCCACTAAGAAGGTGATGCTCTTATTGTAGAAATTTTTAAAAGTGAAATAAGCTCAAAAAATATGAATCTATGTTCTATATATGCAACGAAGAATAAAGTCGTACGAGCTATAGTAGGCTTTTGAACAAAAACAAAAAATAGCCTTTGATTCATTTTAAAGCTGAAATGAATATGCTCTAATAGTTTCGATTTATTGAGTATTGATGCAGTGCAATGACCGAGCAAAAAACAGCTTTATCTTTACGTTACTATTTGAATTTAGAAGAGTCACAAGATGGATTTTCATTAGTGACGTTTGGGAAAAAGCAATTTACCCGTTTTCTAACACCTGCGATTAGTATTGCAATTATTATTTGGGGATTTTATTTAGGCCTTTCAGGGGTTGGTCGATATTATATTGCTTTAGGTATATTTTTTCTGGTAATGCAAGGTCTAATGCGTTATTGGCTTTTACCGATGTTATTTAAGCGTCAATTTGTTCGTTACCAGTTTGGCAGGAGTGAGCAGGGAATCGATCTATATCAGGATTATTTTGAGCTTTATGCCAATGGTCGTAAGCAAGTGGTGCAATATGCAGATGTGCAAACTTTTGCGAAAGGCAAGTTGACTTATATGCTAGAGCTAAAAAGTAAAACTGTAATTATTGTGCCAAAGCGAGCATTTGCACAGGTTTCAGATCAAACTATATTTGAAAACACATTTAAGAAATAAATTATTGGAATTATCAGCCGCAACAATAAAGGAAGCCTAATGAATACACGTCCTTCAAAAATCGTTTGCGTGGGCAGAAGTTATGCCGATCATGTCAAAGAATTAAATAATGCTATGCCTGATAGGCCGATATTATTTATTAAGCCACCGAGTAGCTTGATTGGTTTAAATGACGGTATTTCATGGAATCCAGCTTGGGGCAGTTGTCATTTTGAGTGTGAATTAGTCTTACGCATTGATCAGCCTTTAAAGGGTGAAACAGATCCTGAAAAAGCATTAAAAGCGATTGGTGCGGTGACTTTAGGCCTTGATCTAACAATGCGTGATTTACAGAATGATCTGAAAAGTAAAGGTCACCCATGGGAGCGTGCAAAAGCTTTTGATGGTGCTTGTGTTTTGTCAGACTGGGTCGCTGTGAGCGAAATTACAGATTGGCAAGAAACCAAATTCACTTTCCATATTAATGATGAGTTACGTCAAGATGGAAATACTGCACTATTAATGTTTACGATTGGCGAACTATTAACAGATATTAATCAAGTCTTTTCACTCGAGCCGGGTGATGTGATTATGACAGGTTCACCTGCTGGTGTTGGACCATTGCATTCGGGTGATCAGTTAAAAATGACATTAAAAGGGGCAACACAGAAATTTGTGTGGGAAACTTTTGTAAAAGCATAATTCCCTAAGCTACTTATTTATTAACCCTATTATTTTTTGATAATAGGGTTTTTTATAGTTTAGAGTTTATAGGGCACAGCGATATTCGTGAAAGGTTCTACTTCCTTATTTCTCTTCAAAAATTGTTGAAAGAGGAACTGATAGTTTTGCCGCTAAATAATCATTGGACTCGATTAAAGCTGGACCAATTTTTTCCATCCATTCGTCGTCGTCATGAACATTTTGAACATCTTGACGTAAAGGTAATGGGTATGGAAGAGCTGTAAAGAAAGTCCAAAAGTCGACTTGAGATAAATTACGTGCAAGAACATATTCATCTTTATCTGTGCGTTTAACCAAATTTTGCTCTTCAAGTAAAAGGACATATGAAGGCCAGCGTCCAATCTCTCCACGGCCTAAAATTTCTAAAGCTTCTCTGTCACTTACACTTTCGCCAACTTTTTGCTTTTTATAAAACAATTCAAGAATATCTAATAGCATTAAAACAGGGTGACGTTTTTGCTCTTTACCTGAATGAAAAGCGGTTAGAGCAAAACTTACTTCTACGCCTAGTAAAATAATGTTCCATGAAAGGAAAATCCATAACAGGAAAATTGGCACTGCTGCAAATGCACCATAAATAATTTCATAACTGGTGAAATTTGACATCACAAAGCTAAATAAATTTTTGAGTATTTCAAACAGCACTGCACTTAAACAAGCAGCAATTCCTGCTGCATAAATTGGGACTGTGCGATTGGGAATGGTCCAATATAAAATGAAGAATCCCAAAATAGTGAGGGCAAAAGAAATTAGCCAGAGTAGAAATGCGCCATCAAGTTGATAACCTGTGAAGTTATTACTTAATAAGTTCATCGATGCAACAGTTGATGAAATAACAAATGCACTGCCTAAAATAATGGGACCAAGTGAAATAATGGTCCAGTAGCGCATAAAGCCCATAATACCGCTACGCGTTTCTTTTACCCGCCAAATACGATTAAAGACTGTTTCAATTGAAGTCAGCATTAAAACTGTCGTGACGAATAGAAATAGCACGCCAATTACAGTTAAGTTGCTCGACTTTTCTGTAAAAGCATTCAGTGCTTTATCAAATGCGATGGTACTTTTAGGTAAAAAGTTACTATAAATTAAATGTTGAAGCTGTTGTCTAGCAGGTTCTAACGCTTTAATTGAAGAAATAATTACTAAAAAAACCGTTAGCATCGGTACAACTGCGAATAGTGTTGTATAGGTAAGCGAGCCAGCCTGCTCACGGCACCGATCAGCTTCAAAACGCTTAAATACATATAAAACGAACTGAAACCAGGTTTTATTATAAAAAGGAAGTTTCTTTAAAAAACGTTGTAACATACGTCGTCTATCCCGATTTTTTTAGTCATCATGTTGGGCGATTGATAGCTTAGCAAAGTATTAGCTTAAGAACTTAAATAGTTGATTAAAGCAAAATAATAACTTAAAGAATGAAAGTCGTTCTGTAAGTTTACTATGTGCTATAGAAAAAATTGTAGCAATAATCTTTTGAAGAAAGCACATTTCTCTTATCAGGTTATAAGATCAATCAAAAAGATTACTCTTTTTATCTGATAGGTCTGAGAAAATTACGCAGCTTACCTTCAGTACTACACGATCAATCGCTTCTAGAATTTCATAAGATTGGCTTCGCCAAAAAAATAAAAAATACCGTATAGTGTTCTTTTTAACAAAATTCATGAAACCGATGCAACCTTACGTTCTTGTACTTTATTACAGTAAATATGGTTCTACTAAAGAAATGGCTCATTTAATTGCCAATGGAATTGAATCTGCGGGCATGGCAGTGAAAATTCGTACAGTACCCAATATTGCTCCAGTAGTCGTCGAAGCTGAACCAAGTATTCCGGAAGAAGGCGATATCTACTGTACATTAGATGATCTAGCGAATTGTGCGGGTCTGGCATTAGGTTCCCCAACTCGCTTCGGTAATATGGCAAGTGAAATGAAATATTTTTGGGACCAAACGACGAGTCTTTGGCTCAATGGGGCATTACATAATAAACCTGCTTGTGTTTTTACTTCTTCTGGATCGATGCATGGTGGGCAGGAGAGCACGTTACTTACGATGCTGCCGCCGTTATTTCATCACGGGATGATGATTTTGGGATTGCCAAATGCAATTCCGGCTTTATCTAATACTAAAACAGGTGGAACACCGTATGGAGCAAGTCATGTAAGTGGACCTCGCCATGACCAGAACTTAAGTCAGGATGAAAAGATTTTGTGCGAAGCTCAAGGTAAACGTTTAGGTGAGGTTGCTAAAAAGCTTTTAGTTTCGCTTTAATTTAAATAGTTAAAAAAAAGAGCGGATATCCGCTCTTTTTTATTTGCACAATTTATTCTTTTACAAAGGTAACTTTGCCATCCGTAAGAGAATGAACACGTGCTAATGACTCAACTCGATAGCCTTTTTCAAGCAATAAATCACGGCCTGATTGGAATGATTTTTCAATCACAATACCAACACCCACAACTTCTGCATTTGCTTGGTGAATTAAATCAATCAGTCCTAATGCTGCTTGACCGTTCGCCAAGAAGTCATCAATAACTAATGCTTTATCAGTTGAATGAAGGTGTTTGTTTGAAATCGCAATCGTGCTTTCAGTTTGTTTAGTAAAACTAAATACTTTAGAGCGATATAAGTCATCTTTTAACGTCAATGACTGATATTTACGAGCGAAAATTACAGGTACACCAAGTTCCAAACCTGCCATGATTGCAGGTGCAATACCTGATGCTTCAATGGTAATAATCTTGGTAATCCCTGCATCTTTAAAGCGAGCGGCAAATTCTTTACCAATCTGCTGCATGAGTACAGGGTCAATTTGGTGGTTTAAGAAAGCGTCGACTTTCAAGACTTGATCAGATAGAACGATACCTTCTGTTAAGATTTTCTGTTCTAGTGCGTGCACGGGAGAATCCTCTAGACGGATGCTTTTAAAGCAAATGCGTATTTTAAAAAGCATCCGAAAAAATGCAAGCTTTAATTCGTTTTACCTGTATAACTTGTTAATAACAGGCCATAAGAAGTTTTACCATCAACATGGCTGACTTTAACTGGTAAGTAGTCCAATTTAGGTGCTAACCAGAAAATAGTATTACGGTCTGGTTTACCATGTTCTAAAACAACTTTGACGGTATCAAAGGTGCCATAAGAGGTTTTAATTTTTTCATTGCCTTGTTTTACAAAACGACGATTTTCAACTTCTTTTGCATCGGCAAGAGGGTATGAAGTTTTAAGTGAACCATTTTTTAAATCTTCACGAACTTGTA
>Ga0105247_10001913_pt1 | contig 14526 bp, 8 predicted proteins | sample KBSS24metaG_FD_81519 | JGI IMG/M metagenome (GOLD analysis project Ga0105247, IMG submission 81519) | Switchgrass rhizosphere microbial communities from Kellogg Biological Station, Michigan, USA - KBS S2-4 metaG | ecosystem: Host-associated > Plants > Roots > Rhizosphere > Soil | place...
AATACACAATCTGTATTTTTTGACTATGACCATGATGGCGACCTTGATATGTTCCTGGTAAATCATTCTGTTCATTCCAATGAAAGTTATAGTGATTCCTCAATAAGAACAGTGCACAACGATGCAAGCGGGGACAAGCTTTTTAGAAACGATATATCAGCAAATGGAAAATTTACAGAAGTAACTCAGAAATCTGGTATCTATAGCAGTGTTATTGGTTATGGATTGAATGTTGTCGTAAGCGATTTGAATAATGATGGATGGGATGATATTTATGTGAGCAATGATTTTCATGAAAATGACTATTACTATCTCAATAATCGCAATGGAACTTTTTCAGAAATAAATCGTGAGGCCTTTGGCCATGAAAGCCGATTCTCAATGGGCAGTGATATTGCCGATATGAATAATGATGGATGGTTAGATATTATCACACTTGATATGCTGCCCGCTGATGAGAAAGTGCTGAAATCCTCTGCCAGCGATGATCCACTTGATATTTATAATTTCAAACTCAGTTATGGGTATCATCATCAGTATTCACGCAATTGTTTACAATTAAATACAGGGGGCGGAAAAAAATTCAGCGATGTTGCTTTATACACCGGAATCGCCGCAACGGATTGGAGCTGGTCTCCATTGGCAGCCGACTTTGATAATGATGGCATAAAAGATTTATTTATCAGTAATGGAATTTTAAGACGTCCCAATGATTTGGATTTTATAAAATTTTACTCTAACAGAAATATAAAGGATACGGCCCGTTCTAATGATGAGAAAGCTATTGAAAAGATGCCGGAAGGTAAGGTGAGTAACTATATGTTTAAAGGAACAGACAGTTTGAAATTTACCAATGAAACAAAGAACTGGGGTTTTGATAAGCCAACATTCTCGAACGGCGCAGCTTATGCAGATTTAGATAATGATGGCGACCTGGACATTGTTGTCAATAACATGAATGAACCGGCATCAGTTTATAAAAACAATTCTATTCAGCGATCCGGCAATCATTATTTGGATATACAACTGAAAGGAGATGATAATAATAAATTCGGGATTGGGACAAAGATAGTATTACGACAAAAAGAGAAAACGCAGATAAATTATGTAAATGTCACAAAAGGTTTTGAAAGCAGTTCGGTACAATATGTTCATTTTGGAACGGGCATTGATTCGACTGTTGATTCAATGCAGGTAATCTGGCCAGATGGGAAAACGCAAACTTTTACTAATATAAAAACGAATCAACGGTTAGTGGTCTTCCATAAAAACGCATCGGATCATGAAAAAAATTTATTACCCGGAAATGAAAACAATAATGGTAAGCTATTTACAGATATAACAGATTCTGTTCGCCTTGATTTTACCCATCGTGAAAATGATTTCAATGACTTTAATGCACAATCATTTATTCCTCATTTGATTTCTACGCAAGGCCCCAAACTTGCTGTGGCAGATGTAAATGGCGATGGATTAGATGATTTTTTTGTATGCGGTGCAAAAAATCAACCCGGTGCATTGTTTCAACAAACGTCATCAGGTAAATTCATAAGCGTTAATAAAGAATTATTTTCCACCGATGCCTCTTGTGAAGATGTAAATGCTGTATTCTTTGATGCAGATGGCGATGGCGATAAAGATTTGTATGTTGTGAGCGGTGGCAATGAAGTGCAGAGTGAAGATATTTCATTATTAGACAGGTTATATATTAATGACGGTAAAGGAAATTTTTCTAAATCAACCTCATTGCCTCGCCTATATGGAAATAAGTCGGTAGCAATTCCTGCTGATATAGATCATGATGGTGATTTAGATTTATTTGTTGGAGGCAGAGTAGTTGCTGGCAGATATGGCGATACTCCGGACTCCTACATCTTGTTAAATGATGGTAAAGGAAACTTTTCTTTAGCAAGTGAATCAATAGGACCCGGTCTTCGCAAAATAGGATTGGTTACGGATGCGGTATGGACAGACATAGATAAAGACGGTTGGATAGATTTAATGATTGTTGGCGAATGGATGTCAATAACCGTTTTTAAAAATGAAAAGGGCAAGCTCACTAATTATACTGCGACTTTAGGATTACAAAATGCTACCGGTCTATGGACAACAATTCATGCAGCTGATATGAACAATGATGGTATTGAAGATTTATTGGTAGGCAATTGGGGAGAAAACTCAAAGCTTCATGCAAGCGAACAGTATCCGTTAAAATTATTTATTGATGATTTCGATAAGAATGGCGCATTGGATCAGATACTCGCTACTGAAACGAAAGGCCGGTACTATCCTTTTTTGGGAAAAGAAGATATGGAAAAACAATTGCCTGCTTTGATGCGAAAACAATATGCAAACTATTCCAGCTTTGCAGGGCAGACTATGGAGCAGATCTTCGGTAAACAACTGGAAAGTGCAAAGAAATTTTCTGCAAATATTCTTTCTTCGGTAATGATGATAAATAACGGTAAAGGAGGCTACACAATTTCAAAATTACCTATGCAATCGCAATGGTCACCAGTACTTGGGTTTCTTACCGGTGATTTTAATAGCGATAACAGGATCGATTTTATAACGGCAGGTAATTTCTATGGAGTATTACCTTATGAGGGTCGTTATGATGCAGATTATGGAACAGTATTGATCAATAAATCAGATTCTGGGTTTAATGTATTGTCTTCAATGCAGTCAGGGATTTTATTGGATGGTGAAATAAGAGATATGAAATACATTCAAACCCGTTACGGAAAAATAATTGCCGTTGCCAGGAATAATCAACCATTGTTATTTTACAGACAGGATAAATGATCAGCATTTTTAAAAGAGCTAAATTCACTAACTGAATTTTAAAATCAAAGTATGCAACGATTGCTTCTGACTGTTTGCTTTATAATACTCGTTAAATTCTCTTTTGCCCAGGATGCTTGGAAAATAAAAGCCGATAAAATTGATCCTTCAAATTATTATGGTGTCACTGTTGCCAATGGAATGATCGGGATTGTTTCTTCACCTGAGCCTTTTAAGATTAAAGACGTAGTGCTCGCCGGCGCTTACGACTTATATGGCAGGGGAAGAGTAAGCAATTTTCTTCGCAGCTTCAACTTACTTAACATGTACCTGGAAATAGATGGGAAACGTATTGATGCAAAATCGGTTTCTAATTTTCAGCAGGAATTGGATATGTATCGTGCAAGTTTTTCTTCCAATTTTGATTACAACGATAAGGCAAGTGTTTCCTATACTTATTATTCACTAAGGCATTTACCATTTACTGTGTTGATGGATGTAAGCATTACAGCAAAAAAAGATATTGATATTACCAGTGCCAGTGTAATGGAAGCTCCCGATGCATTGAAAGATGTACAAAACTATTATAACGAGATTGATCGTCCGCATGTGGTAATAAGCTTGCTTACTTCTTCAGCAAAAAGCCCAACCGGCAAATTATTGATGTGTGCTTCCAATACTTTTTTATTTGCCGAACCACATGGACAGGAACCTAGAGTAATTCATGAAATGTGGGATAATAATATGCACCTGATGAAGTTTAGTAAAAAAATAAAAGCAGGTGAGACATATCGCTTTTCTATTGCAGGCTCATCCATTACATCTGCACATCATGATGATCCGCTGAATGAGGCAGAACGCTTAACTATTTATGCAAAGCTTGAAGGAAGGGGTCGTCTTATTAATTTTCATACAAAAGCATGGGAGGATTTATGGAAAAGTGATATAGTTATTGAAGGTGATGATCAGAGCCAGCAAGATATTCATAGCATGTTGTATCATCTTTATTCTTTTGTAAGAGAAAGCACTTCTTTTTCCCCATCACCTATGGGACTAAGCGGCCTTGGCTATAATGGCCATGTATTTTGGGATGCGGAATTGTGGATGTTTCCTGCTGTATTGGTTCTGCATCCAGAAATGGCAAGAAGCATGATTGAATATAGATTTCAAAGATTAGAGGCAGCCAAACGAAATGCTTTTGCCAATGGATTCAAGGGAGCTATGTTCCCATGGGAAAGTGCAGAAACAGGCGTTGAGGAAACACCGGTATGGGCATTGAGCGGACCATTCGAACATCATATCACTGCTTGTATTGGTATTGCTGCATGGAATTATTATTGCGTTACACAGGATAAAACATGGTTGAAAGAAAGGGGGTGGCCTATCTTATCAGCTACTGCTGATTTCTGGGCATCACGGGTTGAAAGAAACGGGACCGGCAAATATGAAATTAAAAATGTGGTTGCGGCAGATGAATGGGCCGAGAATGTAAACAACAATGCTTTCACCAACGCCGCTGCAAAATCTAATCTTCAATATGCAACAGAAGCGGCAAAGATTTTAGGCATTGCCGCCAATTCCGATTGGATAGAAGTTGCTAATAACATTCCTATTTTGAAATTAGATAACGGTGTTACAAGTGAACATGCATCTTATCATGGAGAAAAAATAAAACAGGCTGATGTAAATCTTTTAGCGTATCCATTAAAGCAGATAACTGATGTGGTTCAAATAAAAAAAGATTTGGAGTACTATGAAACAAGAATACCTGATGCAGGCACACCGGCAATGACACAAGCTATTTTTACTTTATTATATGCAAGATTGGGTGACCGGGAAAAGGCATGGCACTGGTTCAAAGATGCTTATGTTCCGAATTTAAATGCACCCTTTAGAGTATTAGCTGAAACGAAAGGAGGCACGAATCCTTATTTCGCTACTGGTGCCGGTGGCATTCTTCAATCCGTAATGATGGGTTTCGGAGGATTGGATATTACACCGAAAGGTATTGTGCAGGTAAAATCAGTTTTACCATCTCAATGGAAAAGCTTAACTATAAAGGGTGTTGGTGCAGATAAAAAAACATATACAGTAAAATAATTCTCATGAAAATTTTTTTAATCTCACTGTTTGCAGTTGTTTTTGCCATTAATGTTTCAGCACAAAAAACTCTACAAACACCCGCAGAAATTTATCAGGAATTATTTACAGACGTTCAAATGAATCACATTTTTCCTGATAGCAAAACTTTTCCCGATTGTATTCCAAAAAGAAATCCTAAAGACATTTTAAAAGATTACCGGGCTATCAGGAATAACCCTGCCATTAAATTCAGTTTGGAAATGTTTGTAAAAAACAATTTCGATCTGCCCCGAACACCACAGCTTAACTACATTACAAAAGAAAAAGATGTAGTGATGCATATCAAAAACCTTTGGAATGTTTTAAAAAGAGAAAGGGATTCAACCATCGCAGGAAGCTCATTATTGCCGTTGCCTAATCCATACATCGTTCCGGGTGGAAGGTTTCGGGAAATTTATTATTGGGACTCCTATTTTACCATGCTTGGCCTGAAAGAAAGTGGTGAAGTGAACATGATGGAGAACATGATAAAAAACTTTGCTTATCTCATCAATACCTATGGACATATTCCCAATGGGAATCGCAGTTATTATATCAGCAGGTCACAGCCCCCTTTCTTTGCGTTAATGGTTGAATTGCTTGCATCGGTAAAAGGAGATAACGTTTATTCAACTTATTTATCAGCATTGGAAAAAGAATATAAGTTTTGGATGGATGGTAGTGAAAAATTAAAACCCGGTCAGGCATACCGTCGTGTGGTGAAATTAAAGGATGGAACCATATTAAATCGCTATTGGGATGATGCGGCTACTCCAAGACCGGAAGGATACAGGGAAGATGTGGAAGTAGCACAAAAATCGGGAAGAAATAAACAAGAGATGTATCGAAACTTTCGGGCAGGCGCAGAAAGCGGGATTGATTTCAGCAGCAGGTGGTTTGGGGATGATAAGAATATTACAAGCATCGAAGTGATTGATATGATAGCGGTTGATTTGAATTCCCTTTTATATCATTTGGAAAAAACTTTGGAAAAAGCATATTCAGTGGCAAAGAATGAAGCGGAAAGAAAAAAATATTCTATTAAAAGTTTTAATCGATTTAATGCGATAAGGAAATATTGTCGCAATGTTTCAAATGGTTTCTATTATGATTATAATTGGAGAAAAGAAAAGATTTCAAATAAAGTCACTCCGGCGGGAATGTATCCATTATGTTTTTTCAGTCTTTATCCTGAATCTCAAAATGCAATGGGAGAAAATGCTGCGAAAATTATTCGTGAGAAACTATTGAAAGATGGCGGCATTGCTACCACCGAAAATAATACAGGTCAGCAATGGGATGCACCAAACGGCTGGGCGCCACTGGAATGGATGGTGATATGGGGATTAGAAAGATGTGGACAGTCAGAACTGGCTAGAGATATTGCACAACGTTGGGTAAAATTAAATGCAGATATATTTGAAAGAACAGGCAGATTAATGGAAAAATATAATGTAGCGGATACGCATCTTGAAGCAGGAGGTGGGGAATATCCCGGCCAGGATGGATTTGGCTGGACTAATGGTGTCCTGCTGGCTCTTATAAATAAATATCACTTACATCCGAAAGATTAAACGAAAGTTCGAGTCTGACTGAAGATTGTTCAGATAAATAAATTGCGCTTCTGAACTTTTAAGAACGATAAAATATTCTATCATTAACCAACTAATGTATTTTGCCGGCCTTAAAATTTTAAGCAGCACGATGAAAAAAACTTTATCATTAAAGTCAGCCGAGACCGAAAAGAGCAGCCATCTTGATTATTTTAAAATTGCTATATCCATTGACTGTGTAATTTTCGGATATGAAAACAAAGACCTCAAAGTATTATTAATAAAATCGGATTTAAAAGAATATGCCGGCTTGTATTCATTACTCGGCGACCTGATAAGACCAGATGAAGATCTAGATGAAGCTTCCTACAGAATTTTAAAAGAAAGAACAAGTATGGATGATGTGTACCTGCAGCAGGTGCATGCTTTCGGAAGCGTTGAAAGGCATCCTTCAGGACGTGTTATTACTATTTCTTATTATTCACTCATAGATATAAAAAGCCATAAGCTTCAATTGAGCCATAACGATCTGCATTGGCATTCAGTTAAGGATATAAAAGAATTAGCTTTTGATCACAAACTGATTCTTGATATGTGCCTTGACAAATTACGGGATCAAATTTTAGAACATCCTGTTGTATTTAATCTTTTACCAGAGCGTTTTTCCCTTCGGGAAGTGCAGGAATTGTATGAGGCCATTTTAGATACTCCTCTTGATCGTCGAAACTTTCGTAAGAAAATAGCGCAAAAAAACTGGCTAATTGATCTTGACCAAATGGAAGACCGTGTGCCTCATCGCCCGGGCAAATTATATCAAGTAAAGCCCTCTTTACAAAAGAAAAGCAGAGAACAAATGGAAATTCTCATTGCCTAAGGCAGCCGATGGGGCTGCTTTTTTATTGATAAACAAGGTTATGGCAGCGTTTTTCTTTCAAGCAGTCTCCTGATTATCACATTAGCAGGATTCTACAGATAATTTCTGCTTTTGCAGCACATTCAATTGGAAATTTGTCCTAATTTGTCTTCCTTTATATCAGTTTGAGAAAAATTGCTGCCATATTGCTTATTTGTTTGCTGCTATTTAATTGGTATGGATACAGGTTTATCGTGAATTATCTGCAAAATACTGCCGACAAACAATTAGAAGCCCGTCTCGATGTCAATGATTATGACGAATCACAATTAATAGAAATTAGGATAGCATTAAATATTCCTTATCAATATAGTTGGTCCAATTTTGAAAGACATTCCGGTGAAGTCGAATTGAATGGTAAAATGTATGCTTATGTAAAGAGAAAGGTGGAAGATGGATACCTTGTTCTTAAATGTATTCCCAATAATGTGAAACAGGAAATCAGGAACGCAGGTAATATTTTGTTTAGTGTAAACAACGGTCTTGACCAGGAGCATAATAGCAAAGATCAGCCTGCGTCAAAAGTTCTCAAAAGTTTCAGTAGTGATTATGATGATCATTCCTTTAATTATAATTTGAAGGATGTAAGTAATTCTGATAACAGGTCCTTACAATCAAATACCACATTCTTTAACAGTCTCACCTTACCTGTTGCAGAGCAACCTCCGGAAAGTACTATGTCTGTTTAACCTGATATTTATTTACTTCTCTCTTCTTAGTGAAGGGACTATTTTCTCTTAATTACAATCGGAATATGAAAAAGTATCTATGGTTTGCCTGTATCGGCTGGCTAATGGTTTCGTGTAAGCAAAGTATCGGCAATTATACAGAAGTGTTCAGCGATCCCATTCTGTATAGCAAAACAGTAAAGGCTCTAAACGATGTGGTGCTGGAAAATAATTTTCCTCCCATGATCGCAAGCCGCAATTATGCTTACGCAAATATTGCTGCTTACGAGTGCATTGCTGCCGGAGATAATAATTACACCAGCTTATCAGGTCAGGTAAACCATCTGCCTGCTATGCCAAAGCCAGATACGAGTCTTGATAAAAAAATAGACTTTCATCTTGCTGCTTTGTTCGCATTTACTAAGGTTGGTAATGCAGTTACTTTTCCGGAAGGAAGCATGATGGGTTATTATGATGAATTGAAAAAAAAGGCCGATAGTACTGGTATGCCATCTTCGGTTTTGAAAAATACGATTGCATTTTCTGATTCTGTTGTCGCTACTATCATGAAATGGAGCAAACAGGATAATTATGCAAAAACAAGAAGCGCTGAGAAATATGCCGTAAGAGATGAAGATGGTCGTTGGGTGCCGACGCCGCCCATGTATACACCAGCCGTGGAGCCTCATTGGAGAGAGATCAGAACTCTCGTATTGGATTCCTGCAGTGAGTTCATGCCTCCCCGCCCGCCGAAATTTGATATGAATAATAAAAGCAGCGACTACTATAAATGTTTGTTGGAGGTAAAAACGACCGGGGATAGTTTGACAGATGAACAAAAAGCTATTGCTGATTTTTGGGATGATAATCCCTTTAAATTAAACGTCAGCGGCCATGTTCAGTTTGCAACTAAAAAGTTTTCACCACCGGGTCACTGGATGAATATTGTTGGCATTGCAGCAAAAGAAGCAAAAGCCGATTTTAATACAACAGTGGCGGCATATACCGAAACATCTATTGCATTATTCGATGCATTCATCAGTTGCTGGGATGAAAAATTCCGGAGTAATTGCATCCGGGCAGAAACTGTAATTAATAAATATATTGATGAGAACTGGCATCCTTACATTCAGACTCCACCGTTTCCTTCTTATACGAGTGGACATGCGACTATTTCTGCAGCCGCGGCAGAAGTAATGACCAAATGGTTCGGTGATCACTTAAGTTTTATCGATACATCCTCACTTGAATTTGGAATTCAAAGTCGCCGGATTGAATCTTTTCGCCAGGCAGCAAAGGAAGCGGCTATGTCAAGATTATATGGCGGGATCCATTTCCGGTTTGATAATGAAGAGGGAAATAAATGTGGAAGAATGCTGGGAGAATTTGTTGTACAAAAATTAAAAATGTCCAAAGAACCTATTGCAGCTAAAAATTAAAATTATTTACCAAAAAAAACTTTTTATGAAACGCTTTTTTATCATTTTATTGATTGCTTTAATTGTTACAAATGGCAAAATAAATGCACAGGGTTGTGTAGCTATCAAAGGTACAGCCGGAATTTGCAGCCGACCTTCTGATGCCAAAGGTTGGGAACTGAACCTGAACAACCGTTATTTTAAATCTTATAAACATTTTGTTGGTACAGAAGAACAAAAGCAGAGAGTGGAAGAGGGCAGCAATGTTATCAATCATTCTTATGAATTAGATGCAACTGCTACGAGAACGCTGAACTCAAGATGGTCTCTTGCTTTTACATTACCTATTATGGATTTTGCCCGTTCTTCTTTATATGAACATGATGGCAAATCAAGACATACAACCAATTCATTTGGGATTGGCGATGTAAGATTCTCTGCATACAGGTGGATGTTCGATCCTAAAACATCACATAAAGGAAATGTGCAGCTGGGATTAGGAATAAAGTTGCCAACAGGTAATTATAATTATATGGATTATTTCTATAAAAAAGCTGATTCAAGTGTGCTGGGTCCGGTTGATCAGTCTATTCAACCGGGTGATGGCGGTACAGGTATCACTTTTGAAATAAATAGCTTTTATAATTTTAGCCATGTTGTTGGTGTGTATGGAGGCTTTTTTTATCTAGTTAATCCCAGGGAAGTGAATGGTACATCTACAACAAGAGGTGGCACTGCTTCTGCTACTGCAAAAAAATATAATACAGATGTAATGAGCGTTCCGGACCTATTTATGGCCCGTGGTGGAGTAAGTGTCATGGTTCATCAATTCAATTTTGCAGGCGGTGTTCGTATTGAAGGTTTGCCTTCAAAGGACCTGATCGGGGGTAGTCGTGGTTTCAGGAGACCTGGGTATATTGTATCTGCTGAACCTTCTATAACATATGTAGCTAAAAAAGTAAGCTTTAATCTTGCTGTTCCTGTTGCTGTGAAAAGAAATCGTACACAGAGTAATGCAGATATAAGACAAACAAACGATACCGGAACACATAAACAAGGAGATGCTGCATTCGCTGATTATCTCATCAGCGCCGGAATGACTATTCGTCTTTAAAAACCAAGCGGTTTAACTGAAGTATTTTATTGAGAAGCGTTATTGCTTCTCAATAAAATTGGCTTTGGCATAATTATGTTTTATCCAAAATTTTTCTTCAAATGAAAAAAATACTAACTGCTATTTTATTATTAGCCGGCATAACATGGTCCCAAATTATTTTAGCCCAAACCGATATGGATGCGATTATGATGAACAAAAAACAGTTTTGCCAGGGAATTACATACGATTATTCATCATGGGATCATTATTGGGAAGGGACATTCAAAAGAGATAATCAAAATCTCGGAACCGTTTCCACTCAGTCTATCATGTACATGCCGAATTATGGAATTACCAACAAACTGAATGTAATGGCATCCGTGCCTTATGTATGGACAAAAGCTACACAAGGCACATTGCATGGAATGAAGGGTATACAAGATCTAATGGTTTTTGTAAAATGGAAACCTGTTACAAAATCATTCGGAAAAAATCAATTCTCTCTTTTTGCTATTGGTGGAATGACCACTCCATTGTCAGATTATCCAATTGATTTCTTGCCGATGTCAATTGGTTTGGGTTCAACAAACCTTATTGCAAGAGGAATGATTGATTACCGAAGAAACAGGTTTACTGTTACTGGTTCTGCAGCTTATATATGGCGCAGCAATGTAAAGCTCGACAGAGATAATTATTATGACACGGAGCTGCACCTTACTAACGAAGTAAAAATGCCTAACGCAGCAATGTATCAATTACGCACTGGATATCGCGGAAGATATTTAATTGCAGAAGTTTTATTAACAAACTGGACAACACTTGGTGGTTTTGATATCACGAAAAATAACATGCCCTTTCCAAGTAACCGCATGAATGCAACGATGGTAGGTGTCAATGTAAAATATACTTTAAAAAATTTTACACACCTGTCATTTCTTGCAGGAAGCAATTTAACGGTTGCGGGCAGAAACGTAGGGCAGTCTAAAACATTCAGTGCAGGTTCGTTCTACGTATTCTATTTTGGCAAAAAAGTAAAATCCTCATTGGAAAAAAATAAATGACATGAAAAAAATATTTTCGTTAGCAACTATTATCACTGCAGGAGCAATCATATTCAGTTGTAATAAGGATATTAAAGGTAGAACTGATGATATAGCTGCTCTCCAACCTCAAAATATTGATCTCAATGCAGGAACATGGAAAACTATACTACTAACCGGACCAACCGAATTTTCGGTAGCCGTTCCTGGTGCAACGAATACACCTGATTATATTGCCCAGGTAAATGAAATTAAGACCTGGCAAAAAAATTTGACAAGTGATGAAAGAAGGATTGTCAAATATTGGAGTTCCGGTGCCGTTTTTCGTTGGAATGAAATTTTAAGAGAACTTGTTTCAAAACACAATTTGCCTCCTTATCAAAATGCAGATGGAACTTATCCTGTACCAAATGCAAATAATCCTTTAGCATATCCGCAATTTCCTTTTGCTAATCCGCCTTATGCAGCCAGAGCCTATGCGTATGTAAACGCTGCACAATACGATGCGTTAGTAGCAGCCTGGTACTATAAAAAATTATATAACCGGCTTGCTCCATATAAAGTGGATGCCACTGTTCAATCACTAATACCTCAATCTGATCTTCCCTCTTATCCTTCAGAAGATGCAACCATTGATGGCGTAATGGGAGAAATGATGAAACTATTATTTCCCGGCGACCAGGATTTTATTCAGCAAAAAATAGACGAACATAAAAAAGCAAGAATTATTTCAGGAGCAAATGTTCGCAGCGATCTTGAAGCAGGAGATGCATTAGGAAAATTAGTTGCACAAAAATTTATTACAAGAGCCAGAGGTGACAGAGCAGGAGCAGCAGTAGGCAATCAAACAATATGGACACAATTTGAAACAGACTGTATAGCAAAGGGGGAAATTCCCTGGTATAGTTATGAAATTCCTAAACGACCACCTATGTTGCCATTATTTGGAAAAGTAAAAACATGGTTGTTCGATTCATTAACTATGGTAACAGCTATTCGTCCCGGCCCGCCCCCTTCTACAAAAAGTGACCAAATGAAAAAAGAATGTGAAGAAGTTTATTCTTATACAGCAAATCCAACAAGAGAAAATATTGAGAAGGTTCATTTTTGGGCTGATGGAATATCTACACCAACACCAGCTGGCCATTGGAATGCAATTGCTGCGAACGATTTTTTAAAAAAGAATTTCAGTGAAGTGAGATGGGCCCGCAATCTTGCTTTATTGAATATGGCAGAAATGGATGCTGCTACTGTAACATGGGATACGAAGTTTAATTATTTTAATCCAAGACCATCTCAGATTGATCCACGGATTAAAACATTAACCGGGCTTCCTAATTTTCCATCTTATATATCTGGCCACTCAACATTTAGTGGCGCCGCAGCTGTCATACTTGGTCATATTATTCCTGAAAGGACAGCTGACTATGAAGCCATGGCATTAGAGGCAGCTATGTCAAGATTATACGGCGGCATTCATTACAGAAGTGATTGCGAAGTCGGGCTTACTGTGGGAAAAAAAGTGGGTAACTATGCGGTTCAAAGAGCCACCACAGATGGTGCAGAATAAAATAGTAAAATATTTTTTTAGTTAGCAAGCATAAGTACAACTAAATCCTCCTCCGTTTCTACTGAGGAGGAACTTTTAGATAAAAACTGATTTATTTTATTATAAAAAAGCCGCCCGCAGTTGCGAACGGCTTGTGTGTTAGCCCTGACGTAGAGAAACTTTAATTAGCTTTTAAAAATATGGCGCTTGCCAATTGATTCGGTGATTGCAATACAAAAGAATAAACTCCCGGCAACAAACTACTGAGATCAAGATCCCAGCTGTTGCTTCCCACTGTTACATTACGCACATAAGATCTTACTGCGATTCCCGAAGAGTTGACTATTTTAATTGATACTTGTTCTGTATGTGTTGAAAAGAATTCAACATGCATTAAATGAATTACAGGGTTTGGTGATAAATGCAATACAGGTTCATTATTACCCGGCACCCTTACTGCTTTGCATATTCTTGTTTCGCAACCCAATCTTGTTTTAATAGTAAGACATACTTCATAAGTGCCGCCAACATTATACGTATGTTTTACTTCCTGCCCTGTTGCAGTGCTGCCATCGCCAAACGACCACCAATAACCAACTACTTCATCATTGGGTTGATGTATGCTGAATCCCTTGAATGCAAATGTTCGCGGCGCTATAAGCGAATCGATCATGTAGCCACCACATACATTGCTAAAGCCCCGTATTGCTACTTCTTTACAATCATACGCAATACATCCGCCGGAGAACAATACTTTCACGCAAGCTTTATATACACCAGGCCCTGGGTAGGTATGACGAATGAAGAAATCTGATAGTTGATTAGTCGATGCCGGATCAACCATTACACAAGTGTCTTTGCCGTCACCGAAAGACCAGCATATTCTTTCGGGCCTTCTTGTTGGGCTGGAGGATGGTGATGCAAAGAAACCACGAACCAAACTTGTAATGGATGGCGTTATTTCGAACAATTTTACTTCACATTTCGTTTCTATCGGCGGAATCGTAATAACCTTACACTTCTTTGCTTCACATCCACCATAGTAAAGAATCTTTATACACACTTCATAAGAACCTGTTTGATGATATCGATAACCAATCACATAGAGGCCTGTGTAATTTTCAGGATAATTAATGCATGTATCTTTTCCATCTCCAAAATACCAGCATATACGGGCAGGTTTATGGTTATGACTATTCCACGGTAAAGCTTTTAATCCGATAGTTAACGAATCATTATCCTGGATAGGTGCTCTTTCAAAATCTGCACTGCAGCTATCAGGTTCGCCAACCTGTATCAATTTACATTCTTTTGATTCGCATCCCCCATCATATACTATGCGTACACAAACTTCATATTGTCCTGCATTGTTATAGTTATGACC
>Ga0105247_10001914_pt1 | contig 14526 bp, 12 predicted proteins | sample KBSS24metaG_FD_81519 | JGI IMG/M metagenome (GOLD analysis project Ga0105247, IMG submission 81519) | Switchgrass rhizosphere microbial communities from Kellogg Biological Station, Michigan, USA - KBS S2-4 metaG | ecosystem: Host-associated > Plants > Roots > Rhizosphere > Soil | place...
CGCCGTGCGGCGCGCCGCGCCTGGACGCGACGTCGACGAAGCCGAGCGCCGGGACGCTCAGCGCGGCCGGCAGCACGCGTCGTCGGACGATGTTCGAGTAGCCCAAAACGAGCAGCCCCGGCGAGCGCATCGATCCGATGCTGGCGTACGCGCCGCCGCACGTCCGCTCACGATTGAGCACCGGCGCGGCCGCGGCCGGGCGCGATCAGAAGCCCCAGCCGCGAGCGCCTCCCTCGACGGCGCCCGTCTGCCGCCAGATCTTGCCGTCGCGCAGGACATACGTGCCGCACGAGACCTCGGGCTCCCCTTTCACCTTCATCGTCCCGCGGACCAGGATCGTGTCCGCCGTCGCGATGTACTCGTTCAGCGTCACGAACGCGAGATCGAGGTTCATGTACTGCTCGAGCATGGTTCGGATTTCGTCTCTGCCTCGTCGAATACCGTCGTAGCGAAGTACCTCTGCGTCCGGGTGATAGAGGTTCACGAGACCATCGAGATCCCTGCGAGCGAGGCACTCCGCCTGGCTCAGGAAGATAGGGTGGAGCTTCGACATATCCATCTCGGCCATTGCATCCTCCACGAAGTCGCGTGCGTGCTCGTCCTCGACTTCGACGCGCAGTGTTTCGCGCCGGCCGGAGGAGCGTCGCTCAATTTTGATTGGAAGGAGCGCGGGGAGCGGCGTGTTAGAATCACCCCCCCCGCGGAGGACGACCGCCATGCCGAAGCTGTGGACCTGCCCGACGTGCGGCCGAAACTTCGCCCAGAAGAACCAGCGCCACGCCTGCGGGACGGGGGAGAGGAGCGCGGTGCTCCGCGGCCGGCCCGAGGCGCTCGTGCGCGTCTACGAGTCGATCGAGGCGTTCGCCCGCTCCCTCGGCCCCGTCGAGCTCGTCACGCGCGATCGGTACGTCCTCTTCCGGAGCGTCCGCATCTTCACCGACATCGTCATGATGACCGACGCGGTGCGGATCGCGATTCACCTCCGGCGGCGCGTCGACGACCCCATCTTCTTCAAGATCGTGTCGGGCCCAAAATCGGTTACGCACGTGGCCAAGCTGAAGACGAGCGAAGACTGGGCCGCCGTTCGCGCGTATTTCAAGGAAGCCTACGACGCGTCGATCTCCTGACGCTCGAGCGCGGACACGAGCGTCGATCTCGTGACCGTTCGCGCGCCACGCGGCGCGCTCACTCTTGAGCAGATCACGGCCGCGTCTCGCGGTCTAACGGGCGTCGCGTCCGGCCACGACCAGGCCGGAAACGGAGAGCGCCATGAGCGATGCAGCCGTCCCCGCAGCGACCCCCCCGAGCTTCCCCTTCCCCACCGTCTCGAGCCTCGAGCCTACGCAGGAGTACGCGCGCCTCCGCGAAGAGCAACCCGTGGTGCGGGTCACGCTGCCGAGCGGCGACCTCGCGTGGCTCGTGACACGGCACGAGGACGTGCGCCTCGTCTTCAGCGATCCGCGATTCAGCCGCGCCGCCGCGAGCCGCCCCGGTGCGCCGCGCCTGATGCCCGGCGTCGAGGGCGACCCGGAGTCGATCGTGAGCAAGGACCCGCCGGATCACACGCGCCTGCGCAAGCTCGTCTCCCCTGCGTTCACCGCGCGCCGGATGGAGGACATGCGGCCGCGCATCCGCGCGACGGCGGCGCACCTGCTCGACGAGGTCGAACAGGCGGGGCCGCCGGCCGATCTCGTGGCCGCGTTCTTCAGCCAACTGCCCATGATCGTCATCTGCGACTTGCTCGGTATCCCCGACGGCGACCGGGAGAAGTTCCGCGCGTGGTCGAGCGCCATGTTCAGCGTCACGCCGAGCACGTTGAAGGCGGGGCTCGAGGCGCGGAACGCGCTCATCGCCTACATGGGGTCGCTCGTCGAGGCGAAGCGCGCCGCGCCGAGCGACGACCTGCTCGGCGTGCTCATCGCCCACCACGACGAGGGCGACCGCCTGAGCGATCGCGAGCTCGTGTCGTTCGCCGGCGGGCTCCTGGTGGCGGGCTACGAGACGACCTCGAACCGCCTCGCCACGACGGTGCTCATGCTCCTCCGTCGCCCCGACCAGCTCGCGCTGCTCCAGGCGGACGAGGAGCTCCTCTCCAACGCGGTGGAGGAGGCGCTTCGCTACGTGTCGGGCGGCGCGGCGGGCGGATTCATGCGCGTCGCGGCCGTCGACGTCGAGCTCCGAGGCGTGACGATCCGCGCGGGCGACGGCGTCATCGCCGTCACGGGCTCGGCGAACCGCGACCCGGACGCGTTCCCCGATCCGGACCGCTTCGACATCACGCGCGCGCCCGGCCCACACACGACGTTCGGGCACGGCATCCATCACTGCGTGGGGGCGCAGCTCGCGCGGATCGAGCTCCAGGAAGGGCTCCGCGAGCTGTTCCGGCGATTCCCGCGCCTCCACCTCGCGGTTTCCGAAGCCGAGCTCGCGTGGCGCAAGAACGTCGTGATCCAGAGCCTCCTGTCGATGCCCGTCACCTGGTGACGGCGGACGGCGGCGCCATGCGAGTCCTCTTCACGTGCATCCCGTCCGACGGGCACTACCAGGCGCTCGTCCCGCTCGCGCGCGCCGCCGCCGGCGCCGGTCATACGGCGGCGTTCGCCTGCGCCGCCTCGCTGCGCCCGACGTTCGCCGCGCTCGGGCTCGAGTCGCTCCCCGCGGGCCTCGGTCGAGACGGCGGCGGCGATCCCGAGTTCGACGCGCTGAAGCGAAAGGCGCAGCGCACCGCGCCGGGCGCCGACACGGATCGCCTCGCGATCGTGGACGTCGTGTACGGCGTCCGTGCGCGGCGGATGCTGCCGGACCTCGTCGACGTGTGCGAGCGATGGCGCCCCGACTTGATCGTGCACGAGGCGTACGAGGCCGCGGGCGCGGCGGTCGCCGACGACCGCCGGATCCCGCACGCGAACGTGGAGGTCATGCCGCTCTACGACGAGCGGCCCTTCGCCGGCGCGATCCAGCAGAAGCTCGATGACGTGCGCGCCGAGCTCGGGCTCGCGCCGCAGCCGCACATGCTCCGGCGCCACATGAACGTCTGCTTCGCGCCCCCGAGCCTGCTCGATCGCGAGGTCTCCGGCCCGCACCCACCCCGCGCGTTCCGCCCGGACGATCCGGCGCCGGCCGAGGGAGAGCGGCTCCCGCCCCAGGTCGAGCAGCTCGCGCCGGATCGCACCGCCTACGTCTCGTTCGGCACCGTCGCGACCCGCTTTCGCCCCGATGCGATCGACCTGCTCCACGAGATCGTGGCAGGCCTCCACCTCGCGTCCATGGACGTGGTCGTCACCGTCGGCCGGGACGTCGATCCGGCGGCGCTCGGTCCACAACCGCCGAACGTGCACGTCGCGCGCTACATCCCGCAGTCGCTCCTCTTGCCGCGCGTCCGCTTCACCGTGTCGCACGCGGGGTTCAACACCGTGCTCGCGGCGATCGGCGCGGGCCTTCCGCAGGTGCTCGTGCCGCTGCTGGCCGACAACGTCTTCAACGCGCGCCGCTGCGGCGCGATCGGCGCCGCCGAGGTGCTCCCGCCCGACCGCGTCACGAAGGAGGCGGTAGCCCGCGCCGCCCGCGCCGTCTCGGACGACAGCCGTTACCCGACCAAGGCGCGCGAGCTCAAGGACGAGATGGCGCGGCTGCCGGGGCCGGAGGCGGCGATCGCCCTCTTCGAGCAACTCGCGCACGGCGCGCAGGGGGTGGCGTGACGTTCTCGTCCCTCGTCGTCCGGAACCTCCGGCGCCAGCCGCTCGAGACCGGCCTCACCACCATCGCGGTCGCCTTCGGCCTGCTCACGTTCGTGCTCCTCCGTACGGCGTGCACCGCGTGGACGGCGAACGTCGACGAGGCGCTCTCGGACCGCGTCGTGACGTGGAACAAGGTCACGTTCCAGCTTCCGCTCCCGGTCGCATACGTCGATCGCGCGCGGCGCGCGACCGGCGCCGAGACGACGTTCGGATCGTGGTTCGGCGGCCACGACGCCGCGCACCCGAGGGACTCGATGTCGACGTTCGCGGTGGACGACAACTACTTCCGCGTCCACGACAACCTGCTTGTTCCCGGCGAGCAGCTGCGAGCGTGGCGCGACGATCGACAGGGGGCCATCGTCGGCGACGCGCTCGCGGCCAAGCTCGGCTACGCGATCGGCGACCGCATCGTGCTCGAGAGCAGCGCGTATCCCGGCGCGCGGGAGGTCCGGGTATCCGGAGTCTTTCGGACGCGGGATCGCACCGTGGACCGGGGCCAGCTCCTCTTCCACTGGCGATACCTCAACGACGAGGCGCCGGACGGCCAGCGCGATCAGGTGGGCTGGATGATGAGCCGGGCCGGCGCGCGCGGGAGCGCCGATCTCGCGCGGACGATCGATCGCGAGTTCGAGAACGACCCGTCCCAGACGCTGAGCATGAGCGAGCAGTCGATGCGGCTCCTCATCTTGTCGAACTACTCGGCGCTCCTCTCCTCGATGAACGTCGTCTGCGTCATCCTCCTCGCCATCGTCGCGGTGATCGTCGGCAACGCGATCGCGATACGCGTGCGGACGCGAACGCACGAGTACGGCGTCCTCGGCGCGCTCGGCTTCGGCGCCGGCCATATCGTCACGCTGGTGATCGGCGAAGCGGCCGGCATGGCAGCGATCGGCGGGGCGCTCGGGCTCGCCCTGAGTCACCTCGTCATCGACCGCGGGATCGGGCCGATGGTGGAGCGGAGCGTGGCCTCGCTGTTCCCCTCGTTCCGCGCCCCCGCGTCAGCCATGGCGGTCGGGCTCGCGCTCGTGGTAGCGGCGGCGGCGGCGGCCGCTGCCCTCCCGGCGCTCCAAGCCTCGCGGCTGCGGAGCGTCGACGCCTTGCGGAGGGTCGACTGATCGTGATCTCGCTCACCTACCTCCAACGAAGCTTGCGCGCGAGGCCCACGACGACGGCGCTGACCGCCTCGGCGGTCGCGCTCGTCGTCTTCGTCTTCTCCGCCGCGTGGATGCTGCAATCCGGCATCCGGCGGACGCTCGGCCTCTCCGGGTCCCCGCGGAACGCGATCGTCCTCCGCAAAGGGAGCCCGTCCGAAATGGCAAGCGTCGTCAGCGAGCCGGCGGCGGCGATCGTGCGCGCGAGCGCCGCCGCCGATCCGGCCGGCGCGGGCGCCACGCCGCGGACCCTCTCCGAGCTCGTCCTCGTCCGGTACGTCGAGCGCGCCGGAGGCGGCGGCGGGAACGTGCAGATCCGCGGCGTCCCCGACGGCGTCGCCGAGTTCCGCCCGGACGTGAGGATCGTCGAAGGGCGGCGCGCGCGGCCGGGCGCCGACGAGGCGATCGTGGGAAAGGCGATCCGCGACCGCTTCAAGGGGCTCGACATCGGCCAGTCGTTCGCGCTGCAGGGGAGCCGCTCGGTGCAGGTGGTGGGCGTCTTCGAGTCGAACGGCTCCTCGTTCGAGTCGGAGGTGTGGAGCGACCTGCGAACGGTGCAGTCGGCCTCCGGCCGCGCGGGCATGGTCTCCACGATGCGCGTGCGCCTCGACTCGCCCGGCGAGCTCGAAGCGCTCCGCGCCGCCGTGACGGCCGACCCACGCCTCGGCCTCGACGTCGTACGCGAGGACGAGTTCTTCGACGATCAGTCGAGCGGAACGGCGGCGTTCGTGACCGCGATGGGCGCGCTGATCGCGATCTTCGCGTCGATCGGCGCCACCGTCGGCACGGCGAGCTCGATGTACGCCGCGGTCAGCCAGAGGCGACGAGAGGCGGGCGTCCTCCGCGCCCTCGGCTTCTCCCGTCGCGCGGTGCTCGGCTCGTACATCGCCGAGTCGATCGTCGTGTCGCTGATCGGCGCGTCCGCGGGCGCCGCGCTCTCCCTCGCCGTCATTCCGTTCAAGCTCTCGATGATGAACACGGCGAGCTTTTCGCAAACCGTCTTCGAGCTCCATCCGACCGCCTTCAGCCTCGTGAGCTCGCTGGGCGCGGGGGCGGCGATGGGGATCGTGGGCGGGTTTCTCCCGGCTCTCCGCGGCGCGCGTATGCCGTCCCTCGAGGCCATGCGCTCCTGAGACATCGCCGAGCATGAACGAAGAGAGCCAAGACGCCACGATCCTCGTCACGGGGGGAGCCGGATTCATCGGCTCGAACTTCGTGCATCGCGCGATTCGCCGCGGCCACCGCGTCGTGAACCTCGACAAGCTCACGTACGCCGGCAACCCCGACAACCTCGCAGCGCTCTCCGATGTCCGCCACCCCGCGTACACGTTCGTGCGCGGCGACATCAGCGACCGCGGGCTCGTCGCGCGCGTCCTCGAGCGCGAGCGCCCGCGGTGGATCATCAACTTCGCAGCCGAGTCGCACGTCGATCGGTCCATCGACGCCCCGAGCGAGTTCGTGCGGACGAACGTGGTCGGAGCGTTCGAGCTGATCGAGGCGGCGCTCGCGTACTGGCGACGCCTCCCGCGCGAGGCCGCGCGCGGCTTCCGCTTCCACCAGGTCTCGACCGACGAGGTGTTCGGCTCGCTGGGACCGACGGGGTGCTTCACCGAGCGGACGCCGTACGCGCCGAGCTCGCCGTACGCCGCGTCGAAGGCTGCGGCGGATCACTTCGTCCGCGCCATGAACGTCACCTACGGGTTCCCGGTGCTGACGACGAGCTGCTCGAACAACTACGGGCCGTATCAGTTCCCGGAGAAGCTGATCCCGCTCGTCATCTTGAACGCCGTCGAGGGCAAGCCCATCCCCGTCTACGGGGACGGCATGAACGTGCGCGACTGGCTCTACGTCGAAGACCACTGCGACGCGCTCCTCGCGGTCCTGGCACGTGCCGAGCCCGGAGCGACGTTCAGTATCGGCGGCAGGAGTGAGCGCACGAACATCGAGGTGGTCCGGACGATCTGCACGATCCTCGACGAGCTCGTCCCCCCGCGCGACAGCCCGCACCTCGGCGGCGCGACGGCGATCTCGAGCTACGCAAAGCTCATCACGTTCGTGACCGACCGACCCGGGCACGACCGCCGGTACGCCGTCGATCCGAGCGCGATCGAGGCGGCGTTCGGATGGCGGCGCGCGCTCACCTTCGAGGAGGGGATCCGCCGGACCGTGCGCTGGTACCTCGAAAACGCCGCGTGGTGCGAGCGGGTGTCGTCGGGGACGTACCGGCGCGAGCGCCTCGGCCTCGGAGGAGCGCCGTGAAGGGGCTCGTCCTCGCCGGCGGATCGGGCACGCGGCTGCGGCCGCTCACGTACACCGGCGCGAAGCAGCTCGTCCCCATCGCCAATCGACCGATTCTCTTCTACGTCGTAGACAACCTCGTTGATGCCGGAATCCACGATATCGGGATCGTGATATCGCCCGAGACCGGCGCGGAGGTGCGCGCCGCCGTCGGCGACGGATCGCGCTGGGGGGCGAAGATCTCGTACATCGTGCAGGGCCAGCCAGCCGGGCTGGCCCACGCCGTCCGCGTCGCGCGCGACTTCCTCGGCGACTCCGACTTCTGCATGTTCCTCGGAGACAACTTGATCGGGACGAAGATCCGCGGCGCGGTCGATTCGTTCCGCGCCGCAAAGGAGATCGCGGCGCTCGTGATGCTCAAAGAGGTCGCGAATCCGTCGCAGTTCGGGGTGGCGGAGATCGACGACGCCGGGAACGTCGTTCGCCTCGTGGAGAAGCCGAAGGAGCCGCCGAGCAAGCTCGCGCTCGTCGGGATTTACCTCTTCCGCTCGGCGATCTTCGCCGCCATCGATCGCATTCGCCCCTCCGCACGCGGTGAGTTCGAGATCACCGACGCCATCAGCGCGCTCATCGCCCTCGGTCACAAGGTGCGGTTCGATCGTGTGCAATCGTGGTGGCTCGACACGGGCAAGAAGGACGACCTCCTGCTCGCGAACGACACCGTGCTCGACGATTGGCTCGTTGGCGGGATCCAGGGGGTCGTCGACGCCGAGAGCCGCCTCTCCGGACGCGTACGCGTCGCCGCGGAGGCGGAGATCGTCCGCTCGACCGTGCGCGGCCCGGTCACCATCGGCGCGCGCACACGGCTCATCGACGCGCACGTTGGCCCGTTCACGAGCATCGGCGACGACGTGGTGATCGAGCGCGCGAGCATCGACCACTGCATCCTCCTGAGCGGAAGCCGCGTCCGCGACATCGGGCGCCTCGAGGACTCGCTCATCGGGCGGCGGGTCGTCGTCCAGCCAGGCGACACACGGCAGGGGGCGCTCAGCCTGCTCGTAGGTGACGACTGCAAAGTCGAGCTGAGTTGCGCACGATAGGCGTCGAGCGACGCCGGTAGGCATCAAACCCGCACGCCACCGTCGTTCGCCCCTCTCCAGGCGAGCGTCAAGCGGACCGCGCCGCAAAAGGCTCGGTCGTTCGCGAGCCGCCGAATTTTCGCGACGTCGCGAGAGTGCTCCCGCTCTCGCGCACGCCCGTCGCCGAAACACGCGACCGCGACGCGCGCCACAGGTCGCGACGTTGCGCGCGTCGCCGAGCCATGTACGGTCGTCGTTGCCCCGGAGAGCCTCTTTCTTCTTTTCGGTTCGTCGCGCCCGCATCGGAGAAGCTCGATCCTCATCGGCACCATTCCGCGGATGGTGACGGCGAGGGTCGACCCCTTCCTGCACCATTCCGCGGACGGTGACGGCGAGGGTCGACCCTTCCTGCACCATCCCGCGGACGGTGACGGCGAGGGTCGACCCTTCCTGCACCGTCCCGCGGACGGTGTCCCTCGAGCTCCCCTGCCTCGTCGCGAAAAAACAGACCAACGCCTCGGAGGACCACCATGCCCAAGTCGACTCCATCCCGTAACGCCCGCGGATCGCAGGCCGCGTATACCCGTTTCTTGTCGATCGCCGACAAGATGCCTGTCGTGCGCCCGATGCGCATCGACATCCACCTCGCGCTCGCGAACGCGCAGCGCGGCGTCGACGCCGTCATGCCGCACGACGCGCGTATTCGAAAGGAGCTGCCGATGGTCGATCGCGCGGCGATCGCCTCGCTCGTCGACGTGGGGCTCGGCGTCGCGTTCGCCGGCGGCATCGTCGACCGTTACGCGCCGTCCGTCGCCACGGACGTGAACCCGCTCCTCGCTCGCGCCCGCAAGGTGCGCGCGAGGCTGCTCGCGTCGGCGGACGCGCTCGCCGTCGCGGGGCTCGTCTCGCCCGCCGTGGTGGCGAAGATCCGCGCGGGTCACGGCGGCCTCGACGCTGCCGGCGACTGCGTCGCGCTGGCCGCGCTCTTCCGCAAGAACGAGCGCGCCGTGCGCGGCAAGACGCCGGTCACCGCCGCCGACGTGCGCGAGGCGAGCGAGGTCGGCTCGCGCCTGCTCGAGGTGCTCCACCCGAAGGGGGCGAAGCGAGCCCGCCCCGACGACGAGCGGGCGCGCGCGACCGAGGCGCGCGATCGCCTCTGGACGCTCTTCGCGACGCGATGGGAGGACCTCGTCTGGCGCGCCGGCGCGTGGCTCTTCGGACGCGACGTCGACGCGCACGTGCCGCCCCTCCACGCGCGCGTCGCGGCGAAGCGCGCCGCGAAGGCGCCCGCGCCGGTCACTAAGGCGCCACCCGCCGCGACGACGTGACGTGAGCGCGGCGAGCCGCCCGCGCCGTCGCGGTTGCAGCGGCGCGGGCGCGAGGCCCGGAGGGTCGTCCCGATTCACTTGTTCTTTCGGGCGTTCGTCGAAGATACTAATGATGCGAATCGCGCGATGGCGCGCGCGTCGGAGAGAGAGGGCTTCGTTCACGCGCGCGTCGCGGGGGCGAGGCCCTTCGTCGTTCGTCGTCGCGAGCCGGACGCGGGCACGAGCGCTCGCCGCCGAGGCCGCCGAGCGGGCGTCGCGCCGGACGCTCGCGGACGAAGACGCGGCGAGGCGCTCGATGGCTCAGGCGCCCCGCCGAGCGACGTCCACTGGGACGAATCGACACGCGTCGTCATGAATCCGTGATCGCTCGAGGCCCGTCGCTCGATAGCAGCATCGCAGGTCGCCGAGGCTACCTGCGCGCCGCGGTACGAGCGCCCATTTCGCGCCCGCCTCAGCCCAGGCGGACATCGAGCCGCGCGCGCCGGCCATCATGAATCGCATAGAAGGAAGGTCCCTCATGAACATGAGAAATCGTGGCATCGGCGTGGGTTTTGTCTCGCTCCTGGTCGGATGTGTGGCGACCGGATGCTCCGCCGCCGCGCCGCAGGATCCGGCGCCCGATCCGTCCGCCGTCGAGACGCGGTCGAGCGCGCTGTCCGCCGGCGACGACGCGCGGCATCGCGGCTGCGACAGCGCCGAAGGGAGAGCGCACCGCCTCGAACGCATGCTCCGCTCGCCGATTCGCCCGCCGAATCACGTCGGCGGATTGGATCTCGACCAAGGGACGTTTGGCATCACCTTCGACGAGATCTCGGCGATCGACTGCGCGCCCTCCGAGGTCGGTCCGCCGGACGACTTCGACGGCAAGTTCAGCGCGCTCTGGGGGGACAATCACGAGATCGAGGTGATCTTCAACCCCGCGAAGGGGAACGCCGCGAACGTCTTCGTCATGCACCAAGGCTATACGGGGAGGGTGCACTTTCGCAGCCGCTCGGGCGGGACGTACGGCGAGCACGAGTACACGATCGGCGTCGGCGTCATCGAGCGCGACGGGAAGCCGTTCCCGGTCGATTTCTCCGCCGACGACGAGCACATCGAAGCGCAGGTGACGGAGATCTTCGACGCGGCGATCGCGACCTTCCAGCCCGACGAGGCGCCGGTCGACAACTGCTTTACGACGAACAAATGCCTGATCATCCCGGATGACGACGCCGGAGATCGCATCGTGGGGCTCCGCGGCGGCATCGACTTCTACTGGGTGACGCCGATCGTCGACCCCCACGGTCCCGAGCTCGTCTACACGGTGTGGCGCCCGGCCAACTGAGCTGAGCGCCCGCGTGCCGCCGCACGCGATCACGCCGTGGCGGCGGCGGCCCGCCGCGGCGTCGCCGCCCTCACCCTCCAACGAGGACGCGCAATCGTTCCACCAGAGGCTCGCCGGGCGCGGCGCTCACCCCGCGACGCGCGCTGGCGCGCCGAGATGTAAACCGCCATGGCGACCACCACCACGGCGAAGAGCGCGAACGCGGTGCTCAGACCGACGCGATCGGCCCCGAAGCCGATGACGACGCTCGGCGCGCCGAATCCGACGTAAGCGAACAGGAAATAGCCGGCGACGGCGCGCGCGCGCTGCGCGCCGCCCGCTTCGGCGACGTGGGCGAGGCCACGCTCCAGGGCCCAACCACGAAACGAGGAAATGATCTTCCGCGACCGTCACAGCGAGCTCGTCGTCACTCTATCCCAAAAGGCGGTTGGGCTCCTTGGCCGCATATGGCTAGCCGCATATTGGCTACACGAGCAGCGAATGTCGGGTGCCGCCATCCGAGGCGAACGCCCGCTTCGACCCTCGCCTGGCAAGGGTCGAGGATAGGCTACCCGGCGAAATGGGGCACGATAGGAAGGGGACCATGGGACACACGTTGCACATGACCGGCTGGCTCGCCCTCGTACTTGGCGTCGGTGCGGCCGCTTGTTCTTCGTCGCACGGTGCAGATGCAGCGCCTGGCGGGGTCAGCGCGGACGAGCTGGCCGCAGCGGACGCCGATCCGCAAGCGGACGAGGACGGCGTCGAGCCGGACGAGCACACCGACGACGGCGAGGTGGCGCGAGTCTTCGGCCCCGGGAACGGGGCGGCCGCGAAGGCGAATCCCGTCACGTCGCTGCGCGGGAGCGCCGACGTCGAGGACGGGACGAGGCCGGTCGATACGGGGCTCGGACCGTGCAAGGAGGTCTCGGGCTATCGCGGAGGCAAGGAGCTCGATATTTGCGTCACGGAGCTCGAAGGCCATCTCGTCGAGGTCAATACCGCGCAGGCCTACCTCAAGATGAAGGCCGCGGCCGCCGGCGACGGCGTCACGCTCTCCATCGTCAGCGGCTTCCGAACGATGGAGAAGCAACGCGAGCTCTATCAGCTGTACAAGAGCGGCAAGGGGAACCTGGCGGCGGTTCCGGGCTTTTCGAATCACCAGAGCGGGCGTGCGCTGGATCTCAACGCCAAGGCAGCGGGTGTGTTCGCTTGGCTCACCAAGAACGGCCACACATACGGATTCACGCGTACCGTTCCGTCCGAGAACTGGCACTGGGAGGTCGGTGTTCCGAGCCCCACGGCGGGGACGAAGGCGCCGGCGCCGCCGCCTCCTCCTCCCCCGCCTCCTCCTCCGCCTCCGCCCCCTGTCGACGGCGATCGTCTGTGTCAGTCGATGCCGGACGTGACCGACCTCTTTTGTGGCTTCGAGCTCGGCGCCGATCCGGCGAACGCGAATCGCCGATACGAATGCGTCAACGGCGAGTTCTTTGGGTCGGACGACTGCGCGGTCTGCTCGCGTACCGCCGACGCCGTCGAGTGCACGCCCAAACCACCGTCCGACGCCGACGCGGGCGCGCCGTCCGATCCCGACGGCGGGGGCCAACCCGACGCAGGAGACACCGCGACGACGTTCACCGGCGGCTGCCACTCCGATTCGCTCGGCCGCGACATGGTCGAGTTTGCGTGCGTGCAGAGCCACACGAACGGGAAGTGGTACCAATGCGACAATGGCGCGTGGGTCGATCGCTGGAGCGATCCGTTCCCGTGCGACGGCGTCTACCCGAAGTGAGCTGACGCGGATGTCCGCCCCGCTGCGCCGTTCACTGGGCAAGCTGCGGGGCGCCGGCGCTGCTCGACTGCTTTGGCGCACCGGATCGCGCCGCGCCGTCCGGCGCGCGCCGGACCCTAAGCGCCCGCGTCGAGCAGCGCGGCGAGGGGGGCGGGGAGCTCCGACGTGACGTCGAACGGCGCGACGCCGGGGCCGCCCCGGTAGGCGATCCGCGACGCGTGGAGCGCGTGGCGGCCGACCGCGGGGAGCGGCTCCGCGCCGTAGAGCACGTCGGCGGCGAGCGGGTGGCCGATCGCGGCGAAGTGGGCGCGGATCTGGTGGCGGAGCGCGCGGGCGATGGTCGCTTCGACGAGGGCCCAGCGGCCGGAGCGCCGGCGCACCTCGTAGCGCGTGAGCGCGGGGCGCGGGGCGTAGCGCATCACGTCGCGGGGGTGGAGGCAGGGGTAGACGCGGCGCTGGTCCTTCGGGTGGTTCGCGATCGGGATCTCGATGGTGCCGCGGTCCGGGAGGCCGTCGGACGCGCACACGAGGAGGTAGCGCTTCTCGATCGCGTCGGCCTTGAGCGCGTCGCGGAGCGTCGCGAAGGCCGCGGCGGTCCGCGCCACGAGGACGAGGCCGGACGTGTCGGTGTCGAGGCGGTGGACGAGGCCCGGCTCGCGCGGCGAATAGCCGACGCCGGCGAGGTCCGGGTAGTGGCCGACGAGCGCGTTCGCGAGCGAGCCGGTCTCACCGGCACGGAGCGGCGCGGTCGGCTGCCCGGCGGGCTTGTCGGCGAGGAGCACCCCCTCGCCCTCGAAGCGGATGGTGAGCGGCGCGTCGGGCGTCGGCGTCGCGGGGCCGTCCGGCTCGGCGACCTGCGACGCGTCGATGGCGATGACGTCCCCCGCCGCGACCAGCTCGCCCTTGGCGCGGCGCCGGCCGTTGACGCGCACCGCGCCGGCGTCGATCGCGCGCTTCAACCGCGCGCGCGACATGCCGCTCGCGAGCTCCGCGGCGGCGCGATCGAGCCTTTGGCCGTCGAGGTGAGGGGGGACTGTGAACTCTCGGTTCGCGGGGGTGCTCATTCGGCGTGGCGCTCGGCGGGGTGCGCCGGCGCGGGGTGGTGGATAGCACAGGGCGCCGAGGGCGGGCGCTTTCCTGGCCGGCCGACGGCGCGTCGATCGCGCGCCGGCGGGCCGCTCGGGCGCCCGCGCTGTCCGATCGAGGCACCGTGTGTTAGCGGTGATACGTGGACAACTCGCGTGTCGCGGAGGTGTTCGAGGAGCTCGCGGACCGGCTGGAGCTGGTCGGCGAGAACCCGTTCAAGACGCGCGCGTACCGCTCCTTCGCCGAAGAAGTGCGCGCCGTCGATCGACCGCTCGCGGCGATCGTACGGGACGGGAAGCTCGACGTCATCCCGGGCGTCGGGACGGCGATCGCGCAGAAGGTCCGTGACCTCCTCGCGACCGGGACGTTCCCGGCGCTCGAGAGAGCGCGCGCCGCGACGCCTTCGGGGCTCCTCGACATGCTCCGGATCCCGGGGCTCGGGGCGAAGACGGTGCGGCTCCTCTGGGAGCGCGCGTGCATCACGTCGCCCGCGGAGCTCGCGTACGCGTGCGACGAGGGGTTCCTCGCGTACGTGCCGGGGTTCGGGTCGAAGAAGCAGGAGAAGACGCTCGCCGCGCTCCGGCACGACCACCGCGACGACGACGCGATGCTCCTCGCCGTCGCGTACGCCGCGGCCGACCTCCTGACCGCGACGCTCAGCGAGGCGGGCGCGACGCGCACCGCGGTCGTGGGCGAGGCGCGGCGCGGCCTCGAGGTGGTGGCGGAGCTCGAGATGCTGGTCGAGGGGCTCACCGTCTCCGACGTCCGGCGCTTGATCGAGGAGGCGGACGACGAGCTCCTCGTCCGCGACA
>Ga0105247_10001917_pt1 | contig 14512 bp, 9 predicted proteins | sample KBSS24metaG_FD_81519 | JGI IMG/M metagenome (GOLD analysis project Ga0105247, IMG submission 81519) | Switchgrass rhizosphere microbial communities from Kellogg Biological Station, Michigan, USA - KBS S2-4 metaG | ecosystem: Host-associated > Plants > Roots > Rhizosphere > Soil | place...
TTCGACTTTACGGAGAACTCGATGCTAGCCAAGGAGCGTCGTGGTGAACTTTGCATCCTGCGCAAGTAGGTGACATTTCTACTTTGCGCATTTGGGTGACATTTCAACTTTGGGTTTACAGTGGTCCAAATATCCGTTGACTTTTGGTCCAATGGGGAGTAATGTGCCGCCGCTCAAGGTCAGTTACTCGTAAACGATCCCCCGCCTTCGCCTACTAATAAGGAGACGACTATGGAGTACCTCACTCCGAAAGATTTCGCAGATGATAATCCGTTAAGTACTGTCAGCCGGCGCGTGTTCATCAAAGGGCTTGGGTTCGTCAGCGTCGCGCTGCTGACGAGTACCCTTGGCGGCTGCGACAAGCTCGCCGACGCGATCAAGAATCGTCCCGTGCGTCGTCGATTGCGCACTGGCTCGGCTGAAGTCGATGCCGATATCAACACGTATCGCAGCGCCGTTCAGGCGATGAAGGCTTTGCCTGCCGGTAATCCGATAAGTTGGGAAGCACAGGCGGCGATTCACGGCAACGCTGTCAGTTTCACCTTCTGTGAACACGGCACGGATCATTTCTTCGACTGGCATCGTGCTTACCTTTTCTTCTTCGAAAAGATTTGCCAGAAGGTAAGCGGAAACCCGAAGTTTGGGTTGCCTTACTGGAACTGGAACCAGAATCCGGTGATCCATCCTGCTTTCCTCGTCAACGGCGATCCGCTCTTCATGTCGCGCAGCAACACTGACATGACGAATGTGTGGGCCATCAGCGACGCCGCACTCGATCCGATCATGCAGGACACAAATTTCTTCACCTTCATGAGCCAGATCGAAAGCACGCCTCACAATACAATCCATTGCGCGGTGGGCCAAACGATGTGCTCGACCGCTTCAGCGCTCGATCCACTGTTCTGGACACACCACTGCATGATCGATTACTGCTGGGCCAAGTGGAACATCGAGCTCGACATGAACAATACCAACGATGGCACGTGGGTCGGTCACGTCAACAGTCACTTCGTCGACGCTGACGGCAATCCGGCGGAGCAGACCGGCGGTATCACGACCATCGAGCCTTTGCTCAGTTATCGTTATGAAAGCAGCGCGATCGGCCATTCGCCGGCCGAGGCGGAGCTCGCAACGAAGTCTGCTTTTCAGAAAGTCGAACAGCGAGTGCGCGCGGGCGCGAATATCAGGTTCGAGGTCAAACAACGCGTGCGGCTGGCTGACAAAGCCGCTGTCAGTATCGCCAAACCGTTTTCGAAAGAGACAAAACTCTCGCCGCAGGACTTTGCAGCGATCATTAATAGCGACACTGCGCGCGAGCGGATCTTTGCGACTATCGAGTTTGCACAGGTTCCGCCGCACGCCGATTTCGCCGTGCGCGTGTTTGTGAATTTGCCGAATGCAAGCAGCAGCACGCCGACCGAGGATCCGCATTTCGCCGGCAGTTTTGCTTTCTTCGGTACTCACGGCGAGGGTGCGGCGGCGGGTGGTCACCAGCATCAACCGAAGTTTCTGGTGAACCTCACGAATGCGATTCAACGACTCAGAAGCAGTGGGCAGTTGAAGGAAGGCACTCCGATCTCATTGCAGCTCGTGCCGGCGCCGTTTGCAGGGAAGTTCGAGCGTGAAGACACGCAGTTGGAGTTGAACGGAATTGAGATAATCACGACGCCTGTTATAATCAATCCGCCTCCTCAGTAGTTTGTTGTCATTTCAGAAGATGGTGTGCGATGAGGCTTCACAGGCTGGGTATTTGTGTTTGTCTGTTAACGTTCGCAGTCGCTGCGTGTAACGGCACGATATTGCACGTCGGCTCACCGCCGCAGAACGCGAACACCGCTTCTAATCAAAACGACAAGAGCGATCAGACTGTGTTCTCGCTCGACCTTCAGAATCCCGAAATCAAACAGAAGATCCAGCCCGACGATGGCGATCCTGCGAAAGCACGCTTCGTTCAGGTCGAGGTGATCAAGATCACGAATCCGCAAAAGCGTCCGGCGGAGTTTCAGGTTAGCTATCAACCGAACGCTGGTGAAAAGATTCTGCTCGGCGGTTTTAGTCTTTATCCACCTGACAATCCCGGCAAGTTCATCGTGCCCACGCAGGGAAAAGTCAAAGCTGAAGGAATGCTGATCTTGTCGCTCGTAAAGTCAGATCGCGTCGTCGCCGGCGACGTGGTTGAAGTTACCGTTCGACCGATGAAATTCGTGAGATGAGAGCAGCTCGCGTAAAGAGTTTTGGAGATGTGGACCAGCTCGAGCTGGTCGAGTTGCCGGACCCGGAGCCGCAACCGGAGCAGGTGCGAATACGCGTCGAAGCATCCGGATTGAACTATGCCGACGTCATGCAGCGCGCGGGTCTTTATCCCGGTGGACCAAAGCCACCGTTTATCCCTGGTCTCGAAGCGGCTGGTGTGGTTGAGAGTGGTGAGGGAGTGCCGGCCGGCTCGCGCGTGATGGTGGTTTCAGCGGGCGGCTGTCACGCGGAACGAATGTGTGTCAGCGCGGTCGCGTGCATGCCCATTCCCGATTCGATGTCTTTCGTCGAAGCGGCTGCTTTTCCGGTTCAATATCTGACGGCGTATCACGCACTCACGACTGTCGGCAGGGCTGTCCCGGGCGAAACAGTTTTGATTCACGCAGCGGCAGGCGGCGTCGGCACGGCAGCGGTGCAGATAGCTAAGTTGCTGGGTTTGCGTGTCGTTGGCACTGCGTCTTCGGAAGAAAAGCGTGCGCGTGTGCTCGAACTCGGGGCTGATGAGGCGCTCAGTTACGATGAATTCGATCAAAAGTTAAATGGCAAGAATGCGCCGGCGCTGATACTCGAAGCAGTCGGTGGCGACGTGTTTAGTCGCAGTCTCGCGATTCTGCCGTCGCTCGGACGCCTCGTGGTTTTTGGCGCCGCCAGCAGAGAAGTGCAGCCGATCGACACGTTGCAGTTATTGTTTCGATCACAGGGTGTGTTTGGTCTGCATCTGAGTGCGATCTTCGAGCGGCCGAGTTTGATGGCTGAATCGATGAAGCGAATGTTTGAGTGGATCGGGCAAGGGAAGTTGAAGATGCAGGTCGGACATGTTTTACCACTGGCGCAGATTCGTGAAGCTCACGAGTTGATCTCGAGTCGAAAGAGCTACGGAAAGATCGTGTTGGTACCGTAGTTTAGTCGCAGATGAACGCGGATTTTGAAGACGCGGATTTCGTTCGCACAGCCCGCGGAGCGGGCGACAGCATAAAGCCTGGGGCGTAAGCCCCAGGATCTATGATCAAAAACGAGCCGAGCCCGTGAAACGGGCGACAGCGCGTTACCTCACGCACTGACGCGGACGCATGACGTTGGCGAAGATATAATTCGCGACGTTGCGGCCCACTGATTGTCCGGCGACGTTGTCGAAGGTGAAGTGAATTCCACCGTAGACGCGTGCGCGGGCTTCTTCGTCAGCCATTGCACTGAACCCCACGTACGAACGCGTCGCACCGCCTGCACTTTCCCACGTGTGCTGGAACGCGATGTCGTCACGTCCGAAGAACAACGCGAGTATGGTCGATTGCGAAGTGCCAATTGCGGCGTTGTTTCCCGCATAACTCGGATACGGCGGATTGGCGATCAGCGAAGACCACGACGGATCGGCAACAGTACCAGCATTGCCATCTTCATCCGCACGACGAATCGCCGTCACCGGCCGCCACAAGCCATAATGAAACTTGCTGGCGAACGTGGTTTGTAATGCATCGTGCAGCGCCATGTTCGTCAACGCAAACAATCGTGCTTTCTCGACTGTCGAGATGCCACGCGCTGATGAAACAGTGCGCGCGACATTGTTCCAGACGAAGAGAAAGTTGGTCGGCGTGCCCACGGCGGCCCACAACTGCGCGACCTTCGTTTGATCGGCAGTGCGACTCACGCTGATTGCCGATCCGAGCTCCTTCACTTCGTTTAGATCGGCAGCGTATTCCGCACTGGTGAGCGCCGGTGGTGCATTCGGTTTGAACTGCAGGCCCGACGTGATACCGAAAGGCATGACTGACGGGTAGTGTGTAAACGCGGCAGCACCGGGTGCAGGCTGCCAGTTACCCGGCGTCGCCGGCAAGCTGTACGCAGGCGGCGTGACGTTCCAACCATCATTTGCGCGTACCGCAAGCACACGCTCGGCAACGATCTGGCCGACGCGAATTCCTTGTTGAGCCCGGTTCTCCTCGATGCCCTGAAGCGAGACCGCCAGCTCCGCGTCAAAGATCGCCACGCGCGTCGGATACAAACCCACCAATACATCGTGCGCGGCCTGCGCGGCGGCAGCTTCGATCGAAGCGTTCGGTGAGCCGGGTACGTCAATTAAGTAAGGCGTATGACTGCCGTCGATCGAATTGACGGCGTCAAACATTGCCGCGTGCATGATCGCATAGCTGCGCACGGGCATGATGGTCGCCGGTTGCTGTCCCGGCGTGCGAACCGTCTCCATCAACACGCGGTTCCATTGCAGAATGACATCTTCCTGAGCCATAGCCCAGACGCTTGTCTGGGTGCAGATTAAGACTGCAAATATCAAAAGAATATTTTTGAGTTTCATTTTTCCGTTTCCTTTCATCAGCGTTAGAATGAGCGGGTTTTACGCCTTCCAAACTGCTTGAAAGTCGCTCGCTCAACGGGTGCGGAAACTACGCGAGGGCGAGCGGAAATGTACTTAGAGACCCGCTGATTTTTTCTGAAAGAGTTTCTGAAAGCCGAATGCCTGAGGAAAACCAGCATTTTTATGAGTTTGGGTCGTTTCGCCTCGACCCGCTGAAGCGCCGGCTTTCGAAGGATGGAGAGACGCTGCGGCTGACTCCGAAGGCGTTCGATCTGCTGGTCGTGCTCGTGGAGGAGCATGGGCGGACGGTCGAGAAGGATGAGTTGCTGGAGCGCGTGTGGGCGGGAACGATCGTTGAGGAGAACAACCTCAACCAGAACATCACGGCGTTGAGAAAGCTGCTCGGGGATAGCAGGCAGGAGAGCCAGTACATCGCGACGATTCCGGGGATTGGGTACCGGTTTGTGGCGGAGGTCAAAAAAGAAGAACTCACGCAACGGCGCAACGACGCAGCGGAAGAGATGGCGACGAGGCCGAGACCTTTGTTTCGTTATGCGCTGCTGATCCTTGTGCCGTTAGTTTTGGTGGCAATCGCTTACGCATGGTACATCCGGGAGAAGCCGCGACCGGCGATCTCGTCGATCATGGTGTTGCCGCTGGAAAACTTGTCCGGTGATCCTTCGGAAGAATATTTCGCTGACGGGATGACAGACGCGCTCATCGGAGACCTCGCGCAGATCGGCGGCCTGCATGTGATTTCGCGAACCTCGTCGATGCATTACAAGGGAACGAAGAAGTCTTTGCCGCAGATCGCAGGTGAGATCAACGTCGACGCAGTTGTCGAAGGTACAGTGCAACGCTCGGGCGAGCGTGTGGTTGTTCGTGCGCAGCTAATTCACGCCGCAACGGACCGGCATCTGTGGGTGCAAACGTACACGCGCGACGTGCGCAACGTTCTCGATCTGCAGAGTGAGATCGCGCAGGCAGTTGCGCGTGAAGTGCGAATACAGTTGACGCCCGGCGAGCAGGCGCGTTTCACTTCGCGTCGCGCAGTGCAACCGAAGGCTTATGACAACTATCTCCAGGGCCGTTATCTCTACTGGAACAAACGCACCGAAGAAAATCTAAACAAGGCGATCGAGCTTTTTCAGAACGCCATCAAGGAAGACCCGAGCTACGCACCGGCGTACGCAGGCCTAGCTGATTGTTACAACGGTCTCAGCGTGGTCCAGGTTGGCGCCCTCCCGCCCATCGAGGGCAGGCAACGCGCGGAGCAGGCAGCGACGAAAGCGCTCGAGCTCGATAGCAGTCTCGCGGACGCTTACACCGCGCTGGCTTATATAAATCACTACAACTGGAATTGGACCGCGGCTGAGCAGCGTTTCCAACGCGCGCTCGATCTCAATCCGAGTTACGCAAACGCGCACAACTTTTATGCGAGCTATCTGATGTCGCGCGGGCGTGTTGACGAGTCGATTGCGGCGTCGAACCGTGCGCGCGAGTTGGATCCGTTTTCGCTTGCGATCAGCGTGCAACGGGGATTCCTACTCGAGAATGCGCGTCGTTATAGTGAGGCCATCGAACAGCTTCGGGCGGTGATCGCGATGGATCCGAATCATTACCAGGCTTACTGGGTACTCGGTCACACGTATGCTGCAAACAAGCAGTTTGACGAAGCGGTCACCGCGGCCGAGAAAGCAGTTGAGTTGTCGGAGAGAGCGCCCGGCGCGCTCGGCATTCTCGGGCTGGCGTATGGTCTGGCCGGACGGAAGACTGAGGCGACGAAGATCTTGCAAGAGTTGTTGGAGCTTAATAAAAGCCGTTACGTAACACCGGCGGCACTGGTCAACGTCTACATCGGACTGGGCGACACGGAACAGACGTTTGTGTGGCTGGAGAAAGCGTACGAGGAGCGGTCCAATTACATCGCCTACTTGAAAGTGTTTCCGATCCTGGATCCGATCCGGTCTGATCGAAGGTTTGCGGATTTGGTTGGGAGAGTTGGTTTGTAGACAGGATTTACTAGATTTCAGGATGTCAGATTGACAGAAAGCACTGGTCGGTTTTTAATTAGCCAACCCCCGTCCTTAACCTCTTAACGATTAATGCCCAAAGACTCTACCGATCTGAGTTTTTTAAATGGCGGCGGCGAAATGGGCGAGCGCATGCGTGCGTTCGACTGGTCCAGCAGCCCTGTTGGTCCGGCGGCCCAGTGGCCCCAGTCACTCAAAACCGCGGTCTCCATCTGCATCGGCTCGCGTTACCCAATCGTCATCTGGTGGGGTAATCCCGAGTACACGATGTTCTATAACGACGGCTATATCCCCATTCTCGGCGTTACCAAACATCCCGGCTGGCTCGGCCGCTCCGGTCGTGAGGCGTGGAAGGAGATCTGGTCCACTGTCGGCCCGATGCTCGACAGCGTGTTCCAGACGGGTGAGGCAACCTGGTCTGAAGATCTTCTGCTGGTGATGGATCGCAACCTGCGGCGCGAAGAAAACTATTTCACCTTTTCTTACAGTCCGATTCGCGGTGATAAAGACAAGATCGACGGCATCTTCTGCGCCTGCTACGAAACCACCGGACGCGTGGTTGGAGAGCGACGCCTGCAAACACTTCGCGACCTTGGTCGTATCGAAGTGAAATCAGCCGAAGAAGCTTGCCAGATCGCACTCAACACTCTCGCGGCTAATCCTTATGATGTGCCGTTCGCGCTCGTTTACCTGCTGGAAGAAGACGACCGCGAAGCACAGTTGGTTTGCGTGAGCGGGATCGAAGACGATGCGTCAGCCGCTCCGGAACGTATCGCTATGAACGACAGTGCGACGTGGCCGCTGCGCGACGTGTTTGAAACCGGCACGGCGCAGGTTGTTATTGATGTCGAGGAACGATTTGGCTCGTTGCCGGGTGGCCCATGGCCCGAGTCGTGCAACACGGCTTTGATTCTGCCGATCGGCGCGTCTGGTTACGCGAAGCCGTCGGGATTTTTCGTGGCCGGTCTCAGTCCGCGGCGCATCTTCGACGCAGAGTATCGAAGTTTCTTCGAGCTGGTGGTTGGTCATATCAGCACGGCGATCTCAAACGCGCGCGCGTACGAGGAAGAGCGGAAACGTGCGGAAGCGCTCGCCGAAATCGATCGTGCTAAGACGACCTTCTTTTCAAATGTCAGCCACGAATTTCGCACGCCGCTGACGCTCATGCTTGGCCCACTCGAAGAGACTCTCGCCGACACAAGCGTATCCACGAGCGTTCACGATCGCCTCGACGTGGCCCATCGCAACAGCGTCCGCCTGCTCAAGCTTGTGAACACGCTACTCGATTTCTCGCGCATCGAAGCCGGGCGTATCGAAGCAGTGTACGAAAGCGTCGATCTACAGGCACTGACTATCGAGCTGGCGAGTATGTTTCGCTCGGCGATTGAGAAAGCCGGGCTGAAACTGATCGTTGACGAGTCACCTCTCGAAGCCGAGGTCTACGTCGACCGCGAGATGTGGGAGAAGATCGTTTTCAACCTGCTTTCGAATGCGTTCAAGTTTACGTTTGACGGCGAGATCAGGATTGCGTTGAAGAAGTCGGGCGAGAACGTTGAGCTCGAGGTGAGTGATACCGGGACCGGAATCCCGGGTGCGGAGTTGTCACACTTGTTCGAGCGTTTTCATCGCGTAAAAGGGGCGCGCGGGCGCAGTTATGAAGGTTCCGGCATCGGACTGGCCCTCGTCCAGGAGCTCGTGAAACTTCACGGCGGCAACGTGCGAGTCAGGAGCGAAGTCGGAAAGGGAAGCACTTTCACGGTCAGTATTCCCACCGGCTCGGCGCACCTGCCTGCCGAACGACTCGGTGGCGCGCGTACGCTCGCATCCACGGGTGTGCGTAGTGACGCGTATGTCGATGAGCTATTGAAGTGGCTTCCTGACGGAACCGATCACCTTGATACTTTTGCTTTAACTGAGACAACGCCGTTGGACCAGCCACGCGCTCGCATCCTGCTCGCGGATGACAACACTGACATGCGTGAGTATCTGCGGCGATTACTGTCGACGAAATACGACGTCGAAGCAGTGGCCGAAGGTGAAACTGCGCTCGCGGCCGCGCTTAGTCAGAAATTCGATCTCGTTTTGTCTGACGTGATGATGCCAAAGCTCGACGGCTTTGGTTTGCTGCGGGCGTTGCGTGCTGACGAGAAGACACGAACGACTCCGGTGATACTGCTGTCGGCGCGGGCCGGCGAGGAGTCGCGGGTTGAGGGTATGGGCGCCGGCGCCGACGACTACTTGATCAAGCCGTTTTCAGCGCGCGAGCTGATGGCGCGGGTTGGGCGCATTTGAATCTGCAGCGCGTGCGTCGCGAATCGGAAGAGGCAGTGTTGCAGTTGATAGTGCGCGAGCAGAAAGCGCGCGCCAGCGCCGAGATTGCGAATCGCGTAAAAGACGATTTTCTCGCGATGCTCTCACACGAGCTGCGCACGCCGCTGAACGCGATTTTCGGCTGGACGCACTTGTTGAAGCGCGGCAAGCTCAGCGAAGCGGATCGCGCGCGCGGTATCGACATTATCCAGCGCAACGCTGAAGCGCAACGCGCGATCATCGACGAGTTGCTGGATATTTCGCGCATCGTGACCGGTAAGTTGCAACTCGATCCCAAGCCGATCGAGCTCGTCGGTGTTATTCAGGCTGCGATCGATGCTGTTCGTCCGGCGGCGGATGCGAAGGACATTCAGATCGTTACTACGCTCGATCCGGGTGTTGGGCTCGTCATGGGCGAAGCGGTGCGATTGCAGCAGATCGTTTGGAACCTGCTTTCCAACGCGGTGAAGTTTACGCCGGCAGATGGTCGCATAGAGGTCGAGCTGAAAACTGCTGGACTAAATGTCGAAATCGTCGTTCGTGATTCTGGTGAAGGCATCGTGCCGGAGTTTCTGCCGTACATCTTCGAGCGTTTCCGGCAGGCTGATACGTCGGCGAAGCGCACGCACGGCGGTCTCGGACTCGGGCTCTCGATTGTGAGCAGTCTCGTGGCGATGCATAGCGGCGACATTCGCGCGGAGAGCGATGGCAAAGGGAAAGGGGCGACGTTCATTGTCACCCTTCCGCTGCTTACCGGGTTGCTGCGTCCAACCGAGCCGGTTGCGATGGGGCATTGGCAACCAAACGGATCAATTGCAGAGCTGAATCCCGATGTGTTGAGTGGATTGAAAGTTCTCACGGTGGATGATCAGCAGGACACGCGCGAGTTGATCATGCTCGCGCTCGGTCGTTACGGCGCGGAAGTGCGGTCGAGTGATTCGGCGTCAATGGCGTTGAAGATGATCGAAGACTGGAAGCCTGATGTTGTCGTTTCGGATATCGGATTGCCCGAGATGGATGGTTACGATTTTATGCGGCGGCTGCGTGAGCTCGAGGGTGATGGAGAACGCATTCCGGCGATTGCGGTGACGGGTTATGCGGGCGCGCTTGATGAGTCGAAGGCGTTGAATGCCGGGTACGCCCTACACCTGTCGAAGCCGATCGAGTTGAATGAGCTCGCGAAGGCGATCGCGCGCGTGTCACGGCGAGTTTAGACAGGATTGCAGGATTTGCATGATTTGCACGATAAATCCTGCCAATTCTGTAAATCTTGTAAATCCTGTCTAAACGAGCCCCATCTGCCGCGCCAGCTCAGTTGCTGTCTGCGGCCGGTCATCCGGATCTTTCGCCAGCGCATGCATGATGCCAACTGAAATTCTTCTTGGTATGCCGAGCGATTCAGCAAACGGTGGCGGCGGCTCCTGCAGGTGCCTGTTAATCACACCGGAAACAGTTTCTGCTTCAAACGGTCTCTTACCCGAAAGCATCTCGTAGAACATCGTGCCCAGGCTGTAAACATCCGAGCGCGCGTCGAGCGGCTCACCCAAACATTGCTCGGGCGACATGTAAAAAGGCGTGCCGACAACCGCGCCCGAGGATGTTGCACCGGCGTCAGCCAGCAACTTCGCCAAACCGAAGTCGACAACTCTCACGCTCTCGAGCTCAAACTCATCATCAGGCGCAACGACGAGAATGTTTTCCGGTTTGAGATCGCGATGGATCACGCCTTGCCGGTGCGCCGCGCCGACACCCGCGCAGATGCCGCGCATCAATCGCACGCCGCGCTCGACCGAAAAATGATCCTCGCTTCGCAGTAGCTCGCGCAGTGGTGTTCCTCTCACAAACTCCATCACGATATACGCCGGAGCGTGCACGTCGTCAGTTTCACCGAAGTCGTGAATGGTGATGACGTTTGGATGACGCAGCATCGCCGCCGCGCGTGCTTCTCTCCGGAATCGCGCCAGCGCGGCATCGTCTTTTACAAACTTGCCGGTGAGGATCTTCACTGCTACGTCGTCGCCGATGTGGACGCGACGCGCGCGATAGACGAGGCTCATGCCGCCTTCGCCCAGTTTGGCAACGAGCTCATATTTGCCGTCGATCTTGTGTCCGATAAGCGGATCGGTATTGACGAATTGAACCGTGGGCAGGGAAGCGACGAAGTGGCTTTCGTAATAAGGGTGTGGGCCGGCGCCGGGCAGTGTTAATGGCGAGCCGCATTCGGCGCAAAACATTGCCTCTTTGTTCAGGAATAACTCACAGGCGACGCAAAACGGATTCTTCGATCGCAGCTCGGCGAGCAGTTGGTCCAGTTTGTCTTCGATCGTGTCGAGGCCGTTTGCTCCGGTTGCTGAGGCGCGGATCTCGCCTTCCGGATCGAGAAGGAAATAGATGGGAAGGTTTTCCTGTCCGTGACTGACCTGGTAGTCGTTATCGAGCGCGCATGGTTCTGTGACGTTGAGGCGCGCGATCGCGTCACGCACGGTGCGTGAATCTTTTTCAGCGTCAGACTGCGGCACGTGTACGGCGATGACGCGCAGTCCTTCACGTTTGCGCTGATCGCGTAGTTGTGCAACCTGGGCCAGGTTGGTCTTTGATGTCTCTGAGCTGACAGACCAGAAATGAACGAGCGTCGGGTGGCCCTTCGTCTGTCGCGCACTAACCCGCCGGTTCAGCCACTCCGTCGCCAGCTCAAATGACGGCACTTGCAATTCAACGTTCATGTGATCAATGTGGCAACTGTAGGGGTGGCCCTCCGTGGCCACCCGTGCGTATTGTTTTCACAACGGGTGGCCACGGAGGGCCACCCCTACAGTTGCCCCTTTGCCGACTTATGACCAAGTCGTACGTATCTGCGGGGGATTCATCAGGGTTTGCATTACCACGCAATATTGTTCGGTCTTCTCTTTGAGCGCGGCTAACTGGTCGGGGGTTGCGTCGGGGGCTTTGATGTCGAATCGTGCGTGGATGTCCTGAAAACCAACCGGGACTTCTTTCGAGATCCCGAGCGTGCCGCTCAGATCCATCTCGCCTTCAACCTCCACGCGAATATGTTCGAATGGGATTTTCATCGCAGTCGCGACGAGTTGGCAAGTCAACTGAGCACATGCGGCCAGCGCGCCCAGCAGCAGATCGCCGGAACAGGCAGCGGTGCCGGGACCACCGACACCGCTATGCGCCTGCGCTTCAAAGATCTTCTGACCCACTTCCACTGAGCACGTGATCGGAGTATCGGTTTGATCGCTCTGGGCCCGCAAGGTGATGCGCGAGCTGTTTGGATCGCTGCGATACTTCTCCTTCAGAGGCTTCTGGATTGCACGAAGATCCATTCGTAATTATTCCTCGGAAGTGGTCGGGTCAATAATCGTCTTCACCTGCGCCACGTGATTTGCCGGAAATCCACCGCGCCGCGCGTGCTCCTGAATCATCTCCTCATTCGGCGCGACGTAAACACAATAAAGCTTATTATCCGTGACGTAGCTCTGAACCCATTGAATCTGCGGTCCCATCTCATTCAGCACACTACACGACCGCTGCGACAACGTTTTCAGCTCCGCGGGAGTCAACTTGCTGGCCCCGGGCACTACTCGCTCAATAACATACTTTGGCATTGATGTTCTCCAATCTGGATTATTGCAGTTCGGTTAACAACTTTTGAAACTCTTCATCATCACGTATCGGATCGAATGCGCTATCCGCTCTGGCCCAGTGGGCCACGGTCCTGAATCCACTGTCAAACGCGCGACGAAGTAGTATCAATGATGCTTTCGTCTCTCCTAGTAACGCGTAAGCGCACGAACAATTGTATACAGCGAGGCCGTCATTTGGTTCCAACTCGAGCACGCGCTTCAGGGTCGCGGTGGTTTCTTCAGGACTGCCAAACCGCGCGTACGCTTCCGCGAGGCGACTCATCACGATGATGTCGTCAAGGCTGGCTTCGAGCTTTCTCGATGTGATTTCGATCACTTTGAGCTCGGCTTTGTCGGCGGAAGCGTCATTGCCAAGCTTTCGATAAGCACCCGCGAGAAACATCCAGGCGTCTTCGTCGTACGGCTTGAGCTCCGCAGCGCGGCGGTAGTGTTTCCGCGCGCCTTCGAAATCGTTCGATAGCTCCGCAATGATACCGAGCCGGAGATGACCCGGATAAAAGTCAGCGTTCTCTTTGAGAAGCTCCTCGATCACGCGCTTTGACTCAGAAAAACGACGCTGATTGAAATAGACGGTGGCAATGCCAAACTTGGCGTCGAGAGACGTCGGCTCGAGCTCGAGCGCTTTTCGATTCATCTCGATCGCTTTGCTCAGCCAGGTGGAAGCGCCGTCGTACCACTCGTACATCGTCGAGTAAGCTTCTGCGAGTCCGGCGTAAGCCGATGCAAACTCCGTATCGATCGCGACCGCATTCTCAAACATCTTGATCGCACTCTCGATGTTTCGCTTGCCTTTCAGGTAGAGAAGCTCGCGGCCACGCATGTAGAAATCATAAGCGCGCAGATCGTCCGTCGGCTTGTGCGTGAGCAGCTCTCGCTCCGATTCCGTGAGCGACACTTTCAACGCTTCGACGATCTTTTGCGAGACTTCGTTTTGCAGATCGAAGATGTCTTCGACCATGCGATCGAAGCGTTCGGCCCAGAGATGGTAGCCGTCGCGAACGCTGATGAGCTGGGCGGTGATGCGAATCCTGTTGCCGGCTGTGCGCACGCTGCCTTCGAGGATGTAGTTCACGCGCAGCGCATCGCCGACCTGGCGCGTGTTTACTTCCTTGTTACGGAAGGGAAGCACGTCTGTGCGTGAGACCACCTTTAACTCTTTGATCTTCGAGAGATCGGTGATGATGTCTTCCGTCATGCCGGCGCAGAAGTAGTCGCTCTCTTTTTCCGAGTTCATGTTCTCGAAGTAGAGGACGGCGATCGACTTGTCAGGCACTGCGTCTGTGCTGAATGACGACTCTCCGGATGATCTCGTGGTTGTGACTCGGTGTGATTGCGTCTCGATGGCGCGTTTCAGATCTTTCAGATCAGTCAGGAAGTCTTTAACTGTCTGGTAGCGTTCGTCGCGCTCCTTGCGCAGCGCGCGCCGGATGATTAGATCGAGCTCGCGTGGTCCATCCGGCAAGTGAGGCAGAAGCGGATCAGGATCGCGATGTAAAATTCCTGACATGATGTCGATCGTGGTTGGCGCGGCAAATGGCTGGCGACCGGAAATCATCTCGTAGAGCACACAGCCGAGACTCCAGATGTCTGTGCGGACGTCGAGCTCCATGCCTCGGGCTTGTTCTGGTGACATGTAGTGCGCGGTGCCGAGGACCATGCCGTACGCGGTGTTGATGAAGTTCTGCGTCGGCGCGAGCGAGTCAGTTTCGAGTGTTTGCCGTTCACGGCTGAGTTTTGCCAGACCGAAATCGAGGACTTTAACGATGCCGTCGGGACGCAGCATGATGTTGTCGGGCTTGATGTCACGATGAATGATGCCGACGTCGTGTGTTGAGCCAAGCGCGCCGGCGACTTGAATGCCGATCTCGATCGTGTCGGCCGGACTGAGCGGTCCTTTTTTTATCCGGTCGCGCAGTGTTTCGCCGTCGATGAACTCGGTGGCGATGAAGTGTTCCGAA
>Ga0105247_10001918_pt1 | contig 14511 bp, 9 predicted proteins | sample KBSS24metaG_FD_81519 | JGI IMG/M metagenome (GOLD analysis project Ga0105247, IMG submission 81519) | Switchgrass rhizosphere microbial communities from Kellogg Biological Station, Michigan, USA - KBS S2-4 metaG | ecosystem: Host-associated > Plants > Roots > Rhizosphere > Soil | place...
CGCCAAGCGGCAGATGGTCGAGGCCAACCTGCGCCTCGTCGTCTCGATCGCGAAAGGCTATTTGGGCCGCGGGCTGAGCTTCCTCGACCTGATCCAGGAGGGTTCGCTGGGGCTGATCCGCGCGGTCGAGAAGTTCGACTACCGGCGCGGCTACAAGTTCTCGACCTACGCGACCTGGTGGATTCGCCAGGCGGTGACGCGGGCGATCGCCGACAAGGCGCGGACGATCCGCATCCCCGTCCACATGGTCGAGAAACTGAACCGGGTCGCGCACGTCGAGCGTCAGCTGGTCCAGAAACTGGGTCGCGAGCCGGAGCCGATGGAGATCGCCGAGGAGCTGCGCTGGCCCGTTTCCGACGTCCGCGACATCCTCCGCGTCGCCCAATTGCCGGTCTCGCTCGAGAAACCGATCGGCGACGAGGACGAATCGGAGCTCGGCGACTTCGTCGCCGACGACGCCGTCCTCGAGCCCTTCGAGGAAGCCAGCGAGCACCTCCAGAAGGAGGGCGTGCGACGGGCACTCGACGCGCTGCCGGAGCGCGAGCGGCAGGTGATCGAACTTCGCTACGGCCTCTCCGGGACCGAGCCGCTGACCCTGGAGGAAGTCGGCAAGACCTTCGGCGTCACCCGCGAGCGGATCCGCCAGATCGAGAACAACACGCTGAAAAAGCTGCAGCGGTTGCCCGAGGCCCAGATGCTTCGGGATGCTTCCTAACGCGGTTCCAGGACGAAGACGGAGATCTCGCGGTCGGGACTGAGCTTGGCCTTGTAGTCGTCGAAGCCGGCGTACTGCTCGATGTGCTTGCGCCAGAGGTCGGCGCGCTCCTCGCCCTCGGCGACGCGGGCGCGGACCTGGCGCCGCTCGCGGCCGAGCTCGACCTCGGCCTCGGGTTTGGCCTTGAGGTTGAGCGACCAGGCGGGAATCTTGGCGTTGCCGGCGTTGGTGTTGATCAGGACCACGTTCTCGCCGTCGGCGAGGTAGACGACCGGGGCCGTTCGCAACTGCCCTGATTTGCGGCCGGTCGTGGTCAGCAGCAGGACCGGTGCCCGGCCGACCTTGCCGCCGATCCTGCCGCCGCTGAGCCGGTAGAGCGGGGTGTTGAGCTTGCCGGTCCAGCGCAGGCCGCGGGCACCGAGGGAGGACGAGATCCGCGAGTAGAAGTGATCGCTTGGCATGGCGCGAGCCTATCCGAGCTAGAGTCGTCTGCATGGCCGAGCCGCACCCGTTCCGTCGCGCCGCGGAAGCGAAGGACCTCGAGCTGCTGAGTGAGACGCTCGCCGACGACGTCGTCCTCCACAGCCCGATCCTCTTCCGCGGCTTCGAGGGCAAGGAGATCGTCACCCAGGTCCTCACCCACGTCGCCGCCACCCTCGAAGGCCTCACCTACGTCGACGAGCTCGCCGGCGAGCAGAGCGTCTGCCTCCGCTTCACCGCCAACGTCGGCGACCGCCAGCTCGAGGGCATCGACTACCTCACCCTTGACGACGAGGGCAAGGTCATCGACCTGACCGTCTTCATGCGCCCCCTCTCCGCCCTGACCCGCTTCAACGAGCAGATGGCTGAGCGGCTGGGCGTGGCGTAGCCACTTCTCCCAACGGGCCTCTAGAATCACCCGCGACTGTCTCCGGGGGAGTGTCCGAGTGGTTAAAGGAGACGCGCTGTAAACGCGTTGGCTATGCCTACAGAGGTTCGAATCCTCTCTCCCCCATCTCGCCCCGGGAAGCTCAGTCCGTGCGATGCGGGATGAGCGGACGAGAGCGCCGTGGGCTCTTCAACTCCGGCAGCCGAGGGGCCAGATAGCCAAGGGCACCTCCGAATATCACGGCGACTAGCCCGAGGCTTGCGACAGCCACGCCAGCGCCGGCGTGTAGTCCGTTCAAGAGGAGCACCACCCCCGCGACGCCCGCCGCTGAGACAACCAAAAATGCGATACGGCCGATCATGGGGTCAGTGTAGTCACGCGAGGAAATCAGTTGCCAAGGCGATGGCTCCGAGGCCGAAGCCGAGGAAGAAGCCGAACGCCGTGGCGCGTTCGACCTCCCGTTCGGTGCTGTTGGCAAGGACGGCCGCGTAGTGCGCCGCGCCGCCGAAGAGACCGGTGAATCCGAGGAGCACAGCGATCGCTCCGGATGTGGTGTCGGTGAAGACATCGGCATAGATCACGAACGCATGCTCGCATTTGTCTCAGACAGAAAGATGCGGCGGGTTGGTGGAATTTGCGGCATACGGAAAGATGGGGTCGATGGGATCCGGTTCTCTTGCCGACAGAGTCGTCGCGATCGCCGGCGTCGGCGGTGGCCTGGGGCCGTTGGTGGCGGCGCGGTTGGCGGGAGATGGAGCGATCGTGGCGGGCACGGATCGCAGCGCCGAGACGCTGGCGGCACTGCCGGAGCAGCTCGACATTCCGGCCGAGCGTTGGGATGGGCAGGTGGTCGACCTGCTCGACGAGTCGGCGACGCGCGAGTGGTGCGCGAGCCTCGTCGAGCGGTTCGGTCGCGTCGATGCGCTCATCCACCTGGTCGGGGGCTGGCGCGGCGGCCAGCCGCTCCACGAGGAGCCGCTGGCCGACTGGGAGCTGCTCCACGACCTGCTGATCCGCACCGTCCAGCACACGACCCGCGCCTTTCACGATCAGCTCGCCGCCAGCCAGCACGGGCGGTTCGTGCTCGTCTCCGCCAAGCAGGCGCAGGCGCCCTCGAACACCAGCGCCGCCTACGCGGCGGCGAAGGCGGCAGCCGAGGCCTGGACGCTGGCGCTCGCCGACGGCTTCGCGCCCGGCGGCGCCACCGCCAACATCGTCGTCGTCGAGGCGATCCTGACGCCGCGGATGCGCGAGGAGAATTCGCAGGGGGATTTCGCCACCTTCACCCCCGCCGAGGATCTCGCCGACGCGATCGCCTTCCTCTGCTCCGACGCCGCCGCCGCGATGAACGGCCAGCGCCTGACCCTGGCAGGCCGCGGATGACCCCACCCACCAAGGCCGACGAAGCGCCCGAGGGGAAAATGACGATCGGGGAGCTGGCGAAGCGGACCGGGATGACGGTGCGCAACATCCGCGCCCACCAGACGCGTGGGCTGCTGCCGCCGCCGCAGGTCCAGGGCCGCACCGGCTACTACGGCGAGGAGCACGTCGCCCGCATCGAGCTGACCCGGGAAATGCAGGCCGAGGGACTGAACCTGGAGGCGATCCGGCGGGTGCTGGAGAGCACCGGCGCCTCCTCCAAAGAGATGGTCGACTTCGCCCGCGCCGTGCGGGCACCCTTCGAGGACGAGGCGCCGGAAATCTTCGAGCCGGAAGAGTTGGCGGCGATCTGGGGCGCCCAGAAGCTCGACCCGAGGCTGGTTCGCCGCGGCGAGAAACTCGGCATCCTCCGCGAACTTCCCGACGGCAAGATCGAGGCGATCAGCCCGCGCCTGCAGCGGGCGGGCGGGGCACTGGTCGAGCTGGGCGTCTCGCTCGATGCCGCGATGACCACCGCCGATCGTCTTCACACCCACGCCGAGGGCGTCGCCCGCACCTTCGTCGAGCTCTTCGTCAAGGAGATCTGGGAGCCGTTCGAGAAGGCGGGCCGGCCGGAAGACGACTGGCCGAAGGTGCGCGAGGCGCTGGAGCGGATGCGACCGCTCGCTTCCGACGCGCTGCTCTCGATGTTCCAGATCACGATGGACGACGCGACCGAGAAGGCCAGCGAAAGGACCCTCCAGGAGGTCGCCGCCCGCACAGGGTCCAGCGGCAAGCGCGGCAAGCGCCGGCGTCGCTAGCCCGCTACCTCCGCTGTCGCCTCCGCGAGCGGATCGCGGCCGTCCCAGCTCCCCTCTGAGCGGTAGGGGCGGAAGCGGACGAAGGCAGCTTCGTGGTGAAAGGGCTCGGCTTTGTGCGCCGCCATCGCGCTGACGTGCGGGGCGCCGCCGTCGTACGCGTAACTGCGCATCGCCGCGAGGCTGCGCCAGAGCGTGAAGGTGGCGACGAGCCGTGGCGGCCGAGCCAGCCCGGTGCCGGCGAGCAGGGCGGGGCTGGCGAGTGCCGCCGCCTCGGCGGGCCCGGCGCTCGCGCGGAAGGCGCCCGTTCGGCGCAGTCGCAGGCGGCCGAGGGTCAGGACCGCCACCGGCTCCTCGTCGTCGACCGCGAGCGGCCTGGCCGGCAGGCCGGTGAGGCCCGTCCAGGCGCCGGCGATCCGCAGCGGCTGAAGCCGAACCTGCCAGCCGTGGCGAAGGCACCGGGCGGCCCGATCGTGGGCGAGGAAAGCGTCCAGTGCGGCCTCGTCCTCCCAGGCCGCCAGCAGCCCGATGCGGCTGAAACTCCGGGGCGGAAGCAGGGGCTCGCCCAGCGGCGCCGTCGTCAGCGTCTCGGCGTAGGCCAGGCCGGGCACGCCGGAACGGCGCGGCGGCGCCAACAGCAGCCGGGCCGCGTCGCGGGCCGCCAGATCGGCGAGGTGCAGCGAGACGATCACGGCCAGCCGTGCGGCAGTTTGCTCAGGCGCATCTGATCAAGATAGCCCGAGCCCGCGGCGATACAGCAGGTGCGGCAGGCCGGCGTGCTCGACCTCCCGCCCCGCTGTCAGCCCGGCCTTCTCAGCGACCCGTCGCGAGGCGACGTTGTGGGGGAGGATCAGGGCGATCACCGCCTCGAAGCCGAGCGAGTCGGCCTGGTCGATCGCCATCGCCGCCGCCGCGGTTGCCAGCCCCTCGCCGTGGCGACTGGGCTCGATGCTCCAGGGCAGCTCCACTGCCAGCACGTCCTCGACCTCGGTCCAGGCGAGGCCGCCGCGGCCGACGAACTCGCCGCTCCCCGGGTCCTCGAGCACCCAGGGTCCGAAGCCGTGGTTATCCCAATGGCGGCAGTCCCGGTGCAGGAGATCGAGTACCTGCGTCTCGTCGAAGGCCGGCAGCGGCGGCGGCCGCAGCCAGCGCATGATCTCGGGGTGGAGGAAGTGCGCCTCGTAGGCGAGCAGGTCATCCACCGTGGGCGCTCTGACCAGCAGGCGCTCGGTCATCGGTTTGAGGCTACCCGAGGCGCCCCGCCGGTCAGACCGCATCGATCGGTTTCCAGTCGGGTAATAAGGGGGGATGAGACGCGCCCTGGGGATCGCCGTCGCTCTGCTCGTCTGCGCCTGCGCTGGGGGGGTCGGCAACGCCGGGGCTGCCGTCGCGGCTACGGCTTCGCCGACCTGCGCGGAAGGGCCGCAGCAGATCGGCTCGACGATCGAGGGCACGCCCTGCGCCGACACGATCGTGGCCCCGCCGACGGTGGCGCGGGTGGTCGGCGGCGGCGGTGACGATGTGATCCTCTCCCCGGTCGCGGCGGCGCTTCCCTGTGAAGGGACCTGCCTCTCGGTCGGCAGCCAGACCTTCGAAGGCGGCGAAGGCGACGACGTCGTCTTCGGCGAGCGCGGCAACGACATCCTCCGTGGCGGTGCCGGCAATGACCGCCTCTACGGTGGCATCGGCGACGACCTGCTCGAAGGCGGCCCCGGCAACGACCTGCTCGGCGGCGGCTTCGGCGCCGACACGATCGACGGCCAGGAAGGCGACGACTACGTGCGCGGCGACGGCACCATCGACCACATCCACGACAGCGGCGGCGGCACCGACACGCTCAGCTACGCGAGCGGGATCGCGCCGGGGTTCGGCGGCGGGATCGACACCGGCGCCGGTGGGTTCCCGGGCGCGGGTGGAGAAAGCGGCGAACGCGGCGTCTACCTGAACCTCGCCGCCGGCGGCCTCAACGGCAACAACGGAATCGCCGGCGAAGGTGGGGGAGTCGACGAAGTCGAACCGGGCGCCTTCGAGACGATCGTCGGCACCCCGTTCCCCGACTACATCGTCGGCAGCGAAGCGGGGGAGACCATCCACGGCGGCGGCGGTGCCGATGTGATCCGCGGCAACGGCGGCGACGACCACATCCTCGGCGGCGCCAACGGCGACCTGCTCGACGGCGGCGCGGGCAACGACACGATCGGCGGCGAAGCCGGGGCCGACAACTGCGTCGGGGCGGAGACGGCCGCGAGCTGTGAGGGGTCCGGGAGCACGGTGGCGCCGCGCGATGGGAGCAAAGTGAGCGTCGGCACGATGACGCCGGGCGCGGGGGTGACGCAGCTCTACGTCGCCGGCAGCAGCGCTGCCGACACGATCACGGCGACCTACTCGCCGGGCACGGTGGCGATCGGCCTCAGCGGCGCCAGCTTCGAACCCGAACCCGCCGACCCCAACTTCCCCGGCTTCCCGCAGCAGGTCTCCGGCTGCCTGCTCAACTCGGCGTCTTCGGCCAGCTGCCCGGTCGGCTTCCTTGACTCGATCGCCGTCGCCGGCCTCGGCGGCAACGACCAGATCGTCGCCTCGGGCTTCCCGCAGGCAACCGCGGTCGTCCTGCTCGGCGGCGAAGGCCAGGACTCGTTGACGGGGGGCGAAGGCAGCGAGGACCTCCTGGTCGACGGTCGCGGCGCCAGCCCCGACGCGCTGGCGGCGCTTGGCCGCGACGACGCGCTCCTCCACGAGGGCGGCCCCGACACGCTGCTCGGTGGCGAAGGCAACGACCTCTTCCTCTCGACCTCGATCTGCGACGGCGAGACGATCGATGGCGGCGAAGGCCGCGACAACGCCTCCTGGGCGCGGCTCGGCAACGGGGAAGGCGTCAACGCCCGCCTTGATCTCTCACCAGCGGGGGTCGGCCGCTTCGGCGTTCCCGGCGAACCTGGTTGCGGCGGCGAAGCGCCGGACACCCTGCTCAGCATCGAGGATCTCGAGGGCTCCGAACAGGCCGATCTGCTGATCGGCGGCAGCGGCGAAAACCAGCTGCTCGGCCACAGGGGCGCCGACGAATACTTCGCCGGCGCCGGCCCCGACACGATCCTCGCCAACTCCGCCGACTCGGATCCGGTGATCAACTGCGGCACCGACTTCGACACCGCCGTGATCGACATCCCCACCGCCGAATACGCCGACGCGACCCCGGTCGAATGCGAGGTCGTGCGGCAGGGTGCTCCCGAAGAATTCCGCACCGTCACCGAACAGCTGGCGCCACCGCCTCCTCCACCACCGCCCCCGGTCGATCGCAAGCCGCCCCAGACCAAGCTCGGCCGCCACCCGGCCAAGCTGCTGAAGGCGAAGGGGCGGACCCGCAGCGTCAGCTTCCGCTTCACCGCAAGCGAGCGGGCCGCCAGCTTCCGCTGCAAGATCGACCACCGCCCGCTTCGTCCCTGCACCTCGCCGCGGACCTACCGCATCAGCCTCGGCCGCCACGCCTTCCGCGTTGTCGCTGTCGACGCCGCCGGCAACGTCGACCCGACGCCGGCCGTCTTCAAGTTCCGCCTGATCCGCCGCGGCTGACCCTCGGCTGAGAACGCCGGTCCCTACTCCGCGGTTCCTTGCGCGGAAACGGCTTCTGCCTGAAGAAAAACACCAGCTTGCATTTAGAAACAACTTCATTTATTCTCTCCGAGTCGCCTTCCAGGGAAGGCCGCAGGGACAGCAGTTCACAGGGAAACAGAGCCCGGGACCGCCAAGGGAGGCGGACAGGGAAGGGCTCAAGGGACAAGGAGAGCGATACGTGAGAAGTCACGCGAAGGCACCTTCCGCGGGATCCGTCTGGATCGCCAGCGCCGCTGCCCTGATTCTCGCTCTTGCCTTCATGGCTGCCTCGAGCTCGTCCGCCCGCGCCGCGGTCGGGCAATCGGTCATCCGCACTTTCTCGACTGGCCCAGGTCAGCCCTATGCGGTGACCGCTGATGACGCCGGCAACGTATACGTGTTCAAGCCCGCCGCCGGGCGCCTCGAAAAATTCGACTCCGCCGGCAGCCCGGTTCCCTTCACCGCCTCTGCCCCGTACATCTATGGGAACAAGCTGCTCGGGACCTCCGACGGCCCCCTGTCTGGTCCTTCCCAACCGCTCGGCGCGGTCGCCGTTGACGACTCAGGTGGCCCCAACGATGGATACATCTATCTGGCCAACGGGGGCATTCAATTCGGAGATCTCGGCAATGCGTACGCCTTTGACGCGAGCGGCGCCTACCTAGGACAGTTCGGCCAAAAAAAGGGGGGGCGCTGCGCAGTAGTAGTCAACCCCTCGGATGGCTCCGTATACATGCCGACCTGGAAGTTTGAAACGGACCCCGACGACAGCAACAACCACTTTGGATTGGGATCTGTTGAGCACTATGGGACCCCCGAGGGAGTCACGGAGGCTGCCGAACCCATCGAGGCACTAATCACCGCGGCGACCAACGTGGGGCTCAACTGCAATCTCCAGGTGGACGCTGCCGGTGCGACTTTCTTCACCGACCTCAACGGGAACGTCGCCAAGTACACGGCCTCGCAGTTCGACGCCGCCTCGCCATCCCCCACGGTCGTGTTCGGGGCGGGAGGGGCACTGACCAACTTTAGCCCGCTGGCACTGGATCCGAGCGACGGCGACCTCTACGCCGCCAGTGGCGGCCAGATCCTCAAGTGGAACTCAAGCGGCACCCCGCTGAGCTCGCCGGCCAATGCTCTCGGCGAACCAGGCGGGCTGGCAGTCGGCAGCGCCGGGCAGTTGGTGGCCACCGATCCGGGAGGCGGCGTCTTCGTCTTCGGCCCAAACCAGGTGCAGCTGCCAACCGGAAACACCGGCGCCTCGAGCAACGTGACCTTCACGTCTGCCGACGTCGAAGGCAGCGTCGACCCCGACGGCGCCGGCAACGTCACCGCCTGCGAGTTCCGCTACGGCGAGGACACCGGCTACGCCGATGGCTCGGCACCGTGCGCGCCCGGCGCCCCGCTCAGCTCCCCAACCTCGGTCAGCGCCCACATCAGTGGCCTCGTCTCCGGCACGACCTACCACTACCGCCTCTTCCTCACCAACGCCAACGGCACCCAGATCAGCACCGGAGACCAGTCCTTCACGACGCCACTGGCGAGCGAAGGCGTCTTCACCGGCGGCCCCAGCGAAGTCACCAAGGACAGCGCCGTCCTCAACGGCGGCTACGTCGGCGACGGCCAGGACGTCCACTACTTCTTCGAATGGGGCCGCACCAACGATTACGACCACACCACGCCGGTCCCTCCCGGCGGGGACGCCGGCACCGAATCAGGTCCCCTGAACGTCGCCCCGATCCAGATCAGCGGCCTGGAAGCGAACACGACCTACCACTACCGGCTCATCGTCAGCACCGCCAGCGGCATCACCCGTGGCCAGGACGAAGCCTTCACGACGCTGCCCGCCGTCACCGCCCTCACCACCGAAGCGGCGACCGAGATCACCGGCGCCTCAGCCCAGCTGCACGCCTCCTTCGAAGGCGACGGGACCAATGAAACGCGCTACTTCTTCGAATGGGGCTCCTCCAAGAACTACGGGAACAAGACCCCCGCCCCGCCTGGCACCGCGGTCCCCGCCACCAGCGGCAGGGTCGACCTCGACCCGGTCACGATCAGCGGGCTGGACGGCGGATCGACCTACCACTTCCGCGTCGTTGCCAGCAACGCCACGGGCACCACGACCGGGGCCGACCTGAGCTTCAAAACCGCCGAAGCTCCCCAGGTCAGCAACCTCGGCACCCGCAACGTCACCGCTAACTCGGCGGAGTTGACCGGCGAAATCAACCCCCGCTTCGGGCAGACCACCTACCGCTTCGAGTGGGGCCCGACCGCCGCCTACGGCAACGCGATTCCAGTTCCGGCTGGAGATGCCGGCAGCGGCAACTCCCTGGTCTCGGTCAGCGCCCAGCTGGAAGGCCTCAGCGCCGGTTCGACTTACCACTTCCGCCTGATCGCGACCAACCAGTACGGAACCACTGTCTCCTCCGATCAGACCTTCGGTTTCTACCCGCCGGCCTGCCCGAACAGCCAGCTCCGCCAGGAAACTCGCTCCAACGACCTGCCCGACTGCCGGGCCTATGAGCTGGTGACGCCGAGCTTCGCGCAGGGGACGACGATCCTGCCAGCCGTCGGGCCCACCTCGGGCCTTGCGACCAACCCCCCTCGGCTCGCCTATGGCGCCCTCTACGGCCTCTTCCCGGAAACCAGCGGGGAAGGGATGAACGGGATGACTGACGCCTACGTCTCGACCCGCTCCGACAAGGGCTGGAGCCAGCGATATGTCGGGTTCGAAGGAGGGCGCGGCGTGGGTGGTCACGGCGTGATCACCGGGGGCCCTCCGGGAGGTGTCGTATTCAACCCGTTCACGAGCGTCAGTCCCGGAGCCATCATGCGAGGTACGCAAGCGAGCCCGAGCCTCGATCGGATCACCATCTACAACTGGGGCTATCCGGGGCAGGTCGAATCGCATGCGCCCGCCTCGAACGCACCCTATGTGTGGGACACCTCGAACGGGAATCTGCTCGAACGCTGGCCTAGCAACCTCGCGCAGGTGCCTGACTCCGAGAACTTCGCCGGGTTTCCCCAGGCCTCGGCGGACTTCAGCCATTTCGTCTTTTCGTCGAACGTGCCTTTCGCGGCAGACGGTGAAGCGAGTGAAGGGCAAATCGAATGCTGCCCCCTCGGCCGTGGCATGGACCGATCTTGGCCGATCGCGTCGATCTACGACAACGACCTGCGAACCGGCGCAGTGGTCTTGGCATCGCGGAGAAGCGACGAAACCCCCTTCAGGGGACGCGTATTCGACGTCTCGGATGACGGCAGTCACATCCTCATGGTCGAAAAGGTGACCTTCAGCGGTGGGGCGAGCGCTCCCGTCATCCCGAAGGAATACTTTCCCCAGGCCAAAATTAGAGGCCCGCTCTACCTGCGGGTGGACGCCCGGGAAACCTACGAAATCGCCCCGGGCCGACAACTCGAATACCTCGCCAGCACCGCCGACGGAGCCACGGTCTATCTGGCCTCCAACGAACGATTGACGGCGGATGATCACGACCAGAGCCGCGACCTCTTCGTCTGGCACCAGGACGACCCCGACTCGCTGACCCGCGTCTCGGTCGGCGACCACGGCAGCGCTGGGAACACCGACGCCTGCGCGCCCAACGAACAGTGGACCATCGCTTGCGGTATCAGGGCCGTCTTCAGTGCAGGTGGCAATGGTCACTCCGACACCTACCTCGGCTCGAAGAGCGGCGACCTGTACTTCGAATCCCCCGAGCAGCTTGTCGGTGCGAAGGGCGAGGCGGGGGAAAGGAACCTCTACCTCTATCGCGACGGGACCGTTCGCTACGTCACGACGATGAGCCCGAGCCGCCGGGCTGCGCGGATGCAGGTCACCCCCGACGGCCGGTACATGGCGCTGATAACCGCCAGCAACCTGACCGCCTATGACAGCGGTGGGCATGGGGAGATGTACCTGTATGACCCCGTCGGGGGACGCGTCACCTGCGCTTCCTGCCGACCGGATGGGCTGCAGCCCGTCAGCGACGCGCTGGGCAGCCAGAACGGCCTCTTCCTCACCAACGACGGTCGTGCTTTCTTCTCGACCAAAGACGCGCTGCAGCCTCGCGACACCAATCAGACCGACGACGTCTATGAGTTCACGGAAGGAAAGCCGCAGCTGATCACGACGGGCATCGGTCCCAGCCTCGACATCAGCGCGGCCCTGTCGATGCTGGGACTTGTCGGCGTAAGCGCCAACGGCACCGACGTCTACTTCGCGACGCTCGACCACATCGTCACCCAGGACCACAACGGGACCCAGACCAAGATCTATGACGCTCGCACCGGGGGTGGCTTCCCGGCCGAACGCGAAGAACCGAAGTGCGTGGCGGCCGACGAGTGCCACGGCCCGAGCAGCAACCCGCCGGCCTCGCCCCCCGACCGCACGGGCGCCGCCCTCGGGACCCCGCGCAAGGCAAAGGCGCACAAGGCCAAGAAGCACAAGAAGGCCCACAAGCACCGCAAGCACAAGAAGAAGCGAGCTGGCAAGGCAAAGCAAAAGCCTGGCAGCGCCAAGCAGGGAGGCAAGCGTCATGGTTGATGTCCGAACGAAGCGATCCTTCGCGATCCGGGTCCTGCCGGCACTGCTGTTGATGGTTCTGCTGGGCTCGATGCTCTCCGCCTCGCCCGCCTCCGCACAGCCGGAGGGAGCGCGAATCAAGTCCTACGTCAACACGCGTTCGACCGATCAAGCCGGTGCTCACCCCGACGTCCACTTCGAATTCGAACTCGGCACGCGCATGGATCCTTTCATCCCAGACTCCTGCTTCTGCAACAGCGCCAAAGATGTGAAAGTTGGCTTCCCCGCTGGCTTCATCGGCAACCCGCACGCGGTTCCGCAGTGCACGGCGGCGCAGTTCACCCTTCAGCAGTGCCCGGTCGACTCCCAGGTCGGCACCACCTTCGCGAGGGTCTTAGGAATCGACAATTGCTGCCTCCAACAGCAGCTGCAGCCTCTGTACAACCTGGTGCCGGAGCCCGGTCAGGCCGGTCTGCTGGCCTTCAAGGTGGAAGTCTTCCAGATCCCCGTCTATTCGGTGATCGGAGCGAGAACCGGCAGCGACTACGGGCTCGATGGCGAAGTCAAAGGCATCCCGCAGTACCTCCCCCTGAAGAGTTACGAACAAGACATCTGGGGTGTTCCGGCTGCATCCATACACGATTCCAGGCGTGCGAAGCTAGACATCAACGGTATCCCACAGTACGGGCAGGCCTCGAACAGTCCGGAAAAACCGTTCCTCTCCAACCCGACCAGCTGCGTCGGTTCCCTGACGGCCACCATCACCACGACCGCCTATGACCGGGGTGTTCACAAGGGCACTGCTCCGTGGCCCGAAACCACCGGCTGCGAGCAGCTGAACTTCAATCCCTCGCAGTCGGCCAATCCGACGACCGAATCGGCTGATTCGGCCAGCGGCCTTGACGTGGTTCTCAAGGTCCCGCAGTCAGACAGCCCCAATACCCCCTCCGATTCGGAGATCAAGGGTGCGGTCGTGAAGTTCCCCGAGGGCTTCGCCATCAACCCCTCGGCCGCCGACGGCAAGACCTCCTGCTCGGATGCCGAAGCTCGCTTCGGCAGTGAGGAAGAAGCCCAGTGCCCGGAGTTCGCGAAGATCGGCACGACCTTGATCGATTCGTGGGCGTTGCCGGGGCCGATCTCCGGCGCGATCTACCTGGGCGACCCGCTTCCAGGTGACCGCTACAGGATCTTCGTCACCGCCGATGGCTACGGCACCCACGTGAAACTGCTCGGGACGACCTACGCCGATCCGAACACGGGCCAGCTGACGGCGAGGTTCGAAAACCTGCCGCAGTCCCCGGTCACCGAATTCTCACTCCACTTCTTCGGCTCAGAGCGGGGGCTCTTCTCGACGCCCAGGCAGTGCGGTGTCTATCCGGTGATCAGCGAATTCGAACCGTGGGCAACCGGTGTGCCCAACCAGACCTCGACTCAGTTCTTCAAGATCACCTCCGGTCCAGGGGGCACTCCCTGCCCCAGTAATCCCGAGCCCTTCAACCCCGGCTTCAAGGCCGCCGGCGCCTCCAACGGCGCCGGCTCCCACAGCCCTCTCTCCGTCTACATCACCCGCCAAGACGGCGACCAGACCCTCTCCACGATCGGCACCCATACGCCCCCGGGCTTCTCGGCCACGCTGAAAGGCGTCCCCTACTGCCCGGACTCGGTCCTGGCCGCGATCGCCAACTCCAGCTACTCGGGCGTCTCAGAGCTGAACAACCCGAAATGCCCTGCCGCCTCCCAGGTCGGCACCTCCTGGGCTGGAGCCGGAGCCGGTTCAAAGCCCTTCTACGCTCCCGGCAAGGTCTACCTGACCGGTCCCTATAAGGGCGCTCCTTTGAGCTTCACGGTGATCACCCCGGCGGTCTCCGGCCCATACGACCTCGGCAACGTCGTCAATCGGGTCGCCGTCAACGTCGATCCGACCACCGCGGAGGTGACCGCAAACAGCGACCCGCTGCCTCAGATCATCGAGGGCATCCCATTGCGCTTGCGCTCGGTCCTGATCAACCTCGATCGCAAGGACTTCACGCTCAACCCGACCAGCTGCAACCCCTTCAAAGTCACCGGCATCCTCACCGGAGACCAGGGAGCAAAGGCAGAACCCTCCTCCCACTTCCAGGTCGCCAACTGCGACACCCTGGGCTACGAACCGAAGCTGACGACCGTCCTGACCGGCGGCGCCAAGCGCGGCGGCCACCCGGCCCTGAAGGCGACCTTGACCCAGGACCCAAGCGGCGAGGCCAACACCGCCAAAGCCGTAGTTGCCCTGCCGCACTCGGAGTTCCTCGACAACGAACACATCAAGACGATCTGCACCCGCGTGCAGTTCGCGGCAGACAAATGCCCCGCCAACTCGATCTACGGCCACGCACGAGCGATCACGCCGCTGCTCGACCAGCCAGTCGAAGGCCCGGTCTACCTGCGCTCCTCGAGCAACCTGCTCCCGGATCTCGTCGCCGCCCTGAAGGGCCCGGCCTCCCAGCCGATCGAGGTCGACCTGGTCGGCAAGATCGACTCTTTCAACGAAGGCATCCGCACCACCTTCGAATCGGTGCCCGACACCCCGGTCGAAAAGTTCGTCCTGACCATGCAGGGCGGCAAGAAGGGCCTGCTGGTCAACTCGACCAACATCTGCAAGGGC
>Ga0105247_10001923_pt1 | contig 14491 bp, 8 predicted proteins | sample KBSS24metaG_FD_81519 | JGI IMG/M metagenome (GOLD analysis project Ga0105247, IMG submission 81519) | Switchgrass rhizosphere microbial communities from Kellogg Biological Station, Michigan, USA - KBS S2-4 metaG | ecosystem: Host-associated > Plants > Roots > Rhizosphere > Soil | place...
AGATTCGTTTTGAATTTCTTTTCGAGTCGATTAAGAAATGAGTCTTGTCCGGGAGTGGTGTTGAGCAGTGCCTGCTTGACGCTATCGAGGCGAGTGGCGCCGCCGGCAGCGTCATGTAGTTTCATGCTGACCGAGTCGTCGATCACCATCGCGACGTAACTGCTGCGCGGGATCACTGACGACACCACCACGACCGGCCGTAACAGCAATGTAACCATCAGCAGTAAAAGTGTGGCGCGCAGTGCGATGAGCGTGACCGTCGTGCCTTTTGAGAGACGAACGCGCGGGCGCAAGTAAATGAAGTAAATAAAGACGCCGGCGAGCAGAACGATGAGGATGAGAATTATGGCGCTCGGACGCACGTCGAAACCGAAGCGGCCGTTAGTAAAAACGGCCTGCTCATGTCCGAACAGAAACCGTACGAGTTGGCTCATTTTTAAGTGACCGCCATTATACGGCGTTTGTGCTTAGTAGCCGCATGGTAGTTTGCGGTTGTTTCGGTCGATCTGTTCGTCACTCAATTTATTTTTTCGGATCAGCCACAAAAAGCACATAGAAGAGTGGCCACAAAAAGGCACAGAAATCACAAAAACTCTTCTTAAAAATTTCTGCGACTTTTGTGCCTTTTTGTGGCTACTTCTATTTTGTGCTTCTTTGTGGCTAAAATTCGCAAACCAATGAACCCCAGAATTGGTATTTACCTACTTCTCAGTTTTTTACTAACAACCAGCCTTTTGTTGGTTTCGTCGTCGGCCGTTTCGGACGGCGCGGCCAGCGAGGGACGACCGATCACGCCCGCAGGTGCGCTGGTGCAGGACTTGACGACGCGCCAGGCGGCAGTCGGCGCATTGCCGGTAGACTTCGTTCGCAGTCCGGATAAGCTGGGACCAGGCGGCGAAGGTCGCTTCCTGATTTCCGTCAATAGTGGTTACGGGATTCAGTTCAACGCGGCAGGGAATCGCGGCCAGCAGTCGCTTTCGGTAATCGATCTGAACGCGAAGCCCGCGGACGTGGTGCAAAATGTTTACTTTCCGTCGCCGCAGAGTGTGAACGTGGGCGTTGTGTTCTCGCCGGCGAAGCATGACGATGGCACTTACTCGCTTTTCGTCTCGGGTGGATTCGAAAACAAGATCTGGATCTTTCGCTTTCAAGCCGAGAGTCAGACGCCGATCACGCCCGTCTCGCCTGGTCCAAACACAAATGTCGAAGCGCCTTTTATAGATGTCAGCGGATTCGCGTCTGCCGCAAACTCACCCCGCTACAACAGCGACCGCGCGCCGGTTTATCCGACCGGGATTGCCGTTGAGGGCAACAGACTCTTTGTCGCGAATAATCTTGGCGATAGCCTCGGCATAATCGAGGACGTGTGGGGAGCGCGAAAACTTACCCGCGTCGATCTGCGAAAGAGTGAAGGGCAGTTTGTATATCCGTACGCAGTTGCTGTTGTGCCCAGACGGCCCGATAGTCCGATTCTCACTAAAGTCTATGTCTCATGCTGGAACGATAACTCCGTGGCTGTGGTCTATCCTCACAAACCGGAGCAACCTGTGTTGCGTATTGCCGTCGGTCGCCACCCCACCGCGATGTTACTCAACCCAAATAAAACCCGGCTTTACGTTGCGAATTCGAACGACGACAGTGTTTCAGTAATCGATACGGATAACGACAAAGAGATTGAGCGCATCAGTGTGCGTTTATCTGAAGACGTGCCACCCGGCAACAGCCCGGAAGGACTGGCGCTGAGCGGCGACGATCTTTACGTCGCGAACGCACACAGCAACTCGGTGGCAGTTGTCGAACTCAATCATGGAACAGGTTGGGAAAATAAAGCCCCTGGCAATAGAACAAGTCAGGAAGAGGGGCTTGCCCCCGCTCGCAGTAGAATCAAAGGTTTTATTCCAACCGGCCAATACCCATCCGCGCTCGCGCTTGTGGGCCAAACTCTCTTCATCGGCAACGGCAAAGGTACCGGCGTCCAGAACTCTTCATTGATCGTCGACAACTCCGGCCGCGTGCCCAACGCGCCCAACGAGCGTTTTCCATCAGGCAGCGGTCGTGCTGGTGGACAGGGCGGTCAATACAGCGTGGCGCTCGTCGTCGGGAATATCAGCGCCGTGAACGTTCCTGACGATCCGGCGCTCGTACGTTACACACAACAAGTAATGCGTAACAACGGCCTGCTTGGCGAGCGACAGTCGAGGCTTTTTCCCGGTCGTTCGCCGATCAAACACGTCATCTACGTCATCAAAGAGAACCGGACGTATGATCAGATCTTCGGTGACGTGGAGAAGTCTGGCGACGGTACAAAAGCTGACGGCGACCCGTCGCTCGCGATCTTCGGAGCCGGTGACGCCGCCGCGCGGCCCGACGGTCAGCGTCAGGACATCTCGCCAAACCATCGCGCGCTCGCGCTTCGCTTCGGACTGTTCGATCGTTTCTTTGTGAACTCGGAAGCGAGTCCTGACGGGCATAACTGGTCCACCGCCGCGTTTTCGACGGACTACGTCGACAAAGCCTTTCGCTGGAATTACAGCCGCCGCGGTCGCACTTACGATTTCGAAGGCTTCAATCGTTTGCCGAATTACGAGCCGTTGCGTGGCGCGCCGTCGCTCTTTGGACGGGGAGCGAGTACGGAAGATGTCGCCAACTTCATGCGCCGTTTCATTCCTTATCTTCAGGGCTCGCGCGACGTCGCTGAGCCGGAGTCGCTTTATTTGTGGGATGCTGCGGCGCGTGCTGGTCTCACTCATCGCAACTACGGTGAGTTTGTCGCGACGTTGTCGGAAGCTGATGTCAAAGCGATCAGGGAGAACCGCGCGAAGACTTATCCTGATTTAACTCCGACTGTCTCTGCCTTTCCGACCAAGAAGTCGCTCGAGGGTCACATCAACACTGAATATCGTAATTTTGACATGGACACGCCTGATGCGATGACCGTCGACTCGTATCGCGCCGCGCGTGAAAGCAGCGCGGCGAGTCTATTGGTTCGTGGAAATTCGCGGTTGGGTGCGTGGCTGGATGAGTTTCGCGCGTTCGCTGCGGAGCGTTCCGCGGGCACGGCTGATCGCTTACCGAATCTTTCCGTCGTGCGCCTGTCGAACGATCACACGGATGGCATCAGCGCGCGCAAGCCAACGCCGCAGTTTTACGTTGCCGATAACGATTACGCGCTCGGGTTGATGGTTGAGGCCGTGTCGAATAGTCCTTACTGGAAAGACACGGCGATCGTCGTTGTCGAAGACGACGCGCAGGATGGGCCAGATCACGTCGATGCACATCGATCAGTGGCGCTGATGATCACTGCTTACAACAAACCCGGCGCGCTGGTCCATGAATTTCACAACACGGTCAGCTTGATCAGAACTATCGAGCTACTGCTCGGCATCGAGCCGATGAATCAACTCGACGCAACAGCGACGCCTATTAACATCTTTCGCGCTGAGCCGGACCTCCGACCTTACAAAGTGCTGCTTCCGAACGTCGCGCTCGATAACCTCGTCACCCCACCGGCGCGTGACGTCGCGACTGCTTACTGGATGCGACTCACCGAAGAGCAGGATCTCGAACACGCCGACATGGCCGATCCAGAAATCCTGAACCGCATCATCTGGTTCTCCGTTCGTGGCAATACACCCATGCCCTCGATCGCGCGTCTCCCCGCCTTCGATGCCATGCGCCTCGGATTACAAGAAGAGCGCGAAGAGATCGCGGAAAAAGTTGCCACAAAGAAGCACCGAGACGATTAATTTGGGTTGCCTAAAACGTGCTATACTCCCCCCAAGGAGTGCAGCATGTCCTCAGAACTACCAACTCAAGAAGAAATAATTGATCACGATATATCTACTGACGACGACGTTCCTGTGCCTGACTGGCACCTGGCGATTTTAGAAGAGCGCATGGCTCGATATAAGTCGGAACAGGTCGAATGGACGCCGTTGGAGGAGTTTGCGAAGGAAATCGAACAATTCAGGAATTCTTTGAAGGTTAAAAAAGATTAACTAAAGCTAGATCCTCACTACAGCTATGAACGTTCAAGTCGTCCTCTCACCGGATGCTAAGGCGGATATCAGCTCAACCATTGAGTAGTACCACCGAGCAAAATTTCTAAGGCTTCTCTGCGGGTGGAGCGAGAAGTTTCTTGAAAGCCGGCAACGAAGACAACGGTTTTAAGTCTACTTCGTCAGCGATGTAGTCCAACTGGTCTTCGTCGAGCTCGATGGACCGCTCGAGGGCTGACATCGCGTCCTTCAGACGTCCAAGCCGCGCCAACGCACAGGCACGCTCGTAGTATGCTTCGCTATCCTCTTTATCAAGGCTGATGGCTTGATCGGCAGCCTTTAGCGCCGCGGCAAACCGGGATTGTTTCCGGTGAAGCTTCGCCATCATCACGTGAGGCCCGGACGATTTCTTGTCGAGTTGCGCAGCGATAGTGAAGTGGTTAAATGCGGCGGGGTAACGTCCGGCGTCCAGGTGAATTCGTCCCAACAGCAGGTTGACTCCTGAGCTGGCTTTCACTCGCGCCGGCTCACTCGCTGCAAGCTTTTCTGCGGCCGCAGGCTCATCCGCAAAGTAGAGCTCGTGAATCGCCGACTCAAACACATCCTGATCCGTGTCTTTATGCTCGTCAAAGGCAACCAGCACAGGTTTCACCTCCGCCACCCGCTCTTTGGCAGCCAGGAAAAGAACCAGGTGCAGATAAGCATCGCTTCCAGCCGGATCGATCTCGATCGCTTTTCGAAACGCGGCTTCGGCTGGGCCAAGATTGCCGATCATGCTATACGCCAGCCCGAGGTTAAGGAAGCCACGCGGATCGTGAGGCTCGAGCGACGTGTAACGCTCCCAAAGCCCCACCGTTTCTTTCCGCGATGGCTCGTCTTCGGCATCGCTGAGCCTATTCGCGAGTTTGTAGATCGCCGGAGCGTAATCTTCATTACTCAGCTCACGCAGTAACTTAATACCATCGTCGTGCTTGTCTGCCTGCAACAATGAGAGCGCTTTCAGCAGTCGCAAACCTTTATCCGCAGGTTTGGCTTTGAGTGCGTTGTCCGCGAACGTGATTGCCTTCGCCGCGTCGTCATCCATGAGGAGCAGCACGCGTGCGAAATCAGTCAAACCCGCCGGTGAAGCTTTCTGGCCCGCGCGAACTTTCTCGATCGCGCTGATCGTCGTCTGAAGCGTGTCTGAAAACGTATAAAGACCGGTATCACTCTGCTGGACTTCGACGAGCGACCACAGCTCGTTCCGACGCACAAAACGAAGCTTCAATAACAGGTCCGACGGGTAGAACAGGAACGTCGCTTCAGCCTCGTTACCTTTTTCTTCGAGATGCAGCAGCCGCAGCCTCATATCCGAAGAGTAGCTGTTGCCGTAACCCGTTACGATCTCCTCGACCGTCCGGCGGTACGCCGACCACATCTTCTCTTTTTCGCGATCATTCATTTTGGACCAGGTACCCTGGCCCATGAACTCATCCGTCAACGTTGGCAGATCGATCGTCGCTTCGATATCGGCTCGCGCAGCAGTCGGAATCGCTTTCGAGAGGTGCTGTGCCAGCGCTTTGGCTGTCTTTTGAAAGTCAGTAACGTTGCGCTTTGCCTCAACTACTTCAACCTCGATCAGATTCAACGCAGCGGACGTGACCAACGCATTCGAGCTGTCGCGAATGTGCGTAGCATCGACAAAGTCTGTGCCCCAGGTCGGATCGAGCTCGATCCATTTGCCGGCCCACACTTCTACCCAGGCATGACCACCAAACGAGTTACCACTGTAAGCGAGTCCGGAGACTGTGCGCGCCGGCAAGCCCAGCGAGCGAGCCATCGCTACAAAAAGCGCGCTGAACTCGGAACAGTCAGCCTCACGGGTCGCGAGTGTTTGCGCCGCGTCTGCATTCGCGACGTGTTTCCACTCGAGATTCTTGTAGGTCCAATCGGCAAGCTTGCGCGCCACGTTCCACGCATCGCGATCAGTTCCCGCGATCTCTTTCGCTTTCTTTTTTACGTCTTCGTTGTCGGCGGCAAACTCCGTCGTCGCCTTTAAATATTGAGCAAACTCCGGCTCTTTAACCGGCAACTCGACCGCCTTCTCAGGACTACTTCGCCGCGCAGCGATCGTCAGTAACAACTCTTGCGCAGACTTCTGCTCGACTGTTTGCTCCGCAGTTTTGACGTCGTCGCGGATATTCTCGATTGGTCCAAGCGCCTTCGAACGGACTTTCAGCACCAGACTACTCAACCGATTCTGATCCCTGATGGGAATACCGGCAGGCTCCAGCGTCGCAAACGTGATATTGCTGCCACGCGAAAGCATCGCGAAATCGGCCACCGGATAACGGCCTTCGCGATCCATCGCCACCGACGAATGCGCTTCTATTGATCCTGCGCTCGCCGTTGCGTAGAAGTTTTGACTGTGAAAGGCGCCGGCGACGGAACCCATCATGTTGGCTGCGAACGCTTGTGTTCCTTCAACGGGTATCTTGTTCGCTGCAGCTATCGCGGCCTCGAGGTTGTAACCGCCAAAAGCGACAATGCCGCCCGGCACTTTCTCAACTGCGCGCGAGTAGTCGCGTGTTTCAGCCAGACTGCTCTTGCCATCGAACGCCGCGAGTCCTCTCTCGTGATTTGAAACCACGAGAAAACCTTTGCGCGTCGCCACGAAATAGCTGTCAGCCCCAACCTTAACTTCTGCGAAGTCTTTCGCTGGACCAACGCCCGAGAAAAGTTTGCCGGCAGTTAACGCTTCAGACAGTTTGGTGCTTTTCAACTTGCAAAAGCCGGCCAAGGTTGCATCTCCGTAGCTGGTGAAGTTTGGAAGCTCGAGAATGACGGCGCCACATTCCGGCCCAAGCTCAGCCAACACCTCCTTCAAATCGAGCGCCCACACATTCGACTTACCCTGGCTGTCGTCGGGGAGAAAATACTTTCTCAACTCCGTGGGCCACACATTTGCCAGATCGACTTTCATCAGGTAGTAAGCGATCGTCGAAGCGGGTAATAACTCGCGCGGCGCGGTCAGCTCCTTCGGATGGAACTGCTGCAAAGGCTTGGACCAGTCACTCTCGTCGAACACGAGATGGTGAGAGTTCTCCCACGAGCTATTCGAGATATTAAATGCGCCACTCTCGTTGATGTTGTAGCCCGAACCTTTAGTATCTATTTCCAGCGCGCCCAGCACGCTTTTCAGATCGCTGAAATAGACAACATCGCCGCGACGCTCAATCGCTTTACGAAACTCCGTGTTTTCGGCAAGGGTCTGACCATTGCCGGCATGGACCAGCAAGTCTCTGATCGTCGCGAGATCGTTCGCGAGAATCACCGTGTCACCAACGAAGACGATGTAAGTGGCAGTGCCCGTGACCCACCAGTCGGAACTGATCGAGCGATGCTCGATTGTCTTAACGTGCAGCCCGTTCCACTCCTTTTCAGTGACATACGAATATGAAAGTAGCGGACCTTTTGACGGCTTCTTAGGATCGTTGGTTCGCAGCGCCGCAACACCGAGCGGCAGCGCGGCCGGCAAGGCAGCGACAGCACGCGTCCCAATCGCAACGTAATCGGTCAGGTTAGTAAAGCTGTTGCTGGACGATTGGAGCGCTTGTATGGCTCGCTCAAATCGTGCGCGATCTTTGACTCGCAACACGACTGCTTTTCGTTCTGCGAGGCTCGTGGTGTCGAGCGCTTTGTCGGCCATCCATGCGCCGAAAGCGATCGGCGAATCGGGATCGATACCCGTGTATTCGATCAAGGTTGCAGCCTCGGCGGGCGCACTCAACTTGTTCGCGAGTGTCTGGCGCAGATAATTAATCATCAGTACGAGACTCGCCTGCGCCCGCGGAGAATCCATCTGTAGCCCATTCAGTGTCTCGTAAAAACGCTGAACAGACTGGCCCGGATTCGGAATCGCGGTGTAGTGACGCACCTTGCTCGGAAACAGATTTTCAGCGAACGGCTTCACGGCGAAATCGGTTTTCAGAGTGGGTTGCGCTGGTCCACATCCCTTGTCTGTCAGCTCACAGTCGTACCGCCACGCAAATTCGTCGAGTGACGAATCAGTAAGAGTCTTGCTAATGATCTCACGTACTTCGGTCGCATTTTTCGCAGCGCCCAGCTCGGTCCGGAATCGAATCTTCCTGATCGAGAGTTTGAGCTCGTCATCGAGAGACTTTTTCGCGGCGGCTTTCGACACGAGCGCCTCGACGCGCGGAATGTCAGCAGCAGTTGCGGACAGCCCAAGATTCTGGGCCGCGAGTCTACTCACTTGCTGATCGGAAGACGCGACGAGTTTGAGTAACGAATCGACCGGCAGAGCTTCGCCACGTTGGTCCGCCACTTGCAGTCCGACTGCGATCAGCGGGTCGTAATTAGACGCCATGAGCCGTGCGATTGGCAGTTTGAACTCGTCGCGCCCGATGGTACTGAGCAGCATGAGCCCACCGATCTGAACATTGGGATCAGTGGACACAACATCGAGCACCGGCGTTCCCGGTTTCACCGCCTTCAGTTCAGTCACTTTTACAGAGACATTTGGAGAAGCACTTGCTGCCGGAGGTGGTGGCTTCGGTGCGGTAGCGGTCTTGCTGAAGATCTGTTGCAGCAACTCGACTCGCTTGTCATTCGGCATGAACGGCCAGACTCTAGCGATCGTTTCCGTGGCGTATCCCGACGCCGAGTATCTGAGAGCTTTGGCAACAACATCCGGCTCGGTTGCGACACTGCGCGCCGCCGCGGCAGCCACGATCAGCTCCGGGTCATCGATCATCTCCCACAGAAACGGCTTCAACGTCGTGTTGTTCGAGCGTGCGAGTGCCTGGACAGCAGCAGCGCGAATCAGCGGGCGACGATCGAGCAGCAGGTCAATCGTTACGTCACCATGCGTCGAAAAAAGCGAGGCCAGGCGGTTGATGGCTGACTCTCGATCGGATGTCGCCTCACCAAGAGCAGCGACGATGCTCTCGATCTCATTGATTGGACCAGGCGTAGACGACTTGATTATCGAAGAGCGCAACGATTCGAAGGCTTGATAGTCGTGGGAAACAAAGATAACCGACTGCACGACGGCCTTGAAAAACGGCTCGAGCTCAGTCGCATGTGCAGCGGGCGCCTCGAATCTGAACGTGACTGCGAGTGGTCCACTGACAGTGACCCACGAAGTACTCCGGATCGACTCGCCATCGGTGTTGTCGATCTCGAGGAAGATCTCGCGGGCTTCCAAATCCTGTAGCTGCGTCTTGCGCGTCACCATTGCTTCCGCCGCGCCGGGCAGGTCTCGCACACTTTGCAGCGATGCCGCGACATAGTCCTGGAACGGATAGCCGTCAGGGATTTTGTATGCGAAGACCCTGATGAACGAGGAGTGTGGACCACTGAAGACGAGCTCGTTTCCCTCTTGCTTCCAGCCGGCTGGCACGCGAAAGAGAAACTGTTTCTCGGGATTCGTCTGCCGCGCGAAGTTTGTTTGTGGGAGCTGGTAGCTCTTCCATTCGGCCTCGCGCGCCTGGGCCGGAGTCAATTCCGCCTGGGCCGAAGCCGCAGTCGTACACAACAGGAGGAGAATTAAGAGGGGGAACAGCTTGCGCATTTAGTCCAGCCTTTCAAAAACCGTGAATTCTAGATTCATCTTGTAAATCCTGCAAATCCTGTAAAAACTTTTCTTCCCATTCAGAATTTCTTACAAGATTTCAGGATTTGCAGAATTTACAAGATGAATCTCCTGTGGCTCAATATGGGGCATGCGACGCATCACGGTTATTGATTCACACACCGGCGGTGAACCCACGCGTGTGATCGTCAGCGGTGGACCAGAGCTCGGCAACGATTCGCTCGCAAATCGTCTCGAGCGCTTCAAAAATGAACACGACGACTTTCGCCGCGCGATCGTGAACGAGCCGCGTGGCTCAGATGCGGTTATCGGCGCTCTGTTGTGTGCTCCAGTCGATCAATCGTGCGTAACGGGCATCATTTTTTTCGATCGCGCAGGGTATTTGGGCATGTGCGGGCATGGCACGATCGGTGTGGTTGCGACGTTGGCCCACCTGAACCGCATTGGTCCCGGGTTACATCGCATCGAGACGCCGGTCGGTGTCGTCGTCGCGCAGCTCGATGAGAATAAGACAGTGGAAGTGGCGAATGTTCCGAGCTATCGTCACGCTGCCGGCGTCACTATCGAAGTTCCCGGGGTTGGACCAGTTAAGGGAGATGTTGCCTGGGGTGGAAACTGGTTTTTCCTCGTGAACGAACATCGCCAGGAGCTGGAATTCGACAATATCGATCGCTTGCTGGACTTTACTTTGAGAGTTCGCGACGCCCTTGTGCGCGCCGGAATTAAAGGGCCAGACGGGCATGAGATCGATCACGTCGAGCTCTTCGGTCCATCGCGACTGCCGGGAGTCGACAGCAAAAATTTCGTGCTCTGCCCGAGTAAGACTTACGACCGCTCACCGTGCGGCACTGGCACGAGCGCCAAACTCGCCTGTCTCTTCGCTGATGGAAAACTCAAAGAAGGCGACGTGTGGAAGCAGGAGAGCATTGTCGGCAGCGTCTTTGAAGGATCGATCAAAGTTGTCGACAACATGGTTCACCCGCGTATCAAAGGCTCGGCTTTTATCACCGCTGAAGCAGATCTGATTCTCGACGCTCGCGATCCATTTGCCATGGGCATTGGCGGATGAGTTCTAAAACTTACGATGTCGTCATTATCGGCGCGGGTATTGTCGGAGCCGCGTGTGCGGCGGAGTGTGCGCGTGAAGGTCTGACAGTCGCGATTGTGGAGGCTGGAATCATCGGCGGTGGCGCCACCGCGGCGGGCATGGGCCATCTCACCGTGATGGACGACTCGGAAGCGCAGTTTGCCCTCACGCGTTACTCGCAACAACTCTGGGATCAGATGAGCGACGAATTGCCGCGTGAAGTCGAGCACGATACCTGTGGCACGATCTGGGTTGCAGTTGACGACGAAGAGATGGCGGAAGTGCGCCGCAAAGAGAGGTTCTACGCTGAGCGTGGTGTGAAGACGGAGATTCTCGACGCGCAATCGCTTGCGGAAGCCGAGCCGAATTTGCGCGGCGGTTTGGTTGGCGGGCTTCGCGTTCCCGGCGACAGCGTGATCTATCCGCCGTGCGCCGCGCAGTTCTTTGTCGATCGCGCGATAGCCAAAGGCGCTGAGTTGTTTGTCGGTGTCGCCGTTGAGGCAATAACTACGAACGGCGTTCGCTTGCGCGATGGTACTACGATCTCTGCTGGATTGATTGTGAACTCGGCCGGTAGCGCGTCGCCAACGTTGACGCGCGGACTCGAGGTGAAGAAACGCAAAGGTCACCTCGTGATCACCGATCGCTACCCGAATTTCGTGCGGCATCAACTGGTCGAGCTCGGTTATCTGAAAAGCGCGCACTCGATGACGTCCGAATCAGTCGCCTTCAACATTCAGCCACGCAAGACAGGTCAATTATTGATCGGTTCGTCGCGACAGTTCGGTGTCGACGACGCTCAGGTTGAAAATAAAATCGTCACGCAGATGCTCGAGCGCGCGGTGGAATACTTGCCGGGTCTCGGAAAGCTCTCGTCGTTGCGCGCGTGGACCGGATTTCGCGCCGCAACGCCTGACAAGCTTCCGCTGATTGGTCCACACACGGAACACGAGCGGCTCTATCTCGCCACCGGCCACGAAGGGCTCGGTATCACGACTTCACTCGCCACTGCAAAACTGCTCGTCGATCAGATAACAAACCGCGAGAGCGCGATTCCAGTCACGCCTTACTTGCCTGCGCGGACGGCACGGGAGCCGGTGCATGTCTGACTTTGTGACGCTCGTCATTAATGGAATTGCAGTTGAGATGCCTGCGGGGAGCATGGTGTCGGCAGCGATTTTGAAAACGGGCACTTATGCCTTTCGACGTTCGGTGACAGGTGAGCCGCGTGGTCCATTGTGTGGCATGGGGATCTGTTTCGAGTGCCGGGTGACGATCGACGGCGAGCAGCATTGTCGTAGTTGCCAGACGGTTTGTAGAAACGGGATGGACGTGCGAACTGATGGGTAACGCGCATGATCTGCTCGTAGTTGGCGCCGGGCCAGCAGGCATGGCGGCGGCTTGGCGCGCAGCGCAGAATGGGTTGCGCGTGTGCGTGGTTGACGACAATCCCGCGGCGGGCGGGCAGATCTGGCGTGGTGGACCACCTGAAGCGCAGGTATGGTTTGAAAGAATTCGCAGCGTTGATGTTGAAGTGATCAATGGCGCGCGCGTGTTTCAGCAACTGCGTCCGGGAACGCTGCTCGCTGAAACAACGAGCGGCGTTGGTGAGTTGAGTTATAAAAGTTTGGTGTTGGCGACTGGCGCGCGCGAGCGTTTTTTGCCGTTTCCTGGTTGGACGTTGCCAAATGTGATGGGTGCCGGTGGTTTGCAGGCGCTCGTGAAGACCGGGCTGCCGATTGAAGGGAAGCGTGTTGTCGTTGCTGGTAGCGGGCCGTTGTTGTTAGCGGTCGCGGCTTACTTGCGCGGGCATGGTGCGAATGTGTTGTTGATTGCCGAGCAGGCGCCGGCGTTCCGACTCGCGAGGTTTGGAGCGGGTTTGATATTACCGCCAGGAAAGTTATCGCAGGGCTGGAAGCTAAAAAGGGATTTCTCACGCAAAGGCGCAAAGGCGCAAAGTAAGCCGCGATTTTTGAGCAGTTGTTGGGTGTCGGAGGCGCATGGGACGGAGAAGCTCGAAAGCGTGACTTTGGTTCGCGGTGCGAAGCGTTGGCAGGTTTCGTGTGACTATCTCGCGTGCGGTTTTCATCTTATTCCGAATGTCGAGCTCGCGGAGTTGTTGGGATGCGATACTGAGTTCGGCCACGTTAAAGTGAATGCGTTTCAACAGACGACGGTTGCGAACGTTTACAGCGCCGGAGAGACCACGGGCATCGGTGGTTTGGAGTTGTCGCTTGTCGAGGGTGAGATCGCGGGGCTTGCGGCAGCGGGAAAGCATGACGCCGCGCGCGAGCTGTTTCCGGTGCGCGTCAGGCAGCGAAAGTTTGCAGACTTGTTGAACCGTACCTTTGCTTTGCGCGATGAGTTGAAATATCTATCGACGCCGGAGACGATCGTCTGTCGCTGTGAAGACGTTACGCTCGAACGGCTGCAAGGACACACTTCATGGCGCGCCGCGAAGTTGCAAACACGATGTGGCATGGGACCATGCCAGGGACGTGTCTGCGGCGGCGCTGTTGAATTTCTTTTCGGCTGGCGCGCCACATCGGTGCGTCCACCCATGCTACCAGTTAGAATTAGTAGTCTAATCCGTAAATAATCCGTGTAATCTGTGGCTAAACTATGAAAATGAAATGGGCGGGCGTGATGCCTGCAACGACAACCGCTTTCGACGAACAACTCAACATCGATCACACCTTTGTTGCCCGTCATGCGAAATGGCTGATTGATAATGGCTGCACCGGAATCGTGACGCCCGGCTCGCTCGGCGAGAGCGCGACGCTGAGTTTCGACGAGAAGATAGCACTCTGGAAGACTGTCTTCGAGGCGGTTGGGGATCGAGTACCGGTCGTCGCCGCGATCGCATCATTGAGCAGTGCCGAAGCGGTGCGTCTGGCCCAACGTGCGGCTGATGTCGGTTGCAGCGGCTTGATGGTGTTGCCGCCGTACGTCTATCGCAGCGATTGGCGCGAGATGAAAGCGCACATCGACGCAGTCTTTCGCGCGACGAAACTCTCGTGCATGCTCTACAACAATCCCGTCGCGTACGGCACGGATTTCCTGCCCGAACAGATCGCGGAAGTTGCGGCGCAGCATGAGAACCTGGAGGCTGTGAAAGAATCGAGCACGGATGTGCGGCGCATCACGTGGATTCGAGAGTTGATTGGCGATCGTCTCGCGATCTTTGTTGGTGTTGACGATGTGATTGTCGAAGGCGTGTTGATGGGCGCGGTTGGCTGGATCGCCGGACTCGTGAACGCGTTCCCGCGCGAGTCAGTTGATTTGTTCAACTACGCGATGAATGGTGAAAAAGAGAAGGCGATTGAGTTGTACAACTGGTTTCTGCCGTTGTTGCGCATGGATACGGTGCCGAAATTCGTGCAGTTGATCAAGCTGGTCCAGGAAGAAGTGGGGATGGGAAGCGCGCGTGTCCGGCCACCACGAATGGAGCTTGCAGGTGATGAACTCAATGAGGCACTAAAAGTAATCAGGCACGCTATCACTCACAAACCAAAATCATGTTGATCCTGTAAATCTTGTCATCCTGTCTAACAAGATTTCAAGATTTACATGATTGACAGGATTTCATTGGCGACACGTAGACCATTATCAAAAGCCTCCTCAAACAGCGCGACACCACTCAGCTCCGAGTGCGCGAAGTGGATCCCGCGAAACGGTTTCGCTGCTTCACGACGCGCGGAGCCCCACATGAATCCGGTTCGCGGGCGAATCATCGCGTGACCCCAACGCATCACGTCCAAATGATCCACTAGCCCACGAATATCCTGATGTGCGCGCGCGAGATCACTC
>Ga0105247_10001926_pt1 | contig 14462 bp, 8 predicted proteins | sample KBSS24metaG_FD_81519 | JGI IMG/M metagenome (GOLD analysis project Ga0105247, IMG submission 81519) | Switchgrass rhizosphere microbial communities from Kellogg Biological Station, Michigan, USA - KBS S2-4 metaG | ecosystem: Host-associated > Plants > Roots > Rhizosphere > Soil | place...
CCCATTCTGAGGATCGCGCGAGCCAAAGGATTGGTCGACAACTCGGTCCCTGCATCGCGCTATGGCAAAGAGTCGCGGACCGTTGCAATAAAACACACGCAGCATGGCCTGCTCGTGTTGCGCATTCGGCATCCACCCTTATGCGACCTGTGCGATCTGTTGATCACCGACATCCTCTGTTGGCCCAGCGGCGAGTTCGGCGGCGGCAGTGCCTCGAATCTGCTCGGAATTGCCTGGCTCGTGCCATCCTGCGAACTCACCTCAATTGACATCGCCGAATTTGTCGTTCACGAAATGGTGCACATGAACCTCACCCTGGCTGACATGACGGTTGGCTTGTTCACTCGTGCTCCAGGTAGTCACTTCAACGCGCATTCCGCGGTGCTCGGCCATCACCGGCCGTATTACATGGCGTTTCACTCCGCCTGCGTCGCTGTAGCCACCATTTATTTCCGGCTGCTCGTTGGAGTGCATGACGAGATCGATTCGCTGCGCTCATCGCTACAGCGGTGCACCGGCGAGTTGTTGGAGCACCGGACAGCCTTCACCAGCTACTCCTGGAACGCAATTCTGGCCGCGCATGCGTTTTCCCGCGCGCCCAGGCTCGCAGCCATCCCAGTTCACAAGGATCTGACCAGGCGCGTCTAAGGTATTCGACTTCACGAGTTCCTAAGAAGTCCTTAAAGATCTCCCACTGCACGGTAGGTATTTTTGCTTCCGACTACCTTAACCTACAGGAGATCCTGACATGAGTATTCGAGCTGTCCGACTGAGCCGTTTCAGCGCCGCGGCCTGCGCCACGGTGCTCACCGCAGTCAGCGCCTGGGCATTCTTGAGCTCCACTGCCTCCACCGAGAGTGACCCATTTCAGTTCGCCGCCATCATGGCCGCAAATGCCAGGGCCCGCGACGCGCAGGTTGCAGTGCTACACCGTGGCCGCTTGCCGCAGGAAGTCCGAGTCTCCGGACTGCCCGGTCTCGTGGCTCCAGCCCCGGCATGCTCAGGACGCTGCTCCTGATCGTGCCGCTCCACGTCGCTGGACCTGGACTGGCATCGCTCAAGGTGTCAGGGCGGAAATTTGAGGGTGCGCTGAATCGCCTGGAAGCGCGGCTCGCCGCGCAAGGGGTCCAACAACTCGTCGGTTTTCAGCGCGGCCAAACCTGAGTCGTGCAGGTGCAGCGCCTTTTCGAGCCATGCGAGTGCCTTGGGAATATCGCCCCACTGGGAATAGATCTGGGCGTACTGGTATGCGCCACGGTCGCCGTACCAGGACTTTAGTGTCGTGAGCATTGAATCGGCGTCGGCATGCCGGTTGAGTTTGTCGTAAGAGATAGCCAAACAGACCTGAATGCCGAAGTAACTTCCACTGGCATCGGCGTTGGGTTGCATGCGCTCGCACGAGGCGCGCGCGCCTTGATAGTCGCCAAGGGCGTAGTAAGCCAGGCCGAGAGTAGTGAGCAATCCAGGATTGTTGGCATCGAGGGCCAAGGCTCCCTGTGCGGCGTGCACAGCTTCTTCATAACGGTGCGACTTGCGCAACGCGAAGCTCACCAGGCGGTGTACGACAGGATTCAGTGGATCGAGTTGTGCGGCGCGGCGGACGGCGGTGAATCCGTCATCGGTTTGTCCCATCAGGACCGCGAAGTGGCCATATCTAAAGGCCACCTGTGCATTGCCGGGTGCAAGTGAGACCGCGTGCTGATACTCCTTTGCCGCCTGGGAGAAATCGAGTGTTTCACTTTCGAGGACTTTGGCGAGCGCCACGTATCCATCGGCAAGGGCAGGTGCGCGTGCGATCGCCAGGCGGGCGTTGGTCTCCGCACTCTTATAGCTCTCGCGTAGCTCTGATCCGGTCGCAAAATTCTCTGCGTAGTCAGTCAGCGCGAGCGACTGCGCCGCCAGCGCGAGTGCATAACCCGAGTCGAGGCGAATCGCTTCGGCATACGCTTCGATCGCCGCTTCGTCGTCCTTGGCGTCGTGCACCATGTTCGAAGCTCTTAGGCCGCGCAGGTACGCATCGAACGCAGCCGGGTTGCGGGTCCCACCCAGCTCGATCCTCGCCGCCACGTCCCCGAGCAGCCTCACCTTGAGGGCGCTCGTGACGGCATCCGCTATTTCCGTCTGCAACACCAGCACATCGCCGATATCCCGATCATAACTTTGCGACCAAAGGTGAAATCCCGTGAGCGCGTTGTTGAGCTGCGCAGTGATGCGGATAGTGTTACCGGAGCGCCGTACACTCCCCTCGAGAACGGAGGCCACATTCAGTTTGTGCGCCACAGTGGCGATGTCCGGGTGCTCGCCCTGGAAGGAGAAGGACGAAGTACGCGCCGCCACCTGCAGCTCGTTGATGCGGGACAGGGAGTTGAGCAACTCCTCCGTGAGGCCGTCGGAAAAGTAGTCCTGCTCCTTATTTCCGCTGATATTCACGAACGGTAGCACCGCAATCGAATGCGGCGGGGGGGCGAAAACCGTAACGTTGCCAGTGGTACCAACGACGGAGCGCGTGGGTGTCAGGACCTTGTTGAGTGCCCAGTAACTCAATCCCACAGCCGCGGCCGTAGTCACGATTGCTACTACAACGGACGCGATTGGGCGAGTGCGCGGTTTGCGGTTGGGGACCAGCCCTTCGAGGAACTTCTCCACGGATGGGGTCCGCGCCTCGCGGTCAAACGCAAGTGCCTTGCTGAGCGCGGCATTCTGTCTGCGCGACAGCACCTCAAGCGGGGGCGCCTGGGCACCGGTCTCGCGAGCCGTTGGCGCGGAGAACACGCCGAACGGACGCTTGCCACACAGCATCTCGTAGATTACGCAGGCGAACGAATAGACGTCGTCACGTGGATCCGCGTCCCTACCCTCCACCATCTCGCAGCTCGCATAGGCAGGCGTGAGCGCAAGCGGCCCCGACCGCTCGTGGAGCAGCGGGCCGCGCGAGACCCGGGCAATGCCGAAATCCAGCAGCTTAGTCTTTCCCGAGGTCGTCACGAAGATATTCGCGGGCTTCAGGTCACTATGGATCACGTTATGGTCGTGCGCGTAGCCAAGGGCCGCCCCCGCGTCCTCGATGATCGGCCAGGCGTGGCTCAAAGGCATGCCGCGGCCAAACTCTTCATCCAGCAAGGCACTCAGTGACTTGCCCTCGAGGTACTCCATCAGCAGATAAAGTTTCGTGCCGTCCACGTTTACCGAGTGCACATCCACGATGTTCGGATGGCTCAGTCTGCGGGTCTTGTGAACTTCCTCGCGCAAAAGGGCGAGTGCATCGCAGTGAAGCGCTTCCTTCAGGACCTTGACCGCAAAGGTCTCGCCAGCGACGTTGCCGTCGGTGACCAGGTACACCACCCCCATCCCGCCCTCGCCGAGCTCGCGCTCGATGCGGTAGCGGCCGGACAGCGTCTGTCCGATCGCCAGCTTCTCATCGGGGACAGGCGCTTCCGGTACGGAGTACGGGTCGATATCGGTCTCGCCGGGCGAGAACTTAGTTGATAGCGGTGCGCGGTCTCGTTGTTTTGACATACGCGGCGCCCGGATGGGCAACCTAAGCATGCGCCCCTGTTGCGGCTGCTGCAAATCGCGGGTAGGCGAGGGTGGATGGACTTACTCCGTCCTGGCGTCCCCGGCCGTCGCAGCGCCAGCGGCGCGTCTGGCACACCAATGCGCGCCATTGCTGCGCATTGCGGAATATCACGACTTCCTAATAACTCCCTAACGATCTCCCGTCACTCAACAGCTAACGTAACTCCCGAAGACCTGAGGACCGTGGGGCGACCCCTCGGTTCCTCAGCGTCGCGAAGTTTCAAACATTAAAACCTGAGGAGATTGTCATGGGCTCAAAACTCAAAACCCTTAACAGGGCTTTCGTGGCTCACTCCGCCGCCATGTTGCTGGCCGGCGTGCTCTTCGCTTCCAACGCTCTGGCTGACGAGCCGGTCCGAAGCGAGACCGTCAAATTTCAGGACCTGAATGTGAGCTCGCCTGCCGGCGTGGAAGTGCTCTACAGGCGCATTCATTTCGCTGCCAAGCGCGTATGCGCACCGCCCGCCGGCTGGGCGGCACCGGTGGGCGCGGCAACTTGCACCAAGGATGCCGAAGCCCGGGCTGTCGCAAAAGTGAACCTGCCGCAGCTGACGGCCTATTACCAGGCGAAGACCGGTGAGCGCACCCAAACGATTGCCCAGAATAGATGAAGTGGGTAAAGGTCCGGGCGAAGGATGCGCCCGGGCTACGGGCGCTGTTTCAACTCTCGCCGTGTGTCCCTCACTGGCTGGCCGGCTCGCCGCCGGTGGGGTACTCTTCGCTTCGCAGGCTAATCCGGCAGTGCGTGCTGCACCTTCTGACAGGTGCTCCTATCGAGGACCATGCGGCTGAAGTTCGGAGACTGCGTTCTCGACTTACGCGCGCGACGACTCGAGCGCGGGGAGCAGCTCGTGCCCCTCGAGCCCAAGATGTACGAACTGCTCGAGGTGCTGATCAAGCGCAGACCGGCGGTCGTCACCAATAACGAGCTCGACGAGCTTCTGTGGCCCCAGGTCTACGTCGCGCGCACGAGCCTGACCCGGCTCGTATCGGAGCTGCGCACTGCGGTTGGGGATACACCACGCGATTGGCGCATCATTCGGACCGTCTACAAGACCGGGTATGCGTTCTGCGCCAACGTGGTCTCCATTCCCTCGGCCTGTGCACTGCCCGCAACTATTGAGGTCGTTTGGAAGAGGCAGTCTCTGCCTCTCACGGACGGTGAGCACATTGCCGGACGGGATCCTGAATGTTCGCTTGTCATCGACGCCACTACAGTCTCGCGGCGGCATGCCCGAATTACTGTGGTTTCAGGAAGTGCAACCATCGAGGATCTGGGCAGCACAAACGGCACACACGTCGATGGCGAGCGCATTTCCGTGCCGACACAGCTGGCCCCCGGGAGTGAAGTAGCGCTGGGCTCCGAGGTGCTGCAGGTTAGGGTGCGTAACCCATCAGCGCCCACTGTCAGGTTAGGTCCGGCCGACACTCGGCGGTAGGCCGATTGACCCGACCGCCACTATGCCGCAATGCAGCAACAGGCTGCATTGCTACCGCTCCGCGCGGCTGCGCGCCAGATTTCTGTGGCGGGAGCCCCGATGTTGCGCGAGACTCAGCGTGAAAACAGGGAGAACAAGAATAATGAAAGCCCCGGTTCGCCGAGTCCCAATCACACTCGCAATGTTTCTCATTGCGTGTGCCGCTCCGTTGCACGCGCAACCAATAGTCGCTACCTATCACAATGACAACTCGCGCACGGGGCAAAACACGCAGGAGACGACACTGACCCCGGTCAATGTAAACAGCACTCAGTTCGGGAAGCTGTTTACGGTGGCCGTAGATGGATTTGTATACGCGCAGCCGCTCTATCTTTCGAATGTGACGATCGCGGGAGCCACCCACAATGTGTTGTATGTCGCCACGGAGCATGACAGCGTCTACGCGATCGATGCGGACACGGCACGGATATATTGGCAGAAGAGTCTGCTCCCTGCAGGCGGCTCCCCGGTCAGCAGCGGCACCGATCTGGCCTGCGGCGACGTGGCGACCGAGGTTGGGGTCACGGGCACCCCGGTAATTGACCCGGCCAACGGTACGCTCTTTGTCGTGGCGAAGGTCAAAGTCGGCGGTGTCATTTCTCAGTATCTGCATGCTCTTGATGTCAGTACCGCGGACGAAAAATTTGGTGGACCCGTGCAGATTCAGGCATCGGTACCCGGGACGGGCACGGGCGGCAACGGCAGCGTGGTGAGCTTTGACCCGAAAATGGAGAATCAGCGCGCAGCCCTCTTGTTGACCAACGATCACGTCGTCATTTCGTGGTCCGCACACTGCGACAACCCTCCGTGGCACGGCTGGTTGATGTCATACGGCGCAACCAATCTGGTATTGGAGGGCGTATACAACCCTTCCGCGGACGGCGGCGCCAACGGCATCTGGATGGCCGGCAGCGGCCCCGCTGGGGACGCGAGCGGCAACATCTATATCGCAACCGGAAATGGAAACTGGAACGGAACAACGAATCTCGGCGACAGCGTCATCAAGCTCGGGCCGCCCGCAAATGGGCAATTTCCCATCCTCGACTACTTCACCCCCTTCAATCAGGCAACCCTGTCGACCGATGACGAAGATCTCTCGGCGGGCGGGCTCATATTGCTTCCCCCGCTACCGTCCGGTCAGCAATTGCTCACCCTGATCGGCAAAGAAGGCAGACTCTATCTCGTTGACCGATCCAACATGGGCAAGTACTGCGGTACGCAGCCCGGCTGCACGTCGAGCGATCCGAACATTGTCCAGGAGATTCCCAACGCATTTACCGGAATGTGGGGTGTCCCGGCCTACTGGAACGGCAATCTGTATTGGGGCGGCGGAAACGACGACACGGGCGCGGCCGAAGCCCTCAAAGCTTTCGGATTCAACGCGAACAACAGTGGGCTCGTCTCGACAGCGCCCACTTCCAGCACCACGAAAGCCTTTAATTTCTCGGGGCCCATCCCCTCAGTTTCCTCGAATGGGGCGGCCGACGGTATTGTCTGGGCACTGGACAATGGGGCTGTCGGGTCTACTTGTTCCAACGGCGTGAACTGTCAAGTGTTGTATGCGTACGAGGCCGCCAATCTAGGCCACCTGCTATATAACAGCAGCCAGGCAGCCAACCATCGCGACGTCCCTGGCGGAGCCGTCACGTTTACGACCCCAACGGTAGTTAACGGGAAGGTCTATGTCGGAAGCGCGCGCGCTGTTTCTGCTTTCGGGCTATTGAGTTCGGCCTCGCCTGTTGCCACAGCTCCCACGTTCTCGCCACCTTCGGGCACATACGCGACAACGCAGTCCGTGACCCTCGCGGATACCACGCCTGGCGCAGTGATCTACTTCACGACGGATGGAACGACCCCAACCAACGCCTCCAGGGTATACACGTTCCCCATCCAGATCAGCACAGCAACCATAATTAAGGCGTTCGCATCAGCTACCGGATATACCAACAGCGCTGTCGTGAGCGCATCGTACACAATCGCACCTTCTGGACAGGCTCCGGTGGGCGTAAACCTCGCCGGGGCGTTCAATGTCGTCGCGATCGCGAGCGATGGCTCGCCCGTTGCAAACGGAGGGATGGACACGCTTGGATATGCGTACTCCGGGAACCTGCTGGAACCGGCGGTCGCATGGGGCGGCTCCATCTTCGCCATGGGGGCGGCAGGCGGCGCCAGTGGCGCTTCGGGACTGACCGTATCATTGCCCGCGGGGAACTATTCCACGCTCAATATTCTGGCCGCCGGCGTTCGAGGAAACCAAGTCAACCAGGCGTTCACCGTAACCTACACTGACGGTACGACAACCAAGATCCAACAGAGCCTGAGCGATTGGGCTCATCCGCAGAGCTACAGCCGGGAGTCAATAGCCCTGACGATGGCTTACCGCTTAACCAGCAAGGGAGCCACCGCCGCTGGACCGTTTTATCTGTATGGCTATACATTTGCCATTGATTCTACGAAGACAGTCAAGAGTGTCACGCTGCCCGCCAACCGTAACGTGGTGGTGCTGGCGTCGTCTTTGAGCCCCGTAGGGCCAACCCAACCCTCCAATCCCACTGCGGTGAATCTCTCGGCTTCCTGCAACGTCCACGGCATTGCCAGCAATGGCACCGCGGTCGCGGCTGGAGGATTGGACACTCTCGGATACGCCTACTCAGGCAATCTGCTCGGGACCTCGGTTACGTGGTCCGGAACCGCATTCACGCTCGGCAACCCCAATGTTGCCGACGCGGTCAGCACAGCAACCGTGCAACTACCCGCAGGCAGCTTCTCGACGCTGAAGTTGCTGGCTACCGCGGCCCGAGGCAATCAGGCCAATCAGACCTTTACTGTGACCTACACGGATGGTGCCAGCACAGTTGTGCAACAGAGTCTGAGTGATTGGGCAGCCCCACAGAATTACACCGGCGAGTCCAAGGCAGTGACCATGGCTTATCGTGTGACCAGCACGGGAAGTACGCCCGCCGGAACGTTCTATTTGTATGGATACTCGTTTGCCATCGATCACACGAAGACGGTCAAGAGTCTGACCTTGCCTGGCAACCGAAAGGTCGTGGTTTTGGCGGCGACGTTGTTGCCGTAGTTGGCTAAGCTGGGTGTGCGCGAGGCCAGACCAGAGGTCAGGCGAGCGTATGCGCGCTGATCGGCAGCCGTCTCAACCGCTTGCCCGTTGCCGCGAAGATGGCATTACAAACCGCCGGCGCAACCGGCGGCACACCCGTCTCGCCAATGCCGCCCGGCGGCGCATCGCTCGGTATGATATGGATGTCGATCTCAGGCGTCTCGTTCAAGCGCAGTACCCGGTAATCGTTGAAGTTGCGCTGTTGAACGCGCCCGTTTCGCAGTGTGATGTCCCCCCAAAGCGCCGCGGACAGGCCGTAGATGATTCCGCTCTCCAGCTGCGACTCCACGATGCGCGGATTAACCGTCTGCCCGCAATCGATGACACAAGTGATTTTGTGAATCTTGAGCCGGCCGCCCTCAACTGACACCTCCGCAACCTGAGCGATGTGCGACGTGTAGCCTTCCATAAAGGCGATTCCCTGATAGCGGCCCTTCGGGGCATGCCCCCATCCCGAGCGCTCGGCAACCAACTTCAGCACCTGCGTATGACGCGGTTTACCGGCCAGATGCTGCAGGCGAAAATCGAGAGGATTCCTGGAGACAGCCCCCGCCAGCTCGTCAATGGAGGTCTCGATTGCGAAGCAATTCGGCGCATGGCTCACCGACCGCAGATAGCCCACGTCAAACCCGATCTCCTGGCGCGTATACCTCAAGTCAAAGTTAGGCACCGCATAGGGAAAGTTCTGCACATACTCGATCACCGAATCGAAAGGATTCTTATTGGTCGGATCGAATCTCGAAGTGATCGAGGGACTGGTGACATGCAGCGCCCACACGAGGAGCTGACCCTTCTCGTCCAGGCCAGCAGAAACTGCCTCACGCGCGGGCGGGCGGAACATGTCGTGAGTCATGTCGTCTTCGCGGGTCCAGATCAGCTTTACGGGCAGGCCGACCGCTTTCGACGCCTCGACCGCCGCTGGCACGAAGTCCACTTCCAGCCGGCGACCGAATCCGCCGCCGAGGAGGGTGGTATGAATGTTGACTTGATCCGGCTTCAATCCCGCAGCCTCGGCCGCAGCCGATTGCGCCATCTGTTGCACCTGGGTACCCACATACACATCGCACCGGTCCGGCTTGACGTCGGCCGTGCAATTCATGGGTTCCATGGTCGCATGTGCAACGAGCGGCACCTCATAGACGGCTGACAGGCTTTTGTTCGCTTTCTTGAGAGCGTCGGCCGCATTGCCCGTTTTTAGAGAGGCAGAAACTTCGTCCCTGCTGAGCGCTGAAGCGCCGGGCTTCGCCGCGGCAGCCTTGTCGAGTAGCGACCAGATCGCCGCGTTGTCGAGGTTCGCATTCGGACCCGCATCCCAGTTGATACGCAAAGCGTCGCGGGCCTTCCTGGCCTGCCAGAAGTGGTCCGCAACGACCACAACTCCGCTCGCGGTGGGCAGCACCCGCCGAATGCCGGGCATTGCCGATGCCGCGGTCGAGTCAACCGATGCGGCCTTGCCACCCAACGTGGGGCTGAGCGCGATCACGGCATACAGCATGCCGGGAAGTCTGACGTCCAGACCGAATTCCGCGCTGCCATCAACCTTATCCGGCGTGTCGAGCCGCGGGAGCGGTTTGCCGATCAGGCGAAAATGAGCCGCGTCCTTGAGTACGACATCCTTCGGAACCGGGATTTTCGCGGCTGCCTCGGCAAGTTGGCCATAGCTCGCCGACTTGCCCTGCGCGCTCACAACCTTGCCGTTGATCGCGTGGCATTCCGAGGGATTCACGTGCCACATCTGCGCGGCCGCGGCGATCAACATCAAGCGTGCCTGTGCCCCGGCCTTGCGCAACTTCTCCCATGCATCCGGAATACTGTTGCTGGTGCCGGTGACCTGACCTCCATTGAGAGCATTCACGTACGCCTCACCAACCGGCGCCGCAACGATCTTTACCCTCGACAGATCGACCTCGAGCTCCTCCGCCAACAGAGTTGGCAATGCGGTGTACACCCCCTGACCCATTTCCGAGCGATCAACCACAATGGTGATGGAATCATCGGCGCCGATCCGCAGCCAGGCATTCAACTGGCCGCCACGCGCTTCTGCCGCCGCGCGTGGACCTCCCGCGCTGAGGGGCAGCGCCAACGTGAGCACGAGACCACCGCCCACCAAAGCCGTGCGTTGGAGGAAAACTCGACGCCCGAAGTCGACCTCAAGCGGCGAATCGGTTACTGGGCCGCCCATGATGACTTCACACGGGGTATCAGTTACTCGGCTGCTCACGACGACTTCTCGCGCAAGAGCTCGGCCGCCCTATGAACGGCCTTGCGGATACGAACGTAGGTGCCACACCGGCAGATGTTTCCGGAGAGGGCGGCATCGATGTCGGCGTCGCTTGGCGAAGGATTGGTTTTGAGCAACGCCGCCGCCGACATGAGTTGTCCCGATTGGCAATAGCCGCATTGAGGCACGTCAGATTCAATCCACGCGCGTTGAACAGCATGGCTCCTCTCCTTCGACAGGCCCTCGATGGTGGTGATGCTCTTCCCTTCGACGGCCTTCAGAGGCAGCACACACGATCGGACCGCGATGCCATCGACGTGCACTGTACAGGCGCCGCAAAGGGCCATGCCGCACCCATACTTCGTGCCAGTCAGCGATAGATGGTCACGCAGCACCCAGAGGAGTGGCGTGTCCGCATCCGCGTCGATGTTCTGCGTGGTCCCGTTGACGGTGAGGGTGACCATGTGCCAGGCACCTTGCTACTGAGCGTTGCCTGATGCTACGCGATTTAGGGAGCCTAGTCGCCAGCTCCCTTGCCCTTGCGCCTGCGCGGTTTCGCCCCCTGCGGTCCGGTCTTGGGCGAGGGGTCGAGCTCGATACCAAAGACGCCCGCGAGTGCGTCATCTGCGATGATCTTGCGCCCTGAACCTTTGCGAGTCACGTCGAAGTCGGCCGCCTGCGCGATGAGATCGGCATGGTTGGTATTGCGCAACGCGAAGAGCAGCTCCGGCTCGTGATCCAATCGCGCACCCACTCCGTACATCACCGCCGCGACGTGCTTGCACATCGTCGCCGAGTCCGGGCATGAGCAGTCCATCTGAATCTCAGAGGGCTTCGGGAACAGGCCACTGTCACGATGAGTGATGACGCGCATCACGGCTTCGGACAGCCGTCCCTCCAGAAGCTCGATGAGCGAGCCTACCTGCCCGGCGCATTGGGTCTTGATGCGGCTCCAATGGCCTCGAGCCAGGGGCTTGATCGCGATCTGCACGCTATAGACCTCCGAGCCGCACACCAGCCCCGCGATCTGTCCGGCGCTGACTTTGAGATCGATGACGGCACGATGGCGAACGTAGCTGCGGCCGCGAGGCAGGCGGTATTCAAAATCCCGGTACGACTCGAGATTCTCGCACCAGGCCTTGCCCCAGAAGCTGCTGGCGATGGTCCGCCCTTCAATCACGACAGGCGCCAACTTTTCGCCGCTTTTGGCCAACCGTTGGCTTTCGCGAGCGGCATTGCGACGCTGCTCCTGAATATTCGGCCTACGGACTGATTCCCACCAACTCATGCTCGTCTTCCAATCACGCGTCGCACGCCTTGTGAATATCGAGGGCAACAGTGCGCAGCAGGTCAGCGTCATTCATTTCCGTCAACAATTGCTCACCACCTTGGTCGAGCAGATCGCGGGCCAGGCCGGACTTCCCCTCGATGAGCGCATCGATTTTCTCTTCAACCGTACCACGGCATACGAACTTGTGGACGAGCACATTGCGCTTCTGTCCTATGCGGAAGGCGCGGTCGGTTGCCTGATTCTCCACCGCCGGATTCCACCATCGGTCGAAGTGAATGACATGCGAGGCCGCTGTCAGGTTCAACCCGGTGCCGCCGGCCTTGAGGGACAGAACGAAGAACGGCGGCCCGTCCTCGCGCTGGAAATCGTCTACTAGAGCGCGGCGCTTTGAGACAGCTGTGCCGCCATGCAGCACGAGCCCCGGGCGGCCGAATGCTTCGCTGAGACGTTGCGCAAGTGGCTCGGTAATCTCGCGGAACTGAGTAAAGACGAGCACTCGCTCCTGCCGCTCCGCCAGTTCCTCGCACAGCGTACTTAGACGCTCGAATTTGCCACTGCGGCCTTCCGTGTATCCGCCTTGCCCTTCCCACTGCGCGGGATGATTGCAAATCTGTTTCAGCTGCATCAGATAACCCAACACCATGCCGCGGCGCTGAATGCCTTCGGCCTGCTCGAGCTTTTTTGCGAGCTCCTGCACGCGCTGTTCGTAGAGTGCCGCCTGCTCTCGCGTGAGGCCGCAGAATGCCTTCACCTCCGTCTTCTCAGGCAAGTCCGCAATGACCCGCTTGTCGGTCTTCAGACGGCGCAGAATGTACGGCTGCACGAGCCGACGCAAAGGCGCATAGGGTTGATCGCTACGGTCGGCAAGGTTCTTGGTCGTCCGAGCGAATGCCCGGGCGTCGCCGAGAAGACCCGGATTCAGAAAATCGAACAACGACCACAGGTCCGACAACCGGTTTTCCACCGGCGTCCCGGTCAGTGCGATGCGAGCCGCTGCAGAGAGTTGCTTGACCGCGCGTGCCTGCTGACTTCCTGCATTCTTGATCGCTTGCGCCTCATCCAGCACCAACAGCCGCCACCGCCTGCCGCGTAGTGCCGGCGTTCGCGTAACTACTCCGTATGTCGTGATGACCAGATCCATTCCCGCCAGCGCATCATCCAACGCACGCTCGTCGCTCAGGTCAATGGACGTTTCGGAAGGATGCGCGACAAATAGCGAAAGCGCTGGTGAGAATCGCTCGAGCTCTGACTTCCAGTTACTGATGAGAGAAGCGGGCGCCACGATCAGACTCGGTGCACGCAATCCAACCTCTCGATCCGTGTGTGATCGCGCACCTGCAGAATCCTTCCCGCCACGTGCGTCGCTCGAGCGTAGATGCAGCAGCAGCGCGAGTACCTGGATCGTCTTTCCGAGGCCCATGTCATCTGCGAGACAAGCACCGAGACCGAGACTCGTGAGCAACGCCAACCATTTGACGCCGGCCATTTGATACGGCCGCAGGGTCGCGCGCAGACCCTGTGCCACGATGTCACTCTCAGCTTCCGGATTGCGGATGCGAGCTAACAAGTCGCGTAGCCAGTCCCCTGGCTCAACTCCGCTCCATTCCCTCACGGGTACCGGAGCCTCGCTGATCGTATCGTTTGTTCTGCCTGCTCCCGCAAGCAAGCGCATTCCCTCGAAGAACGAAATCCCACCCGAGCGGGCCTGCGTTTCGACACTCTTCCAGTGGGCCAGTGCGGCCGCGAGCCTCTCACCGTCGGCTTCGACCCAGTGCCCCCGGAGCCGAACCAGGCCGCCAGTCGAGGAGAGAAGCTCACGCTTCTCGGATTCCGTCAACGTTTCGCCATCGAGGGTCAAGGACATGGAGAAATCGAGCAGCGAATTGGCGCCCAGGGAAGTGACCTGCTGACCGCCCACCTTGATGCTGACCTGCGGGCGCGGCGGCCGATCCGCTCTCCACCAGTTGGGAATCCGCACGATTAGACCGCTGGTCTCCAGTGTTGGAACATCGCGCAGAAATCGATGCGCCTCAGCTGGTGTCCACGCGAGCGCCTGATAGATGTCACCGTCCTCAACGAGATCCTGCACCCACGCCAAACGCTCGGATGCATCGCGAATAGGCGTGAGCAGCGCAACGAGTTGCTTGCGATTCGACGTGCCCGCGTACTCCTGCAGAGCACGCGCCAGTGGCAGATGCTTAGCCTCGCCGCGCTCGGATAAACCGCTTGCGTAAGTGGCGAGAAACGCGAACGGATGCTCCTCATCCCGCTTGTTCTCCGCGAGATGGAACGTGACCCGACCCACGAGCCGCCACAGGGGATTTTTCTCGTGCAGATAGGCCCGCACGCCTTTCCCATGAGCACTCACCTCGACGCGCACCCGGGCATCCAACTCAACCCACGCCGACCTCAAAGCTCCCGCGTCCAGATACTCCAGACCGCGCATAGGCGGAGCTTCGAGCACCAGCGCCGACAGCTCTTCGTCTCCCGGTGGTAAAACCAACTCAGTCTCTTGCGATATATCCGGCTCACCTAGGTGGCAAAGCTGGGTGAAGTACCGCTGTGCAAAATCGCGCGCGAAAGCGAGTGTTGGCCCCAACGCAGTCCTGATCTCGATGGCCGCGAGGTGCAGCAGGCCTGCTCCCTCACCGTCATTGAAGGCGCGCTCAATTCGCGCGGCCGTTGCGGGAGGCAGTGGAGCCGAGCCCTTATCGGGGCACATCTCAACCCGCAGCTTGTGATGAGATGTGACGTATAGCTCTGGCGTCATGTCGAAGC
>Ga0105247_10001931_pt1 | contig 14446 bp, 11 predicted proteins | sample KBSS24metaG_FD_81519 | JGI IMG/M metagenome (GOLD analysis project Ga0105247, IMG submission 81519) | Switchgrass rhizosphere microbial communities from Kellogg Biological Station, Michigan, USA - KBS S2-4 metaG | ecosystem: Host-associated > Plants > Roots > Rhizosphere > Soil | place...
CGCGCGGAAGCCGGACTGGGAAACCGCGCGCTCGTGAAAGAGGGGTACGCGACAATGCCGGCGTACGGAACCTATCGTCTGGCGGCAGCGCGGCCCGAATAACAGAGGACGTGGATGAGACGTTCTGCGGCAATCACGTTCCTGGCGCTGTTGATCGGCGTGCTGCTGTCGGTAGCGGTCGGCTGGGCGGCGCTCGTGCTCGGGGGTCACACCGACGCCGCGGGACGCATGGGGCTTCTGCTCGGCGCCGCCGTGTTCGCGCTCGCGATCACCGGCTGGGGGCGTGGCTCCCGTGGATGGCTGCAGGGGCTCGCCGCGGCGGTCGTGCTCGGCGGCATGATGCTCGCCCATTTCTGGTCGCGCCTCGGCGATCTTCCGTAGCGCACGGCGGGACGAAGACACATGATCTTCGAAACGGAGAAACAGAAACGCGAGATCCAGCGCTGGAGCCGTCTGGCGATCCAGTTGAACGGGGCCGCCGACAGCGGGAACTACGATCACATCACGACGGCCGTGATGCTGCAGGCGCTTGAGAAGGGTGACGCCTTTACCTTCCTCGCTCGTGAGCTCCCCGCAAGCGTGTGGGACATCAGCAAGCTCACCGACGTCGATCGGCACACGCTGTCGCAGCACTGGCAGCTGTTTGCGAACGCCTACGAGCCGACGCAGTTTCACGTGAGCCGGAACGGGCTGGCGCTGCTCGTCGCCTACATCCTGACGCTGGTCGACCGGCTGCACGCGACGATCCCGACATGAAGCCCGCTGGCGGTGAACGCCCACCCGGAAGGCTTCAAGGACGGCCTCTGCTCGGCCTGCCATCGCGGGCGGCTTCTTGCACCTCACGCCGCAGGACGAAGCGGATATCGTCGCCTTCATGAAGTTGTTGTGACGCAGGCGAACGACGTTATCGTCCCGCGACACAACGTGCGGGATTGCCTGGCTTGGCCGGCACCGGTGGAGCGGCCGTTACCGTCCCCGTGCCGGCAAGCTGGTCGAAGGCGATCTGCTGCAGTGCTCTGGCCTGCGCACGCGATAGTCCCAGCTCGAAGGCCGAACACTCGCTGTCTCCAAGGGATCGGGGATCGCGGCCGGTCACGCTGCCGAAGATGACGAGCGCTTCGAGATAGTACCCGTACGTGCTGGCGTGGTAGTTGTCGTAGGTCCAGAGATTGAGCTTGCCTGCGTCGATGCCGTCGTAGGGATTCGAATCGGCCACGCCGGTCTGCATCGCGCGCGTCCACGCCTCGCCCACCGGGATGACCGTCTTGACGGCCGCGGTGGCGGCGGCCTTGTCGTACGCGGCGCGCACGTCGCGAGCCATCACGTCGATCGGCTGACCGGCCCACGCACCCTTGGCCGGATAGACTTCGTCGGCGCGCGACCACGTCGCCATCAAATAGAGCTCGACTTTCGGATTGCGGGCGCGAAGGATGTCCGTCATCTGCTTGCTCGTGGCGATCAGCTTGGCCGGGTCGCGAGGGTTGCCCGCGTCGAGCGTGCTGTAGCCGTGCATCACGACCTGGTCCCACGCATGGCCGTCGATCACTCCAAGCTTGTTGGCGAGATGGAAGTCCAGCCCGACACCGCCGCGCGTCTCGAGCGAGACGTCGTAGTCGAGCCCTGCCTGCTGGGTAAACGACTTGAACAGCGCCGGCACACCGCCGATGCCCTCGTCATTGAGATCGGTCACGGTAGTGGCGCGGTAGAACCGTACCGGCGATCCGAAGCCGAAGAGAAAGCTGTTGCCGATGAAGAGCACGCTGGTGCCGGCAGCGGCGCCTGTCGTACCCAACACCAGCAGCAGGCTGGCGGCCAAAGCTGATCTCCATTTCATGAACGAGAGTGTACTGGCCAGACCATACCTCTGTGTTGTAAAGTTATTTGCATTATGGCCATCACCGTCTCGCCGGCCCGCCAGCCGAGCGCCGTGATTCCGATCGTGATGTCTCTCGCCGCGCTTGGCGCAGTGGCGTATCACCTGGTCAGATTCGGCACCGCCGCGCAGCCCGACGAAGGGGCCGCCGCACACATCTGGCAATTGCTGATGGCCGGACAGCTCCCAGTCATCGGCTTCTACACCCTGAAATGGCTGCCCCGGGCCCCGGGGCCGACACTGCGGATGCTCGCGCTGCAGGTCGGCGCGGCGCTGGCGGCGGTTGCGCCGATCTACTTCCTCGGCTGGTAACGGCGCACACGACGCGTCAGCGTATCGGCGCGCGGATAGCGCGGCCCGGCCGCGCGGCGGTCATTTGACCGCCGTCCACGACCGCCTGTCCGCCGATAATGACGTACGGGATGCCCGCCGAGGCGAGGCTCGCGTCCTCGTACGTGGCGCTGTCCATGACCGTCGCCGGATCGAAGAGCGTCAGATCAGCGTCGGCGCCCACGCCAATGCGGCCCTTCGCGGTCATCGCCGGCACCCGGCGCTCGAGGCGCCGGGCCGGTTCGATCGTCATGCGCCGCAGCGCATCCATCATCGTCACCGCGCCCTCGTCGCGCACGTATTTTCCAAGCACCCTGGCGAAGGTGCCGGACGTGCGCGGATGCCCCCTGCCGTTCTCGATGAATCCATCGCTCGCGATCATCGGCAGCGGGCTGACGATGGCGGCGCGGGTCTGGGCTTCGGAGCGTCCGTGGATGATCACCGTGCCCCCCGCTGCGCGCGCCTTGCCGAACGTTTCTCGCGTCAGACGCTCGCCGGTCGACACCAGCTGGTGCAAGCCGAAGCGCGACTCGGGCCAGGTCTTCCAGTCGTCGAAGAGGGCGGACTGGATTTCGGTCATGCCGGCGCCGTAGGGATACGCTTCCGTGGTGACATCCTGCCCCGCGTCGCGCGCGGCTTTGATGGCGGCGAGAAACTCCTCGAGCTCGGTGTCCGCCGACGAGTTCACGTGCACGATGTGCAAGGACGCGCCCGCCGATTTGGCCGCCGCGATCGTCTCGTGCAAGCCGGCCAGGCCGCCACGCATGTGGATGTGAGCGGATACGCCGCCGGCCGCGGCGACGCGGAACATGCGCTCGATCTCGGACATCGGCGCGCCGGGCGTGTAGGCGCTGCCAAAGCCCATGGCCACGGCGCCTTGCGCCAGTCCTTCGCGAAGGATGGCTTCCATCGCCGCCATCTGTGTCTCGTTGGCCGATCCGCTGCCGCCGATGCCCGCCGGCAGCAGCCCTTTTCCAGGATCGCCCAGCACCTTCATGCGGGCCGGGATGTGCCCGATCGCAACGCCGTAGTTGACGATCTGACCGCCGTCGCGCGCCTTGTACCACTGCGCCACGTCGCCGGTGCCCACCTCGAGCTCGAAGGCGGAGGTGACGCCGTCGCGCACCATCATCCGGTACGACTCCTCCTGCTGACCGTGCTCGTGAAGATCGATGAAGCCGGGCGCGACGATGTAGCGGACGGCGTCGATGACGCGCGCGCCCGTGAGGGGCGTAGCCGACACGACTTCGATCTTGCCGCTTCTGATACCGATATGCCGAACGCCGTCGAGACCCGATGCCGGATCGATCACGCGGCCGTTGGCAATCACCAGGTCGTAGGTCGGTGCCGGCTGGCTCGCGCATGCGCCGAGCATCACGGCCGCAGCCGCGACAATCAACGCGTGAGCACGCCCCATCAAGACTCTTCGTGTGATCATCGACCACCCCCTCCTGAGGTTCCGGCGAGGCGAGTGTAATGGTGAACGCTCGTGTTTTGTGGGGTAAAGTCAACGCTGCCGTGTATCTTGCCGGGTCTCTTTGTCTACGCCCGATTGCCGGCGGCGCCGTCGTTGCCGCTTTCATCCTGTTCGGTCAGCCTCGCGAAACCGGCAGCTGCGGATCGAACATCGTGTCGTCGACGGTGGTGGCGACGTTCTGCGGTCACCGGCTTGACGACAACGAGATGCTGGATCTTCTGATCCTGTGGCGCGGTCACCCGGGCTGGTTCCAGCGTCGCGAGAGCGGCGCCACCGGTGGCGGCGGGTCCCGCCAATTTGGCGGCGGCATGAAGGGACACGTGTCCCAGTACTCGACATATGGCGACGTCTCCATCGGCTTCGATGCGGATTTTGACGCCGACACTGTCAAGATCGGCGAGAGGGTTATCCCGCTCGCCGGCATCAACACGGTACTGGTGGATGACGTCGATGACCCTGGGGCTCGACGGATCTCCTCAACCCGATGGACCGAGCCACGACTCCCCTTGCTCGGCGACCTGAATCTTGTCCTCGTTCAGCGGTCGCGTGAACTGCTGGACTATCTCCGGTGTGAAATTCCGATGCCTGTGCCGCCATCCACGAGACCTCTGATGCCGCAGCTACCGATCGTCACGGTCTGCGAGAAGTTGAAGGCAAAGTGAACTGATTCGAGCGTCGGGGGCACAGCGCCTCGGACGTTCCACGAAAGCGAGACCACCAATGCTCCAGCACATCCTGCACGTGTACAGGTTGAACCTCGGCATCACCAAACGCCTCGTGAGTGACCTCTCTGACGATCAGATGTGCGCGCAGCCGCACGGCGTCGTCAACCACCCGGCCTGGTCGCTCGGCCACCTCGCAGTCGCGGCCGACCACGCCGGCAAGTTGCTCGGGCTGAGCTCGGATCTGCCGGCGGGATGGAGCGACACGTTCAAGACCGGCGGGATACCGTCGCCGGACAAGAACCTGTTCCCGGGCAAGGACGAGCTCCTGCACGTCATCGCCGAGCAGCATGCGCGACTCGCGCAGGGGCTGTCGGACGCCGATCCCGCGACGCTCGCACAACCCCATCCCAACGAGAAATCACGGGGTCATTTTCCGACGGTCGGCGACTTCGTCATCTTTCTGATGACCGCGCACGAGATGGATCATCTGGGACAGATCGCGGCCTGGCGGCGAGCGATGGGGCTTGGCGCCGCCGTCGAGCGTTCCTGAGATGCAGCCCAGTGCGAAACTTACTGCAGCTGGCCGTATTCTGCCTTCGCTTGCCTGAGAATCGGGATGTCGGGGTCCGCGTCTCTCCAGAGCGTGAGGAAATCCTGGTACGCCGCCTTCGCCCTGGTCGCATCTCCCGCCAGCGCAAATGCCCGGCCCAGTTGCAGACGCGCCCGCGCACCCATCGGATCCGCCAGCAGCAGTCCGCGATGATTGAGTATCTTCTGGAATTCCACGGCCGCATCGGCGGGCCGGTGTACCGCCAGATACGCCTGGCCGCGCACATACGCCGGGTAGAGGGTGCCAAAGAATGTCTGGAAGCTGAGCGCCGGCACGGCGAACTCGTATGGACCGACGGCGCGAAGCAGATCGATCGCCGGGTTTGGCGTTCCTCCGTTCAACGCGATCTGCCCGCGCAGCGCCGGCAGGTAATTGGAGCGGACCGACGTGTGCTCGGGAAAGCGCTTGTCGAGGTCGTCGGCCAGCACCTGCGGGCGCGATGACTCGCCGGCAAGGGCGAGCGCGAAGGCGGCGCCGTACTGCGCGTCGCGGCCCGTGGACAGCTTGAGGGCTTCGCTTGCGAGTCGTGTGGCCGCGGGCGCGTTGCCGAAAAAGGCTTCCGACAATGCGGCCGCGGCTTGGTAGACCGCGGCCCGCTCCCGCTGTCCTGCCCGCTGCGCGGCGTCGACCGCCTGTCGCGACATCGTCCGGGCGCGTTCGAGTCGACCGGCCCGCGCGAGGACGAGCGCCTCCACATGCACGATCAAGTCTTCGTCGCCGGGTTTGCTGCGTGCCAGCGCCGCCTGGCGTTCCATCGCCGCTGTGTCCCCCTCGAGGAACGCGAGGTGGTAACCGGCGATCGGCACAAAGGGGAGCGCGATTTTGAGGTCCACCATCTGCCGCCATGCGCGTTCCGCTTCGTCGAAGCGATCCAGATACAGGTTGGCCGTGACAAGGTTCCCAAACGGAAAGGGGATAGCCGGATCGAGCGCGATCGCTTTCCGCGCCTGCTCGATCGTCAATTCGAACCGTCCGGTTCCATGCGAGATGAATCCCGCTATCAAACCGTGCGGGATTGAATTGCGTGGGTACGTCTGCGCCCACAACGTCAAGGTCTGCAGCTCGCGCTCGAGATTCCCGGTCACCTGGCGGTCATAGAGCGTCTCGATGAGAAACCGTTCGTCGTCACTCACACGATGCCGCAGCGCGTAGCCCTTGGTTGTGCTGTCGGCGGACAGGGCCTGCTCGCCCATATTGCTGTAGGCCAGCCCCAGGTTCGCATAGGCGATCGCGAATTCCGGGTCGATCTCGACCGCGCGCTTGAACAGCGGAATCGCCGCTGCCGCCCCGGTGGTCCTGTTGACGTTCCACGCTGTGCTGTAGGCTTTCAGCGCCTCGAGCGACGGCGTCGTGGCTTCCTCGAGTGGCGTCGAATGTTTTTCGACCGTGGCGAGCGATTCACCGACGCGCGTGCGAAACGTTTTGGCGATCTGGCTGAGCACGTCGAGGACGTCCTCTTTCCGTGCGGCCTGAGCCTGCTGCTCGTCGAGGACGTCGCCCGTGCGGCAGTTGCTCGCGCGCAGGCCGATCACGTACTGAGTGCCGAGGGTGGCAACCGATCCTTCCAGGACGGCGGCGGCACCTGTTCGCACGCAGATCTCGCGGGCGAGGTCGGGAGTCAGACGCGCGTCCGCCGGGCGTCCCATCAGACCGAGGGTTTTTCGAATGCCTTGTTCTGACACCAGGCTGAGGAACGGCGACTGCTCGAGCTGCACCGACAGGCCTTGTCGCAGCGTCTCATCGAACACGTCGTCGCCGGTCGTGTTCCGGAAATCGGCGAGGACGATGGTGTCCTTGTCGGTCAGCGCGGGGGGGCGATGCGCGTAAAAGTACGCGGCGGCGCCAAGCGTCACCGCCATCGCGGCCGCCAGGGAGGCTCCGACGATCGCCGCCCGCCGGCGACGGTCCCGCGGCGCGGCCGGCGTCTCGACGAGGATTGGCTCGCGCGCGGATTCGGTGTCGCGCCTGAGACGCTGGAGGTCGGCGCGCATCTCGGACGCATGCTGATAGCGCAGAGTCCGATCCTTCTCGAGGGCTTTCAGAATCACGTGTTCGACTGGCTCTGGCAGATCCGGCCGGGTCGTGCGCGGCGCCGCCGGCGCCTGGTGCAGGATCGCCGCCGAGATCACGGCGGTGGTCGCGCCGGCAAACGCCGGCCGTCCGGTCGCCGTCTCGTAGAGCACCAACCCGAACGAAAACAGATCGCTGCGCGCGTCGATGACCTCGCCGCGCAGCTGCTCGGGGGACATGTAGGCGATCGTCCCGACGGTGCTTCCCGGCTCGGTGATCAGCGCATGGGCGGGCCTTGTCTCGTGGAGCGACCCTGCCGGCGTCTGAACGGAGGCGGCTTTGGCCAGACCGAAATCGAGGATCTTCGCGCCGTGCGGAGTCAGGAAGATGTTCGCGGGCTTGATGTCGCGATGCACGACGCCCTTGCCGTGAGCGGCATCGAGGGCATCGGCGACGGCGACGGCGATGTCAACGAGAACCGGGACCTCCATCGGGCCGCGCCGGAGCCGCTGCTGGAGTGTCTCGCCCTCGAGCAGCTCCATCGCGATGAACGGTGGATCGGTGCCGACATCGTAGATGGTGCAGATATTCGGGTGGTTGAGCGCGGAGGCCGCCCGCGCTTCCCGCTGGAAACGCTCCAGCGTGTGCGGAGACGCGGTGACTCCGTCCGGCAGCACTTTGATCGCCACAACCCGCTCGAGACGCGTGTCCTTTGCCCGATACACTTCGCCCATCCCGCCGGCGCCGAGCGGGCTGATGATTTCGTAGGGGCCGAGGCGCGCGCCGGAAGCAAGAGTCAAGGGAAGGTCCAGGTGTACTGGTGGCGCTCATTGTAGTGTCGACGCGTGCGAGTTAGATCGGCGACTGCAGATTCCGGACGAGGCGCAGCACCAGCGTGCGCGGCAGGAACCGCACGAGCGACGCCGTGAAGTGATTGCGCGGGCCGGTGATCTCGACCCGCTTGTTTCCCTGCCACGCGTCGTATCCCATGCGCGCGACACTCATCGACGACATCGGCGCGCCGGTGCGACTGAGCCGCGTCTTGCCCGTGCCCGCGCGCTCGCGAAATTTGCTCACGGTCGGACCCGGACACAGACAGCTGACCTTCACGCCGGTGTCGCGCGCCTCTTCCCACAACGCCTCCGAGAACGACAGCACGAACGCTTTCGACGCGTAATAGACCGCCATCAACGGTCCGGGCTGAAACGCGGCGGTCGACGCCACATTCAACACGCCGCCGCGCTTGTTGGCCAGCATCGCCGGCCAATAGATGTGCGTCAGCTCGACGAGTGCGCGATCGTTCAGGTCGATCATGCCGAGCTGCCCCGCCGCGTCGGACCCGTTGAAGGCGCCGGCCACGCCATAGCCCGCATTGTTCACGACGACGTCGACCGACAGACCGGCCTGCGTGATCGCGTCCGCAAGCCGCTGGCCGCCGCCGACGACGCCCAGATCCGCAGCGATCGGTGTCGCCCTGATCGCGTAGGTGCTCGCCAGCCGATCGGCGACGGCGCGCAAGGCGCTCTCCGTCCGTGCGGCCAGGATGACGTCGTACCCGTCATTGGCGAAACACTCCGCGAGGTCGACGCCGATGCCGGCCGACGCGCCGGTCACGAGGGCTGTCTGTCCGTCACCTTTTCGCGTGGGCGCCATGGCATCCTCCTATTGCGGCACTCGCGGCCGCCTCGCCGCGTCGGAAATATCAAGTGTGGCGATTCACCCATCGCGATGTGCCGCCGTGCTTGGCCGATGATCCATCGCGCAGGTAGACTCAGGTCGAGAGAATTGAGACCACGTGGCCGACCAGCATATCGCCGTCTCTCTTCGTCGCTCGCAGTACATTTGGGGGCTCCGGCACGACGCTTCTGCCCGTTGACCGCCGGCGGCTGACACCGAGGGCATGGGCGTGTCACATTCATGGAATCGCGTGCGTCGACACACATCGGCTTCTTCACAGACTGAACCGGCCGGCGCTGCCGGCATCACGCCGTCCCGGTTCCCGACACTACTGCACGGTGAAGCGGAGCATGCGACTCGCCTTTTGCCGTGCCACGGACGCATCGAGGCTGAGGACGTACTCTCCGGCAGGTAGCCCTCCGATATCCACGGCAAGAGAAGCGCGGCGATTCGTAAAGTCCTTCCCCGCCAGGGCCAGCCGCTGGTCGCGAATCGTCCGGCCCGTCGCGTCCACGATCGCCGTCCGCACGGAGACCGGCGCGATGACGTCGGTGCGCTGCGCTCCCTCGTACACCTGCACAAGCGCACGGACCTCTTCGTCTCGCTCGAATACGCGTCGCGTGGTCGTCGCCGGCACCGGAGTGGACGACGCGGGCAGCGCGGCCGTGCGACGTGCCGCCTCCACAATCACATCGGACAACGACAAGGACGCGCTGCCGAACAGCGGTACGGCGACCGGGCCGAACACACTGGCGGAGATGCCTGTCGCGGGATCCGACACGGCGACACGCACTTCATAGTCGCCAGGGGGCAACTCGACGTGCGTTTGCACGTTCGCTTCGGCGCGACGGTTCGACGTCGCCGGCTTGAATGTGACGGTAGCGGTTTCACGGGCGTAGGCGACTTGCCGTCCGGTCTGATTCACCGCGGTCACGGCGAACTCCAGAGGCATCGCCGACCCGGCGGCGTCGGCGAACGCGCCAACGTCGACATTGACAAGAACGCTCGCCTTTGCCGTGCCGGAACCGGCGAATGCCGCAACGGACAACGTCAATGGCCTGCTGGCATTCGGCAGCAAACCCCGCAGCGCCTTCTCGAGCGATACCGGCGTGTCTGCGCCAGGCGCGACGAAGGACGACGCCCTGTCGATGGCTCGCACCATGTATTGCCGTTGCGCAACGACCCGGACGCCCTCACGCGCAACCTTGACCTCGATGGATCGCGTGTTGTCCTGACGACCGGAGTTCTCGGGCTCGAAGCCGACGATGTAGTAGGCGTCCGTTTCGCCGAAGATCTCCGGCATCTTTCCTTCGGGTGTGTTCGAGTTGAGGACAGTTCTCCCGCCGGTGAGGTCCGGCAGGACTTGCAGGCTTCCCTGATCGGTGAGCAGCTCCGAGACTTCCGCCTGCAACAGCTGCAGTCGGCGGACAGGAGCGTCCTCTCCCGCCTTCCCGTTAAGGGAACCCGCCCGCGGCCCGACAATGACGAGTCCGCTCGGATCGATGGAATGCACCGTCAGGTTCGACAGCGCCAGGGAGGCGAAGAGCCTTCGCCTCGCTTCCGCAAGCCGCCAGTCACAGCCGATGTCCAACGATGGGGCGCGAGGGCCCGACTGAAAGATCACACCGCTGCCGATGAAGAGCAGCGCCTTCCGCCGCCCGGGCGTGTTCTGCACAGCGTCGGAGACCCTCGTCAGTGTCTCCAGCACGCAGAGACCGCACAGGCAGCGGCCGTCACTGAGAGGGTCGTCCGCGACCGCTGACGGGAGCACCTCTTTCTGGTCCTTGCTGATGCCCGTGCTCCAATCGCGCCGCTCGTTGATTGCGCGGATCAGACGGGCCCGATCGGAAGTCAGATTCTGCGGCACGGCCCCGCTCGTCGAGACCAGCGCGGCGAGATCATGCGGCCCCAGCGCGTCGACCGCGGCAAGCGCGATCTTGCGCGCGGCCAGCGTCGGCTGACCGGTCGGGATGGAGCGATCCATCACGATGATGACAATGCGCCCTTCCTGCTGCCCCACCTGGTTCGTGACGACGTCATCCGGCGCGGTGACTTGCGATGCCACCGCCGCACGAGCAGCGCGCGCGGGAAGCTGGATCGACGTGAAGGCGCGGACAGGTCTTTGTGCGCCGTTCTCGAGGACTGTGAAATCCGACGCGCTCAACCCGGTCACTGGCTGCCTCTTGCGGTCGAGTACCGAAACATCGAGTTGAATCAGCTCGACGCCACCCCGGTACGCCGGCCGCTCGCCCTGTGCCTGTGCCGGAGACGGCGCGGACTGCGCCGCCGGCCACGCACTGAGACCCAGTGTCAGCGTGATTGTGGCGACGCGAAGTGAGGCGGGCACGGACATCCTCTCTCAGCAACACTCTAGGGATGCTTCGGCATCGTCCGCTTGCCGTCGACGATGGGCGGAAAGTCCTTCACTTCGTCATAGACCTCGGTGATGAAACGATCCTTGCTCTGCTGCGTGTCGCCCAGGGTGGTCTTGTCGTACGGCGCCGTCAGCTTCGCGGCGAGCACGTCCGTCAGCGATTTCCCCTGATCGCGCATCGCCTTGACCTTCCCGAGAATGTCCACCAGCATCGCGCGATACGGGAGGAGATCGTTCTTCTTGACCAGCGTGCCATGACCTGGAACGAGCGTCGTGCCGGAGCCGGCCAGCTTCCCGATGAGGTCAATCGCCTCGAGCATGCCCCTGACCGAGCCGCCATTGGCCTGATCGGCGAAGGGATAGCCGAAGTTGCGATAGAAGTCCTCGATGTAGATCACGTCGGCGTTGCGAAAACGGACGATGGTGTCGCCGGCGGTATGCGACGGCATCATCGGGATGAAGTCGACGGTTTCGCCGTTCATGTTGAACGTGACCGCCGGCTGGCCCGGCGCGGCGGGGTTGTAGCGATAGATCGCCACCGGAACGCTGGCGGGCTCTGGCGCCGGGGCTGGCTGGCCGTTGGCGCGCGGCGGCGGACGCAGCATCTCGCTCTGCAGATCCTCCTGCGAGAAGATCAACGCGCCCTGCTTCGCGAAGAACGCGTTGGCGCCGGTATGGTCTGGATGAATATGTGTGTTGACCAGCACCTTGATCGGCGCGCTGGTGAACGATCGGATCGCCGTCAGCGTTTTCTCGGCCACCTGCCGGTTTTCGGTGTCGACCATGAGGACGCCGTCCGGTCCGAAGAGCGCCATCGCCCGCCCGCCTGATCCATCCGGGTGTGCCGGATCCAGGGCTTCCGAGCCATGGAGCACGAAGAGATTCGGCGACATCTTGACCGTCACCATGATCTCGATGCGGTCCCATGGCGTCTGGTAGCCCTCGGGAAACGTGTACGGGCCTTTTCCGGGCGCGACGAGCACGATCGGATATTCCGGACGCTGCGCCAGGAGCATCGCGGGAACCGCCGCCATCGCGGCCAGGCCGACTAACAGCCACGCGTGTTTTTTCACGATCTCTTCTCCTTGCGCCTTCGCCTCGGGATTCTAGCTCCGTGTCCGGTGAGCGCGATAGACTCCTTCGCATGAGCCTTCGTATCCGCTGGTCGCTGCGCGCGTGGGCGCCTGTCTGCCTCGCACTGCTGACCGCCGGCACGTCGAGTGTGCCCGCCGCCGCCCAGATCGATCCATCGAACTTCGCCGCGCTGCAGTGGCGCTCGATCGGTCCGTTCCGCGCCGGCCGCGTCTCCGCAGGAGCCGTCGATCCGTCGGATGCGAACACCTACTACTTCGGCACACCTGGCGGCGGCGTCTGGAAGAGCACGAACGCCGGGCAGACGTGGACGCCGATCTTCGACCGCACCGGGATGGCATCGATTGGCGCGCTCGCCGTCGCGCCGTCGAACCCGCAGATCATCTATGCCGGCACGGGCGAAGAGACACGCGGTGACGGCGTCTACAAGTCGACCGACGCCGGGAAGTCGTGGACGAACGTCGGCTTGCGCGACACGCACTACATCGGATCGATCGTCATCAGCGCGGCCAACCCCGACGAAGTCGTCGTTGGCGCGATCGGCGACCGAACGCCGAGCCAGGAGCGCGGTGTCTTCCGTACGACGGACGGCGGAAGGACCTGGACGAAGGTGCTGTTCGTCGACGACACCGCCGGTTGCCCATCGGTGGTCGCCGCACCCGACGCACCGCGGATCCTGTTCGCCACGCTGTATCCCTCCTCCGGCGTCAGAGGCGTGTCGCTCGCGCGCCCGATCGTGCCGGGTGCGCCCCCTCCGGGGCCGGGCGCACCGCCGTTCAAACGCGACGCGGCCGTCTTCAAATCCACCGACGGCGGCGCCACCTGGACGAAAGTCGCGGCCAAGGGGCTCGCCTCTCCGCCCATCGGTCGCCAGGCACTCGCTGTCGTCGCGAAGAGTGGCGGGCGCATCGTGCTCGCGGGGCTGCAGGACGGTCTCTATCGATCGGAAGACGGCGGCGACAACTGGACGCGCGCGAACCGCGATCCGCGCATCACGCCGGTCGGCGTCATCGCCGACCCCAGCAACCCGGATCTGATCTACGTGACGCAGACGGCGCTCTATCGATCCACCGACGGCGGCCGCACGTTCGACGCCTTCGCCGGCGCGCCCAGCGGCGACGATTTCCAGTTGCTCTGGATCGATCCTCGCAACTCGAAACGTGTCTTCGCCGGCGTCGATCAGGGCGCAGTCGTCAGCGTCGACGGGGGCGTGTCGTGGAGCAGCTGGTACAACCAGCCGACCGGACAGTTCTACCACGTGATGACGGACGACCGATTTCCGTACCACGTGTACGCCGCGCAGCAGGACAGCGGATCGGTGGCCGTCCCGAACCGCAGCGATTTCGGCGAGATTGGCTATCGCGATTGGTACTCGCCTGGCGGCTTCGAGTTCGGCTATCTCGCGCCCGACCCGCTCGATCCGGACATCGTCTTCGCCGGCGGCTGGTATCGCACCGTGGTGCGATTCGATCGCCGCACCGGGCAGATCGTGCACGTGTTCGTGCCGGGCCCGAAATATCGATCCGTGAACAACGCGCCGATGTTCTTCTCGCCGCAGGACCCGCACGTCCTCTACTACGGCACGCAATTCATGATGAAGACGTCTGACGCGGGCATGACCTGGGTGGAAATGAGTCCGGATCTCACCGATGTGCCCGGGCGGACGCAAACGCCGCCGCGGCCGGCGCCGACATCGTCGATCACGACGTTGTCGTTATCGACCGTGAAGGCCGGCGTCATCTGGGCGGCCACGAACAACGGCGTCGTGCAGATGACGGCCGATGGCGGCGCCACGTGGAAGAACGTGTCGCCGCCCGATCTGCCAGCGGGCGGAGCGTTCGAGATCATCGACGCTGGCCGGCATGATGCCGGGACGGCCTACGCGACCTTCATCGTTCCTCAGGACGTCCGTCCCTACATCTACCGCACGCGGGACGGCGGCGCGACCTGGCAGCGAATCACCGAAGGTCTTCCCGGCACCGCATTTGCGCGCGTGGTCCGCGAAGATCCTGTACGCAGGGGCCTGCTCTTCTGCGGGACCGAAGGCGCTGTGTACGTATCGTTCGACGCGGGGAATCACTGGCAGAGTCTCCAACTCAACCTGCCGGCTTCGTCGATGCGGGATCTGTGGATCCATGGCGAGGATCTCGTGCTCGGCACCTACGGCCGTTCGCTCTGGATCCTCGACGACATCACGCCGCTGCGCCAGCTCGAGACCGCCACCGCCAGCACCGACGTCACGCTGTACGAACCCGCGCCGGCGATTCGCGCGCGGTGGGACGTGAACGGCGACACGCCGCTGCCGGTTGAAGTACCCGCCGCGCCCAATCCGCCGGAA
>Ga0105247_10001932_pt1 | contig 14442 bp, 11 predicted proteins | sample KBSS24metaG_FD_81519 | JGI IMG/M metagenome (GOLD analysis project Ga0105247, IMG submission 81519) | Switchgrass rhizosphere microbial communities from Kellogg Biological Station, Michigan, USA - KBS S2-4 metaG | ecosystem: Host-associated > Plants > Roots > Rhizosphere > Soil | place...
AAGTTTAGTGATACCGCAATGTAATGTCATTATATACTTGCAAACTGAACAAAAATGATAAACAAGAATTAAAAACTGGTTATGAAAAAATATCTTCTTCTTTACAAAATACTTATCATCAGCTTACCCGCCATGTCGCAGGTAACTATTTCTTCCGGGACAAGATGGGTAAACAGCGGAAATGTTACGGTTAATTTACAGGACATGGATTTTGTGAATAACGGAACATTTTCACCAGGACAAGGGAAAGTAAAATTCATTGGTAATAATTCCAATGGCCTCACCGGCACTTCAGTGACGACTTTTAATGAGTTAGAAATGGCAAAGTCAGGCAGCAATACTTTGGTAATGTTTTCAAATGTGAATGTGAATGGCAGAGTAAATTTTGTTTCGGGAATGATTGACCTTAATCTCAAAACAATGACGCTTAGCAACAATGCTATTCTTAATAATGAAAGTGAAACCAGCCGCATTACCGGATTAAAAGGCGGTGAAGTGGTGATCAGCACTCCATTGAATAAGCCCAGTAATATTAATCCTGGTAACCTTGGTGTGGTGATATCAGCTGGTTCAAATCTCGGAACCGTTGTAGTGAGACGGGGCCATAAGGAACAAGCAGGTAGCGGATTAGCAGGTAGCATCAATCGCTATTTTAATATTACTGTAAACGGAAAGAAAGCTGCCAATGCCACGATTCGTTTCAAATATTTGGATGCAGAGCTTAATAGCCAGGATGAAAACACAATGACAGTTTTTCAAAGCCTGACCAATGGAGGAAGCTGGACTAATCAATCTTTCTCAAGCAGAGATGCAGCGGCTAATTGGGTAGAAAAAACTTCAATGACATCACTCGGTTTGCTAACATTAAGTAATAGCATAGCCCCTATTACAACCCGGGAAAATATTTTTACAGAAAATAACTCTATTGAAACATCCAAAAGAATTACTGTTGGCCCTAATCCAAATAATGGAAACTTCTGGTTCAATGTAACAGGAATTGAAAAAGAAACTGTAGCTACACTTTACACTATTGATGGAAAAATAATAAAACAATTGCGTATAGCTAATCTTCAAAGACAGCAAATGAGTGGATTAGCAAACGGAATATATATTTTGAAAGTGGAAGGACTGGAACCATTCAAAATAATAGTGCAAGGCAATAGGAATAACAACACAACAACTAATATCTCAAATAATATTCCTCCAATCAAAAACTAAGATACCGCTCCATTTAATTCCCTTCTCAATCAACTTCAAAAGCACTCAGCAATGAGTGCTTTACCATTTTATTTCAATGCTGTCATCACTTCCTCTTTTCTTCTCCGGCTTACTTCCACTTTTGTATTATCCTTTAATACTATAAAACCATCATGATCTATGAATGAAATGAATTTTCTGTTTACCAAATGACTTTTGTGTGTACGAATGAAATTATGAGGAGTCAGCAAGGCATCATATTCACCAAGTGTTTTTGAGATAAGATAATTGCGATTGCCCAATGCAAAAAATTTTGTGTAATTACCCGATGACTCGCAGCGTATGATCTCTTCAGGTATTAAAAAATGAACTCCTTCTTTGGTTGGAAGCGCCAAACGAAATTCATCTGTTGATTTCGTTCGAATATTATGCATAATATTTTTCAATAACTCATATTGCTGACGATAATCCCCATTGCCTTCAAGGAAGCGATGAACAGCAGATTGCAACTCTTCTATGTCTATTGGTTTTAATAAATAATCAAATGCGCTAAACCGAATAGCCTGGATAGCGTATTCGTTATAGGCAGTCGTAAAAATGATCTTGAAATTTTTATTAGGCATTTTTTCCAGCAGCTCAAAGCCATTCAGGTGTGGCATTTGAATGTCGAGAAAAATAAGCCCCGGCTGAAAATGATGTATGATGTCCGCAGCCTTTCTGGAATCATTGCAAGCCATTACCTGGCTAATCTCGGGAACAGCTTTTTGAATCATCAGTCGCAAAGAGTCTGTCGCCCTTTCTTCATCATCAATTAATAAAACTTTCAGCATAAAAAAAATTTAAATAGGAAAATTAATTTCAACACGGGTGCCCCTGGCCTCCCCATTTTCGTTATACAGATCAACTATGTGCAATGAACCATTGTCTCCATTCTCATTTCTCATTGTTTTTATTCTTTCCAATGATACTTGTATTCCCTTGCTGGTGTGGTCTTGTTTATGACCATTGGCCGACTTTGCCTCATTAGACTTTTTTCTTCCAATACCATTATCTTCAATAACGCATTGAAGAAATCTTTCCGCTTCGGAAAATCTTACGGATAATTTTCGTTCTCCTTCTTTGTGCATCAATCCATGCCATATTGCATTTTCAACAAATGGCTGAATCAATAAAGTGGGTATCATAATCTCGTCAGTATCTATTTCATCATCGCAACTGACCTTATAATGAAAAGAATCTTTAAATCGGACTGCTTCGAGTTCTATATATAAATTCAGTATCTCCAATTCCTCCTTCAATGTCACATTTTCTTTATCGCTATGAACTAAAATAGTGCGCAGCAGTTTTGAAAACCGCGACAGGTATCTCGTTGCCACCATCTCTTCATTGGCAAGGATCATTTGTTGAATTGAATTTAGAGCATTGAAAAGAAAATGAGGATTCATTTGCAGTCGCAGACTTTGCAATCTTGATTCAGTAACCTTTTGTTTGTTCTCCAGAACCTCAATCTTTGCTTTCTGTTTTTCTTCCTCAGCTTTTGCCCGATGAATTTGATTGGTGCACAACACTGCAATGGTCGAAAGGATGCGCAGATGTTTTTCTGTAAAGAAATTTTTTCTTGTGTGTTCGCTATCTATTACCCCGATTACTTTATCATCCACAATTAAAGGCACTGCTACTTCAGAGTATCTTCTCGCATCATCAACAATATATCGCTCATCAGTCTCTGTATTCATTATTAATTCAGGCTTTCCCGTTTTTGCCACTGCTCCAACTATTCCTTTCCCTACAGGAATTTCAATTGGATGATAAATAGTAAAGCCTGCCTGGCCGGCAGACAGGTCTTTCGCCAGCTTGGGTCCATACGCGGCTTTTTGCACAAGCATATTTCGTTCTTCGTCTACCAAGTAGATTACACAATGTTCAAACTTTAACTGGCTGATACAGTTTTTTGCAATATCCCAAAGCATTTCATCTATTTTCAAATGTTTGTTGATCTGTGAAGCAAAATAATTAATGACAATTTCTGTTTCCAGGTCTTCACGTTGTTTTAATTGCCGGTTCCGGAAATATTTTAAAACATACCAGATGATGATAAGCCCAACAATAAGACTTATCGTTTTGAACCACCAAGTTTGATAAAATGGCGCAGCAATAATTGCCGTTACTTCATTGCCGGCCTCTTGCCAATTTTTTTTATCGTTACTGATGCGAACTTTAAAAACATATTTGCCGGGAGGCAAAAAATTATAACGAACAGAATTTTGATCAGCTACTTGTATCCAATCCTTATCAATATCTACAAGCTTATATTCATAATATGTTCTTACATGTGGCGTATAATCAACAGAGCCAAAATAAAAAGTAACCTGGTTATCTTTTGCTGCCAGCTTAAAAGTTGCGTTATCGGATACAATAGAGCTGATATTTTTTGTTTCTATTCTTGAAACAAAAACATTGAGGGTGATCCTCTTATTATATAAGGAGTCAGGATAAAAATATTGCAGTCCTTTAGGAGTACCCATGATAAATTCTCCATTGGATAATTGAAAATAGGAGCCTACACGAAAACCATAAATACTAAGGCCGTATTGTTCATCAAAAGTTTTTAGGCTTGAATCAGATGGATCGTAGCAGGCAAAACCAATATCATTGCCAATCCACATGCGATTATGTTTATCGGGCAAGAGACCTTCTGCCCGATCAATCAGCAATCCATCTTTTTGTGTTAGTGTCTTAATGCGTCCATTTGGTGAGATAATATTTAAACCAGCAATCGTTGCTACATAAACATTATTGAAATTGTCACGGTTGATATCAAAGATGGTATTGCTGACCAAGCCATTCTCAAGTTTAATACTGTCGAGGTGATTGGTTGAAAGATTGTAATGGTATAGCCCATTTGCAAAAGAGGCAAACCAAAGATTATTTTTGTCTGTAAAAAGTAGTGGGGCGCAGTGCCGGTTACGAAATTGTGCAAGTGGAGTATTACCCATTGTATCAATGACAAATGTTTCAGGGTTGATTTTATTTATTCCAAAATTTCCGGAAGCCCATACATCGCCTGAAGGAGATAGAGCGATACGCCGTATGTTTTTTATTTTTAAAACATAAGGATCATCGTTGCCTGAATTTTTTATATGCCTGATTAATTTGAGATTTTTGTCTGTAACCACAATTCCATTATCAACCGTTGTTGCCCATACATGATCATTGTTATCCACTAAAACAGATGTCACTTCTTTGCCTCTGAAGATAGATCGCCTTGTTTCGTCTTTAATATCACAGAATGTCGTTGTATTTGTACTCCGGTTCCATTTGATCAGGTTTTCATCCGTGCCGATATAGAAGATATTATTGTCTTTCGTAGCAATACCGGAGACATAACCGTCATATCCATTGCCTTTGTTATCCAAAAAAACATATTGATTACCGATACTTGCTTTGCTGTTAAAATAACTGATGCCTGCCGGATTGCAGACCATAAATATCCATCCTTGTTGCCCAACGGCAATAAAAGATTGCGAGTTGTTGCTGACAGAGGTTGGGTCAGCAACAGCATGGCGATAATTAAAAATTTTTTTTGCAGCAGTATCCCAAATGTAAATTCCCTCATTCTGCGTGGTAAGAAGATACTGGTGATTGTTGATAGGTTTGGCTTCATTGATCACTGCCGTTACTTCTTTACTAAATTGATCCTTCAGCCCGTGGAGAGGATACGAAGTTTCCATAGTGACGATATTGATAGCTTTAAGTTGCCACTCGCCAACATCGTAATAAAGTAGTTCGTCTTTTTTCCAAAAGGATAGTGCATGAGCATTGGGAATGTTCAAACGGGCCTCAATAATATTTGTTTTATAGTTTACTTTTAACATCCCATCCCTGAATACAAGCAGGTAATAATTTTTATCAAAAGCAAAAGCTGAATTCGCACCCATTGATCGATATTGCTCGTAATTAACCAGCGGCAAAAAATTAAATTGGGAGCTATCTATTAAATCAAGTTTTGTCAGATCATTGTTTCCTTTATATTGATAAAGACCCTTATTTGCGTACAAATAAATTTGACCTGCCGGTGTTTGAAGAATACTAAACGTTCTTCTATGATCACTTTCCTTCCACAATGATACCTTGTGCAGTCGTCGTCTTTCATCCAGCATCGTTACCCGACCGCCTGCAGTTAATATCCAAATCCAATTATTGTTGTCGCAGGTAACAGCCAAAATATTATTGTTATTCAGTTGCGGGTGTTCAGAGGAATAATATTTTTCCGTCGTTTTTCCATTAAATACATTGAGACCATTGCCGGTGCCGATCCAGAGATTCCCTTTTTTATCAACGCAGATATCATTTACTCCTATATATGAAAGACCATTTGAGGTACTCAGCGTATAAAAAACGGGATTGGGTTGAGACAAGAGCTTGCCCCAAACCATAATTGAAAGCAGTATGATTGCCGCCTTTTTCAATCCTAAATTTTCAGGTAAGATACTCTAATCTATAACCAGTTTTAATTCGATGTAAAGTGAATCAGGTAAAATATTGAAAGGCAATAACAGTAATAGTATATTATTATTCTGTGGTAGCTTCCACCGATTGAACGGCAAGGCCATCCGCCTTAGGCGGATGGCCAAAATGATAATTTGAATCAGGCAAATTTTTATAAAATGAGTAAACACATCGCAAAATTGCCAGTGGCTTATTCATGAAATACTAATTTAGGTTCTCCAAAACAATTAAAGATGATATAGAGCCTGGACATCAGAGGCACTTAGAGTGCGGGTATAGAAGCGAAGATCATCCATGCTGCCTTGCCAGCCATCACCTATCCAGGACATATAATCTTGTGATCCTCCTGAAAAAGATCCCTGGTTAAGTTTTTCATCGATAAAATTTCCATCTATATAAAGTTTGATGTATGATCCATCATAAGTAGCTACAAGGTGATGCCAATCTCCATTTAAAGTATTTGATTGAACACCCTGGGTAGTAGAGGTTGTAGTGATCGCTGCTGAGAATTTATCATTTGATTGAAAGAGGTAAAGCGGAGATTGATAAATACCGCCAGAGCCAGTAACGGATTCATAACGTACCCAAACCGAAATTGACATGTTTGTTGATAATCTCAGGCTACTTAAAGCAATCCTGTAAACCCCATCGAACTTTATAGCGCTATTCGCAGTACCAAACCTGTCCTCTGTGTAAGCAGCAGCATTACCGTTCTCGATAGCTGCACTGACTTGTCCATTTTTATCATTGATATCTCCATTAAAAGGGAAAGAGAATTCAAGCTTCCTGGTTTCGCTAAATGAAGAGCCGCCACCTTTATTTGAAGCGATCTCTTCTTCTGATTTATTCAATTGTTCAAGATCAGTTTTTTCTTTACTGCATGAGATCAATACGACTGTTGTAATTGCTGCGGCAAGAAACATAAATTGTTTTTTCATTGTTTGAAAGTTTAGGAGTTTTTAATTTTTTTTCATTCTAAAATTATCATGGTAATAAAAAGAAACGTTTTAAATATTATTCTTAGGTAATACATAATGATTGATCGGAAATAAAAAAGCTGTCTTCAAAGACAGCTTTAATACTACTTGTAATGTACTTTTCTAATTGTTTGCCAAGGTGCTTACTTCAGCTGGAGTAAGTACTCTGGAATAAAAACGCAGATCATCGAGACTGCCTTTCCAATAAAGGCCATATGCGTGGGCAAGAATATACTTATCGAGGGCAGGATAAGGACCAGCACCTGCTGGCGTTGCAGCACTCCCAATTAAAACGCCGTCAATATAAAATTTCAATTCGTTATTGTCACGGGTTGCTGCCATATGATGCCAGGTTTTATCGGTGGCCGAAGATGAAAAGACTGTCGGAGGAACACCTAACAAACCTGTAAAGTAGCTGGTTGCAAAGAAGGGACCATTCTGCTGAATGATAAACCCGTAATTGCTAAACACAGGAGATAGCCAACCGGGGTTTGGAAGTGTATCATGTTTAATCCAAACCGATACAGAAGCAGCATTTGGTGTACATGGAACATCTTTTATATCCACACCGTATGCGCCATTAAAGAGAATAGCTTTACTGAACTGTCCTTTTCTATCGGTTGTGTAAGTCACACGACGAACGGTGGAAACTGCATCTGCCAGGTTACCAGTAGCATCTTTCAGATCACCATTAAATTCGAAACGACCCAGCAAACCTTTACCCGAAACACGTGGTTCAGCTTGAATTCTTGGTGCTGCAATCTCTTCAAGGGTATCTGGTTGCTCTGTTTCAATTTTTTCCTTTCTGCAGGAAACAAATGCAATGGCTATAAAAGCAGTTGCAAAAATTAAGTTCTGTTTTTTCATTTGATTAAATATTTAGTAGTTAAAAAATTTATGGCGCAAAAGTATCTGTGACACTACAGTTATTGTCTGTATTATTATTCACTGGTGATGATTAATGATTTATCGGAAAACAAAAAGCTGTCAACAATGACAGCTTTTAAAATTTAATGTGGATGTTCCTGAAAAACTATTTTACACTCACCAGTACTTCGATCTTTCCTGTTGATGATGAATTAAAATTTTCCAAAGCTTTACCGATCACTTGTCCCGGTTTCACTTTATCAAGATCAGCTTTCATTGCAACACCAGGCGTTGACGATGTAACTAACATATCTCCTCTTTTAATTTCGCCACCTTCTAAACAAACTTTTGTAGGAATTACACCGACAACACCCATTGGTACTTTATCAGAAATATCTGTTTCAATATTTTCTTCGGTAAGTAACACACCGGGCTTTGTTGCATATACACCGGCTACCAAAGTAGAATAAGCACCAGAAGATTTTTCAACACTGCGATCTTTATCTGTTGATATTACCAATACATCACCAGTTTCATATTGCTGAATATTTCCTGTTACATCAAATGCTTCAGCCACATCGGCGCCACTATTTTGTGTACCGCCATTGAAAAAACCTTTACCTGTTCCGTCAATGCGGGCTTTGTTTGCTCCGCTTTTCTTGAATGTTGCAAGACTGTTCACCACATTGGGATTTTCGTTGTCAATTAATAGACCCGCACCCGTACCACTTGTATATGCCGACAAAACGGGACTGCTATTGTTTGCATTGAAAAGTGAAAAATCTCCGGCCTTGCCAGTCCCTGTGCTCGAGCTTTTCAAAACCGTAGAGGCGTTTGTTGCAATGTTTGTATAGAATGACGCAGCAATTCCAAGATCTGCGCTAACATTGATACCATAACCTGTGCCCCTATTGTCAATCTGTAATCCGACACCATTACCTGATGTGTTCATCTGGTGCAAAATAATTCCGTTACCAAGGCCATAATTAAAGCTCTCCATCACATTACCAACAGCCGTTGTATTTGGCGCATTAACATATATGGAAGTTCCTTTTGTCTGGTTGAGAATATGAAACAGATGATCAGTTCCATTAGCATTCGTACCTTGTAATGTCATTGTTCTGCCCGAACCGTCTGAATTTACCAATACAGCTTCTTCGGTAGATGTTGAATTTGCATTTTGTAATAGCAAACCACGGCCTTTTCCATAATTCACGATGTAAACTGCTTCATCTGTATTATTCGAACTGTTCGCTTCGAACCTTCCTGTATTTCCCTGACCATAGTTTATACCATAAATTGCATTGCCACCGTTCTGCAAATAACCCATCACACCAACTCCACCGCTGTCTATATTTGTACCGTATACTCCGGCATTGATTAAACCTCTTCCTGATCCATAAACGCCAGTTCCATGATTGGTAATTCCCGCCACGCCTGAACCATCGGAACTTGTGCCGAGCACACCATAGCCAAAAGAATTATCTCCCCAAACTCCTGTTTTGAAACCTGGGTTGAACCCAATGTAGCCATCGCCACTGCGACCATAAATACCACTTGAACCAATATTTGGATTTGTATTCGTAATGGAAAAGACAGATGCGTCCGTATTACCGCTACCTGCATAAGGAAGTGAAAAACTTCCACCACCACCTCCACCGGCATTCAAATTGATTTCATTCCATGTTGTAGAAAAATACCAGAATGTTTTTGTGTCAGTATCATACACCAGCAATCCATCGGCTGGTGAAATGATAGAAGTTCTTTGCAAGGTTGTCATTCTTGGTGTAAGAAAACCTTTGGTAGTGCTGGCAACATCAAGCATAGCACTTGTATGGGCTGCATTTCCTGTTGTATTGATCGCTACGTTTTGAGAAAAACTTTTCAAACCAACGATCATAGCTGCGAGAAAGAATATTTTTTTCATAAACAATTTTTATTTGCCCCAAAACTATTTCGCAATGAAAGGTTGATAAGTAAAATGCTATTCAATGGTTATTTCTGATTATTTTCCGGAGAAAACATGAAAAAATTTTTTGCGAAACTAAAATCGAGTTACCCTTAATTCAATAAGGATTACCTTTTACTAACTCTGATATTTTGCAACGCTGCTTATGATTTTATTTTGCAAATGAAAAGCGTTCGATATGCGTAGAATGAAAAAACAAACAGTCACCGATATTATTATGTTCATTATTCTTCTTGTTACTGTCTTGTTGCTATCCCTGTTAATCTGACCTTCCGCTTGAATTAAGACTGCGTTTCGATTATTCCTATTTTTGAAAAAAAGATTTATGTACAAAACGATCGTAACAGAACTTTTTGAAGGCATTTCAATTATAACAATCAGCAGGCCTGATAAAATGAATGCCTTAAATAAAGATGTAGTTGATGAGCTTAATACTGTTGTTGATGAAATTTATAACAACCCTGAAATAAAATCAGCGATCATTACAGGCGTCGGCAAAAAAGCATTTGTTGCCGGAGCTGATATAAGTGAGTTTACCGAATTAAATGAAGAACAAGCATTGCAGCTTGCAAAAAAAGGACAAGCTGTCTTTGATAAAATAGAAACCAGTCCAAAGCCAATTGTTGCTGCTGTAAATGGATTTGCCTTGGGAGGTGGTTGTGAATTAGCATTAGCTTGTCATTTTATTTATGCAAGTGACAATGCAAAGTTTGGCCAACCGGAAGTAAATCTGGGATTGATACCGGGATATGGAGGCACACAACGATTAACGCAGATAATTGGAAGAAATAGATCTATGGAATTAATCATGAGTGGAAATATATTTACCTCAAAAGAAGCTATGGAGTATGGAATAGTAAATAAAGTTTTTGACTCGGATGAATTACTAGAAAAAACAAAAGAGATTTTGATGACGATTCAATCGAAGGCACCCATTGCAGTTGCTAAAGTCATTGAATGCATTAATAACTTTGATCACACGCAACAAGGTTATGACTTTGAAATAAAAAAGTTTGGTGAATGCTTCGCTACCAATGATATGAAAGAAGGCGCATCTGCTTTCCTTGAAAAACGAAAACCAGTTTTCTCCGGCAAATAATATTGCAAAATTGTTAATACCCAACGGCGGGTATATACACTCATACCTTGCCGTAATAACTTTAATTCATAAATTGTCAAAATGAAAAGTCTAATATTAGGATTCACTCTTCTTTTTTGTCTTATAGTAAACAGTCAATCCCCTTACCTATCTTTCATTTTGAAAATGGATTCCATTAAATCTTCAGGCACCCGTTATAAAATTGAAATGAAAATCTGCGAACCTAAAAAGACCACCCAAATAGGTAATTGGTTTAGTCATGAAGTTTCAAAAATCAAGTTCGATTCATTAAAAGCAAGCGATATTGAATGCGGAGAATGGTTTGATAAGGGGCTTCCAACATTAATTTCAGGGGAAGAAGAAAAAAAACCGGACAACCAATTTGAATTCGGTAATCAACATTTTGCATGGGAGCATATTTTTATTTTCAGGATATCTAATATGTCTTCACGAGGATGGATGCCTGAAATGTACGTCGTGATGCCAATGAAATATAAATCTTTCTACACCCGTATAAAACTAACTAATCTTGAATTTCAATCCGGCAAAGTATTATATCTTACCAAACTCAATGCCTCACAGGAAAAGTCGAATTTGATCATCAATCAATCCCTGAAAAATTATAAGACGGTTGATGAGAAAACATTTTTCTTAAAAGATATATTGGAAAAAGACTAATCGCTGTATCTTGAATTAATGAAACCGATCATTCTACAATTATTAAAAGAACTGGAGACAGGTCCGCAGGATTGGAAAGTGAGCCACCTGTCTGACATTGGTGATTATCTCAGGCATCCATACCCCCATGAAGAGGGTTATATGGAAGTAGTTCAGCAATTGATATTCCTGTTAACGAAGGAAAAAGATTGGGACGCAAGAACATTGTTTTTCAGAAATATCGCTACAGCTTATATGTACCCAATAGATTTATCAAAAATAAATTTTGGTCCATTGATCCACGGACTGGATAAAAAGGATCCTCTTTTTATAGGTAATGTTTTATATCTTCTGTCCATGACCTACAATCAAAAATACAAAAAGCTAATTTCAAAATATTTAACTCATCCTGATGAAAAGGTAAGATATGAGGCGCAGGATGCATTGGATTCCTTGCCGTAGTATAAGAATTAATACAATGTAAATTTTTCTTTACTAATTTAATTGTATTGAAAAAAATTATTTCTCAATAAGATTCTCATCAATCATATAAGCCGCTATACCGCTGATATTATCATTACCCATTGCATCCTGCAGGTAAACCTTAAATGATGTAACAGTAGTAGCAGGAAAAGTAAGAATCCGTTTTCTTCCAACACTGGTACCTGGAATTTGAGAGATTATTTTATCGCCATTGTATAAAACAATATTGAATTTGCGAACGGTTTGTCCCAAATGAATAGCTTCTCTCAATACAATGCAATTGATCTTTGTTGGCTGTTGCAGTTGCACAACAAAGTTTTGCAGGTTAATGGCATAGCTAGCTGAGTTGACATCAAAGCTTCGTAAGGCAAGTGACTTTCCAGAAAGATCTTTATCGCTGAATTCGTAGTAGGTACTTGCCTGTTTCAAAATATTGTCGCTGAAATTTTCATCTCTCAGTTTTTTAAATCCGGCCAATGCTATGGAATCTTTATCCGTTATCATTCCTCTTGTATCAGGAGGTACATTCAATAAAAGATTAGCGCCTCTGCCAACAGATTTTAGATACAATTCAAATAATTGTTGTGGCGATTTTACTTTATCATCTTCAGCAGCATGATAGAACCAACCCGGTCTTATACTTACATCGCATTCTGCCGGCATCCATTTTATTCCATTATAGTTACCATGATTCAATGTATCAGTTGGCGGAGCGCCAATACCTCTTTTAAAACCATCAGGGTTTAAAAAATTCCAGTTTGGATTACCCGCTATTCCATTTTCATTACCGACCCATCTTATATCAGGACCAATATCACTAAAGATAACTGTGCGTGGAGAAAGCTGCCGGACAGTATTTTCAAACCTGGCCCAATCATAATTTTGTTTTTTATCGTTAGGGCCCTCACCATTGGCGCCATCCCACCATAACTCCCATATTGGTCCATAGTTTTGAAATATTTCTTTCATCATGTTCACAAAAACATCATTATACTTATCAGTTCCATAGTCAGGATGATTTCTATCCCACGGTGAAATATAAACACCGAATTTCAAACCAGATTCCCTGCAAGCTTTTGATAATTCTTTCAGCACATCTCCTTGTCCGTCTTTCCATTTGCTTTCTTTTACTGTATGCGTTGAAAACTTACTTGGCCATAAACAAAATCCATCGTGATGTTTGGCAGTAATAATAATCCCTTTAGCTCCTGCTGCTTTTGCAATACGGCACCATTGACGACAATCGAGATTGGTTGGATTGAAAGTGTTTTCAGGTTCTGTTCCCTCACCCCATTCTTTATTGGTAAATGTATTGGGGCCAAAATGAACAAACAGGTAATACTCGGTTTCCTGCCATGCTAATTGTTGTCTTGTAGGTAATGGTAAAGACCTGTTTTCCTGTGCATGCAAATTAATAACAGAAAAAAACAAGAGGGCAACGCAACACTTTTTCATTAAACTGATTTAAAGGTACTGATAAGGTTTCCCCGCAGGGATTAAAATCAATGATACGAAATAATTTGAATTGTAAATCATTCCCATGTTAAAGGTTTGCATTATATGGGAACGTAATTCTACTAACTTTGCGGCTGCTAAATCAAAATAAGTTTATCTCCAATAAATATTAAGCCATACTATATGGAATACCGGATAGAAAAAGATACAATGGGTGAAATAAAAGTTCCCGCCGAAGCTTTATACGGCGCCCAAACCCAACGCAGCATTGATAATTTTAAGATCGCACAGGATATTAATAAAATGCCAAAGGAAATTATCGGGGCATTTGCTTATCTGAAAAAAGCTGCAGCTATTACCAATTTTGAAGCCGGTGTTTTATCAAAAGAAAAATGTGATCTGATCGGAAAAGTATGTGATGAAATAGCAGAAGGAAAATTGGATGAATGGTTTCCATTAGTAGTTTGGCAAACAGGCAGTGGCACGCAAAGCAATATGAATGTAAATGAAGTTGTGGCTTATCGCGGGCATGTTATCAATGGTGGTTCATTAACTGATAAAGAAAAATTCCTGCATCCAAATGATGATGTAAATAAATCCCAATCATCTAATGATACTTTTCCAACAGCTATGCATATAGCTGCTTATAAAATTTTAATTGAAACGACAATTCCGGGAATTGAAAAACTAAGAAATACATTGGCTGAAAAGAGTAAACAGTTCATGAAAGTGGTAAAGATCGGCCGTACCCATTTTATGGATGCTACACCATTAACAGTCGGACAGGAGTTCAGCGGCTATGTTTCTCAATTGGATCATGGATTAAAAGCTATTAAAAATACATTGGCCCATCTTAGTGAATTAGCATTAGGTGGTACTGCTGTTGGCACAGGTATCAATACACCGCCTAACTATGCTGAAAATGTAGCGAAACATATCGCATCACTTACAGGCTTGCCATTTATAACTGCTGAAAATAAATTCGAAGCCCTTGCTGCACATGATGCAATTGTAGAAGCACATGGGGCATTAAAAACAATTGCTGTTAGCTTAATGAAAATTGCCAATGACATTCGCATGCTTTCATCGGGGCCAAGAAGTGGCATTGGTGAAATTCATATACCGGATAATGAACCCGGATCATCGATTATGCCCGGTAAAGTAAATCCTACACAATGTGAAGCATTAACGATGATTGCAGCACAGGTGATGGGAAATGATGTTGCGAT
>Ga0105247_10001933_pt1 | contig 14435 bp, 8 predicted proteins | sample KBSS24metaG_FD_81519 | JGI IMG/M metagenome (GOLD analysis project Ga0105247, IMG submission 81519) | Switchgrass rhizosphere microbial communities from Kellogg Biological Station, Michigan, USA - KBS S2-4 metaG | ecosystem: Host-associated > Plants > Roots > Rhizosphere > Soil | place...
CAGGCACGGTGACGCTCACCGAGCTGATGGCCGGCGGCCCCGTGCCGCCAGGCGATCTGCTCCGGCCGAGCATCGGCTCGCTCGTCAGCTTCGGGAGCGTTCATGGGTATCTCGAAGCGTACGGCCGCGACGCTGCGGTATTGACCGTGACCTTCGAAATCACGCCGAAGGACGGCGGGGCGGCACTTCTGACCGCCAACGTGCCGGCACGCTCCATCGGCGACGACCGCGCGCGCTTCAGCCACATGATGGTCGTGCAGTCGCTGCCAGCCGGCGAGTATCAACTACGAGCCATCGTCAGCAGGAACGAGACGACGATCAAGACGTTGACGCGCGCCTTCGAGGTGCCAGCGCCTGCGGCCTCCGGGGCATCGAACGCGGCGCCGTCGACCGTCGATCTCGCGATTCCGGTGGATGCGAAGGATCTGGCGCCAATCTTCCGGCGCGACGACGCGTTGCGGCCGGCGACGGTTGCGCCGTTCCGGGAGCGCGTGACCGCCGCCGCAAAGCCGGCGTTCGACCAGGGCCTCGCGCAGCTGCAGAAGGCCGAGTACGCGGACGCCGAGAAGAGCTTCAGACGTGCGATGCAGCAGGATTCTGAGAGCGCCGCGGCGCTCGTCTACCTGGCCGCGTGTCTCGCGGCAGCTGGATACGACAGTCAGGCGGCCGCGGCGTGGCAGAGCGCGCTCGCCCGTGGAAACGACGTCCCGCAGACCTATGAATGGCTCGGCGAGTCGCTGATGCGCGATCGGCTGTTCGGCGACGCCCGCAACGTGTTCGAGGATGCCGTGGAGCGATTTCCGCAGGATCCACGCTTCGCCCGCTCGCTGGCGCTGCTGTACGCCACGTCGGGCAAAGGGCGGGATGCCGTGAAGACCATGGAGCGATTCATCGACGCGCATCCAGACGATGCACGCGCGATCTTTCTGACGGTGCAATGGCTGTTCATCCTCCACCGCGGGGGGACGACTGTACACGGGCGGATGGAGGACCTGCAGCTGGCCCGGGGCTACGCCGCGCGCTACGCGAGAACGAGCGCACCCGATCAGGGACTGATGAAGCAGTGGCTCGACTATCTGGAGAAGGAACGGTAGGCCGCTACGACTTTCCTTTCGAAGCTCGCGGCTTGGCTGTCGACGGTTTCGCCGGCGTCTTCGCGGCAACCGCCGGAGCCTTGGGAAGACTGATCAAGTTCGCCAGCAACTGGTACGCTCCGTCGGTCCCCGCCGGCAGTTGCCGCCACAAGCCCAGACCGACGTACACCCAGTTCCCTTTGCCATAGGTGGTTTCGACAAGGGCGCCGAGCTTCTCGCCTTTGTTGTACGGAAACGGATCTTCGAGCGCCACGACGTCACGGTAGCGTGAATCGCGCTCGCCGAGGAAATACAGCCCGCGCTCCTGTACCCAGCCCTTCCAGGTGGAATCGCTGATCTCGTTTGGAAACGTCACGATCGGATGGCTCGGCTCCAGAACGTTCACCGGAGCGAATTCGTCGGTGACGCGGTTGTTGCTCACCTGCGCGGGATACGGTCCGTACTGCGCGTCGTTGAATTCGGTCTTGTTGTACTGCACGATCACCGTGCCGCCTGCGTTGACATAGTCCAGCAGCCGGCTGTTGTTGGCCCGCAAATCGAGGCGGCGCTCGTACGCGCGGACGCCGGTCATGATCGCGCTGAAGCGCGACAGGTTGCCCCAGGCCAGCTCTTCCGGCGTGATGTACTCGACCTTGACACCGAGCTGTTCGATCGCGACGGGCACCTCGTCGCCGACACCGACGATATAGCCAACGGTGAGGTTCGGGGCGGTCTTGACGCTGAGGACCTTCAAGGTGACATCGGCGTCGTGATAGATGTGCTGACGGCGGATATGCGGGTACTCGATGGTCTGATACCCGCGATCGAAAGTCTGGCCGCCCGATGACACGAGCGCGCGCGCGTGATACTCGCCGGGCACAGTGTTTGGCGCTGGTTTCACCGAGAATCTGAGCGTCTGCGCCTCGTCCTGCCGCGCGACCTTCACCGTGTACTGGAGAGGCGTCGCGGTCCAGCCGGCAGGCAATGTCAGCTTCACGACGCTTTCGGAGGTGGTCTGTCCGTCGTTGACGACCGTGACGCGCACGTCCCGGGTGCTCGCCTCGGTCCGACTCGGGCCGCGGACAGCGGTCGCCACCGGACTCGCCGCACCGATCGACTGGGTCGGGATGATCACGACCTCCGGAGACACACGCACCGAAAGCGCCGGAACGACGAGCAGCTCGGTTCGCTTCTCGCCGCTGAAGATGTTGCCCTCATAGCGATACTGCACCGGCAGGGCGTCGACAATCTCCTCGGCACCACCGGCGACCGCGAACGTCAATTGCACGTTGAACGGTGTCGGACGAAACGGCAGGCCAAACGGAGCGTCGGCGTCGAAGGTGTAGCGGCCGGCCTCCCCCTTCCGGTGCCAGTACGGCTCGCTGGCACGAGCATCGGCAGGAATCTTCAACGCGACTTCGCACCGGGCGACGACTTCTTTTTTCAGCGTCGAGATCACCGGTGCAGGTGGTGCAGCCGCAGCGCCCCTGCCGCCACGCCCTCCGCCGCCTCCGCGGCCGCCGGCGGCAGTCGCCGCCGTGAGGGCGCATTGCGCATCGCCGTCAAAGCCGCTGAACTTGACCTGTTTCACCGTGACGTCGGCCGCGCCGTTGTTCGCGACGAGCACCGATACCTTGACCGGTTGCCCCGGCACCACAACGCCGTCGTCCGCCAGCGCCTCGACGCGGACCGCGTTGGCAAGGAGGATCGCCTGCTGAAACTCTGATTCCTTCTGCCGGAGGCGCAGGTCGATGTCGTAACGACCGTTGGCGTCGATCGACATGCCGGCCAGCTGACCGCGCAGCGTGCGGACGGCGTGAAGACCGGTCAGCAGCGGCTGGAGCGTCGAATCCGGCGCACTGCTCTCGGACTTCCTCTGGGCCTCCTGCACCGACGACCCGATAGCCGCCAGACCGTCGACGAGATCCTTCGGCGGACGCGGCCCCGCGAGCTGCGCGAGGCCCGCAATGGTCGTGTCGATACCGTCGAACATCGACGACTCATCGCGCTGTCTCTGGCCCGGGATCGTCGTCTCGGCGAGCTGGTAATTCCGGGCGGCGGGTCCTGGCAGCGCGAGCAGCTGGGCCATACCCTGGCACTTGTGCATGCTCCGAGCTTCGGTGCCGATCTCGGCGTAGGTCTTGCCGAGCAGCGGGTCGTACACCGCGGTGTTTACGCGGAGCAATCGGGTGCCCGTCTGGTCGCCCTGCGCAAATCCGCCGGAGTAGTAGAACTTTCGCGGTTGCCACGGCCGCAATCCATCTTTGAGTTGGTCGGGAAATTTCGTGGCGTCGCCGGCGAGGGTGTACGCCTCATGGGACAGCACGGCCGAAGCCTGATGATGCTGGCCTCCGCCCGTCCCGGTCGGAAGGAAAGCGCTGAACACCACGTCCGGACGAACCATGCGAATCAGGCGGACAAAATCACTGACGATTTCGTCGCGTCCCCATTTTTCGAACGTCTCCTCGATGCTGAAGGAGAATCCGAAATCCACGGCGCGCGTGAAGTACTGCTCCGCCCCGTCGAAGCGGTGCAGTGCGGCCAGCTCGTCGGTTCGCAGCACTCCCAGCGCCTCGAAAATCTCCGGGCCGATTTCATTCTGGCCGCCGTTGCCGCGCGTCGCGGTCGCCAACGCGGTGCGAACCCCCTGTCCGCGGTTCAGCATCACGAGGAACCCGTTGTCTTCGTCGTCGGGATGCGCCGTGGCCTGCATCGCAACGCCCGTATTGGCGAGGTGCCGCAGTACGAGGCCGAGCGCCACGTGGCCCTGCTCCTCGTCGATCGGCACGACGCGCATCTGCGCGCGAAGGCCAAACCCGGCCCCCGCGACGAGAGCAGCGACGACGAGAGGCTTCCGTGCCATAAGGGTCAATTCTAATCGTATGAGCGTTGAGCCTGAAGCCCGGAGCCCGCAGCCGGCAGTCCTTTCACAAACTCGGTAGAGATCAGCCGGACCTGATGACTTCCTCGTAGTACGCCTCGTAGACCGGAACGATCTCTTCGTCGCAGAACCGCTCGTGGACGGTCCGGCGCGCCGCCGCGACGATCCCGCGGCGCAGAGACGGGTCGGTCAGCAGCAGCACCGCCGACCGCGCCATGCCGTCGAGGTCCTGCGGCGGGTGGAGAAATCCGCTGATCCCGTGATCGATCACCTCGGGCAGGCCGCCCACACGGGAGGCGATGACGGGCACCTCGCAGGCCATCGCCTCCAGCGCCGCCAGACCGAAACTTTCCTGCGACGAGGGCAGGAGGAAGACGTCGGAGATCGACAGCAGCGGCAGCACCTGGTCCTGCTCGCCGAGGAAGTGCACCTGATCGGCAACGCCAAGCGCTTTCGCGCGCTGCGTGGCTTCGCCGAGCTCCGGCCCGTCGCCGACCATCAGCAGACGCGAGGGAACCTCGTGCGCGATCCGGGCGAAGATGTCCACGACGGCGGCGACCCGCTTCACCGGGCGAAAATTGGAAACGTGGATGACGATGCGCTCGTGGTCCTGCGCGAACCGCTCGCGCAACTCGGGCACGTTGAGACGCCGATGGACCGAGCAGTCGAGGAAATTCGGGATCACCCGGATTTCCCGCGCGATGCCGAGCTGCCGCTGCGTGTCCGCCTTGAGGCTTTCCGAAACGGCTGTGACTCCGTCGGACTGTTGAATGCAGAAGGCAACGGTCTCGGAGTACGACGGATCGCTTCCGATGATCGTGATGTCGGTTCCGTGCAGCGTCGTGATCACCCGTGGCGGCACCAGGTGCGGCGACGAGGAGAGGATCTGGCGGGCCAGATACGCTGCCGTCGCGTGCGGAATCGCGTAGTGCGCGTGAATGATGTCGAGCCGCTCGTCGCGCGACACCTGGACGATCTTGTTCGCCAGCGACAGCAGGTACTGCGGCTCGCGGAAGAGCGGGTAGGTCGGCGTTTCAACGCGGTGAAACGACAGCCCCGGCTGGTAGTCGCCCAACCTGAACGGCGTGTCGCTGCTGAGAATATGGACGCGGTGACCGCGCGATGCCAGGGTCTTTCCCAGCTCGCTGGCGATCACACCGCTGCCGCCCACCGATGCGTAACAGACGATCCCGACGTTCATCGAAGGGCTTTCATCAGATCCTGACGGACGACCGGCTCGCGCACGACGACGCCCTCAGCCCACGGCACGCCGGCAAGCGCGCCGAACTGGGCGTCCCGGCTCTCGACGAGCTGTCGAAAGAGCGGCGTGTTGAGCCGCGTCGGGGCGGCACCGGGGGCCGCGCGTTGAAACTGACTTGCGTGGCAGTCGAGCGCCAGGCGCTTACGCTCGTAATGCTCGGAGACGTCGATGACGAACGACGGCGGCACCGCATCGTTGATGAAGTAATAGCAGATCCAGTCGGCTTTCCACGCCTCGCCCTCCGACGGGTATCGCCGCAGGCCGCTGTTGAAGGACGCCTCGGTCAGCACATGGCTGGCCGCGACGTGATCCGGGTGGCGATCGGACCAGTAGGGGATCGCGATCGTGCGCGGACGATGGCGCCGAATGAACGCCACCGCGTGTTCGAGATGTCCCGGATCGGCGCCGATGCGTCGATCCGGCCAGCGCAGGTTCTCGCGCCACGCGGCGCCGAGCACGCCGCGCGCCGCCTCGCTTTCGGCCAGGCGTTCCTCGACGTTCCCGTTGCTGCCCATCTCGCCGCCGGTCAGATCGCAGAGTCCGACGGCGAGACCGAGCGCGACGTGCCGCGCGATCGTGCCGCCCAGACCGATTTCAAGGTCGTCGGGATGAGGGCCGAACACCAGAAGATCAACGGGCATGCGACCGTTAAGAATACTCTGGGCTTCGACCTACAAGCGAAAGGCGAAGATCTCGTCGGCAGGCTCGACTTCCTCCAGATGATGGCGCAGGAGAATGCGGCTGGCGAGGTAGGCGCCCGTGACGCTGTGGCTGGAGTCGCCGAACACAAACAGATGATGGGGGTAGTTACGATGCGGTCCGATGTAAGGGAGACCGTCCGCGGTGCGCGCGTACGCCGCGTTCCAGCCGTACTCCGCGGCAATTCCCGAGATGTCGGGGTAGAGCGTCGAGAGTTCGTACATCAACTGCCCCGTCCGCTGCACGATGATCTTCTCGTGCTGTTTGTCGGGCGGCGACTCGGCATCCGCACCCATCACGAGCAGACGCTCATCGTCCACCCAGCGGACGATGTGGGGGGGATCGGCGGAATCGCGGACCACCGCCTGACGCTCGCCAAGCGCGTGGCGGGTCTTCGCGGGAATCGGCGCGGTCATTGCGCAATACGTGTGGCGGAACCAGAAATGCCGCCGCAGACCCTTGAAGAGAGCGGTCGGATACCCGGTCGCGATCACGACGCGCGTGGTGCGGATCGCGCCCCCGGCCGTCTGCACCTCGGCGGTCCTGCGATTGAACGTGATCTTTGCGACTGGCGAGCGCTCGAACAGCCGCGCGCCGCGCTGTGCGGCCGCCGTGGCCAGGCCGAGGGCGGCCCGATACGGATCGATGGTCGCCCCATCGCGCGCACGAATGCCGGCGGTGGCCGGGAGCGCGACCTCGCCGGCGATGATCCGTGGATTGAGCAGCGGCGCCTCGAGTCCTGCGTCCTGTCGCGCCTTCTGTTCGCGCTTGATGCGGCCCGCCTGTTCCGGCGTGATGGCGACCGTCAAGGCGCCGCGCGATTCCAGATCACACTTGATCTCCAGCCGTCGCAGCAGCGCGGCGAAATCCAGGCCCGCGCGATGCCAGACCTGCAGAGCGCGACGCGCGGGACGCGGCCCGATCGCTTTCTCGAGATCGGCGAGGCTCACACCCGGATCGTCGCCAAGCCAGCCGCCGCTCGACCCCGTCGCAGCGCGGCCCACCTGGCCGGCCTCGAGCAGCACGACCTTCACGCCAGCCGCACTCAGCGCGTACGCCGCCGCGCAGCCGGTAATACCGCCGCCGACCACCACCACGTCGGTGTCCATCCGGCCGCGGTGGCGTGGATGCTTCGGAACACGCGAGGACGGGAAGCGATCGATCCAGGGCGATCGTCCGTATCGAGTCATCGTGGCGATATTCTATCTCTGCTTCTCTGAACTGAAATCTGACTTTCAGCGGATAATCTTCAGTCTTCGATCTTCAGTCTCCAATATTATTGAGGCCTTCGGTGCGCATCGCGATTGTCGGCAGCGGCGGAGTTGGCGGATATTTCGGCGCCCGGCTGGCCGCCGCGGGAGCCGACGTCGCGTTCATCGCGCGGGGCGCGCATCTCGACGCGATGCGTTCGCGCGGCCTGCTCGTCCACAGTCCGCTTGGCGACGTTCACTTGTCGCGCGTCCTCGCGACCGACGAGCCTTCAGCGATCGGACCGGTCGACGTCGTGTTGTTCACGGTGAAGCTGTACGACACTGAGTCGGCGATCGCTCATCTGCCCCCGCTCATCGGCCCCGAGACCGTTGTCGTACCCTTTCAAAACGGTGTCGACGCCGTGGATCGTCTGATGCGCGCAGTGGGACGCGAGCACACCGCCGGCGGGGCCGCGTATGTCGCGGCCACCGTGGCGGAGCCTGGGGTGATCCGGCACACCGCCAACAACCGGCTGCTGTTCGGCGAGCTGGATGGCACGCGCTCGCAGCGACTCGAGGGCCTGCTCGACGCCTGTCGATCTGGAGAGATCGATGCCACCCTGAGCGAGCACATCGAGGTCGACATCTGGACGAAGTTCGTCTGGCTGACCGTGCTCAGCGGCGTGACCACGGTAACGAGGTTGCCGATCGGTCGGATTCGGGACGATGCCGATCTGGTGGCATTGTGTCAGGCGGCGATGATGGAGGGGATGGCCGTCGCCCACGCGAAGGGCATCTCGCTGCCGGTGACCGTCCTCGACGATCTGGTGCCGGGTCTCCAGCGGCTGCCGCCACAGGCCAAGTCGTCAATGCTCGAAGATCTCGAGCGCGGCCGGCCGCTCGAACTGCCCTGGCTGAGCGGCGCGGTCGTGCGCATCGGCGAGGAGCTCGGCGTCCTCGCGCCAACGCATCGCTTCATCACGACGGTCCTGGCGCCGCATGCCGGCGGTCAGCGGCCTCCGGCGTGACACGCGGATCGAAGAATGAGCCACTCGTCCGGACAGAAACCGCCCACTGGCCCCCGGTTTCAGTTTTGAAGCTTGCTGACCGGCGTTGTAGTATTCGCGGTTGAGAAGGCGCATGAAATTCCCGCGGATTTGCGCGAGCGTCGTCGCACTTGCCTCGAGCGCAACCCTGTTGATGCGAGCCCAGACCGCGGAGGTCAGCGTTCAAACGACCGGCCCGGTCCACACGGCTGCCTTCCAGACGCCTCAGGGCATCGTCCGGGTTCATGTGTCGTCTGACGCCGCGGCAGGCGACACGATCTCCGGAATGATCGTCGCCGAACCGGTCGGCGCCACGCCGCAAGCCAGGGAGGCGAACCTCCGTCAGCTCGCCAACTCCGTGGTCGAGTGGCAGAGTCAGCGGGCGCCGGTCTCCGCGCGCCGTTATGAATGGCAGGTTCCTGTCGGCCTGCGCACCGGCTATGGAGCGCTGATGCTGCGCGACAGGGATGGCAAGCTCCTGTCGCAGGCGTCCTTACCGATCGATCCTGTCCCCGCGCCGGCAACGCGCGGGCCATCAACGGTCCCGGCGTTCGAGCTTCCAACCGAGGGCCAGAAGGGCGCTCCAGCCGTGATCCTGGGACGGTCCGACGGGAGCCTGACCGGCAAAACGGTCACTCTCGGTGAAACCGAGGTCGACTTGCTGGCCGCGTCTCCTCGGCAGCTTGCGTTCCGCGTGCCAGCGACGGCCCTCGGACCTGCCCCGGTCCGTTTTGCCTCCGCCGACGGGGTCACAGAAGGGACTCTGCGCGTGCTCGGCATCAGCATGAACGCGACCAGCACGCAACTGGGCGGCGGACAGCGTGCCACATTGACGATCACCGTCTCCGGCCTGAACGGCATCACGGAGCCCGTGACGCTGACCGTCCTCAACCGCTCGGCGGCCATCATGCAGGTCGAGAACATCGATCGACCCATCACCATCACGCCTCGTCAGGTCACGGGCCAGGGCACGTTCGTCGTGAATCGACGGATCACGGGCGTGAGGCTCGGCACCTGGGAGGTCGTGGCGAGCGTGGGCAAACCCCCGCTGGCGCAGTTCGACGTGCAGCGCAGCATCGCCCGCATTCTCGCCGACTGGCAGGCAAAGACGGGCGTCGCGATCACCGCGGATGCGAGCAGCCAGATTCAACGCTCGGTGCTCGACACCAGAATGATGCTGGACGACTTTTTGAGGCGGCAGCAGCTCAATCAGGGTGACGTCCAGGCAGTGTTTGCGGCGCTGCTCTCCCACTACTGTTTCGACCTCCGCGACGACAGCCGGTCGCGGCGGCGCGTCGCGGACGGCACGGCCGACGGCCCGCGCATCAGGCTGGTGGCGCTCGGCCAGAACCGGCCGGCCGGCGCGGAGATCACTGCCGCCGAGGTGGATCGCCTCTCGTTCTCGGACTTTCTCTCCCGGCTGATCGGCCGCTTCAGCGAGCAGCAGGCCGTAGGGTATCTGTTCGTCTCGTCAACGCCAGCCGAGGCGCCGATCACAATTGACGGTCAGCGAAAAGGTGAGGTGACCAACCGCCGGTTCGTGACCTCGGTCGGCGATCATATGGTCGTCGTCGCCGGCCCGCAGACCTGCCGCCAACGAGTCACCGTCAACGCGTTCCAGACCAAAGTGATCGGCTGCGGAGTCTAGCCCCGAAACTTGACCTGTCAGTCACGCTCGGGTGCTCAAGGGCTCGAGCCGCGCACCCGCAGCACAACCGTACCGCTCAGGCGATCGTGCAGCGCCTGGCGTTTGTCGTTCCAGAGTTGAATCAGAAAGCCGAGGCCGAGCGTGTAGTACGACAGGAAGCGCGCGAAATGGCGCCCCGTTGCCCGAAGCCAGCCTAGACGCCGGCCCCGCATATCGGTGACGAAGATCCCGGCCAGCCGCATGCCTGGAGTGGCCTGGTTCCTCGATGTCCACGTCACGACGTTGTAGACGAAGAAGATCAGAACACAGGCCAGCAAGGTGCCGGGGACGATGACGGCTTCCCGTGGGGTATCCACCAACGCGACGAACAGGGCATAGAAGACGATGATCGCAGGGACCAGGCAGATCGCCCAGTCCACGACTGCGGCTGCCGCACGACGCTCCAGGCTCGCGTAAATCGTCGCGTGGACGTCAACCGCGGGCACGTCGGGTTCCGCCGCGACTGCCGCGCGCGCCTCGTCCGGTTCAACGCCCGCGCGGGCGTGACGAGCGATGTCGGCGAGCACTTTGCGCCTGAACCGTCCCTTGGCGTATGGCGCCAGCACGAGGTAGACGACTGCGGCAGGCACACCCGCCAACAACGGCGGCACCCATGTCGCTCCATACAGTCTGTCCCTCCACACCGGCCCGCCGATTTCGTTGATCACGAAGGGAATGACGCTGAAGACTCCGTTGTAGAGCGCGATGTAGTCCTGAAGAACGATGAACAGTACTGTCACGACTGCGAGCGGCAGATAGCTCCAGCCGGCCAGCCAGCGGCGCTCGATGTCGGCCTCGATCCTCTCTGCCTCTTGCGTGTCGCGACTCCGATCCAGGAACGCCATCGCCCGGTCGAAGCCTCCCTGATGCTGTTCCGCCCAGGCCTTGGTTGGCTGGTTGTGCCTCCGCCAATCGAGCGCCAGACGCAGGTCGGGGTCGCGCCACAGGTTGGTTTTTCCGCTCTCGTAAAGCGCGGCGGTCTCGCTGAGTCGGCGGTACGTGCGCGTCGACTGCGCCTCTTCGTCGGCCCAGCGATTGAGCCGCTCCCAGACGCGCATCAGTGCCTCATGCGAGATATCGATCACCGAATCGACGGTCAGCGGTTCGGGCAGCGGCGGCATCAGGAACGATCGGCTGGGCTTCCTGAAGACATCGATGACGGCCTGCAGTTCGTGCTGCGTCGCACCGACGATGTCACCGAGCGTCGACAGCCGGGTAGGACGGCGGATGCCGCGTGGGTCGGTGGCCGTGTCGGTAAGCGCCTTGAAGACGCGTTCGCCCAGACGCTGGCGGTCTGGAGTGCCGAGTTCCGCGTACGCCTTCTCGGCATGACGGTCGAGGGCATGCGCCATCCCGCCGCTGGCCTCGTAATGCGGCAGGGCCAACGGACCGCGCGAATGGCCTTCGTTCTCCCAATGGGCAAATGTCCGGTTCAGCGCATGCTGCAGGATCGAAAGCTGATCGGGGTTGCCGCCGACGTCGTTGAGCAACCGCGTCACCAGCACCGGGCTGATCTCGACGCCCGCTACGCCCACCGGCCCGGTGACCGCGGCGCGGATCTCTTCGCGCGTGAGCCGGGGCACCAGATACTGGCCCTCGTTGATCGCCTCGGGGAGTCCCGCGAATTGTGCACAGTCGCCCAGGAAGTCCGAGCGCATCGTCAGAACGATGTGGATCGGCACCTCGAATCGAGCGGTGGCTTCGAGTAGCAGCCTCACAAAGGCAATCGCGTCCTCCGTCGGATCGAACGTGTCCTTCGCCGGCATATGGCTGAGAGCGCGAAAACGAAACAACTCCTCGAACTGGTCCACGATCACCAGCAACTGGGTGCCCGGTGGCAGGGCCGCCTGCTCGACCATGTCCACCAGCCCCAGGCTGCCGAGTCTCAGCGTGGCTTCCACCAGCGCCTCGGTCGACAATGTACCGGTCATCGGCTGATCGAACAGCACGCCGGGCGCGGCCAGAGCGCGCGCAAGCTGGCCGATCGGGTCGTTCCCAGGCCGGAACTGCGCCATACGCCACGCCGCACCGGCTCTGGCCATGTAGCCGCGATGCAACGCCGGCCGCAGCCCGCAATTGACCAGCGACGACTTGCCGCTGCCCGAAATGCCGACGACCGCCAGGAAACGGCGCGCGGCAAGCTTGTCGATCATGCGGTCGACCTGGTTCTCGCGTCCGAAGAAGAGGTGCTCTTCGTCGGTGCGGAACGGCCGCAGACCTGGGAACGGGTTGCTCACTGCGGTGGCTCGAAGGCGATCAGCCATGTCGGGCCTCGAGCAGGGACTTCACGATCGGCTCGACCAGGTCCTCGGAGAAACCATCGAGACCGTTGATCAGGCCCGGCTCGGCCATGTCGATCGCGTCGGCCTTGGCACCGGTGGCCGGCTCGGCCAGCCAGGTGAACACCCTGGTCAACGGGCGCCCTGGCCGCAGCGCTCCGGCCTTGCGGATGTCGCTGTCGACGGTGGCTTTCCACGCGTCGGTGCCACTGCCGTAGAACACGACTACGCCGTCGCAACCGGCAAGGCGCTGCTCGTTGGCCTCGCGCACGTCCTTTGCGGGGCCCTCGAACACCGGAGTCTGAACAATCAGACCGCGCGCCGCGAGACTCTTACGCAACGTGACGGTCGCCTTGCGATCGCGCTCGTCAAAGATCACGTACACCGTCGCCGCGTTGTCCGACGATACCTCGGCCGCTGGTGGCGGCGCCTCGAGGCGCGCGAGCGCCGCCTGCACGGCCCCCTTCACAGCCTCGAGATCCGCGGTGATCACCTCGGCGTGGAACTGCACCTCGTCGTCGCGGCGCATCGCCTCCAGGAACTGCTGATACCGCGCCGACTTCGATACAGTGCTGTCGGATAGCGACACCACGCGCCGCAGTGGCGAGACGCGGGCACGCGCGACCGCGAGAGCGTTCTGGATGACCGCGACTGAATCCTCGCTCCCGTCAGGCACCATGCCCGGCGACGCGCCAAGCAAGTGGACCGAGAGCGCCGAGCGCTCGAGCAGCTTCGCCACCTCAGCGCGGCACGCCTCATCGTCTGAGGGCAACTCGCGGTCGGGAAGCACCGGATAGCCGCGCATCGTCAACTCGCTGCGCAATGCGTCGCGGTGGTCATGGCGGTCGCTGCCGCATTGGGCCAGGTAGACCGTCGGCCGCTTGACGCTGTCGGCGGCGGTCGCGCGCGGGGCCTCGGCGCTGGCCGCATCGATGGCCTTCAGCGTGTTGGCGATGTCCTGGGCCAGCAGCGACACCCGCAGGTTCAGTCGCTTGCCGTACTCGTCACCGTAGCAGGGGTCCAGCGGCAATGGCTTGTCGTTCTCGTCCTTGCTTTCGTGCTCGTCCTTGTCCACGCGGACGAAGAACTTCGAACCGATCGTTTCGCGAAGTGGCGCGGGCAGCGCGTCCTGTCGCTCGGGGGGCAACCGGATGATCTTGAACACCCTCGACTTGTTGTTGGGGGCCAACCCCACCGTCCGCTGGGCCACGTCGCAAAAAGCCTCGGCCTCACGCCGGCACCATTCCGATTCGACGTAGTTATCCGACACGACCGCCACGAGGACGGCGGAGTCGGGCAACTGCTCCATGATCACGGGGTCGAACACGTCGTTGTCGGCAAGCCGCTTGTCGCGCCAGATCACGGCCTTCTTCCTCTTCAGGTTGGAGGTCAGAAAGCCCTCGAGCAACTCATGGAAGCGGCTGACCCATCCCTGACCGACCACCTCCAGGTTGTCGCCATGCGCGTAACTGATGAACACGTGCTTGCCGAACGGCATGCTCCCTCCGTCTGGGACGCCGACAGATTGCGGAATGTCCAGGTTAGGTTAACCGAAGCGGATTCCGGAGACCCACTCCTGCCACAGCGCGGATTTGCCGCCCGCCCCACGCCGATCGTGACTCGCGCCGACGGCTTGTCAAGCGCGAAGGCCGTGCGGTGCGTGGCGCGCGCCACCGCGCACTCGGCGCCGGTTGAATGGCATGATGTCGGCGACTCCAATGGCCGAAGCCTCTCGCGTTCGCCTCCGCGTGCTGGCGTTCGCGTTTCTGCTGACCGTCATCACCTACCTCGATCGCGTCTGCATTTCGGCGGCGGCCCCCGCCATCATGGCGGAGCTGCACATCTCCGTGCTTCAGATGAGCGGGGTGTTCAGCGCATTCATCCTCGCGTACTCGCTGTTCGAGATTCCTTCCGGCTGGCTTGGCGATGTGCGCGGTCCGCGGCGCGTGCTGACGCGGATTGTGATCTGGTGGTCGGCCTTCACGATGTTGACGGGCGCGGCGCAAGGGCTTCGATCGCTCGTCACGATACGGTTCCTGTTCGGCGCCGGCGAAGCGGGCGCCTTTCCCAACATCATCCGCAGCTTCGCGCGCTGGTTCCCGCTCCGCGAGCGCGGGCGCGCCAGCGGCGTGATGTTTCTGGGCTCGCGGCTGGGAGGTATGCTGTCGGCGCCGATCGCGCTGCTGCTGATTGCCAGGCTCGGCTGGCGCATCAGCTTTGTCGTTTTTGGCGCCATCGGACTGGGATGGGCGGCGGCCTGGGCGTGGTGGTATCGCGATCGGCCGTCCGAGCACCCGTCGGTCAATGCCGAGGAGCTCG
>Ga0105247_10001934_pt1 | contig 14432 bp, 11 predicted proteins | sample KBSS24metaG_FD_81519 | JGI IMG/M metagenome (GOLD analysis project Ga0105247, IMG submission 81519) | Switchgrass rhizosphere microbial communities from Kellogg Biological Station, Michigan, USA - KBS S2-4 metaG | ecosystem: Host-associated > Plants > Roots > Rhizosphere > Soil | place...
AGAAAAAAGAAAGAAAAGAATTTTTTTCATATTATACTTTATCAAACAAAAATAAAATGGGATACCCTATTAATATCTAAAGTTACCCTATCGTTAACAAAAGATTATTTTATCCTATTTTTGTCCCCCATTAAACAAACGAGCCATGTCAAATTCTCACCAGGAAAAATATATATCTAAACTTCTCTTTGGATTTGCATTTATTATAGCCGGTATTATGGTAATACTATATGCTGCCTTCGAAAGAACTAAGAACGAAGACTGGTATTTTTGGGGAATAATTGTTTCGGTGCTGATCATCACTGGTCTAATTTTTTTATTAAATGCTTTTGTTCATAAAGTAAAATCAGACCTGATAAAAAGGCAACGAAGCAAAGAGCAACACAAAACATTTACGGCAGAATAATCTACTATCCAAACTTCTTCGTAAACATAAAATAAACAGCTGCCAGTAGAAAAGCAAAGCTTACCAGGTATCTCCAGTGGAGTGGTTCCTTTAAATATAGTACAGCAAAAAAACAGAAGACCACTAACGTTACTACTTCTTGTATCATTTTAAGTTGAAATCCGGAAAAGCCTTTGGCAAAGCCGATGCGATTAGCCGGGACCATCAACATGTATTCGAAAAAAGCAATGAACCAACTAAGAACAATTGCTTTCCACAGTGGCCAACCTTGTTGTTTTAAATGATAATACCACGCAAAGGTCATAAAGACATTGGAGGCAAGTAACAAAAAAATGGTTCGCATAAAAACAATTAAAATTCAAAATTAAAAAGTCCTGCATTGCAGGACTCGCTTATAACTTACAGCCTATAACTTATACTCAATTCTCCCCCAATCCCCTAAAATCCACCGGCACCAACCTGCTTACTCCCGGCTCCTGCATGGTTACTCCATATATTACATCCACCGTACTCATGGTCATTTTGTTGTGAGTAACGATTATGAATTGTGAATTTTCACTGAATTGCCGGATCATATTGGTGAACTTGCCTACATTGGCATCATCAAGCGGCGCATCTACTTCATCCAGTATACAGAAAGGGGCAGGCTTGATAAGATAGATCGCAAACAATAATGCCGTGGCTGTTAATGTTCTTTCGCCACCACTCAATTGAGTAAGTGATGTGGGACGTTTTCCTTTAGGTTTTGCAATAACATCAATTCCACTTTCGGCAATATTCTCCGGATTCTCTAATATCAGGTCGCATTGATCATCTTCCGTAAATAAAGTATGGAATACTTTCTGAAAATTATCTCTCACCAAATGGAAAGTATCTAAAAATTTCTGATTGGCAGTTGCTTCCACTTCTTCAATTGTTCTTAACAAACTATCCTTTGCATTTACCAGGTCATTCTTCTGCTCAACAATAAAATCATAACGCTTTTTCATTTCAGTAAAAGCTTCTATCGCTGTTGGATTCACTTCACCGAGATTTTCCAATCGCCGTTTCATTTTATCCACTTTCTCATGCAATTCTTCCAGTGGCATCTCTGTTTCTCTTGTTTCCCCCAATATATCCTCTACATTGATCTTAAATTCTACATCTAACCTTTCTTTCATTCCTGCCAACTGCAATTTCAGGTCATTCATCCTGTCTTTGATCTCTCCAAGCAAGTGTTCTACTTGTTCTTTTTCTTTTACCCGATGACGAATTTCACTTTCTTTTTCACTTAACTTATTTCGGAAATTATAGTAAGACTGGTCTGCTTCATTTAATTTTCTTTCTTCTTCTTCTTTATCTTTCATCATCTGTAGTAAACTATCTTCTATCTCCTGCAATGATTGTGCAGATTGTTCAATACTATTCACTGTTTCAGTAAGCTGAGCAGTATTATCTGCTATTTGTTGTTTCAGATCATTGATCTGGTTGGTCTTGAATTCAAGCTCTTGTCTTAATGCACTGATCTTGCTTTGTTGCTTGGTCACATTCAAATTAAATTCATTGTACTGATTCGTTGCTTCATTATAATTACTCTCAATTTCATTATAAGCATTCTCCGCATCCGTAAGTTTTATTGAATGAGCCTGCAATTGTTCATTGTATTCTGTCAGTTGATTCCTCACTCCTTCCACTGAACTAACTGTTTGCTGCATCTGCAGATTCAATTCATCTGAACGATGCTGGCTATTAGTCTTCATAGCATGAAGATTTTCCAGCTTATTATGCAGGGCAAATACCTGGTTGGTGAGTTGCTGTATTTCTAATTCAGTATCCCGGACCGTTGTTTCTCTCAGGTCTTCATTAAATGCGATCACTTCATTATGCCTTTCCTGTATTTCTGATCTTAATGCTTCTACTACCCCGGCCTGTGCAGCAATTTCTTCCTGCAACTTTTCCAGGTTCTTTACACGGCCAATCTTCTTTCCTTCGATCATTCCAACGCTACCACCAGTCAATGAATATTTTCCTTTTACATATTTACCATTCCTTTCTATCACCACAAAGCCATTTGTATCTCTCAAAGCTTCTTCGGTATCTGCGATAAATACATTGCTCAAAAGCAATTCAGCAAGCTTCCTGTATTTCTCATCTACATCCACGACACTCAATGCTGAAATAACACCTTCAGGCTTGTATGTATTCCCTTCACTGCCGAAATTCGTTTCGTCAGTGTAATTCATGTTTTCATTCTCATTCACTTTATCCAGCAAAAAGAAATTCGCTTTTCCTTTTTTATTCTCATCTAAGAGTCTTACCGCTTGCATTCCTTCCTGCAAATCGTTCACCACATAATATCCGAGGTAAGGTTCCAATACATTTTCCAGGGCTGTTCTGTATTCTTCTTTTACATAAAGTATATCAGAAAGTATGGGTGATGTATAATTCCAGCCATGATTATCATGCAAAAATTTCACACTGTCAGGATAACCTTCCATTGACTCGATCATACTCTTCAACAACTCATGTTCATTTTTCTTTGCATCCAGCTTACGGGTTTCCTCTGCCAGATCATTGCGAAGCGTATCCAGCACAGCCTGGGTTTGTAATATCTGGTCCTTGGTATTTTCCTGGTGACGCTGAAGCTGATCCAGATCCACCTTTTTTATATTGAGCTCTTTTTCTTTTAATATTCTATCCTGGTCAAGATGATGACGTTGTTGCTCTCTCAATCTTTTTTCCTCTTCCATCTGAGCAATCACTCTTTGTAAATTCTGAACGGATGTATCAGCTACAGCTACCTTCTTTTCAGCATCAAACTGGTTGCGTTGTATCTGTTGGTATTCGCTGCGAAGCTGGTCCAATGCCCGGCGTTTTTCATCCAGTACATTTCTTTTTGCATCCACATCCTGGCGAAGTTGACTCAATTGTTCATTCAAACTTTCTAATGCTTTCGATTCTTCTTCTATCTGCACTTGTGTGAATGAAATACTTTCTTCAATACCTTTTTGCTGCCCTTCTGCTTTTTGTAAAAAATCATTCAGGCTGGTTTCCTTTTCTTTTAAATGTTCGAGTCTTTGAGCTGCAAGATTTTTGTCATTCTCTTTACTACGAACTGTTTGCAACATTTCATTAAATGCATGTTGCATTGCCTGTAACTCTTTCTCTTTTTCAATAAATGCCAGCTTCTCTTGTTCCAATGCAGCTTCTTCCTGTCCTATCTCCGCTTCTATCAATATTCTTTTATCCGTCTCTGCTTCCTGTTGTGCATTCAACTCATTAAAAGTAAGGTTGAAACCTTCCAGTGATGCCTTTGCCAATTCAATGCTGAGCTCACGATAATCTTTTTTTATCTCGTGATATTTCTCCGCCTTCTTGGCCTGGCTCTCCAATGTTTTTAATTGATTATTTATTTCAAACAACAGATCTTCAATACGGGCAAGGTCCTGTTCGGTAGCTTCCAGTTTTAATCTCGCTTCTTTCTTACGGGTTTTATAAATGGAAATACCAGCAGCCTGCTCCAGCATACGGCGGCGGCTATTGTCTTTATCTTTTATCAGGTCATCCACCATTCCCAGTTCGATAATGGCATAGCTATCGGTGCTGATGCCTGTATCCATAAAAAGATTCTGGATGTCTTTCAGCCGGCATTGCACATCATTCAGGCGATATTCGCTTTCTCCGCTTTTATAAAACTTGCGGGTAATAGTAACGGTGCTGAATTCGGTAGGCAATAAGTTGCGGGTATTTTCAAATGTCAGGCTTACTTCAGCAAGGCCGCTGGCACTGCGGGTTTTGGAGCCATTGAATACCAGGCTATCGAGGTTTTCACTGCGCAAGTGGCTGATCTTTTGCTCACCGATCACCCAGCGAATGCTGTCAACGATATTGGATTTACCACAACCATTGGGGCCGACAATACCGGTGATATTGTCATCAAAATTCACCAGGGTTTTATCGGCAAAGCTTTTAAAGCCTTTGATCTCTAAAGATTTTAAACGCACAGTGTACAGGTTTTAATAGCGGCGAATTTACAGCATCTCAATGGCAAATTGAATTGACAAACTATTGGTTTTCCACATATTTGGTTAAATGTGGAGAAGAAAATATTTATGTTATCATCGTTCAGTTCCTTGGTTATCGTCTGTAGCGCAGTATCCCGATACTTGGAACTTAGTTCCGGGTTTCATGTTCAAGACATCAATATTTATATAGTTTTCAATCATCATTATTACTTTTGGCTCACATGATCTACCAATATAATTTCCCCACTACCATCCGCTTCGGTGCAGGCACAAGTAAAGAGTTGGGTGATTATCTTATTAAAAATAATCTATCGAAGCCTTTAATTGTAACGGATTCAACAATTGCACAACTCGATTTTTTCAAAACAATTGTCACCGATCTCAAAAACAAAAACATTTCCATCGAAGTTTTTTCTGACATACATAAGAACCCCGTAAAATCAGATGTATATAAAGGAACAGATGTTTATGATAATACACATAGAGATTCGATCATCGGTATTGGCGGAGGTGCTGCGCTTGATGTAGCAAGAGCCATTGTATTAAGGGTAAATCATAGAGAAGATCTTTTCAAATACGATGATCTTATTGGCGGGGATGTATATGTCACCAACGACGTCCCTCATTTTATTACGATTCCCACTACTGCAGGCACAGGAAGTGAAGCAGGAAGAAGCGCTATCATTGCCGATGATGAAACGCACCAGAAGAAAATTCTGTTCTCACCAAAGTTATTAGCGAAGATTGTTTTTGCTGATCCTTTATTAACGATGGAATTGCCGCCATTCATTACAGCAGCTACTGGAATGGATGCACTCACTCATAACATGGAAGCTTACCTGGCTAAAATGCCACACCCGATTTGTGAAGGCATTGCACTTGAAGGAATTTCATTGATACATCAATCGTTGGAGAAAGCAGTCAACAAAACCGATCTTGAATCAAGAAGTAAAATGCTGATCGCTTCTTTGATGGGAGCTGTTGCTTTTCAAAAAGGCCTGGGCGTCGTTCATTCATTGGCTCATCCTCTCTCCTCTTTGTTAGATACGCATCACGGACTGGCGAACGCTGTTAATATTCCTTATGGAATGGAATTTAATACCAAAGGCTTTGAACATAAATTCAAACGAATTGCACAAGCGTTAGAACTAAAAGAAGAAACCGGCGAGGCTGTTGTACAATATTTATTTGATCTGAATGCAAAGATCAATATACCACATAAGCTTCGTGATATTGGCGTAAAACAGGAACATATCGAAACATTAGCTGATCTCGCCATTGCCGACTTTGCTCATCCAAATAATCCAAAACCTGTAAGCCGGGAAGATTTCAAACAACTTTACAGCAAGGCTCTTTAAATTTCTCGCAAAGACGCTAAGAATTTAAAGAAGACAGGCTGTATTTCCTTTGCGCCTTACTTACTTAGCGTCTTTGCGTGAAATCAAACAATAAATCTGACTTTAGTTTATGAACTTTGGGCTATGAAAAAAAAGATTGGCATTAGCTATACGAAAACTCTATTTGATAATTACTGGAATTGGTTTACTAAACAAGACCTCAAAGATGATCTCGAACTCATCGAACTAAACTTTGAAAAAAACAATACCAAAGACATTGATCAATGCGATGGCTTTGTATTGACAGGTGGAATAGATGTGCATCCTGGATTTTATAACGGCAATAAAACTTATAACAACAGTCCCGGTGCATTTCAACCGGAGCGGGATTTATTTGAAGAAAAGATATATCGTTATTCCCAACTACATAAACTTCCTGTATTGGGAATATGCCGTGGCATGCAATTAATAAATGTATTAGAAGGAGGTCAGCTTATACAGGACCTTGACAATGGAAACGAAAGGCACAAAAAAGAAAATGCCGACAAGGAACACACCATCGTTGCTGAAAACAATTCCCTGCTTCATAAAATAGCCGGCTCATCTTCAGCTGCAGTGAACAGTGCCCATCACCAGGCCATTGACCCAAATGCACTGGGTGATAATCTTATCGTCAACGCTTATGAAGATGATGAAAAAATCATTGAAGGATTAGAGTTCAAAAATAAAAACGATAAAGCGTTCATGCTTTGTGTGCAATGGCATCCCGAGAGAATGAAGGACAAAGAAGCCAATCCTTTTTCCGAAAACATTAAACAAAGTTTTTTAAATGCTGTAAGAGAAAATCACAAGAATCAAAAACAAAAATGAAAATCATTAACCCAGACACCGAAGGAGTCATTGAAGAATTGAAAGAAGATGATAAGAGATCATTGGAGAAAAAATTTCAATCATTGCAATTAGCCCAACCTTATTGGTACAAAATACCTTTGCCTGATCGGATTGAAGTATTAAAAAACTTTTCTACACTACTGGATGAAAATAAAGAACAGCTCGCCGCTATACTTACTTCCGAAGTGGGCAAGCCTTTACAGCAATCACGCAATGAAATAAACGGAGCAAGAGCAAGAATAAAATGGCTCACCGAAAATGCAGCAAGATATTTATCGTTCGAGATCATGAGCATTGGCAGTGGCCTCGAAGAAAAAATTGTTTACGAGCCGCTCGGTGTTGTTTGCAATATCTCTGCATGGAACTATCCTTATCTGGTAGGAGTGAATGTTTTTGTTCCTGCATTGCTCGCCGGCAATGTCGTCATGTATAAACCTTCAGAACATGCCACACTCACCGGGCTGCAAATAGAAAAATGTTTGAAGAAGGCAGGTGTGCCTGAAAATATTTTTCATGTAGCTATCGGAGCAAAAGAGGTCGGCGAACTATTATTAGGCCTTCCTTTTGATGGATACTTCTTTACCGGCTCATATAAGACCGGCAAACATATTTATGAGAAGGTAGCGCCGAAGATGGTTCCCTGCCAATGCGAGATGGGAGGCAAAGATCCATTGTATGTAGCTGATGATATAAAAGATATAAAAGCAGTGGCAGCCGGTACAGCCGACGGCGCTTTTTATAATAATGGACAGAGTTGCTGTGCAGTAGAAAGGATCTATGTGCATGAAAAAATATACGATCAGTATATCAATGAATTTATAAAAGAAGTAAGGTCGTGGAAGATCGGCTCGCCGGTGGAGGAAGGAGTTTATATCGGGCCATTGAGCAGGCAGGAGCAGCTATCCGTGCTGGAGCAGCAATGTGCCGATGCAGTGAGCAAAGGAGCCACTATCTTAACCGGTGGAAAAAAGATTGACGGTAAGAAATATTTTTTTGAGCCCACTGTTCTTGTCAATGTTAATCATAGCATGGCGGTGATGAAGGATGAAACATTTGGGCCGCTCATTGGTATTATGAAAGTAAAAGATGAGGAAGAAGCTATACAATTAATGAAGGATACGGAATATGGGCTCACGGCTGCCGTGTATAGCGCTGATAAAAAAAAGGCAGAACATATTTTACAACAGATCAATGCCGGCACCGGCTATTGGAATTGTTGTGATAGAGTGAGTGCCGCCCTTCCCTGGAGCGGAAGAAAGCATTCCGGTTTTGGCGCCACACTCTCACATGCGGGCCTGCGTGCATTTACAAAACCAAAGGCTTATCATTTGCGTGGTTAATGTTTGTCGCAGTGAGTTTGTCGAAGTGTAATGTAGCAAGCTGTGGTAGTACTATTAACTTCCGTTGTATCACACTCTTGTACGTCTGGTAATTCTATTCAGCATTTGCGAAACTGTTGATTAAATTCAATATTGCTGCTATTCGTGATAGAGAAGTTGTGTATATTTAAGAACTCATAAAAACTTTTAAATTTAAAATTTGAGAAAGTTTTACTTACTCATTATTGTTATTCTTGTTTTAAGCTATTCTTCGTGTAATCAATCGCCCAAAAGTACCACTGCTAATTCAACAAAAGGGAAAGCAATTGATTCATTAAAATATATTCCCCAATCAATAGGCTGGACAAATGATTTTTATCACTTGTTTTCAAAAAAGGAGATTGAAAGTTTGGATTCTCTTATCAGTAGCTATGAAAAGAAGACAAGTGTTCAGTTTGCAATCGCTACCATTGATTCTTTCATGCTTGGGCCTATTGAATTTGAACCGTACACATTATTAATGTCCCGTACCTGGGGTGTCGGTGCAAAGAAGAAAAACAACGGTATTCTAATTGTCTTAGCTCCGGATTTAAGACGTATACGAATTCAAAATGGCTACGGTATCGAAAAGATTCTCTCAAATGAAGAAACAAAAAACATTATTGATTCTGTCTTCATTCCAAAGTTTAGAGAAAACAAATTTTTTATTGGTACCAAAGAAGGCATACTTGCTATTATCAAGAAATTAGATCAAAATAGCATAAGATAAACTGTAACATATCTTCAGTTTATTAAGCAAGCTAAACGTAATCACATGAGAAAAAACAATTGATCTTTTTACTGATTATACTAACTCTTACCTTTTCATGCAAACCTCTTCCATGACGAGTGTCCGCTTCAATAGACCTTCTATGCGATGTCTCGGCCAACAGGCACTACAACTAAATTGAATATAGCGGCCGGATTCGCCGCAGTCTATCTGCTGTGCTTATCCATTTAAGTTCATACAAGAAGTTGTGTATATTTAAGAGTTGATGTATGAATCAGGTTACTGCTCTAATAAAATACAATAATCTATGCCGAACGATAATAATTTTGAAGTAATAATAATTGGTGGAAGTTATGCGGGGCTTTCAGCAGCGCTGAGTTTAGGGCGAGCATTAAGAAACGTCTTAATTATTGATAGCGAAGCGCCTTGTAATAGACAAACACCTCATTCACATAATTTCCTGACACAAGACGGTAAAACGCCAAAAGAAATTTCCACACTGGCAAAAGAACAAGTCAGCCAATACAAAACCATAAAATCTCACAGTGGCCTTGCAGTAAGCGCTGCAAAAACAGCGAAAGGATTTGAAGTTAAAACTCAGACAGATGAGCTATTTTATTCCAAGAAACTTATAATCGCCACAGGGCGAAAAGATATAATGCCTGACATAAAAGGTTTTGCCGAATGTTGGGGAATTTCAGTAATTCATTGTCCATACTGCCACGGCTATGAAGTAAGAAATAAAAAAACCGGGATATTAGGGAATGGAGATTATGGCTTTGAATTTTCCAGGCTGGTTAACAATTGGACAAAAGACTTAACGCTCTATACTAATGGACAATCAACATTAACAGCAGAACAAACCAATAAACTGAAAGAGCATAACATCTCAATTGTCGAGAAAGAAGTTGATCACCTTGAGCATGTAAATGGACAAATACAAAACATCGTCTTCAATGACAGTTCTAAAACCTCTATAGCAGTAATATATGCCAAACCAAAATTTATACAACATTCCGAGATCGCTGCACAATTAGGGTGCGAATTAACAGAGCAAGACATTGTAAAAGTAGATGCATCGCAAAAGACAACCATCAAAGGAGTCTTTGCTTGTGGTGACAATTCTAATTCGTCAAGGGATATTGCTCTCGCTGTTGCCGCGGGTGGAATAGCAGGCGGTACGTGTAACAAAGAATTGATACAGGAAGAATTTTAAAGTGCCTACTTCCCCGACGAGTCTTCGCATCAATAAACCTTCTAAGGCGATGTCTCGGCCATCAGATACTGCAAACAAATTGAATATAGCGACATCAATATTCTATATTAATATGTCACAGTTGCTCTCTTTTTGTAACTTTCATAAAATAGTCTATGAAAAAATTATCCTTTCTAATAATACTCTTTAATACGCTGTCTGCATTTAGCCAAAACACCACAATAGCTAACCAACAGGCAGAAGATTTTTACAACAAGGCTATGCCGGCTATACGACCAGCATTGAAAAATATAATTCAAACAAATGCCAGCCAGTTAAAAGGCCGAACAGTGAATGCAGATAGCCTTGGCAGGGCTTTAAAAAATAATAAGCAACTCAGTCAATTACAATCAGTCGATATTGACGCATTGGTTATGCTTATTATGATGCAGATGAGTAAAGATGCGAATCAGGACATGAAAAATATGTTGATTGAAATGAAAAGAGTAAATGATGAAAAAAAGCAAATGCGTGAAGCCACTCAGTTAATGAAACAGCAACAGGCCAGGATGAAAGATTCTCTCAGGAAAAATTATGATGCCAGGACAGGAATTCAGCCTGCAAAATCCAACGACTCCCTTACTAAAATTAATCTCAACATTGCGAATGCAACATTGCAAAACAGAAAAGATTCTCTTTCCGATCTAAGCGAAGAACAACAACTGCGTATGCAAACATATAGGGATAGAAAAAGTAAAATGGAAACCGCTATCAGCAATATCATGAAAAAGATTGCTGACACGCAAAACCAGATCATTCAAAACCTTAAATAGGCTCAGAAGGAAAGGCACAGCGACATAAAAAATTATTGTGTCATTGTTACCGTATCAATACAACAGTACCTTTCTTCACATCAACACCCCCGTTTATATTTATACCCTGAGCTACCCATACAAAAACCTGGGAAGATAATTTGTGACCATTATATGTGCCATCCCAGCCTGCAGGACTGCTCTCCGTAGTATGATATACCAGGTTTCCCTCACGATTATATACATTGAAATAATTTAGTTTGGAATAACCGGACAGTACCGGCCGTAGTCTTTCATTAAATCCATCTCCATTGGGAGTAAAAGCTGAAGGGACAAAAATATCAACCGGGGCACATTGCTTCACTACATTAACAGTATCAGATCCACGGCATCCGCCGGCATAGTTCTGTATATTCATTATATATTGTTGCGTATTGGTTGGTGAGGCCTTGGGGTTGGCAATATCAGTTTTATTTAATCCAACCGACGGAGTCCACCTGTACACAGCACCCGCATACGGACGTCCTCCTAACTTCAGCAAAGGGTTGAGACAAAATATTCGGTCAGCTCCTGCATCTGCTTTTAGATATAATGTATCACGTAAATAAACAGGTACAGAAAACACACATCCATAACCATTGAATGGAGTCATTTCTACATATAACGTATCACCAGCTTTTGGCAATGGACTTAAATGCAACACCTGTTGAGTGCCTAATACTGTATTGCTGGTATTATACCATTTATAACTTTTAAAACCGGGAGGAGCTGATAGATCAGCAAAATTATCATCACGGCAAAACACAGAAGTAGGCACAGCATTATTGCAACCAGCAAGAGTGTACACATCAAGATAGGCATATCCAAAATGGGCGGCTTCGGAACAGTCAGCAGTAGTAAATGTAATTCTAAACGTTTTGCCAGCATTGCCGGACAGATCAACAAAAGAAGCTGACCAGTCCTTATACTTTACCGGTGAATTAGAAGGGTGGGGCGAATCCTGAAAACCAGGCAAGCCACCGCTTGATACAAAATCAAAGGATGAGCAGGTATTGATTACATTATCGGTAACATTAAACACTTCAATTTTTAAACGTGGCTGCTGATCAGGAAGGTGGCCGGGGTCCTGTAATACAATTGCATAATTATATACTAACGTAAAAATATACTGGTTGGATGGAATACTGAATGTATAAGAAATTGCCTCCGCTTGTCTTCCGGCACTATCATTACCTAACCGTATAGAATAGTTACTACCATTGGGACACAATTTGGGAAACCCTCCCCAATAATCTACTCCATTATCATCATCAGATGAATACATCACATGTCTTCCCGATAAAGGAACTGTAGGTAGTAGGCTAATATTGCCGGGACTTGCTAATCCGGCATAACATTGCCAGCCTGAAAAATTTCCTGATTCAAAATCAATATTTGCCGGGCATTGAGCATTAACATTGAATTCAAAAAATATTAGGGAAAAACAACTAATTCCCAGGTGAGTCAGGGAAACGATATTCCTAGTAGTAATTTTCACTTCCTAAATATAAAAAATCTGAATCTTCCGCTGTTTTAAGTCCTTGTGCGGTTTTCCTTAATCTCGATAAATATTGTTGGCAAAATTGGGCAAACCATCAGCTTCAGCTTTTACTGTTTATTCATTTAAGTTGATACATGAAGTTGCGTATATTTAAGAGCCCGAATCCTTATTTATTACGAACCATAACCTTTATGTGAATGGTTTCAAAATTGAATAGTATATATCATCTCCTTGTTCTAAAGAAAACCGCCGTGTCTATTGTTCTTTTTCTTTTTCTTATTTTTTTTATTAAAGAAAATATATCTGCACAAGAAAAGAACCGGCCCTGCAAAGTAAGTTTAGCAAGCATAGCCAACGAATATACAGGAGACTGTAAAAATGGGTTGGCCAATGGACAAGGTACAGCCAAAGGAATTCATCGCTACGTTGGCAATTTTAAAGAAGGGTTACCTGATGGCAATGGCACTTATTATTTTAGCGATTCCACTTATTATACCGGTAATTTCCAGGAAGGTATTAAAGAAGGCAAAGGAGAATTTCATTATGTAAAAGGAAATGCAGATAGTGTCGTAAAAGGATATTGGAGCGGAAATGAATACAGGGGCAAAAAGTATATTACTTATGAATTTAATTCGGCAACTAAATTTGATCGCTGGGAAATAACACCTACATCACAAAGTGGAAACTCAATCACGTTTGAATTAGCAACCACTTCCGGTTCACCCAGAGGATTGCCAAATGATTTTTACGGTAATCCCGGGTATGTATTGACACTAACGGAACTCCATTCCAATGATCCGCTTCTTAAGTTTATAGCAAAAGTGGATAATCCCACTATTTCTTACTCAACCTATGAAATAAGCAAATTCCCGGTTATATTGTATGGCACCCTTTCGAATGGAGAAAATTTTCAGCTGGATTTATATAAGCGGGCAAAATGGAAAGTCCGTTTCTTTATCAACAAATGATTTTTATTTTGAAGCGTCCTCAGTGTTCATTAATTGCCTTACTAATTATTTGGTGCTGGCAGCATATTTCTTATAGCCTTTATCTTCCATTTTTCTCCATAGCTAATAACAATAAATGTGCTCCACATTTTTCGCATTGTACTATCAGCATTTTGAATTTCATAACGGCAATCTACAATGGCGGATGAAGCAGTGATCATTTGTATTTTTTCAATCCGGAGTGTTCTTGTTCCGGGACTATTGGCAGAACTTTTCATCATACCTTCTACAGCGGCATTTATTCCTGACCGCCATTCGCCGGTAGAAACCAATTGATCCACATCAGAGGTTAAGATAGCTTTCAATAAAATGGTATCTCTTTTTTCACGTGCCCCGGAATATTGATCAATGACAGAAGCAATCGCTTTTTGCTGTTTATCGTTTACTGTTATTACATGCTGGCCATATAAAAACATAAGCCCGGTAAGATGCGATAAAAAAAATAAGGCGGTCTTTTTCATGGTAGTAATTTAATGGTTTTTCTTCCAACAAGTATCCATAAACTAATTTTCCCGGAGTTATCAATAAATAAAAAAACTCCGCCTTGTGTGCGGAGCTTTAAATTATAAGTTTATTTGATTAAAATCCTGAACAAGCTGTTGAATCTGCATTGGAAGTACAGTGATTATTACAGATCCATCTTCCAATATTTCCTGCTGCTACCCGAACACCGCTGGTATCAGTACCTGAAGGGAATGTTCCGTTTTTAATATCAGCATAAGTCAGTGTTGAAAGTAAAGCTTCAATCCTGTTGTAGTCACTCACGATTGAACCAGGAATAGGATTGCCGCTATTAATGCAACTCATGCTCAATTGCAGAGCAGATGCCTGGAATAATGCTCTTTTTATTGTATTATTTTGAGCAGGCCAAAGAGAATCTCCCTGCTGCTTACTTATTTCTAAATTCCCAAATTTTACATTTTGACACCAGGATAGGCTGGGATTGTTAAACCAATAACCTTGTGAATAGGCACACCAGGGGGCTGTAGATATATTGCAATCCTGCTTACAATAATAAAAGGCGGTTGCCCATTCAGCTGCATTGCCCGGGTTGATTAAAAAAGATGCACCCCATGCCGGTTGATCATTAGCTGCCAAACAATCTGCTGCGATATTAATTTGTTTAACATCAGCACGCATAGCAATGTAAAA
>Ga0105247_10001935_pt1 | contig 14423 bp, 13 predicted proteins | sample KBSS24metaG_FD_81519 | JGI IMG/M metagenome (GOLD analysis project Ga0105247, IMG submission 81519) | Switchgrass rhizosphere microbial communities from Kellogg Biological Station, Michigan, USA - KBS S2-4 metaG | ecosystem: Host-associated > Plants > Roots > Rhizosphere > Soil | place...
CCGTCGGCGAGCGCAGCCCTGAGCTCGCCGCCCAGCCGGCGCGCTCCCTTCTTTCGGGGTGCACACGGGCTGCGATGCAAGTTCGTACCCGCGGTGGCGATTGGCCGATTGCGGCGCAAACGACGAATTTGCGCGGCGCGATTGGCGCCATATCGCCTCGATGACGCCATATCGCCCCTTCGACGACAGCGCGTACCTGCGGTTGCGCGGCCCCGCCGCGGCCGCGGCCGCGCGCTCGCGCGCTGAAACAGGGAGCACGGCGACGAGCGGCGCCTCATCGACGTCGAAGGGGTCCTCCATGCGCTACGCCTGCCTGTCTACTTCGATCTCCAGACTGTCTTCGACCGGAGCCCCGAGGCCGAGGCAGCCCTCCGCGACGCCGGGCCGTACAACGAGGAGCTCCGCGCGAGCGGACACATGGGTGACCGAGGCGGCGCTTCAGTTGCCCGATCAGGCCATGGCCGCAGGTTCGCGACGGCAAGATGTCGGCGACCGACGGGGCTCCGCGGCGCCCGGGCAGATCATCTCGAACGGCGGCGTCGCCCCGCGCCCGCCCGACTGCATCGAGAGCGGCGAGTGCGCCGTCGTGGAGGACGGCCGCGGCACGCCGACGTCGAGCTCGTCTCGCTCAAGCCGTACGTCGTGTTCTCCACCGTGACCGGCGTGCCCGAGTCGATCTACGCCATCTGGCCGCGAGGCGAGTAGCACGAGCGGCGAGCGACGGCGCGCGGAGGTGGAGCCACGAGAGCGCGCCGGCCACGGCGAGGCTCGGCGACACGGCGATCGCGAAGAGCCACGTCGCGACCCAGGCCGCGCCGAGGAGCGCGTTCGGGCCCGCGCCGGTCGTGATCACGAAGGCGTCCTGTCGCGCGTCGAGGAGCGCGAGGACGACGAGGGCGGCGACCGGCGCCGCCGCGCACGCGAAGAGGGCGTGGTGCGCCCTCACGACGACGCCCCGCTCGCGCGCACCGCGCGCCACAGCGGCCCTTGCACGAGCGCGTAGAGGAGCACCGCGTCGCCCAGCGTGTTCGACGCGGCGTAGCGGAGCCTCACGCCTGACGGCGACCGCGACGGTGATCCGGACGATGAGCGCGCGCCGGCGCGCGGAGCTTCGCCCGGAGGCCCGCTCCGCTCGGGGAACGCGGCGAGCTCGAGCGACGACGACAGCTCGCCTTCGAGCTCCGCGTCGGCGAACGCGTGCGCGCCGAGGAACGCCATCCCGCTCGCGCCGGCCGACGCGCCGAGCAGGGGGACGATCGGCCCCGAGTCGACGTCGGCGCGGCCCGCGCGCGGCGGGAGCGCGTCGCCGTGCCATAGCGCCGCGTCGGGCCACTCGCGCGCGTACGCGAAGCCGAGCGGCCGCGCGACGAGCTGCGCGCGCGCTCGAGCGTATTGATCGCGCGCGAGCGCCGGATCGATCACGTCGAGGAGGTGCGCCACCGCGAACGCCGACGACGCCTCCGGCCCGTCGAGCGTCGCGCCGTCCCACGTCGTCGACGCGACGAGCAGGCCGGTGTGCGGGTCGATCCGCTCCTTCGCGCGCGCGAGCCAGCGCCGCGTGAGCTCGTCCGCGCCGGCGACGGGGTGGCCGAGCGCGCGCCCCGCGACGGCGAGCGCCGCGAGCGCCATCGCGTTGTCGAACATCCAGCACTCGTCCGGGTAGCTCTCGGCCAGGAGCGCGGGGCTCGCGCTCATCTCGCGGACGACGCGCTCGGCCCGCGCCTCGAGATCGGCGCCGCGCGGGGCGCGCGCTTCGCCTTCGCCGGGCCACGCGACCAGGCGCGACGCTTCCATCATCACGATCTCCCCTTCCATGAAGAGGCTCCCCGCGCCGCGCTGCCGGAGCGCGCCGCCCGCGAAGTAAGGCAGGTGGTAGTGCGCCGGCGAGCGGCCGCGCACGTCGTCGATCACCTCGTCGGCGGTGGCGCGGTAGGCGTCGCGCGCGGCGCCGCCTGCGGGCGCGGCGAGCGCGACGTTGGCGAGCGTCAGCACGAAGAACGTGGCGTGCCCGAGGTCCCACTCCGGGTTCACGTCGCGATCGACCTCGCGCCGCCCTCCTCCCCACGCGTCGAGCTGCGACGCGAGGAGCTCCGGCGCCCTGGACGCCGCGTCGTGCGGCGACGGACGGAACGCGAGGTGGACCGATGGGAGGGCGACGCCGAATCCGGCGACGACGGCGAGCGCGGTAGCGAAGGTTCGTCTCATGCCCGATGGACGCGCGACGACGCCGTAGGATCGCCTGCTCCCCGGCGAGCGGCCCGGACCTCGCGCCGAGCGGTCGCGCGCCGCCCGCGAGCGGCGGGATGCCCTCGCCGTTGCGCCCGGAGACACGTCGACCGGACTTTGCGTCATGGGCAGAATCCGGCTCGTCACGCGCGCCCGCTTCCGGTGGCGAATTCTTCGTCTTCGAACGTCACATTCCGAGGCACCGGACTCCACCATAGGTTCGAGAGCGCGCGGTACGACGAGCATGGCGTCCCTACTCGGTGTCTCGCTGCTCAGCGATCGAATCTAACGTCGTCATATTGGGCGCGACTGTCGTTATTCCACTCCAGTGAGAATGGAGAAGCGCGCAGAGTCGATGCAGTCGCCGGTCGGAGGCGCTCGGCGCGGATGGGGGCATACTTCATCGTAAAATATCGTCGTTGCGAGCTCTCAGGCTGGGAGGTAAAGCGGATTGAAAACATCGTCGCTGCCGAGCGAGCACGCAGTCCTTCCACCGGCACCGGCGACGGCGCCTCCTCATCGGACTTTTCCGAAGCTCCGGTGGACCGACGGCGCGGGATCGCCCGAGGTCCCGCTCGAGTCGTTCGGCCGGCTCGTCGGCGGGACCCCGTCCATGCGCGAGCTCTTCGCACGGCTCGCGCGCCTCGCGCCCACGGACGCGCCGGTCCTGATCCACGGGGAGACGGGCACGGGCAAGGAGCTCGTCGCACGCGCCGTCCACGACGCCTCCGGACGGTCGCACGCCCCATTCCTCGTCGTCGACTGCGCCGCGCTCCCCGCCAGCCTGTTGGAGGCGGAGCTCTACGGGCACGCCAAGGGAGCCTTCACGGGCGCCTTTGCCGCGCGCCCGGGGGTGTTCGAGGCGGCGGAGGGAGGGACGGTATTTCTCGACGAGATCGGCGAGCTGCCGCTGGAGCTGCAACCGAAGCTGCTTCGTGTGCTCGAGTCGAAGACGGTCCGAAGGCTCGGTGAGTCCTTGCACCGCGCCGTGGACGTCCGCTTCATCGCCGCGACCCACCGTGATCTGGCCGGGATGGTGATCGCGGGCGCGTTTCGCGAGGACCTGTACTTCCGACTCTCCGTGCTCCCCGTGCACGTGCCGCCCTTGCGCGAGCGCGCCGAGGACATTCCGCTCGTCGTCCGGCACATGCTCCCCAAGGAGGAGCACGCCGGCTTTACCCCCGACATCGCCTCGCGCCTCATGGCGATGCCGTGGCGGGGCAACGTGCGCGAGCTGCGCAACTTCGTCGATCGAGCGCGGGCGCTCGGCTTCGAGGAGGCCCTCGGCGCGGCGCAGAGCGCGGGGTCGGACGACCTCGGGCTCCGGCGCGCCGAGCACCCGTCGATCGCCGACGCCGGCGAGGCCGCGCGCGACGCGCCGGCGCACGCCGAGGGCTCGCTGAACCCTGGTATTTACGACCTGATCTACAAGGAGTTCCGCGAGCGATGGCTCGAACACGGCGAGCGTGAGTACATCCGACGCCGGCTCCTCAAGCACGGACACAGCGTAAGCGCCGTCGCGCGGGAAGCGGACCTCGCCCGCGCGTACATTTATCGCCTCATCAAGAAACACAACCTCTGATGGTCGCGAGGCGCAACTACGGCTTCACCAGCTTGATGGCGAGGGAGATCCGCGGCCCACCATGGTACTTCGAGGGCACGCCTCCTCGATGCAGGATGAGACCGTCGAAGATCACCGTTCGTCCAGGCTCGGGTACGATTCCCCACACGGGCGCGCGCGGGTTGTGCTCGTCGTAATAGAGGAGCTCGCCCGCCCAGTCCGAACTCCACTCGTCGTTGAGAAACGTGAGGACGGACCAGACACGGCCGTCATAGTGGCGAAATTGGTAGTCGCCGAACAGGTTGAAGTTGGCATAGACGCGCTCCAGCGGGCCGGCCTCGTGCCCCCGCCGCTCGAGGAAGCGGCGCGCCATCTCGTGGATCGCGTCGACGAACGGAAGCCGCATTCTCTCGGCATCGTCGATGTCGTGTACCAAGTGCCGCGCGAACGCCGTTCGATCGCTGTCGACGTCGGCGAACCGATACGGCAAGTCCCGCATCTGGGAGTAAACGTCCGAACGCACGCGTGCGACGAGGACGTCATCCAGGACGTACACCTTTCGTCCGGCGACCGTGAGCTCCGCGGTCAGCGTGGGCTCGAGCGACACGCCTCGATCGTGTACCTCGAAGTAGGGTCGCCCGCCGCTTTGCGGGAACAGCATCGCGAGAGGCGAGCTCCTCAGATCGCTCAGCGCCCGGACCACGGTCTCACGTGGCGCGGGGTCGCGACGCGTCGCGTTGACCTCCGAGAGGATCTGGTCCGTACTCTTGCCTTCGGCGAGCGCGCGCGCCATTTTGCGCATCGATCCGTTCAAGCACAGATGGAGCGGATTCGGCGCGGTGCAAAGCCCTTCGATCCACTCGAAGACCTTCTCCACCGGCTCTTCGCACGGGATCCTCCGGCGGACCAGGTCATAGAGCTCCACTGGCGATCCTGCCTCGTTGAGGAGCGTCAAGAAGCGCTGATGCTCCGGGTCGGACACTTCGGACAGCGCTCGCGCGATGAGCCTCCGAATCGCGACGTAGTGCTGGCCCATCTGGACGAACCAGTGATCGGGCTCGACGAAGTTGAAGAAGGCCATCGTGACGACGTTCGTTTCGGGGTCGGGGAACGCCTGCCGCCAGTGCTCCTGTTCGGTGCCATGGAAGGCGATGGCCTCGTTCTCGCGAAGCGTGTACGGCTCGCCCTCGATCCAGAGCGGCCACGGCGTGCGCTGCTCCACGCAACAACCGATCGTGTACGAGTTGGCGTGATCGTCCTTGTGCCTCTCGAGGTGGGCTTGTGTACCCTCGTAGCGAAAGCACAGGCTGTAGGACGGGACGATCGTGTCGCGTCCGAAGACCTCGCGGGCGCGGGGCAAGATCCTTCGCGCGTAGTCGACGAGGAAATCGTTGCCTTCTTGATCGACGATGACGCGTCCCCGCGCGCACTGGGCGTTGCCGCCGGGGACGGCGTCGGCGACTCGCCGCCGCAGGAGCTCGAGCTCCTCTGGGGCGAACATCGGGCCGACGACGCGGGGCTCTCGTACGTGGACTTTCATCGCTCCTCCGTGGCGCCGTCGTCGCGGCTACGACGCAGCTTGATGGCGACCGTAATCCGAGGGTCGAGGCAGAGCTTCGACGGCACCCCGGCGCGATGCGGGATCATGCCGTCGAAGACGACGAGCCGGCCGGGCCTGGGCTGAATGGCCACGGCGACGCTCGGGTCCTCTCCATACATGAAGAGCTCGCCGCCGAAGTCGAGGTCCCACTCCGGGTTGGCGAAGTAGAGCGCCGTCCAGACGTCCCCGTCGTCGTGTGCGAGCTGGACGTCGCCGTACAGCGCGATATTGGCGTAGGCACGCTCCAGGAACGCGAAGGGCAGGCCGCGGTGGGCGAGGAACCGGCGCGCGACGACCGTCAACGCGCGCAGCGTCCGGTTGCTCTCGATCTCGGTGTCCTTGAAATCGTACGCCCAGTGCAGGATCCGGCGCGCGTCGGAGCGGTCCCCGTGGTTGAAGCGGTAGCCGAGGAGCCGAAAGAACGCGTAAGCCTCTCGACGATCGCCCTCGTGGATCGCGTCCTCGAGCACGAACGCCGTGCGCGCACCGATGGCGAGCTCGCGGTAGGTTCCGAAGTCGTCGGACACCGTCAGGGTCCCCAGAGAACCAAGATCCATATTCCCTCGTCGCCCGAATCCACGTGCGGGTTCGCCGGCCGCCACGTGACGGCCGGCGAACCGCACGTGCGTCGAACCATCAGTCCGGTAGGAGCGTCAGAGCGTGCCTTTCGGCTGCTGGTTCTGGTACGGACCCCGATCCGGAGCCGGATCGGGCAGCAGCAAGCCGCCCTTGAGATCGTCCGTCAGGTGCTTTTCGATGGTGAGCGGCTCGTCGTGGAGCTCCTCCACCTTCGGCTTCTTGCTGCCGTCGTTGTGGTTGGTCATGAATCGACCCTTTCGAGAGAGAGGAATAGAGCGATTGCAGGCGACCGCCGTGATTGACGGCCCCGTGGGATGCCTCGCAGAGAACGTGCCAGTCGTCGATCGCGAGACGCTATTTCGCGAATCCGAGAGACGAGAGTGCGTCACACGGAACTTCCGGGGCGTGAATCCCCTGGTGCGACAATTGCGTGTGATGGTGGTCGCCAGCCGGATCCGGCCGGCGCCGTACTCGCTCTACCTCTGGACGGCGTCGCTCGAGAGGTCATCGTTCGCAGGTGTTGTCACCCAGCAGGTCACTCGCGCCGGAAGGTGTCACCAGGGCGGTCACTCGTTGCTGCGCGACCATTCCTCCAAACACTCCAGGAACGCGCCATCATGAAGGTCCTCACGTACGAATCCTGGAATGGGCAGTTGAACAACGTGCGCATGTCATTCGAGTGCGCCGTGGTCCTCGCCTTCCTGCTTCGCCGCAAGCTCGTCGTGTCCACGCGATTTTCGCCCACGTCGTCCGCGTGGATGGCCGAGATCCTCGACCTCGCCCTGCTCCGCCGTGCCGTGCCGCTCACGTGCCCGACGGACCGAGACTACCCCGACGTGCTGGAGGAGATCGAGCGGCTCCCGCCGGGCGACACGCTCGAATTCGACCCTTACCCCAAGACACCCGACAAGAGCCGAGGCCAAGGCCCCGGCACGGCGATCCTCTGCTCCCCCGGGTTTCCCGAGGAGGGGACGGCGGAGTTCGAACGATTGCGCCGGTTCGCGGCGGGTCGCTACGGGACGCGGCTACCGCAGAATCACGAGTCCTATTCGCGGATACACCTATCGCCGATGCTCGAGCACTTCTACTCCTTCTTCTTCGTGCCCGCGGACGTCGAGCGGGAGTGCAAGCAGCTCGTCAAGGATTTCGTCCGCTACCGACCCGAGATCGTGGCCGCCGCGAAGGAGATCACGGGACGGCTCGGGGCGTTCGCTGCCATGCACGTACGTCGCGGCGACTTCCTGGAGGCGCGCCCCCGTCAGTGCTTCGCCGGGTCGGCGATGGTGGAGGCGACGCGCGCTTTTCTGCCTCCGGGCGGGCGGCTCTACATCGCGACCAACGAGACGGCCCCCGAATTCTTCGATGCCTTTCGGGAGCACTACGAAGTCGTGCTGTTCCACGACGTCGCGCATATCGGGGCGAGGAACATGCCGAGCGAATGGATCGCCGCTTGCGAGCAGCTCGTCTGCGCGGAGGCGCAGGTGTTCGTCGGGACGATGCTGTCGACCTTCAGCGGCTACGTGACGCGCCTGCGCGGCTATCGCAACGCGGAGGACCAGGTGTTTCGCTTCACGGACGGTACGAGCGACGCGCGAGGGCCGACGCCGGACTACTCGTGGCGGGACACCGTTCGTTCGCGGATCGCGCTCTGGGGGCGCGAGTACAGGGAGGCGTGGGCATGTTGAAGATCCAGAGGCCCCGGATCGTGCGCGGCGTCCTCTCCGACGCGGATTTTCGCGAGCTCCGCGGCGCGATGCGCGGCCTGGATCGCGCGACGCTCCACTACGAGCGCGCGTCCGGCCGTCACCTGCTGCATTCGTCCGCGAGCGACGTGCTCACGAGCTACCACGAGCGGCTCCTTCCGTACGCGCGCGCCGTCTTCGGGAGCGACACCCTCCGCCCGGCTCACGCGATGTTCGCCCACTACGAGGGCGCGACGGCGTCGCTCGAGAGACACCGGGACACCAACTCCTGCGACTACACGCTCGACTTGTGTTTGTACCAGGAGGAGCCGTGGGACATGTGGGTCGTCGACCAGCCGTATGCGTGGAGCGAGAACGAAGCGCTGGCCTTCTGCGGCTCCGAGCAGGAGCACTGGCGCGGGGCGCCGCCGCCCGACAACGGGATAGGGCTCGTCTTCTTCCACTTCGTCGAGCCCGATCACTGGCTCTTCACGATCGGTCGGCGGCACCAGAGCGAGGTCGAAGCCCTCGACCGACTCTCTCCCGGGCTCGCCGTGCCCGAGCACCGTGTCTTCGTCGCGCACGCCGTCTCGGCGAGGAGCTGCGTCGATTTCTATGCTCGCGTGCGCCAGCGATTTCCGGACGACGACCCCGTGGACAAGGTGTTCGCGTGGGTCGAGGAGCTGTGCGGACCTCGCGTCGAGCGGAGCCCGCTGGGGTTGAAGCTCAACGCGACGACCCTCCGAGTCGCCAAGCGCCTCGCGCAGCGCGCGACGGCCCATCACATCGCTCGGGAGCTCAGCAAGATCCGGCGCGAGCCCGTCACCGAGGCGCAGGTCGCGGCGCTCGAGCGCGAGCTCCGCGGCTCGTTGCTGTCGATCGTATTCCCCTGAGTCGCCTCTCGCCACCCATCTCACCGCCGCAGGAGAAGCCGTTGATGAGGGCTCCCCCCACCCGCCCACGCATCGTGAGAGACGTCTTCGACCCCGCGACGCGGACGTCTCTGCTCGCGGAGTTCGCGCCCGAGGAGCTCGGCGGAGCGCACTACGACGACAGCTGCGGTCGCCTGACCGTCACCGACCGCACGAGTCCGCTGCTCCGGGCCTGCCTCGAGGAGCTCGTGCCGCTCGCGCGCGGCACGTTCGCCAGCGAGACGCTCGCGCCGACCTACGCGTTCTTCGCTCGCTACGACGCGGCGACCTCGCACCTCGCGCGCCACAAGGACACGAACGCGTGCACCTACACGCTGGACTACTGCCTGGCGCAGCGCACGCCGTGGGATCTCTGGGTGATCGATCAGCCGTACGCGCTGCGCGAGAACGAGGCGATCGCGTTCTACGGAACGGCGCAGGACCACTGGCGCGGGACACTCTCCGATCCGGAGACCAACCGGGTGTCGATGATCTTCTTCCACTTCGTCGAGCCGGATCACTGGTGGTTCTCGCGAGGTGAGAAGTACCGGAATACGGTCGAGCACCTCCACTCCCTCGCGAGACGCTTGCCGCACCCGGAGCACCGCGTGTTCGCGGCGCTCCTCGCGCGCGCCGCGACGCCTGACGAGTTCTACCGGAGCGTTGCGGAGCGGTTCGTCACCGACGACCCGGTCGCGAAGGTCTTCGCGTGGGTGGACGAGCTGTGCTCGCCGGACGCTCCGCCGGGCATCGCGCTGAATCGCACGATGAGGCGGGTCGCGCGCGCCATCGTCGACCGCGTCCCTCACGAACGAATCGCGGCGTCGCTGAACGAGTCGCGGCGCGTCCCCGTCACGTCGGAGGACGTGCGGCGCGCCGAAGCCGACCTCCGCTCGTCCGCGCTCTCGATGCTCTTTCCCTGAGGCTCTTTCCCCGAGGTTCCCCGTGCAATACTTCCGTGATCTCGGGCGCAGGGTGGAGTCGCGGTGGCGCGCCGCCGGCTTCGACGACCTGGCTTTTCCAGCGATCGCGGCCGAAGAGCTCGAGCGCACGCCCGCGCATCGTTCGGTGTCCAACGACGAGATCATCGACTGGTGCAATCGGCCCGGCGTCGACCTGCCCGCGCAGCACGACATCGAGGCGCGCTTCGGCGATCCCCCCGTCACCCTCTTTCGCGCCAAAGGCTTCGCCGTCATCGTCGACTTCTGGACGACGAGCACGACCGGCGTCCACGAGCACAGCTTCGACGGCGCGTTCCAGGTGCTGTCGGGTTCGAGCCTTCATACGACCTACACGTTCGCCGAGACGGACCGCTACGACGATTACGCCTGCGCGGGGCGCCTCGAGGCCCTGGCGATGAAGCTCCTCTTCCCGGGAGCGACCTGCGCCGTCGCGTCGGGGGCCGACTTCATCCACGCGCTATTCCACCTCGACGAGCCTTCGTCCACGATCCTCGTGCGGACCAACGACAACATCAAGGCGTGCACGCAGCGAGAGTTCCACAAGCCGGGCCTGGCGCTCGATCCGTTCCACAAGGATCCGACGGGGCAGCGGCTCGCGCAGATCGCCGCGCTCCTGTGCGCGACCAACGCCCCGCGCCGCGACGCGTGGCTGCGGCGGGCGCTCGGCTCGGTGGGCCCGAGTGACGCGTATCGGATCCTGCTGAGCATGATGCGCGCCTGGGGTGGACGTCCCCGGATGACCACGGAGCACCTCGACGACCTCATGGCGCCTTATCTCGACCTGGTCGCGGGCTCGATGGGGGCGTGGGGGCCGCGCGTGGTCGCCTCCTACGAACGGCAAAGGCGAACAGCGGCTCTCACCCACGCGCGAGGCCGCGTCGTCGACCCCGAGCACCGACTCCTCCTCGCGCTCCTGCTGAACGCCACGTGCCCCGCGGACGTCTACCGCATCGTCCAGGAGCGCTTTCCGCACGACGAGCCCGTCGCCAAGGTGTTCGGCTGGGTCGCGGCCCTCACCACGCGAGGGGAGGCGCTCGGGATCGTCCTCAACGCGACGATGCTCCTCATCGCTCGTCGCCTGGCGGAAGGCCGCACGCACGACCGCATCGCCGGCGAGGTCAACGCACGGCGCCGCACTCCCATCTCGGGTGCGGACGTGCGGGCTGCGGAGAAGGAACTGCGGGGCTCCGTGCTCGAAATGCTCTTTCCCTGAAAGCGATTCGGACGATGGATTTTTTTCGCGATCTGGGCACCCGCGTCGAGCGGAGGTGGCGCGCGGCGCGCTTCGACAGCGGGGCGTTCTCCGCCATCGCGGCGGAGGAGCTCGAGAGGACGCCCGCTCATCGTCACGTCTCGTACGAAGACGTCCTGGATTGGTGCAATCGACCGGGCGTCGACATCCCTCTCCAGTTCGACATCCAGGCGAAGTTCGGAGATCCGCCGGTGACCGTCTTCGAGGGCAGGGGCATGCACATCGACGTGAACGTCTGGTCGTCGAACACGACGACGGTTCACGAGCACGGCTTCGAAGGCGGCTTCCAGGTGTTGTCGGGCTCCAGCGTCCACACGCCGTACGACTTCGTCGAGGAGCGGCGATACAACCAGCTCACGTTCGCGGGCACGTTGACCGCGCGCGAATCCGAGATCTTGCGCCCGGGGGAGACGCGCGCCATCGTCCGAGGGGCGGGATTCATCCACTCGCTGTTCCACCTGGACGACCCGTCGACGACCGTCGTCGTCAGGACGCACACGCCTCGGAGGTCGCTGCAGCGCAACTTCTACCTTCCGGGGCTGGCCGTGGACGGCTTCACGTTCGACGAGACCGCGCGGCGCCTCGAGCAGCTCGCCACGTTCATGGGTATCACGAGCAACCCGCGCCTCGACGCGTGGCTGTCCAGATACCTCGACTCGGCGGGCCCCCGGGAGCTCCTCGGCATGCTCCAGGCGGTCGCGCACGGCCTTCGCCGTCGCCGCGGCATGGACGCGTCCACGCTCGACGCGCTCCTCGAGCCGGTCGTCCGTCACGTGGAGCGGCTCCCCGGATCGTGGGGACTCCTCGTCTCCGACGCCTTCGGCCGCCGGGAGCGCCTCATCGGCCTTGCGACGGCGCGGCAGACGGTGACGAACGCGGACCACCGATTCTTCCTCGCCCTGCTCTTGAACGCGCAGTCCGCGTCCGCCATTTACCGCCTCGTCCACGAGCGATTCCCGGACCGCGAGCCGCGCGATCTCGTCTTCGATTGGGTCGCAGAGCTCTGCGGGCCGAAGAGCGCCCTCGGGCTCACGCTCAACGGGACGATGCAGCGCATCGCGCGCCTCACGGCGCAAGGGAGCTCCGTCGGCGCGATCCGCGAAGCCATCAACACCACACGCCAGGCCCCGGTGGAGCTCGTCGACGTGGAGCGCGCCCAGGCGGAGCTCCGCGCGTCGTTCCTCGGGGTGCTCCTTTCCGGCGTCGAAGAACGACCGAGTCAGGAGGGCCCATGAAGAACGCCGCGGCTCGAGAGCAGCGAAGGATTCATCGCGAGTCACCCGTCAACATTCCACTGGTGCGCCACATGCTCGAAGATCCCAGAGTTCGAATCGTGGAGCGGTCCGTCGATGCCAATTGGTGGTACAACACGTTCCGGCCCGCGAAGCTCGCGGGGTTCAACCCGTTTCGTGACGAGATCTACGTCGCCAGGGAGTCGAAGATGGCTTCGTGGCTCCGCACCGATCCGTGCGGGCCTTCGCGCCGGTTCAACGTGCACGACCTCCTCATGTACGAGGTCATGTTCGCGGCCCACGACTACCTTCACTGCTGGTCGGCGCGCGTCGTCCGTTCGCTCGCGCCGCACGTCGGATTCGGGACGGCGGACATCACCAGCGACAACGTCGACGATCTCGCGTTCTGCCACATTCTCACCGAGGCGTGCGCGACCGTCGGCCTGGACTACTGGTATTTGGCGACGGTCGCGATCGACGAGGTGTGCGACATCGGTACGGACAGGTTCCAGCTCCCGCTGACCGTCTCGTTCACCGAGTCGCGCCTGCGCGAATACCGGCGATACAATCCGTCCCTGTCCGTCCAGCGCGTCGAGTTCTTCGAGTGGCTGGCGCGCTTCTACTGCTCCGGCGAGCTGTGGGGCTTCCAGCCGGCCGCGCTCACCGAGAGCATGCTCACGCGGAGCTGGCTCTCGCACGAGATGAAGTATGGGCAGACGCAGCGGATCTACATCCGGCAGTGGCTGCAGTTCATGTCGGGTGGCCGCGTGCCACCGTACTCGGAGGACGCCCTCAAGGAGAAGCTGTCCACGGACACGCCGTGGCGGGTCGAGATCATGAAAGATCTAGGGCAATTGCTCTGGGAGAAGATCAAGGAGGACAAGCTCCTGAGCGACTTCGAGCCGCTCCCCAAGGCAGGCCTGTGGCGCGCGCCGCCCCCGAACGGCCCGATCGATTTTCGGTTCACGAACCTGAACGCGCTGATCGCCCGAGACCTCTGGGATCCCAAGACCGTCCAGGTGCAGCGCGAGAGCTTCACGATCTTCGCAGGGCAATATGCGAGTCGATACCGATTCCGAGACCTCCCGGAGGAGGCGCACCAGCTCGTCGCGAGCGCGGCCCAGCGACGTGACGTGGCCGGTCTCACCTTCCTCCTGCAGCGGCTCACGCCGCTCGAGCCGACCGACGAGCCGGCGGACCTCCTCTTCCTGAACTGAACCCACGAGAGTTTGCCAATGAAAAAGAGAGCGGTCGTATGCGGCGCAGGAGGGTTCATCGGAGGGCACCTGGTCACCCGCCTCCGGAGCGACGGGTATTGGGTGAGAGGCGTCGATCTGAAACCCCACGAGTTCGGGACGAGCGCGGACGACTTCGTCATCGGCGACCTCCGCGACGCCGGCGTCGCGGGCCGCGTCGTGGGCGACGGGATCGACGAGGTGTACCAGCTCGCCGCCGACATGGGCGGCGCCGGCTACATCTTCAGCGGCGAGCACGACGCCGACGTCATGCACAATTCGGCGCTCTGCAACCTGAACGTCCTCCACGCGAGCCACGTCGCGGGCGTGAAGCGGATCTTCTACTCGTCCTCGGCGTGCATGTACCCGGAGCACAACCAGCTCGACCCGAACAACCCGAACTGCGCGGAGGACTCCGCCTATCCCGCCGCCCCCGACAGCGAGTACGGCTGGGAGAAGCTCTTCAGCGAGCGCCTCTACCTCTCCTATTTCAGGAACCACGGCACGCAGGTCCGGATCGCGCGCTTCCACAACATCTTCGGACCGCTCGGCACGTGGCGCGGCGGGCGCGAGAAGGCGCCCGCCGCACTGTGTCGGAAGGTGGCCGAGGCGGCGAACGGCTCCGAAGTGGAGATCTGGGGCGACGGCAAGCAGACGCGCTCGTTCCTCTACGTGGACGAGTGCATCGAGGGCGTTTGCAGGCTGATGGCGTCCGACTTCACGGGTCCGGTGAACATAGGCTCCGACGAAATGATCTCCGTCGAGGACTTCGTTCGAATGGTGATCGACGTCTCGGGAAAACGCCTTACGGTCAAACGGGTCGCCGGGCTCCAGGGGGTCCGCGGGCGGAACTCGGACAATCGACTCATCCGCGAACGACTACAGTGGGCTCCTTCCAAGAAGCTCCGGGAAGGCGTGGAGGAGACGTACGCGTGGATCCTCGCGCAAGTGCGCGAGGCGCAGGGGACAGCGCGATTGAAAACGGAGCGGCGGGCCTACCTCGCATGAAACGACCGAGGTCTGCCGAGCCCGCGAAGCGCGATCGTGAGGAGTCGGTCGTCCTCGAGCTGACGCCGCCGCGCTACCAACGCATACGATACCGCAGCGCGCTCGTGGAGTCGCTGCGCGCCGCCCCGAGCGCGCTGCGGTATCGTATGCGTTGGTAGCGCGGCGGCGTCAGCTC
>Ga0105247_10001937_pt1 | contig 14391 bp, 9 predicted proteins | sample KBSS24metaG_FD_81519 | JGI IMG/M metagenome (GOLD analysis project Ga0105247, IMG submission 81519) | Switchgrass rhizosphere microbial communities from Kellogg Biological Station, Michigan, USA - KBS S2-4 metaG | ecosystem: Host-associated > Plants > Roots > Rhizosphere > Soil | place...
CGTTGAGGCAGGAGAGCGGCCCTTTCAGCGAGCTCACCTCGGGCAGGACGGCCTCGGCGGGCAGGCGCACGTCGTCGAGCAGCAGCTCCGAGGTGATCGAGGCCCGCAGGCTCAGCTTCTTGTGGATGTCCTGGGTGGTGAAGCCGGGCGTGCCCTTGGGGACGAGGAAGCCGCGCACGCCCTCCTCGGTCTGGGCCCAGACGACGGCGACCTCGGCGATCGAGCCGTTGGTGATCCACATCTTCTGGCCGTGCAGGACCCAGTCGGAGCCGTCGCGGCGGGCGCGGGTCCGCATCGCGCCGGGGTCGGAGCCGGCGTCGGGCTCGGTCAGGCCGAAGCAGCCGATCGCCTCCCCTGCGGCCATCCGCGGCAACCAGGCCTGTTTCTGCTCCTCGGAGCCCCAGCGCCAGATCGCGTACATCGCCAGCGAGCCCTGCACGGAGACGAGGCTGCGGATGCCGCTGTCGCCCGCCTCCAGCTCCATGCAGGCGAGCCCGTAGGCGGTGGCGCTGGCGCCGGCGCAGCCGTAGCCCTCGAGGTGCATGCCGAGCAGGCCGAGCTTGCCGATCTGCGGGGCCAGCTCGCGTGGGATCGTCGTCTCCTCGAACCAATCGCCGACGTTGGGCACGATCTCCTTGCGGACGAAGGAGCGGACGGTGTCGCGGATGTCGCGCTCCTCGTCGGAGAGGAGGCGGTCGAGGGCGAGGAAGTCGCTCGGGTCGATCGTCCCGGCGGGGGCTGCGCTGGCGGTCATCTGGGCCTCGTTCGGTAGATTTTCGAAAATCGAGGATTTATCTAATCAGGCGCTGGCGCCGCTGCGCGTCCTCGACTTCTCCCGCGTCCTCGCCGGGCCCTTCGCGACGATGATGCTGGCCGACCTCGGCGCCGAGGTGACCAAGGTCGAGCGCCCCGGCGGTGGCGACGAGACCCGCGCCTGGGGGCCGCCATACGACGAGCGTGGCGAGGCGACCTACTTCCAGGCCGTCAACCGCAACAAGGACTCGCTGGTCCTCGACCTGGCGAGCGCGGCGGGTAGGGCAGAGGCGCGGCGCCTTGCGCTGGCCGCCGACGTCGTCGTCGAGAACTTCCGTCCCGGCGTGATGGCGAGGCTCGGCCTCGGCTACGAGGATCTCGCCGCCGCGAACCCGCGGCTCGTCTACTGCTCGATCACCGGCTTCGGCAGCGGCGAGCACGGCGCCGCCCTGCCCGGCTACGACCTGCTGATCCAGGCGCTCGGCGGCCTGATGAGCATCACCGGCCAGCCCGAGGGCGAGCCGACCAAGGTCGGCGTCGCCCTGGTCGACGTCCTCGCCGGCCTCTTCGCCAGCGTCGGCATCCTCGCGGCGCTGCGCCACCGCGACCGCGGCGGCGAGGGCCAGCTGGTCGAGGTCGACCTGCTCTCCTCGCTGCTGGCGGCGCTGGTCAATCAGGGCTCCGCCTACACGGTCGCCGGCGTCGTCCCGGGCCGGCTCGGCAACCGCCATCCCAGCATCGCCCCCTACGAGCTCTTCCCGACCGCCGCCGGCGAGCTGGTCCTCGCGGTCGGCAACGACCGCCAGTTCGCGGCGCTCTGCGAGGCGCTGGGCGAGGCCGAGCTGGCGGACGCGGAGGCATACGCCACCAACTCGGCCCGGGTCGAGAATCGCGAGGCGCTGGGGGTCGAGCTGCGGCGCCTGCTCGCGGCCCGCCCGGCGGCCGAGTGGGCGGAGCTGCTGACCGCCGTCCGGGTTCCGGCCGGGGTCGTCAACGACGTCGCCGGCGCCTTCGCCCTCGCCGCCTCGCTCGGCCTCGAGCCGACCGTCTCGATCCCGCGTGGGGACGGCGGCGCGGTCGAGCTGACCCGCAACCCGGTCCGCCTCTCGGCGACGCCGGCGAGCTACCGCTCGGCGCCGCCGCGCCTTCCCGGGTCGGGTTCCGGGGCTCAGTAGTCGAGCCGGTGCAGCATGCCCTTTGCCGGGTCGGTGGCCCAGGCGTATTCGTCGTCGGCGGCGAGTTCGCTGTGCTGGATGTCGGTTTCGGCTTCCTGGGCGAAGCCGGGGATGCTCTGCTTGTCGGAGACCTTCATCGAGTCGGGGTCGATCTTCCTCAGCACGCCCAGCGACGGGTCCAAGACCAGCACCGAGTCGCCGGCGAAGGCGATGTTGCGGTCATAGACGCCGCTCGGGATATGGATCTTGGTGGTCTCTTCGCTGGGGGTGTCGAAAGCGGCGATCACGTTGTTGTGGGAGTCGGCGATCCAGACGTGTTCGTGGCCGTAGGCGACGCCGCCGAAGTAGGCGTTGGGTTCGGAGATTTTCGACTTCACTTCCTTGCTGTAAAAGTCGATCCGGACGAGCCAGCCCGTTTCCCCTCCTCCGCTGGCGCTCCCGATCGCCCAGATCGCGTTGCGGTCAAGGGCGAATCTGCCTTCGAATCCCGGGATCGGCCCGTACTTGGTTTCGCGACCGGTCTCCAGGTCGAGGCTGGTGATCGTCTCGGTGTCGGATGAGCTGATCCATAGCCTGCCGCTGCCAAGCTCCAACTCGGCGATCCTGCATTCGCATGCTTCGCCGAAGGGGATCCTGCGCGTAACTTCAGGGATGGTCGGGTCGACCTGCGCCAGCATTCGGCCTCCCGCGTAGCTGACCCAGACGGAGTCTTCCTCGGCAGCGACCCTGCCGGGACGGGACCCGACCCGAAGCTGCTTTTCGCCTGAGGAGGAGTCGATCCTGGTCACCTCACTGGAGTCGTTGCGGGCGATCCAGGTGCCCTCGCCGACGGCGACGCCACGGAGCGAGCCACCCAGGTCGAAGGCATCCGGCTCAGATCCGCTGCCGCCCGCGAGCGCGATCAGGATCGCGATGACGACCAGCGTCGCGCCGCCGCCGACGATCCCGATCAGGCGTCGGCGTCGCCGCTGGTGAGACCCGACCGGCGCCGACTCCGTCGTGGTCGACCTGGCCGCCGGTGACGAAGCTGGCCGGCCCGGGTTGCCAGGCCCCCCGGGCGGGGCCGCAGACGGTGGGGGAGGCGGCTTCGCCGGCGGGGCAGCCGCGGCTCCCGCCCCCACGGCGAGCGCCGCCCGCGCCGCCGTGGCGACGCTGGCGACGTCCTCGGCGGCGACGCGCTCGAGCGCCTCGCGGGCGCTCAGGGCCCGGCCCGCGTCGGCGCCGTCCAGCAGCTCCGCCAGCTCGGCGACGGCGCTCTCGCGGAGCCGCGGCCGCGAGCTCTCGAGCAGGGCGACGAGCTCGTCGGGAAGCGGCACCGGCTTGACGATCACGCCGCGGGGGCTGTGCGCGACCGGCAGGTCCCCCTCGGCCCCGTAGGTCCAGAGGGTCGGGGTCTGTCGCTCCTCCTTCACCCGCACGGTCTCGTAGACGTAGTCGTAGAGCTCCCCGACCGTGACCAGGCCGTCGCCGTCGCGGTCGGCCTCGCCACTGCGCAGGCCCTCCACCAGCGCCCCGGTGAAGACCGAGGAGACGCCGTCGCCGACGACGTCGCCGTGCTCGAACGAGTACTCGGTCCCGCGCGAGCCGGTCAGGACGACGCGCCCACGTCCCTCGAAGCGGTCGCGCAGCGCCAGCTCCCCCTCGCCCTTGGCGCCCTTCGCGAAGGCGCCGCTGTGGCAGCAGTCGAGGACGAGGATCTGGCGGCGGCTGCGGCAGTCCTCCAGCTGTTCGTTGAGCCAGGCGGCAGGCACGGCGGTCGCCGACAGCAGCCCCCGATCCGTGTCGGCGCTGGCGTAGTAGAGGCGGCCGCGATCGTCGAGGACCCCGTGGCAGGAGAGGTAGACCAGGGCCAGGTCGCGGGGACCGACGCCGGCGCAGAAGCGGGCGATCTGCCGCCGCAGCGCTTCCGCCGGCGCGTCGAGCACGGTCTCGACCTCGAAGCCGCCGATCTCCTCGTCGCCGAGCACCGCGGCAAGGTCCGTGGCGTCGCGGCCCGGCGCCCGCAGCTTCGCCAGGGCCGGGTCGGCGTAGGTGCCGGTCGCGACGACGAGGGCGAGGCGCCGCCCCGGGCTGGGCTCAGCCGTCGTCGGCATGACGGACGATCCACTGCTCGACCAGGCGGCTCTGCTCGTCCGAGGAGACCCCGGTCAGCTCGAGCGTGTCGCCGTCAAGGGTGAGCTTGACGCTCCTCGCCTGCTGTCTCCCCAGCCAGGCGACCGTCGTTTCGACGACGGATTTGAGCACCGATGAGTTCAGCGCGAATCGGATCGCCAGGCCGCCCAGCGCCAGCAGCTCCGGGCCCTTGGAACCGTCTGGTGCGGCCCCTTCGGCCGCCAGTGCGACGCCGTCGACGTCGAGCTCGAGCAGCTCCGCGCGCAGCCCCTGAGTCAGCTCGAAGAGCTCCTCGCCGTCGTGGTCGGGACCGGCGTCGAGCACCGCCGCCAGCTCACCCTGCGGGCCTGCGGGCGGTACGGGGTCGGCTGACATGCGGGCAAGTATCCACTAACCACATAAGAATTTCAGTGTTTAAGAAAATCTTTGACAATGGGGACCGTTCAGCTAAACGGCCCCCATTGTCAGCTAGCAGTCCACGGCGCTCCAGGAGATCGAGTTGAAGGGGCCGCGCTTGCGGGCGATGCATTTGCCTTCGCGGATCACGTCGAGGGCGATGTCGGTCTGGTGGTCGGACTCGAGATTGATGCCGAGCTGCTGCAGGCCGCCGTTGAGGCCGCCCGCGCAGACCAATCCGAGGCCGGCCGTGAGCGAGCGGTAGGTGAGCACACCGATCGCGATCGCTCCCGGCCCCAGCTCGGCGGTCGCGCCGGCGGCCATCACTCCGACTCGCTCGGCGAACATCTCTGCGAAGAAGCCGCAAGCCGCGCTCTTGCCGGCGCCGAGCCAGTCGCCGCCGCGCAGCTTCTGGGCGATGTCGATCACGTTGCAGGCTTTGTTGGTGATCCAACCGACCGGCGGCCCGCCCATGATCGCCATCCCGGCGATCATCGCGCACTGCATCTCCGGCTTCAGCTGCACGCCGTCGGGCAGCCCGAAGCCGGCGCAGACCTGGAACCGGCTGGAAGCTTGGTCGAAGACGGTCTTCGTCCCGCCAAACGCCTTGAAGTCCTGCGACTTGACCGGCCCGGGGAAGCTCTCGATGCAGGGGTCGAGGTGGCGCCCCTCGGCCGGGGGTGGCGGCGGTGGGTCGGGGATCCCCTTCTTGAAGACGTCGATGCTGACGTCGACGTCGTCGACGTTGGTCTGGTCGGCGGTCAGCTTCAGCTGCCAGGGCCCGATCAGCGGGTCCTTGGCGGTCAGCAGCGCGTAGGTCGGTTCGTTTACGAACCCCTCGCCGGTGATCAGTGAAGTCGGTCCCATCGTGCTGGTGTCGGGGCGCTGGGCGGTGACGCTGACTTTGCCGCTCGACCAGGCGGCGAGGGCGCGGAACTCGCCGTCGTTCGGTTCGACCGTGAAGGGAACGCTGCGCGATTGCCCCGGCGCCAGCGGGAAGGTTTCGCTGACGCTCTGGGCGCCGCAGGTAAGGGCCGCGACGATGCGGGCGAAGATCGGCTGCAGCTGCCCGGCCGTTTCGGCGCTGTAGTACTGGGCGCCGGAGCCGGCGGCGATGTGGCTGAGGATCGCTTCGGCTTCGGGAGAGCCGGCGACGCCGAGGCCGATCGTGTAGATCGGGGTGCCGGTGGCGGCGATCTGTTCGTCGGCGCTGAAATCAAGGCTGTTGGGGGCGCCGTCGGAGAGGAAGACGACCGCCTTCTTGTCGGCCGTGGTCATCTTCGCCAGCTCCGCCCGGCCGCCGAGGAAGGCTTCGTCGTAGTCGGTGTTGCCGGAGTCGAACAGCTCGGCCGCCGCGGCCTTCAGGGTCGGCCGGGAGTTGGCGTCGACGGTCGTGGACCCGAACAGCTCGCTGCTGAATTCGTTGAAGGTGGTCTCGGCCGCCAGGGAGCCGTCGGGGAGCTGGTCGAGGCCGACGGCGACGGCGCGGGCGCGCAGGTGGCTGGGGTCGCTCAGTTCCATCGAGCCCGAGTCGTCGGTGACGAAGACGAGGCCGAGCGTGTTGGGCGCGGTGCAGGCCGTCGTCGAGGCGCTCGCCGACCCTCCCTGCCCGTGCTTGTGGGCGCGGTGGCGGTGGGGGAGCCGCAGCAGCGCGTCTTTGACGGTCAACGAGTTCGAGTTGCCGCCGCTCACCCGCACGGAGATCCGCGGCAGCGCCGGCTTCGAGCCGCGCGGCTTCACGGAGAAGCGGAACGAGAGCGTCCGGTGCGGCTTGATCTGGCGCACGATCCAGCAGGCGCGGCTGCCCTCGAATCGGATCGCGCCCTCGCCCCCGACGGAGGTGACGCGGGCGCGGTGGGGCGGCACGCTTGCGCAGGCCTGCACCGAAGTGGCGGTCCAGCGGCGGGTGTTGCCGACCCGCAGGACCAGCGGCACGCCTTTCTTGCCGCCGCCCGGCAGGGCCTTGACGATCGCGCCGAAGTCTCCTTTCGGCGTCTTGTCAGGCGCCGGCTTCGACGAGGCGGTGCCCGCCGATGCGAGCAGCGAGGCGAGGCCGATCAGGACGAGCAGACCACTGAGACGCAAAGCGCGCAAAATTCTCCCCCAATACCAGATAAATGTTTGAGCGAAAAACAAAGCAACGCTCGGAACGCCCACGTCCTTTCATTGAGCCCGACTGGCCGGTTTGCTTCAATCGCATCACCAGAGAAAGGAGGTGGTCCTAACTTGATTGACATGCTTGATGGGACTCTGGAGGTGCAGGGCCGCTAGGCGCCGCACTGGTTCCGGCGCCCGGTGGAATCCAACCCGGGCACCGGCGGGCCGCTGGGAGTCGGGTCTTGTCCCGCCCGACAGAAGCTCCCACGTCCGTTCGCTTGCACCAGGCCGGGCCGCCCACGGGCGGCCCGGCGTTTTTCTGTCACCGGCCGGGGTACGGTGGCGGGCATGGGACTGCTGCGGGTCGAGATCGCGATGTCGCTGGACGGCTACGTCGCCGGTCCCGACCAGAGCGCCGACGAGCCGCTCGGCAAGGGCGGGGAGGCTCTGCACGAGTGGGCTTTCGCGCTCGACGCCTGGCGGCAGGCGCATGGCCGCGAGGGCGGCGACACCAACCCCAGCAGTGCCGTCGTCGAGGAAAGCCTGGCCCGCGCCGGCGCTCACATCATGGGCCGCAAGATGTTCGGCGGCGGGCCCGGCCCCTGGGACGCCGACGATCCCTGGAACGGCTGGTGGGGCGAGGAGCCGCCCTTCCACAAGCCGGTCTTCGTGCTCACCCACCACCCGCGCCAGCCGCTGGAGCTGACCGGGACGACCTTCACCTTCGTCAGCGACGGGATCGAGTCGGCGCTGGCGCAGGCCCGCGCGGCGGCGGGGGACAAGGACGTGCAGGTCTCCGGCGGCGCCGAGGCCTGCCGGCAGTACCTGGCCGCCGGCCTTGTCGACGAGCTGCAGATCAACCTGGCGCCGCTGCTGCTCGGCGGCGGCGAGCGGCTCTTCGAGGGCCTCGGTCCCGACCTGAAGCTGGAGCAGCAGCGCGCCGTCGAGGCGCCCGGCGTCACCCACCTCTTCTACCGCGTCGGCTAGCGCGGCTGCAGCAGGGCGCTGACCGCCTCGGCCAGCTGGCGACCGCGCGCGGTCAGCGCGTACTCGCTGTACGGCGGGCGGCCATGGACGAGGGTGCGCTCGACGATCCCCGCCGCCTCGAGCTGCTCGAGGCGGTCGGAGAGGGTCGTCGGGGAGACCCCCGGCAGCGACTGGCGGAACTCGTTGAAGCGCGAGGCGCCGCTGGAGCAGGCGTAAATCGTCGCCATCGTCCAGCGGCGCTCGAGCAGGCCGGCGGCCGCCCGCAGCTCGGGCGGCACCGGGGAGCAGTTGCGACAGCGGGGCGACACGGCCGCCACCCTACGCCGCCGCCAGGCCGGCACCCTTCTCAGCCGGCTCCAGGGCCCGCTCGAGGACCTCGCCGATGCTCATCGCCGGGTGGAAGGTCATCTGCTCGCGCACCTCCGCGGGGACCTCGTCGAGGTCGCCGCGGTTGCGCTCGGGCAGGATCACCTCGGTCAGCCCGGCCGCGTGGGCCGCCAATACCTTCTGCTTGAGGCCGCCGATCGGCAGCACCCGGCCCTGCAGGGTGACCTCGCCGGTCATCCCGACCGTGTGCTTGACCGGCCGCCCGGTCAGCAGCGAGACCAGCGCCGTGGTCATCGCCGTGCCGGCGCTGGGGCCGTCCTTGGGGATCGCCCCGGCGGGGACGTGGACGTGGAACTCGCGCTGGAACGCCTCCGGCTCGATGCCGAGCTCCTCGCGGTGCGCCCGCACGTAGGAGAGGGCGATCCGCGCCGACTCCTTCATCACGTCGCCGAGCTGGCCGGTCAGGACCATGCCCTTGTCGCCGTCCATCGCGGTCGCCTCGATGAAGAGGATGTCGCCGCCGGTGCCGGTCACCGCCAAGCCGGTGGAGACGCCCGGGATCGCCGTGCGCTCGACCGACTCCTGGAAGAACCTCTGCCGTCCCAGGGCGTCGCGGACCGCCTCCTCGCCGATCGCGATCGGCAGCTTCTGCTCGCCGGCGGCGATCTTCGTCGCCGCCCCCCGCAGCAGCTTGCCCAGCTCCCGCTCGAGCTGGCGCACGCCCGCCTCGCGGGTGTACTCGGAGATCACGCTGTTCAGGACCGCGTCGGAGACCTCGACCTCCTCGGCCTCGAGGCCGTTGCGCTTCAGCTGCCGCGGCAGCAGGTAGCCCTTGGCGATCGCCAGCTTCTCGGCGGTCGTGTAGCCGTCGAAGGCGATCGTCTCCATCCGGTCCAGCAGCGGGCCGGGGATCGTGTCGAGCAGGTTGGCGGTGGCGATGAAGACGACCTGGGAGAGGTCGACCTCGACGTCGAGGTAGTGGTCGCGGAACGAGTGGTTCTGCGCCGGGTCCAATACCTCGAGCAGCGCCGCCGAGGGGTCGCCGCGCCAGTCGGCACCGACCTTGTCGACCTCATCGAGCAGGATCACCGGGTTGATCGTCCCGGCGTCGCGCAGGGCACGGACGATCCGGCCCGGCATCGAGCCGATGTAGGTGCGGCGGTGGCCGCGGATCTCGGCCTCGTCGTGGACGCCGCCGAGGCTGATCCGGACGAACTCGCGTCCCAGCGCTCGGGCGATCGACTCGCCGATCGAGGTCTTGCCGGTCCCTGGCGGGCCGACCAGGGTGAGGATGGCGCCGTTGGCGCGGGCCTCCTCCTCGTCCTTGCCGCGGGTCTCGCGCAGCTTGCGGACGGCGATGAACTCGGTGATCCGCCGCTTCACGTCCTCGAGGCCGGCGTGGTCGGCGTCGAGCACCTCGCGGGTGTGGGCCGGGTCGAGCTTCTCCTCGGAGCGCTTGCTCCAGGGCACGGCGATCAGCCAGTCGAGGTAGCTGCGGATCATCGAGGACTCGGGCGACTGCTCGCCCTGGCGCTCGAGCCGGCGCAGCTCTTTGACGGCCTGCTCCTCGACCGCCTCCGGCATCTCCGCCTCGGCGATCTTGCGCTCGTACTCGTCGACAAGGTTGTCGTCGTCCTCGCCCAGCTCCTTGCGGATCGACTCCATCTGCTTGCGCAGGAAGTACTCGCGCTGCTGTTGCTGGGCGCCGGACTCGACGTCGTCGCGGATCTTGCTGCGCACCTGCAGCTCGGCGAGCCGCTCGCGCTGCAGCTCGACCGCCAGCTCGAGGCGGGCGGTGACGTCGACGGCGTCGAGCAGGCGCAGCTTCTGCTCGACCGTGAGGTCGGGGCTGAAGCCGGTGGTGTCGGCGAGGGCGCCGGGCTCCTCGACCGAGCGCAGGAAGGCGGCGATTCGCCCGTCGTCGCCGCGCAGCTCGAGGATCTCCTCGACGACGGCGCGGTACTCGCGCATCAGCTCCTGGGTGTGCTCGTCGCTCGGGTGGCCGTCGTGGAACTCCTGGACGTCGATGCGCAGGCGCTCGGGGTCGTCGGGGTCGGCGACGGCGACACCGGCGAGGCCGCGGTGCAGCCCCAGCACGGTCGCGACCGCGTTGCCGCGCCGCGAGTGGCCGTGCTCGATCACCTCGGCGACGACGCCGGTGCGGGCGAACTCGCCATCGGTGCGGGGAAGCAGGAAGACCCGCTCCTCGTCGCCGACGTCGATCGGCAGCGTGGCGGTGACGGTGGGGAAGACGATCGCGTCGTCGAGTGGGATCAGGAGATAGGCCATCAGCAAGTCCACTTTCTGTAGTTAGTCCTGAAGAAGGATAGCGCGATGGCGCCCCTTGTCCAGCCCTGCGGCTCGCCCTTGTCGGGCCGCCTGCGCCGCCTGTACGGTTGGGTCGTGGACTACGAGCGCGCACGCGAGCTGGTCGCCGCCGAGCGGGAGGCGGTCGAGCGCGACCTCGCCACCCTGCGCGGCGAAGGCCCCGAAGAGGGGGACGCCCGGGTCGAGCCGGGCGAAGCCGACTCCGAGGGCCTCTACCAGGACGAGTTCGACGCCGGCCGCGCCGAGGAACTGAAGCAGCGGCTGGCCGCCGTCGAACGTGCCGAGGAGCGTCTTGCCGCCGGCACCTACGGCCTCTCGGTGCGCAGCGGCGTGGCGATCCCCGACGAGCGCCTCGAGGCCTTCCCGACCGCCGAGCTGACGGTCGAGGAGCTGGAGCCGGGCAGCCGTTAGCCCGACTGGTCGCTCTCAGAGCGCCGGTTCCGACCAGCTGAACAGCACGATGCAGTCGTTCCAGTCGTCATCGTTGCTGTCCTCGGAGACAACGCAGATCATCCGGTAGTCGCCGACCGCGTAGGGCCTGCCCTGCAGCAGCTTCGAGTCTTCCCAGGGGCCGTCTTCATGCTGGATCCCGACCGCCACCTCGAACCCCGGCTGCGCTTCCTGCGGTTCCGGGGTGCTGATCGCTCTGCTGCCGAACAGGGCGTTGTCTTCGCCGCTGCCGAGGAATTCGAAGCTTTCTCCCGAGCGGGGCGCGAAGCTGACTTTCTGTGTCCAGGCGGCGTTGGCGAAGGCCTGGACGACGACGTAGGTGTCGAAGGGCAGGTAGACGAGGGTCTCGTTCATCGGGTCGTGCTCCTCTCCGCGGCTTACGGCCCGTAGGCCCGTTCGATCGCTTCTTTGACCTCCGCTTTCGACAGTCGCGGCCAGCAGGAGATGACGTAGCCGGCCGCGTCGTTGCGGCTCACGGTCGCTGCCTGCAGGGCTTTCGCCAGCGAGATTCCGGTGGCGTCGCCACGGACCGCCGTCCATGCCGGGTCCCATTCCTGGGCGCTGACCGGGAAGGCCTGCCGCAGTTCCGCTTCGCCGTAGGCGGCGGCGTTGAGCGCTGCCAGGCTGGCGGCGAGGGGCAGCGAAGGGGGGTAGGCGCGGCGCAGCAGCGCCACCGCGTCTTCGCAGTCCTGCCGCTCGGTGGCGAAGACCGCGCCCAGGCACCACGGTTCGGTGAAGGCGGCGGCGAACAGCACCGCCGTCTCGGCCCCACTCAACGGGAAGGTCGCGGCAAAGATCGCCGCCAACCCGGCCGAGCTGAATTTCAGCTCCTTCAGCAGCACCAGCAGCTGCACCGGCACCGGGCCGTAGAGCGCCTGGCAGAGGGCGACGACGACCGCGGCTGGCACGGACTCTTCGGTCAGCAGACCGATCATCCGGCCACGATCGGCGAGGGCTCCGCTGATCGCTTCGAGCTTGGCCGGGGTCGTGCCGGGCAGGACCGCGACCACCGCCCGCGAGGCTTCACGGCTCGAGTAGCCGCCGGCGACGAGGGTGTCCCAGAGCTGGGCCGCACGCAGCTTCGGTTCGAGGGAGAGGCACTCGCGGGCGGTCTCCTGGCAGGCGACCTCTTCGTCCCAGTCGTCGATCGCCACCTTCAGCAGGGGCGGCACCGGCCCCTCGACGATGGCGTAATCGGTCACGTTGGCGCCGACCACGGCGCGGATCTTGGCGTGGAAGTCGTCGCCGAGGTGTGGTTCGAGTCCTCCGCCGACGGGGAAGACGGCCGGCGATTCCGGCACCTCGACGGCGTCGCTGCCCCCCGGGCCCTCCAGCTCGATCGGATAGCCGCCGGCACCCGGTATCGGCCGCCAGGAGGCCCAGAAGGCGCGGTGGCGGTATTCGAGCCGCGGTTCGGCCGGGGGCGCCAGCGCCTCGCTGGCCAGCAGCAGCCAGGAGCCCCAGATCGCCGGGCGACCGCTCGGGGTGCGACGCACGCGGATCCGGTAGTCGCGTTCGGGGCCGATGCCGGGTCCGGTGAGGGTGGCGGCTGGGCCTTCGCGGAATTCGACCTTCGGCGACAGCCGTTGCCCGCCCGCGTCGACGACCTCGACTTGGTAGCTGCTGACGGGCCCTTTCCAGCTCAGCCGGATCCTGTTCTCGGGCCAGAAGTAGAACGCCTGCAGGTCGGTCGGGGGCGAGAGTGCCTGCACCGTGAACGGCGCCGGCGCCGACCAGGACCCGATCGCCCCGGCGGCGAAGGCGCGGGCCTCGACCTGTAGCTGCGCCCCGTCGGAGAGTCCTTCGCCGGAGAGCACGCAGCCGAGTTCGGCGACGGCGGCGTCCGGCTGCGGGGACAGTTCCCGCCCCTGCGAGTCGAGGACGCGCACGGCATAGCCTGCTGCTCCGGCCACGGCGCTCCAGGTGACCCCGATCCCTTCGGGACCAAGCTTCGGCGGGTTCAGCTCCGGCGGTGGCAGGGTGGTGACGGCCTCACTCTGGGGGGCGCTCGCGAAAGGCGAGTCTTCGTGGGCGATTTCGTCGCCGATCGCCCGCGCGCGTCCGAGCAAGAGCCGCCGGCCGCCACTGCTCGGCAGGTCGTCGGAGCTGAAGACGGCGGGAATCGTCGCCGGCGAGGGTGGCGGGGCGGCGACGTCGCGAGTCGCCACGACCGAGCCGCTCAGCGTGTCGAGGAGCTCGAAGGCGTAGGAAGCGGCGTAGGGGATGGCGGTGGCGGTGACCGTCAGCTCGCCGGCCGCCGGGTCGAGCGCCTGGGTGACCGGTTCCGGTGCCGGCAGTTGCACCTTGTGGAAGGCCTGGCCGGCGATCCAGCTGCCGGGAATCCCTTCGTAGACGGCCCGCACCCGCCCGAAGGCACTGTTGACCTCGCCCCAGATCGGGTTGGCGAGTTGCGCGGCGGTGACGGGGAAGGGGACCGCGACCCTGCCGGCGACCGACTCGAAGCCGGGATCGGTGGCAACCTCGACCTCGAAGGAGAAGCCGAGGAATTCCTCGTAGTCCATCCCTTCATGGGACGGCAGGTTGTCGGCGTCCCAGGAGACTTCGACCGTGGTCCGGTCGAAGAAGGCGACGTCGGGGAAGCCGCGCATCGCCAGCACCGTCGTTGCGACCCAGTCGCGGACCCGCTCGCCTTCCGCTTCGGCTTCCTGCGACTTCGTGACCAGTTCTTCCCATTCTTCGCGGCGCCCCGGTGGGAGCCAGGGCCAGATCCGGCCGATCAGGCCGCCGAAGAAGCTGGGCCCGCCGAGGAAGACGATCCACTGGAAGACGATCGCGATCCAGGCGAAGAAGGTGAACAGGAACGTGAAGAGGACCGAGATCGTCGTCGAGGTCTCGACCTCTTCGAGTTCGTCTTCCGCTTCTTTGCGTTTCGTTGTGGCCTTTTCCTCTGTCTCTTCGACGATGTGTTCCGCCCTTGTGCGGACTTTTTTGGGCCCGTCCTCGCGGCAGAGGAGCCGTTCGATCAGCTCTGCCTCGGCCTCTTCGAAGCCGAACTCCTCGAGGAAGCTTTCGAGACCGGGTTCGCCTTCGACGTCGCGCTCTTCGAGCAGGCTCTTGCCCAGCTCTTCGTGGTTGCCCTGGATCGTTTCCTTGACCCAGTCCTCGAGCTGGTCGAGCTGGAAGGAGCTGGCGGGGGCGATCGTCCCGGGGGTGTCCGGAAACGCCATCGTCGTGCTGCGCTCGCCTTCAGAGCTCTTGACGGTGACCGTGTACTGGCCGGAGAGGACGACCGAGAGGGTGTCGCCTTCCAGCTCCCCGAGCTGTTCCATGCTGAGGTCGAAGCTGGTCTCGGTCGTCTTGTCTTCGTTTTCGCCTTCATCGAGGCCGAGGTCTTCGAGCTTGCCGCACTCGCCGCCTTCGCTCGCTTCTTCGAGCTCTTCCTCCCAGTCGAGCTCTTCTTCGTCGAGGCTCGGGCGCAGCGGCCAATCGACCAGGCGCAGGCCACCCTCGGCGGTGTAGGAGAAGAGCACTTCTGGGACGGGGACGCCGACCAGTTCTTCGTCGTAGGTGGCCAGCCCGGTCCACCCCTTCAGGGCCGGATCGAAGTTGAAGTCGAGACGGCCGAAATCGCCCTGGAAGATTTCCGCCGCGCCGCCGACCTGGAAGGAGGGCGGTTCGGGGGGCGGCTCGGAGGAGGACTTACCGGTGAAGAGGCCGACGTCCGGTTCGGCGAGCAGGAGGTAGGTGAAGTCGATTGCGGTGGCCGAGGCGCCGCCGACACGCAGGCCTTCTTTCTCGATCGCGA
>Ga0105247_10001940_pt1 | contig 14382 bp, 14 predicted proteins | sample KBSS24metaG_FD_81519 | JGI IMG/M metagenome (GOLD analysis project Ga0105247, IMG submission 81519) | Switchgrass rhizosphere microbial communities from Kellogg Biological Station, Michigan, USA - KBS S2-4 metaG | ecosystem: Host-associated > Plants > Roots > Rhizosphere > Soil | place...
CATCGGCGTCGAGCCGGCCGCGCTCGAGCTGCTTGCCACTCGCGGCTTCCTCGAGCTCTCGCTCGCCGACGCTGCAGCCGCCGAGAGCACGCTCGACGCCGTAGCCGAGCGGGCGCAGGCCACCGGGTTCCTCGAGCCCGCGCTCTTCCGCTACCACGGCGACCACATCGAGGCCAAGATCGCCCTCGGCCATCGCGAGGAGGCGGAGCAGCTCGTCGCCGACCTGGAGCGGCTCGGTGCGAGGCTCCGGCGAGCCTGGCCGCTGGCCATCGCCGCCCGCTGCCGGGGAATGCTCTGCTCGGCCGTCGGCGAGCCGGAGGCGGCATTCGGCGCGCTGTCGGAGGCGCTCGCGCTGCACGAGCGCGTCGGCGAGCCGTTCGAGTACGCGCGCACGCTGCTCGTGCTGGGAACCGTTCAGCGGCGGGAACGCCAGAAGCGCCCGGCGCGCGAGTCCCTGGAGGCCGCGCTCGACATCTTCCGGACGCTCGGAGCCGTGCTCTGGGCGGAGCGCGCCCGGGGCGAGCTCGCGCGCGTCGGAGGCCGGGCCAGCACACCGGGATTGACGGCGACCGAGGAGCGCGTTGCCGAGCTGCTCGCCTCGGGCCTCACCTATCAGCAGGCAGCCGACGCCCTCTTCGTGAGCCCGAAGACCGTGCAGTGGAACGTCTCCAAGATCTACCGCAAGCTCGGCATCCGCTCGCGCGCCGAGCTGATCAAGCACTTCGAGGATCACTAGACCGGCGGGTTCCCTCGCGGACCTGGCCGGTCAATGCCAGCCGGTCCAGCCTATTTCGCCACGGGCCGATGCGCCGTACCGTCGGAGCATGAACACGCAACCGATCGCACCGCAGGCACTCCGGGGCTACCCCGTCGACCACGGCCTCATCCGCGCCAACCGCGCACAGCGCGGCCGGCGGCGCCGCTTCCTGATCCTGCGCACCCTCATGGTGCGCCTGCGCCCTCAGCGGTAGAGGCTCCGCTCCGCCGTCGTCGTCAGCACCTCGACGGTCTCGTCGACCGACAGATTCCGACCCGTGTAGAGAAGGTCGAAGCTGTCGAAGCTGGTGAGCAGCCAGAGCACATGGGCGGCGTCCTCTTCGCTGACGTCCGGGCGCAGCAGGCCGGCCGCGGCGAGCCGCTCGGCCAGCCGGGCCATACCGGCGGCCCGCGCCGCATCCAGTCGCTGAACCGCCCCGCCCACGGCATTCGCGTCGAGCTGGGCCATCGAGGTGAGCACGCGGAAGACGTCGCGGTGCGCCGCGAACATCCGCGCGCCGCCCAGGAGGCCGTCGCGCATGCTCTCGCGCGCGTCCGGATTGGCGGCAGCGGCCTCGACGAGCGCGAATTCGCCGCTCGTGAAGAGCTCTGCGGCGAGCGCGTCGAAGAGGCCTGCCCGCGAGCCGAACACCAGGTAGATCGTGGAGCGGGCGACCCGCGCGATCTGCGCGATCTCGTCGACGCTGACGGGCCGGGACGGCTCGGCCTTCAATCGCTCGTAGAGCGCGTCGAGGACGCGCCGCCGTGTCTCCTCGGCCGCTTCCGCGCGCAGGCGCTGGTCGTAACGGCGGGGGCTCATCGACCCGATCCTAGTATTCGCTTGACATATTGTCCATCGTAAGACACTCTGTCCGATAGAATACACACTGTCCGATGGAGGATCACGACGATGATGCACGACGAACAACGCACCACACAGGTGCTGATCGCAGGGGCCGGCCCGGCCGGGCTGACCGCGGCCATCGCGCTCGGGCGCCAGGGCATCGACACGCTGGTCGTGGACCGCAAGCGCGAGCTTTCGAGCCTGCCGCGCGCCACGGTCATCAGCACGCGCTCCATGGAGCTGCTGCGCTCGTGGGGGCTCGAGCAGGACATCCTGGCCGGAGCGGTCGACGTCGCATAGCAGATGTGGGGGTGCGAGTCGCTCGCGCTGGCCTCTGCCGGCTCGCCGGTTCCGGTCGGCCTGCCGACACGCGAGCAGAGCGCCGTGGTGAGCCCTGCGGCGCCCGAGTGCGTACCGCAGGACCACACCGAGCGCGTGCTGCTGGATCACGCCCGCTCGCTCGGCTCCGTGCGCGTGGAGCTCGGCACCGAGGTGGCGGGCGCCGAGAGCGACGACGAGGGCGCACGCGTCGTCCTGCGCGACGCCGCGGGCGGCGCGTCGCGGGTCGTCGGCGCTCGCTATCTGATCGCCGCTGACGGAGCCCACAGCGCGGTGCGCGACGCGCTCGGAATCGCCGTGCACGGTCCCGGGCGATTCATGGACGCCGCATCGGTGCTCTTCCGCGCGCCGCTGTGGGACGTCGTCGGAGCGCACCGCTACGGCATCTACGACATCGGCCACCCCGAGGCCCCCGGGGCGCTCCTGCCGGCCGGACGAGGCGACCGCTGGGTCTACGGCGTGCGCTGGGAGCCGGGAACACGGAAGCTCGAGGAGTTCACGGAGCAGCAGTTCGCCGGCCTGCTCCGGCTCGCCACGGGCGTCGCAGACCTGCAGCCGCGAATCGAGCGGATCGGAGGCTTCTCCTTCGCCGCGCAGCTGGCGGAGCGCTTCCGCAGCAGCAGCTCGTTCCTCGTGGGCGATGCCGCCCACCGCGTCTCGCCACGCGGCGGCACGGGAATGAACACGGCGATCCACGACGGATTCGACCTCGGCTGGAAGCTCGCCTGGGTGCTGCGCGGCTGGGCGGGGCCCGAGCTGCTCGATTCCTACGAGCGGGAGCGCCGTCCGGTGGCCGAGCACAACCTCGCCCGCTCGGCAGATCCCAACGGCTCGGTCCGGGATGTCGGCCGGGAGCTGCGCGCCGACCTGGGAGATCGCGTGGCGCACGTGTGGGTTCCAGCGCCTGCCGGCCGCGTCTCGACGCTCGACCTGCTGGGCGACGGGCTGACCCTCTTCACCGGGCCGCAGAGCGGTCGCTGGGAGAGCGGTGCCGCCTCCGCGCCGGGCTCCCTGCCCGTGGCCGTCCGGCGCCTCGATGCCATCACGGCTCGCGCGCTCGGCATCCGGATCGGGGGCGCCCTGCTCGCCCGTCCCGACGGTGCACCGACCGGCTGGTGGTCGACCAGCGCCGATGCGGTGCCGGCGCTGCATGCGGCGGTGAGGTCGATCGGAGCGCTGGCTGCCCGCACGGCCCAGGCCGAGCTCGCAGTCGCCTGAAGACGCTTTTCGGCCCTGCGCAGCCGAGGGCGGGACGAGGCGGAACCTCGCCCCGCCCTTGTGCGTTTTCCGGGCTGCGCACGGGGCGATCATCTACCCTCCGGACATGCTCTCGGTGTCCGCCGTCGACTCCCCGATCGGCTTGCTGACACTCGCGCGCGGGCCCAAGGGACTGCTGCGCCTGGCTCTCGCGGGCGAGACGACGCAGGGCCTGGCCGATGACCTCAGGAAGCGGCTGCACGTGAGGGTCACCGAGAACGACGCCGCGCTCGCCGACGTGCGCGACCAGCTCGACCGCTACTTCGCCGGCGAGCTCCAGGAATTCGACGTCGAGCTCGACTGGACGCTCGCGCACGGCTTTCACCGCGCCTGCTGCCAGGCCATGATGCGCATCCCCTACGGCAGGACCGTGACGTATGCCGAGCTCGCCGCCGACGCGGGCAGCCCGCGGGCAGTGCGCGCGGCCGGGCAAGCCTGCGCGACCAACCCGATCGCCATCATCGGCCCCTGCCACCGGGTCGTCGGGACGAACGGCTTCGGTGGCTACGGCGGAGGCCTCGACCAGAAGGCCACGCTGCTCGCCCTCGAGGGTGCGCTGCTCCTCGCCTAGACGGTCAGCCGGGCAGGACGGCGATCGCGTCGATCGAGATGAGCAGGCCGCGCGGGAGCGCGACGTCGGCGGGCGAGGATCGCGCCGGCGGTGGATCCGGCATGTGCCGCGCGTAGATCTCGTTGATGGTGCCGAACGTCGCCACGTCGGCGTAGTAGATCGTCGTCTTGACGAGATCGTCCATCGAGGCTCCGGCCTCTGCGAGCACGGCCGCGAGGTTGCGGAGCGCCTGCTCGGTCTGCGCGGCGATCCCGTCGGGTGCCTCCCCCGTCGCGGGATCGATTCCGGCGGTGCCCGAGCAGAACACGAATCCGTTGGCCACGATGGCCTGGCTGTAAGGGCCGAGCGCCGCGGGCGCCGCCGCGGACGAGACTGCCGATCGGCTCACGGGAACTCCTTCGGGATCCGGCGCGCCTCTCGCGCCGCCGTGGCCGATGGTACGCCGTGCGCGGCCGACGGGGCCGGCTTGCAACACTTGGCCGCGTGAGCGGTTCCGCCATCGTCGACGACCTGCTGGCGCGCAGGCTGATTCAGGATCACACCGATCTGGACGCGCTGCGCGAGCGCCTCGAGCGAGGGCCGATGACGCTCTACGTCGGCTTCGATCCGACAGCCGAGAGCCTCCACATCGGCAACCTCGTGCCGCTGCTGCTGCTCCGTCGTTTCCAGCTCGCGGGACACTTGCCGATCGCGCTGGCCGGCGGGGCGACCGGGATGATCGGCGACCCCGGCGGGCGCAGCGAGGAGCGCAACCTGCTGGACACAGAGACGCTCGACCGCAATACGCGGGCCATCAAGGCGCAACTCTCGGCCTTCCTCGACTTCGAGCCCGGCCCGTGCCAGGCGCGGCTCGTCGACAACCGCGACTGGACTGCGCCGATGGGCGTGCTCGACTTCCTGCGCGATGTCGGCAAGCACGTCACGGTCAACTACATGCTGGCCAAGGAGTCGGTGCGCAGCCGCGTTGCGAGCGAGCACGGGATCTCCTTCACGGAGTTCAGCTACATGCTGCTGCAAGCCCACGACTACGCCTGGCTGCACGAGCACACGAACTGCGAGCTGCAGGCGGGCGGCTCCGATCAGTGGGGCAACATCACCGCCGGCATCGATCTCGTGCGCCGCCGCAGTGGCGCATCGGTGCACGGGCTCACGGTGCCGCTCGTCACGCGCTCGGACGGCGAGAAGTTCGGCAAGAGCGTCGACGGCGCGCTCTGGCTCGATCCCGAGCGCACATCGCCCTACGCGCTCTATCAGTACTTCGTGAACCTGCCCGACGACGATGTCGAGCGCTACCTGCTCCAGCTCACCCTCGTGCCCGTCGAGGAGGCCCGGCAGGTGGCGGCCGAGCACGCACGGGCGCCCGAGCGCCGGGCCGGTCAGCAGCGGCTGGCCTGGGAGATGACCGCGCTCGTCCACGGATCGGAGGCGGCCGACGAGGCTGCGGCGGCATCGACCGGGTTCACGAGCGCTGCGGGCTCGCTCTCGGCCGAGCAACTCGAGGCGCTCACCGACGAGATCCCGACGACCCACTCCGCACTCGACGGCCGCGAGGTCGTCGACCTGCTGGTCGAGAGCAAGCTCGCGGCCAGCAAGGGCGAGGCGCGCCGCCTGATCGCCGGCGGCGGCATCTATGTCAACGACGTCGCGCTCGCCGAGGGCCGTCCGCTCGGCAGCGGCGATCTCCTGCACGGCCGCTACGTGATGTTGCGCAAGGGCAAGCGCCAGCGGCACCTGCTCGTCTCGAACGAGAGCTAGGAGCCTGGCCGACTCAGCAGGAGCGCTCGGGCGTGACCGCCTCGACGCTCTCGTCGACCACGTGGATGCGTCCCTTGGCCTCCCGCAGGCGCCCTCCGTGGCGGCCCGTGCGCGTGCCCACGATCTCGGCGAGGATGGAGATCGCCGTCTCTTCCGGCGTGTGCGCACCGATGTCGAGCCCCACGGGCCCGGCGATGCGCTCCAGTTGTTCGTCCGTGACCCCGGACGCCCGCAGGCGGTCGCGCCGCTTCTCCTGCGTCCGGCGCGAGCCGAGCGCTCCGACGTAGCCGACGCCGCGGCGAAGCGCGCCGGAGATCGCGGGGTCGTCGAGCTTCGGATCGTGCGTGAGCACGACGACGTGATCCTCGGGGCGGAGTCCGATCTCCTCGTAGCCTTCCTCCGGCCACTTGACGACGAGCTGGCCGGCCGACGGGATGCGCTCCGGCGTCGCGAACGCGCGCCTCGGATCGATCACGACCGTGCGCCAGCCGAGCGCGGCGGCCATGCGGCAGAGCGAGTCCGCCGTGTCCACTGCGCCGACCACCACGAGGCGCGGGGGCGGCACGAGCGCCTCGGCGAACAGCAGCGCGCCGTCGTCGAGCACCATGGTCTGATTGCGCTCGGCGGAGATGGCCTCCTGACCGGCCGTCAGGATGGCCTGCATGAGCTCGTCGGGCGCGTCGCCGCTGATGCCCTCCTCGGTCACGAAGAGGTGCTCGCCCGCGTGCTCGCCGTCGATCACGGTCACACGCGCGGAGCGAGCTGCGACGGGCGTCTCCCAGCCGTCGTAGCGCTCGACCCAGATCCAGATCTCGCCGCCACAGGCGAGGCCGACGTCCCAGGCCTCGTCGTCGGCGATGCCGTAGAACAGCAGCTTGGGCGGCCCGCCCTTGAGCACGCTCTGGGCCTCCTCGACGACGGCGCCCTCGACACAGCCGCCGGAGACGGAGCCTGCCATCTCACCGCGCGACCCGACCGCGAACTTGGCGCCCAGAGGACGCGGCGCGGACAGGCGCGTACGCACGACGGTGGCCAGCGCCACGTCGTCGCCACGCGAGCGCCAGAGGTCTGCGGTGCGGAGCGTTTCGTCGTTCATGCGCTGTGCAGAAGGGTACTGGGTCGCGACGAGCGCGGCCCTTCGTCGATCTCCTCCAGCACCTCGGCCAGCGTCTCCAGCGCGCGCAGATTGTGGCCGGGCAGGAAGTCGTCGACGTACGGCAGCGCGGCCTGCATGCCGGCGACCAGCGGGCGGTAGCCTTCGCCGCCGGCCAGCGGGTTCGTCCAGACGACGCGGTGGGCAGCCAGGTGGAGGCGCCGCATCTGCTCCGCGAGCAGTGTCGGATCGCCGCGCTCCCAGCCATCGGAGGCGATCACGACGATCGCGCCGCGCGTAAGGCCGCGCCGGCCCCAGACGTCGTTGAACGCCTTGAGGTTCTCGCCGATGCGCGTGCCGCCGGCCCAGTCGGGCACCGCGCGCGCCGCGTTGGCGAGCGCGCGATCGGGATCGCGCCCCGCGAGATGCGGCGTGAGCCGCGTCAGGCGCGTGCCGAACGTGAATGCCTCGACATGCCTCCCGGCACGCACGGCCGCCTGCAGGAACATGACCATGGCGCGGGCGTACGGCTCCATCGAGCCCGAGACGTCGACGAGGTAGACGAGCTTGCGCGGCACGAGCTTGGGCTCACGCCAGGCGCGCTCGATCGGCACGCCACCGGTGCGCATGGCCTCGCGCAGCGTGCGCCGCGGGTCGAACGTGGCGCCGTGCGGAGACGGCTGCCGGCGCAGCGACCGGCGACGCGGCGCGACGCGCGCGATGCGGGACACGAGGGCTCGGGCGCGGCGCAGCTCGTCGGGCCCGTAGCGGGCGAAGTCGCGATCGCGGAGGAGGTCGTCGGCCGACCAGACCGCGGCGGCCGCCTCTTCCTTGTCGTCGCTCCCCTCCTCCCCCGGATCCTCCCCGTCGCGCATCTCGCGGCCCATTGCGTGCGCCTCGACGGCCTCGGGGCTGTCGTCCTTGTGGTTCTCCTCGGGCAGCTCGACGCCGAGCTCGATCGGCCGCTGCTGCAGGACGATGCGCGGCGCGCGCTCCCAGAAGGCCGCAAAGGCGGCGTCGAACACCTCGATGTCGTCACGCCGGGACACGATCGTGCAGCGCAGCGCCCAGTAGACGTCGTCGCGGTTGGTCAGATCGACGGCGGCCAGGCCCAGCAGCGCGTCCTGCATGCGACCCGGCCCGACCTCGAGCCCGGCCTCGCGCAGGATGCGTCCGAACGTGACGAGCTTGCGCACGAAGGCGTCGCCCCGGTGAGCGTGCTCCTGGGTCACGGGCACTGGGCGTCTGGTTGGTAGTAGCGCACGGAGAACGAGTTGTACACGCGGATCCCGTGCCGGGTGACCCGACAACCCTGGGGTCAGACCCTGCCTGGCGGGGTCTGACCCCAAGTGGCGGAGCCTGACCCCAGGGTGGCGATCGGCTTGGATAGGCCGTTTGCGGGATATCTGAGCGCTGGCGGCGTTCTTGTGCGTGCCACTGCACGGGTCGGGCCGAACCGACGCATTCGGCATGCCCAGACGCATTGCGTCCTCCTGGACACACCGGGGTCAGACCCCGCCACTTGGGGTCAGACCCCGCCTGGCCGCGCCAGACCCCGATGTGCGACCCCGATATGGCTGGAGGGACGGTCTTGGGCCGTCAGTGGGTTTCGTCAGCCCGCTCGGGCGGCTGCTTCGCGGGCTTCCGCCAGCAGCTGCTGCAGGCCGTGGTCGCGTACTCGCTGCAGGTCCTCGTGGTACTTCAGGACCGAGCCGAGGGTTGCGTCTACGACCTCCGCGTCGAGCTCGCTCTGGCCGAGGGCGACCAGCGCCTGCGTCCAGTCGAGCGTCTCGGCCACGCCCGGTGCCTTCGCCAGGTCGAGTGTGCGCAGGCGCTCCACGAAGGCCGCAGCCTCTGCGGCCAGCACCTCGGGGACGCCGGGGACACGGGCACGGACGATGGCGATCTCGCGCTCCAGCGACGGGTGGCCGATCCAGTGGTAGATGCAGCGGCGCTTGAGGGCGTCGTGCAGCTCGCGCGTGCGATTCGAGGTCAGGATCACGACGGGGCGCTGCTTCGCGGAGATCGTGCCGATCTCGGGAATCGTGATCTGGAAGTCGGAGAGCAACTCGAGCAGGAAGGCCTCGAACTCGCCGTCCGCGCGGTCGATCTCGTCCACCAGGAGCACCGGCGGGACGACATCGTCGTACTCGATCGCGTCGAGCAGCGGCCGCCGCACCAGGAAGTCGCGCCCGAAGACCTCCTTGAGCGCGCCGCTGGCGTCGCCGGCCGCCTCGAGTGTGCGGATGTAGAGCATCTGGCGCGCGTAGCTCCAGTCGTAGAGCGCGTGCGCGACGTCGATGCCCTCGTAGCACTGCAGCCGGATCAGGCGCGCACCGAGGACGTCCGCGAGCGTCTTCGCCACCTCGGTCTTGCCGACGCCCGCCTCGCCCTCGAGCAGCAGCGGCTTGCCCAGCTTGAGCGCCACGTGGAGCACCGTCGCGAGGCCGCGATCGGCGAGATAGGAGCGCTCACCGAGGGCGGCGCTGAGTTCGTCGATCGAGGCTGGCTGAACGGCGCTCATCCCGCGCAGCATAGGGCGGTGAAGGTCTCGTGACCCCCGGTCGGGGCCACCTGCGGCTTCCGCAAGGATCCGGTAAGGGTTCCGTGAGCGGTGGTGGCGGCTGGGGGGTCCTGGGCTACCCTCAAACGCATGCCCAGACTCCACACACGCTCCAGAACCCTGCTCGGCGCGGTCGCCACGGCCGCTGTCCTGGCCTTGCCATCGACCGCTCTCGCCGATTGCGCGAAGGTCGTGTCCACGGCGGCCTTCCACGGCAGCATCGCCCAGTGGTATCCCCAGCAGTGCTATTCGAGCGCGCTGAAGAACCTCGGCCCGGACGTCAACACGTACTCCCCGAACGTGCCGGCGAACATCCGTTCGGCGATGCGGCGCGATCGTACGCGCAAGGTCAAGCTCACGATCACGTGGCTGCCGAGGAACAAGGTGCGCGTGACCTCGAGCGTCAAGCTCAAGAGCGGCATCCAGCTGCGCAAGGGCAAGAAGATCCTGGCCAAGGGCTCGATCAGCTCCAAGACGACCACGCTGAAGGCCAAGAAGACGGCCGGGAAGCTCACGAGCGCGCTGACCTGGACGCTCGGCAAGAAGACCATCACGCTCACGGCCCCGGCTCCGGTCGCGAAGGTCGCTACGAAGAAGTAACGGTCGCCGCGAGGCGCCGCCCCAGGCGGTGCAGCTCGATCGGCAGCCCGAAGGCGGCGCTCAGCGTCGCCGGGGTCAGTGCTTCGGCAATCGGCCCCTGCGCCACGCGCGCGCCCTCACGGAGGAGGAGCGCGTGCGTGGCGCTGGCCGCGATGTCCTCGACGTGGTGGACGACCGTGACGGTGGCCAGGCGCGGCTAGTCAGCCGCGAGCCGCTCCAGGGCGCCGATCACCGTCTCGCGGCCCGGCAGGTCCAGGCTGGCGGTGGGCTCGTCGAGCAGGAGCAGCGGTGGCTGATTCATGAGCGCGCGCGCCACGAGCACGCGGCGCCGCTCGCCTTCGGAGAGCGAGGCGAAGCGCTGCCGCTCCCGGCCGCCGCAGCCGAAGCGCTCGAGCAGCGTCACCGCACGCTCGCGGTCGGCGGACGTGAGCAGCTCCTCGCGCACGAGGATCGTGCCGGTCGCGCCGCCGAGCATGACGTCGAGGACGCTCGTCCAGTGTGCGAACTCGTCGACCAGGCGACCCTGGACGAAGCCGATCCGCTCGCGCAGCTCGCGCAGGTCGACGCGGCCGAGACGCCCGCCCAGCACGGTCACCGAGCCCGAATATGGATGCTCGACCGCGGCGGCGAGCAGGAGCAGGCTGGTCTTACCGGCGCCGTTCGGGCCCAGCACGACCCAGTGCTCGCCCGCCTCGACGCGCAGATCGACCGGCCCGAGCACGATCCGGCGCACGTGCGTGTCGGGATGGGCACGGCGCACCGTCGCCGCCGCGAGCTCGATCACCGCCACGGCCGTCGATCCTATCCGCAGAGCGGTGGGGCATGCATCCGGCGCCGAGAGCCCTGGGCGCCGGATGCAACCCGTTCCGTCAGGCGCCCGCTGCCTCGAGCGCCCGCCGCACCATCACGCAGGCGAGATGGCGCTTGTACTCGGTCGAGCCGTCGAGGCCCGCTTCGGGGCTGATGCCCTCGCTCGCGTGCCCGGCTGCTTCGCCTGCTGACGCGCCCGAGGCGAGTGCCGCCTCGACACCGCCGGCGCGCACGGCCGTCGGCCCGGCGCCGCACAGTCCCACGCGCCAGCCGCCGGCGCTCTTCGAGACCGCAGCGCCGATGATCGCCCAGTCCTGGGCGCGCCGGCTGAACTTGGCGTACGCGCCCTTCGACTGGCCGCCGGGGATGCGGATCTCGGTCAGCAGCTCGCCCTCGTCCAGGGCGGTCGTGTAGTAGTCGACGAAGCACTCGTCGGCCCCGATCGTGCGGGTGCCGGACGCACTCTGGACGACGATCTCCGCTCCCAGCGCGAGCATGACGGCCGGCAGGTCGCCGTGCGGGTCCGCCTGGGCCAGCGACCCGCCGATCGTGCCACGGTTGCGCACCTGCTGATCGCCGATGCCGACGGCGGCGGCCGCAAGCGCCGCGGCGTTGGCCGCGACCTCGGAGCTCTCGGCCACGGCGCGGTGACGCGTGCAGGCCCCGATCACGAGCGTCCCGCCGTCGACGCGGATGCCGGTGAGCTCGGGAATGCTCCCGATGTCGACGAGCGCCTCGGGAGCCGACAGCCGCAGCTTCAGTGCCGGCACGAGCGAATGGCCGCCGGCCAGCGGAAGCGCGCCGCGGCCCATGTGCTCGAGCGCCTCGGCGATCGAGCCGGCCCGCTCGTAGGTGAATGCCTCGGGAATCATCAGTTGCCCGCCTTCGCCTGCTGGATGGCCTCCCACACGCGCCCCGGCTGCATCGGCATCTCGAGGTGCCGGACGCCGATTCCCGAGAGCGCGTCGACGGCCGCGTTCACGACGGCCGCGCTGGCCGCGATCGTGCCCGCCTCGCCGATGCCCTTGACCCCGAGCGGGTTCGAGGGGGACGGCGTGACGGTGCGTGCCGTGTCGAAGCGCGGCAACTCTGCCGCCGACGGGATCATGTACTCCACGAGCGTGCCCGTGAGGATCTGCCCGCTCTCGTCGTAGACCGTCTCCTCGTAGAGCGCCTGCGCGATGGACTGCGCGACGCCGCCGTGCACTTGCCCGTCGACGATCATCGGGTTGATCACGTTGCCGCAGTCGTCGACCGCGGTGTAGCGCTCGACCACGACCTTGCCGGTCTCGCCGTCGATCTCGACCTCGGCGATGTGCGAGCCGAACGGGAACGTGAAGTTCGGCGGGTCGTAGAAGGTCGTCGCCTCGAGGTTGGGCTCCACGCCCGTGGGCATGGAATCGCCGGCCCAGGCTGCGTAGGCCAGCTCCTGGATCGTCTTGGCGCGCTCGGGCGAGCCCTTGACCTGCCACTGCGTGCCCGACCACTCGAGGTCGTCGGCCGCGCACTCGAGCAGGTGCGCCGCGATCAGGCGTGCCTTGTCGCGCACCTTCCCGCACGTCAGTTGCAGGGCGGTGCCGCCCACGGCCAGCGAGCGCGAGCCATAGGTACCGAGGCCGTACGGGGACTGCCCGGTGTCGCCGTGCACGACGTCGACCTGATCGAACGGGATGCCGAGCTCGCTCTCGACGATCTGCGACCACGAGGTCTCGTGACCCTGGCCATGCGCGGAGGAGCCGGTGACGACGGTCGCCGAGCCGGTCGGGTGCAGGCGGACGATGGCCGACTCCCAGCCCCCGGCGCCGATCCCGATCGCCTTGGTCACCGCGGACGGCGCGAGGCCGCAGATCTCGACCCAGGTCGAGAGCCCGATGCCCCGGTAGTTGCCGCGCGCGGCGGCCTCGCTGCGGCGGGCCTCGAAGCCGGCGTAGTCCGACAGCTCGAGCGCCTTGTCCAGGGCCGCGGCGTAGTCGCCGGAGTCGTACAGGAGGCCGGTGGCCGTGGTGTACGGGAACTCGGTGGCGAAGTTGAGCCGCCGAACCTCGGCCGGGTCCTTGCCGAGCTCGTCGGCGAGGCGGTCGACGAGGCGCTCGACGAGATGCGCTGCCTCCGGCCGCCCGGCGCCGCGATAGGCATCGGTCGGCGTCGTGTTCGTGAAGACCTCGTCGAGCGTGATGTCGACATGCTCCAGTGCGTAGGCACCCGGCACCATGATCACGGTCAGGTGGGCGATGCTGGGCGTGAGCAGCGCGAGGTAGGCGCCGCAGTCCTGCAGGAGGTGCACGCGCAGGGCCAGCATGCGACCGGACTCGTCGGCCGCGAGGGTGGCCGTCTGCAGCTGATCGCGGCCCGCCACCGTCGCGACCATGTGCTCGGAGCGCGTCTCGATCCACTTGACGGGCCGGCCGGTGAGGCGCGAGACCTGCGCGAGCACGAACTCCTCGGCATAGACGTCGATCTTCGCGCCGAAGCCGCCGCCCACGTCGGGCGCGACGACGCGCACCTTGGCCTCGGGAATGCCGCAGATGGCGGACACGAAGGTGCGCACGAAGTGCGGAACCTGCGTGGAGGTGTAGAACGTCAGCTCGCCGCTCGAGGAGATCCAGTCGGCCACGACGCCGCGCGGCTCGATCGGCACGGCCGTGAGGCGCTGGTTGTCGATCGTCAGCGACACCTTCACGGGCGCGGCGTCGAAGACCGCGTCGAAGCCCTCGGTCTTGTGCTCGATCGTCAGGCAGTGGTTGCCGGGCGCTTCCTCGTGCAGCTGCGGCGCATCCGGCTTGCCGGCGTTCTCGGCGTCGATCACGACCGGCAGCGGGTCGTACTCGACGACGATGCGATCGGCGGCATCACGCGCCAGGGCGGCCGTGTCGGCCACCACGACTGCAACCAGCTCGCCGACCATCCGCACCTTGCCGTCGGCCAGGATCGGCCGCTTGGGCTGCTTGGCATTGCCGAACGGGTTCGAGGCACAGGGCACGCCGGCTTCGAGCCCGAGCGTGTCGTAGGTGAAGATGTCGACCACGCCCGGCATGGCCGCGGCCGCCGCCGTGTCGATGCCGCGAATCACGGCGTGCGCATGCGGCGAGCGCAGGAAGGCCGCGTGCGCCATGTTGGGCAGCTTGATGTCGTCGACGTAGCGGCCCTGGCCGGTGATGAGCGGCGCGTCTTCCTTGCGCAGGACCGATGCGCCGATGCCGGAGTCGCTCGCGGTGGTAGCCATCGCTCTACCCCTTCGCCGCGGCGAGCACGGCATTGACGATGTTGTGGTAGCCCGTGCAGCGGCAGAGGTTGCCCTCGAGCCCGTGGCGGACTTCCTGCTCACTGGGGTTCGGGTTCTGCTCGAGCAGGTACGCGGCGCTCATGATCATGCCGGGCGTGCAGTAGCCGCACTGGAGCGCGTGCTCCTCGTGGAAGGCCTGCTGCACGGGGTGCAGCTCGCCGTTCTGCGCGAGGCCCTCGATCGTGGTGATCTCGGCGCCGTCGGCCTGCACCGCGAGCACGGTGCACGATTTCACGGCCTCGCCGTCCAGGTGCACCGTGCAAGCGCCGCAGGACGACGTGTCGCAGCCGATGTGCGTGCCCGTGAGCCCGAGCTGATCGCGCAGGACGTGAACGAGCAGGGCGCGCGGCTCGGCGCGCACTTCGTGCGGAACTCCGTTGACCGTCAGCGTGATTGGTGCGACCATCTTGGCCTCCCCTTCCTCGAGTTGCGATGACCATTACCAGCGTCGCCACATTTACCATGCGCGCGGGCCGCGAAACCGACGCGCTCGCGCTCATCCGTGCCGTGA
>Ga0105247_10001944_pt1 | contig 14371 bp, 5 predicted proteins | sample KBSS24metaG_FD_81519 | JGI IMG/M metagenome (GOLD analysis project Ga0105247, IMG submission 81519) | Switchgrass rhizosphere microbial communities from Kellogg Biological Station, Michigan, USA - KBS S2-4 metaG | ecosystem: Host-associated > Plants > Roots > Rhizosphere > Soil | place...
CGGGCGGCTGCGGCAGCGTCCGCCTCGTCCAGAAGGGGCCGCCGATGAGCACGCACGCGCGGTGGATCCTTTTGCCGCTCGAGAACCACTCCGAGACGCCGCTCGCCGGCGAGCGCCTCGCCGCGCTCCTCGCGAACGTCCTCCGCGCGCGCGGCGTCGCGCGGATCGACGAGCCGCCGCCGCCGAACGACCCCGACGCGGTGATCACGCAGAGCGATCGCCAGCGCTTCGACGCCGCGCTCGAATGGGGGAAGAAGCAGAGCTACACGTACGCGATCGCCGGCAGCGTCGAGGAGTGGCGCTACAAGAGCAGCCTAGAGGCCGAGCCGGCGATCGGGATCAGCGTGCGCGTCATCCGGGTCGGGAGCGACGACGTCATCTGGTCGGGCTCGACGTCGCGGAGCGGCTGGTCGCACGAGAACCTCACGGCGACCGCGCTCAAGGCCGTCGACGACCTCGTCGACGAGATGAAGCTCGCGCCGTGAGCGAGCCGCCCGCGCCGCCGACGGCGCCGCCCGACGCCGAGCCGCAGCCGGTGAAGACGTGGATCGAGACCGTCGTGGTGACGGGGCTCGTCGTCCTCGTCGGATGGCTCGCGCACCCCGACGATCCGTTCTTCTTGAGGAGCCCGTTCCCGTGGATCGCCGTCGCGCCGGTGATGGTCGCGCTGCGCCACGGCTTCGCGCCGGCGATGGCCAGCGTCGCGCTCCTCGCCGCGCTCCTCGCCGGGGCCGGGGCGCGCGCGCCGCACGCCGGCGCCGCCTCGGCGTATCCGTCCGAGCTCGCGCTCGGTACGCTCGTCCTCGCGATGCTGTGCGGCCAGTTCTCGAACGTGTGGCGGAGGCGCGTCGCGCGCCTCGACGCCGAGCACGCGTTCTTGCGCGATCGCTTCGACGCGTTCTCGCGCGTCCATCGCCTCCTCGAGTTCTCCCACGATCGCCTCGAGCGCCGCCTCGGCGCGAGCGCGTTCACGCTGCGCGACGGCGTCCTCGCCGTCGCCGCCGAGCTCGGCGGCGCGGCGGACGGCGCGCCGCCCCTCGCCGCGTCCGCGCAGAAGGTGCTCGACCTCTTCGGCGTGTACGGCTCGTTGGACATCGCGTCGCTCCACGCCGTCGAGGACGGCGCGCTCGTGGGGGCGCCGCTCGGCGCGCTCGGCGACGCGCCGCCCGTCTCGCCCGACGACGGGCTCGTCGTGACGGCGCTCCGCACGAAGCGCGTCGCGTTCGTCCCCGGCGGCGTCGACCCGGAGGGGGCGGCGGGGCGGCGCGCGACGGCGCTCGTCTGCGCCGTGCCGCTCGCCGACATGAACGGGCGCGCGCACGCCGTGGTCGCCATCCACGCGATGCCGTTCCTCGCGTTCCACGAGGCGAACCTCCAGCTCCTCGCCGTCCTCGGCGGGCACGTCGCCGACGTGCTCGCGTTCGGCGCGGGCGCGGGCGACGCGACGCCGCTCCACCTTAGCGACTTCGAGCGGCGCCTCCGCCGCGCGCTGCTCGACCTCCGCGAGCGCGCCGCGTGCGCCGTCGCGCGGATCGTCGTGCCGCGCGCCGCGCCCGCGTCGGAGGTGCTCGACGCGCTCTTCGTCAAGGAGCTCCGCGGCGGCGACTGCCCGCTCGTCGTGCGCGACGCCGACGGCAACGCCACGATCCTCGCCCTCTTGCCGTTCACCGACGCGGCCGGGGCCGCGGCGCTCCGCGCGCGGCTCGAGGCGGCGTGCGCCGAGCGCCTCGGCCTCACCCTCGAGGCGGCCGGCGCGTCGATCGCCATCCAGGAGCTCCAACCAGGCGACTCGGTCGCCGAGGTCATGCATGACGTCGACATCCCCGCCCCAGCCCGCCGCGTCGCCCCCTCGTCGGGCTCGTTCGCTAGCGTGTAGCGCCGTCGCGCTCGACGCGTGCTGCGCGGCGGCGTTCCTCGCGCGCCCGGAGCCGTCGGCGCGCACGGGCGCGCTCCTCCTCGCGCACGCCGCGCTCTCGATCGTGATCGGCCTCACCGCGCAGGCGTTCTTCCCGCCGTCGCACCGCGCGCGCGTGCGCGCCTTCGCGGCGCTCGCCGCGTTGGTCGCGTTCGCGATGCCCGCGGTCGGCGCGCTGGGGCTCGCGCTGGCGCTCGGCTACGGCCTGTGGCGCCCGCAGCGCGAGCAGCCGCTCTGGTCGGAGACGCTCGACGTGCCGCCGCTCCTCCAGCGCGCGCCGCGCGCGCCGGCGAAGATCGCGTTCACGGCCGACGCGCTCCGCCAGATCCTCGGGAGCCGCTCGGCCCCGGAGCGCCGCTTCCGCGCGATCCTCGCGACGCGAGCGCTCCCGCCGCGCGAGGCGATCCCGCTCCTCAAGACCGCGCTCGCCGACGGCTCGGACGAGGTGCGCCTCCTCGGCTTCTCGCGCCTCGAGGGGGTGCGGCGCGAGATCGAGCTCCGGATCAAGGCGCGCCTCTCCGCGCTCGAGGCGACGCCGAAGGACGCCTCGGCGCGCCTCCACCACCGCGTCGCCGAGGACTACTGGGAGCTCGCGTTCCTCGGGCTGGTCGAGGGCGAGGTGTACCGCCACACGCTCCGCACCGCGTCCGAGCACGCGATCGACGCGCTGGCCCTCGACCCGAAGAACGCCGGCGCCGCGCTCCTCCTCGCGCGCGTGAGCCTGCGGCTCGGCGACCGCGACGCCGCGCGATCGGCGCTCGAGGCCGCCGTCGTTGCGGGGATGCCGCGCCGGCGCGTCGCCCCGTACGAGGCGGAGCTCGCGTTGAGAGACGGGCGCGCGGGCGACGTCGCCGCGCTCCTCGCGCCCCTCGGCGGCGTCCGCCACGACCACGTCGCGCTCACGCGCGTGATCGCGTTCTGGCGCGGCTCGGCCGGCGAATGAGCGCGCCGCGGCGCCCGAAGCTCGCGCCCGGGCAGCGCGCCGACGTCGGGCTGATCCTCGAAGGGACGTACCCGTACGTGAGCGGCGGCGTGTCGAGCTGGGTGCACCAGATCATCCGCGGGCTGCCGGAGCTCACGTTCTCGCTCCTCTTCATCGGCGGCGACTCGTCGCAGTACGAGAAGATGCGGTACGAGCTCCCGCCGAACGTCGTGCACCTCGAGGAGCACTACCTGGTCGAGGCGGCGCGGCGGCAGCAGCCGAAGGCGATCGCCGGGGACGCGCGCTTCCTCCGCCAGTCGGAGCAGCTCCACGACGAGCTCCGCGCGAGGGCCCCGCTGGACCGCGGCGCGCTCGGCGCGATCATCGAGCGCCTCGAAAGCGACCCGCGCGCGACGCAGGACGACTTCCTCCACAGCGAGACCGCGTGGGGCGCGATCCGCGAGCGCTACCTCGCGTACTGCCCGGACCTGTCGTTCCTCGAGTACTTCTGGACGGTCCGCTCGACGCACGCGCCGCTCTTCATGCTCGCGCGCGCCGCCAAGGTGTTCCCGCCCGCGCGCGCGTACCACTCGATCTCGACCGGCTTCGCCGGCTTCCTCGGGATGCTCCTCGCCGAGCGCACGGGGCGGCCGCTCGTCCTCACCGAGCACGGGATCTACTCGAAGGAGCGGAAGATCGAGCTCCTCCAGGCCGACTGGCTCAAGGACGATCGCGTCTCCGGCGGCGCCGCGCCCGACGAGGTGAGCTACATCCGGAGCGCCTGGATCCGCTTCTTCGAGGGGCTCGGCCGCCTCACGTACCACGCGGCGAGCCCGATCATCGCCCTCTACGACGGCAACCGGCTGCGGCAGATCGCCGACGGCGCCGCCGAGGAGCGGACGCGCGTCATCCCGAACGGGATCGACCTCGCGCGCTTCGCCCCGCTCCGCGATCGGCGCGACGCGAAGGTGCCGCGCGTCCTCGGCCTGCTCGGGCGCGTCGTGCCGATCAAGGACATCAAGACGTTCATCCGCACGATGCGCGTCGTGTGCAGCGCGATGCCCGACGCCGAGGGGTGGCTCATCGGCCCCGAGGACGAGGACAAGAGCTACGCGCGCGAGTGCCACGACCTGGTCGCGAACCTGGGGCTCGAGGGGAAGGTGAAGTTCCTCGGCTTCCAGAAGCCGGAGGACGTCCTCCCGAAGCTCGGGCTCATGATGCTCACGTCGATCAGCGAGGCGCAGCCGCTCGTCCTCCTCGAGGGGTTCGCGAGCGGCGTGCCGTGCGTCTCGAGCGACGTCGGCTGCTGCCGCGACCTCGTGCACGGCGCGGCCCCCGAGGATCGCGCGGTCGGCGTCGCCGGGCGCGTCGTCTCGATCGCGAACCCGGACGCGACGGCGCGGGCGGCGATCGAGCTCCTCTCCGACGAGGCGGCGTGGCGCGCGGCGCAGCAGGCCGGGATCGAGCGCGTCGAGCGCTTCTACACGCTCGCGCAGATGATCGACAACTACCGCGGCGTGTACGGGGAGGCCGTGAGCCGCTGATGGCCGGCATCGGCTTCGAGCTCCGCAAGCACCTCCGCGACCCGTCGTACGGCGGGCTCCTCACCGCGTACTCCATCGCCGGCGCGATCGGCTCGGGGCCGTGGATCATCTCGATCTTCGGCACGATCGCGCTAGGGCTCCTCAGCGTGCGCCTCGGCGGCGACGGCGGCGAGACGGTGCGCTTCCTCGCGTCGGTCACCTGGCTGATCGCGGCGTCGCTCATCCTCTCGGGCGCGATCCAGCTCCTCTTCACACGCTTCGTCGCCGATCGCCTCTTCGAGAAGAGGCGCGACCTCGTCCTGCCGAACCTCCTCGGCGCGCTCCTCGTCACGACCGCCGCCGCGCTCCTCGTCGCCGCGCCGATCGCGGTCTTCTCGTTCGAGGGGCGCTACGTGTACCGCGCGCTCCTCGTCGCCACGTTCGTCGTCCTCAACGACGTGTGGCTCCTCTCCGTGTTCTTGACCGGGATGAAGGCGTACCGCTTCGTCCTCGGCGTCTTCGCGGTCGCGTACGCCACGTCGATCGCCGTCGCGCTCCTCCTCGTGCGCCACGGGCTCGAGGGGCTCGTCGGCGGCTTCTTCGCCGGACAGGCGCTCCTCTGCTTCGGGATGCTCGGCGCCGTGGCGCGCGCGTACCCGTCGCCGTCGCTCGTCGCGTTCGACTTCCTCGACCGGCGCCGCGTCTTCGTCGACCTCGCCGCGACCGGCGTCCTCTACAACGTCGCCGTCTGGATCGACAAGGTGATCTTCTGGGAGAACCCCGGCACGTCGGAGCAGGTGATCGGGCCGATCCGCGCGTCGATCGTCTACGACGTCCCGATCTTCCTCGCGTACTGCTCGACCATCCCGGGGATGGCGGTCTTCCTGGTGCGCGTCGAGACCGACTTCGCCGACCACTACGACCGCCTGTTCGACGCGGTCCGCGGCGGGGGGAACCTGGCCGACATCGAGCACCTCCGCGACGCGATGGTGGTGGCCGCGCGCGACGGCCTCTACGACATCTTCCGCATCCAGGGGCTCACGGTCGTCATGCTCCTCCTCACCGGGCGCGCGCTCCTCGTCGCGCTCGGCATCTCGCCGTTCTACGAGACGCTCTTCGACGTCGACGTCGTCGGCGTCGGCATCCAGGTGGTGTTCCTGGGAGTCCAGACGATCCTCTTCTACCTCGACTACCGAATCCTCGCGCTCGCGTTGAACGGGCTCTTCGCGGCGTTGAACTTCGTGTTGACGATCGCGAGCCTCTACCTCGGGCCGCGCTTCTACGGATACGGGTTCGCGCTCGCCGTCGCCGCGACGACGGTGTGCGCCCTCTTCCTTTTGGCGCGGAAGCTCGATCGCCTCGAGTACGAGACGTTCATGCGCTGATCGCCCCCATTCGGACGATCCTCGCCGGATCTTCGATGAGGCCTACGTAGCGCAGGTCCGAAGGTGCGTGCGCTGCCCGCGCCGAGCGAGGCGCGAGCCTGGGTGCCTGGACGCCGGTGTCGAGCAGGTCGGGTTCACTCGACCAAAGTCATGCGATTCTCCCATTGGCGGATAGGGCGCTCGCCTTCGCCGCGGGCGCGAAGTCCCTCGTCGTCGACCGGGCTCCGAGCATCGGGCCCATCGTTCGGGCCAGGTCGGCGACGTGAGGGGCTTCGAGCATCGTGTGATGATCGCCTGCGACTTCCCGAACCTCGAGGTTCGGAAGGATGTCGATCCATTCGGCTTGCCCCTCGTCGAAGGCCCGAATGAGCCGGGACGGGGGCAGCCGGACCTTGGCGCGCAGAAATACCACTTTTCCGTCGTACGTTTGCGGCGTGTAGCCGAGCCACGCCCGGTATTGGACCGCGATGACACGAACGATTCGCAAGCGCGTCTTCGGATCCAGGGAGGCCAAGGACGACCGGACGCCGCCGCTCTTCGCGGAGTCGAGCTCCTGCGTCACGGCCCAACGCAGCCGCGCGGCCAAGGAGAGGATCCGCCAGGCCGGCGGCGGGTCGAGCCCGAGCACGTCGAGCGCGACGGACGCGTCGTCCACGTCCGCCATCGCGCGCGCGGGGTGCAACGTGTCCATGAACGCGAGGAGCTCCACCGTTTCGCCCTGGGCGCGGAGCCGTTGCGCCATCTCCAAAGCGAGCACCCCCCCAGCCGAATGACCGGCGAGCCGGTACGGCCCGCGCGGCTGCGTACGACGAAGCTCGACGAGGTAGACCTGTGCCATCGCCGCGACGCTCTCGAGCGCCTCTGCGTTCGAGTTGAAGTCCGGCGCCTGGAATCCGTAAATGGGCTGATCGGGGCCCAGCTCCTTCGACAGTGCGACGTACGACACGGGCGACCCGATGGTCGAGTGAGCCAGGAAGAGCGGCGTGCGTGAGCCGCTCGTCGTCAGCGGCACCAGCACGGAGCCGATCGATCGCCGGCTCCTCTGGAGGATGCCGCAGAGCTCTTCGACGGTCCCCCCATCGAAGATGACCGAGAGCGGGATCTCGTGACCGAATTCGCTCTTCAATCGGCTCACGAGCCTCACGGCGAGGAGTGATTGGCCGCCGACATTGAAGAAGGCGTCGTGCACCCCGATCTTCCGAGCGCCGAGGAGCTCTTGCCAGATGGCGACCATGCGAGCTTCCAGCTCGTCGCGCGGGGCGACGAACGGCTTGCCGGCCGTGGCCGCGTCCGCGGTCCCGGGCAGTCGCCGGCGGTCGAGCGCTCCGTCGGCGGCTCGCGGGAGCGCCGGCAGGATGACGACGGCCGACGGGAGCGCGTGGCTCGGGAGCCTCGCCGCGAGGAATCGACGAAGGTCGCCCGCCGCCGCTCGCGCGCCCGCGGTCAAGGCGACGTACGCGACGTGGCGGCGGCGGCCCGACTCGTCGGCGCGCGCGACGACCGCCACGTCGTCGACCGCGGCGAGCGCGGCGAGCGCCGCCTCGAGCTCGGCCGCCTCGACGTGGAAGCCGTGGCTCGCGACGCGCTCGTCGCGGCGGCCTCGGTATTCGAGAGTCCCGTCGGACCGATATCGCGCAAGGTCGCCCGTGCAGTACACGCGGCCGGCGGCGGCGTCGCCGCTCGGGGCGGACGAGAACCGGCTCGCCGTGAGGTCGGGGGCTCCGAGGTATTCGCGGGCGAGGCCGCCGCCGCCGACGTGGAGCTCGCCCACGGCGCCGATCGGGACCGGCCGCTTCTGCGCGTCGAGGACGTAGATCTGCCGTCCGGGCGCAGGGCGCCCGAGGGACGGCTGCGACGGGCGCGACCGATCGTACGCGGAGGCGGCCGCCAAACCCACCTCGGCCGAGCCGTAATACGCGTGGAGCTCCGCCGAGGCGTGCTCGAAGAAGCGCTTCGGGAGCTCCGGCGGCATGAGCTCGGCGCTCGTGACGACGCGCCGAAGCGAATTGCACCGAGCGAGCCCGCCGTCACGGCACATCTCGTCCAGGACGTCGGGCGACAAGAACGCGGTCGTGATCCGTTCATCGACGAGGAGCTTCGCGATCCGCGCCGCGTCGAGCGCACCCGGCGTGGCGGCCTCGGCCGCGCTCAGCGCGACGGATTTCACGATCGCGTCGACGTCGTGGAGCTCCAGCGCGATCCGCATCGCCTGCTCGGAGCGAGGGGGGCGAGCGTCTCGGCCGCCCTCCCGAGCCTTCGGCGCATCGTCGTCGTCGTCGGTCTTGGCCTGGTTACGGCCCGGCGTGAACGTGAGCCCCGCGGCGAAGTCGGCGGGGAGGCGGAAGACGGCGCGGCCTCCGGCGCTCTCCTCGAAATCGCGCCCCACCGCCTCGAGGAACTGCCGCGCGGGCTCGTTCTTCTGCGTCGGGATGAAGGGGACGACGACGTCGGTCAGCCCCCGCTCGCGCGCGATCTCGCCGAGCCGAGCGAGCATTCGGTGCTCGACGCCGCGGCCCATGGCGCGGCAGCTCAAAAGGAACGTGTCGACGTCGAGCGCGCGGGTCGAGGCGTTGAAGAAGACGACGCCGACGAGCCCGTAGTCGCCGAAGCGATCGCTCACGTCGACCACGTAGCACTCGAGCTCTTTGCTCCGCGCGAGCTGCTCGATCTCGGCCTCCGTCCGGCGAATGGTCGTAATGGTGAACTGGTTGGTCCTCTGCGTGAGCTGCGAGACGCGACGGAGCTGACTGGTCATCTCGCTGATGCGGATGTTCAGATCGAGCCCCCCGATGAAGCCGGCGAACGTGAGCGCGTCGCGCCGCGCGCTCTCGCGGAGGGCGTTCTGGCGATATTGCTCGTTCCGCTCTCGATCCTCGGCGGTGACGCGGAGGCGGTCGAACGCCCAGACGTGATCGATGAACCTCGGGATCACGTCGTCGTCCTCGGGCATCTGCAGGACGAGGACCTCCGGGCAGTTCGCCCGGACCTCGGCGCACTCGAGGGCGCTGTCGTCGATGAAGATGAAGCTGTCGAGCCCGAGGTTGAGCTCTTCGGCGAGGGAGCGAAGGTTCTGCGACTTGGGGCTCCAGTTGACGCGCCACGAGACGATGTGATCGCGCTTCAGGACCAGGTCCGGGTTGTGCTCGAAGACCTCGACGACGTCCTCTTCGTTGTTCTTGCTGCACAGCGCGACGAGCATCCCCGCCTCGTGCTGCGCGATCACGAACTCCTGGAGGGCCCTCCTCGCGGGATCGATCTCCACCCCCACGGCCCCGACCTCGCCGCAGACGCCCTTCCAGAGCGTCTCGTCGCAATCGAGCACGATGACCTTGTACGGCTGCCTGCGGAGCGCGTGGACCTCGCGGGCGACCGTCGTTCCGAGGGCCGCGAAATACGCCGGCGTGTAGGGGACGCGGCCGAGCTCGTCGCTCGTCGCGTCGTGGCGCTCCGCGACGGGATACCGACGTTCGAGCTCGGCGGGCATGACCAGGTGGACGCTGGGCACCGCCGCCAGCGCCGACTGGAGATGCCGATCCATGCGCTGGAGATGGGCGGCCCGCGCGGGGTCCGCCTGCGCGGCGGGGGACGCCGGGCAGAGGACGACGATCTGCGGCGTCGACGATCGCCCCGCTGCCGCGCTCAGGGCGCGCACGAAATCGTCGACGTTGCGCTCGAGGTCCTCGCTGCGGCCGGCTTCGATCCAATCCTCGAAACGGACGAGGACGACGTTGACGCCGTCCTTGTTCCGCGAAAGAAGGCCCGCGGGATCCAGGAGCTCCTGGAAGACCTGGCCATGACCGGCGAACTGGACGCGGAACGGCTGTTTCAGCTCACGCGACCAGAACGCGAGCGACTCTTCGAGCGGCTCCGCGGTGAACGTCGCGGCGATCGCGATCCCCACCGGGCGCCCGCTCGCGACGGCGTGGAGGCTCCGCGCCTCGGGCGGCGGCGCGAGGACCAGGCGAGCCCCCGAAGAGAGCGGCCAGAGCATCTCCCAGAGCGAGACGTGCGAGCTCAGAGCGGCGTGCTGGAGCACGCTTTCGGCCTCGCGGACCGGGTAGCTCTCTCGCATTCCGTCGAGCTGCTCGACGAGCGCGCCGTGCGTGCTCACGACGCCGACCGGGCGCCCTCTTGGACCCGATACGTAGAGGACGTTCGCGGCGTGCTCGCGGCTCGCGGTGGGGCTCGGCCTGCCCTCATGCTCCTTCGCGATGAGCTCCCACGAAGGATCGAGGCTGACACCGGGGACCCCGGCGTCGGGGAGAGCGTCGCGGAGCGCTCGCTGCGTCAGAATGACCGTGGGCCGCGCCTCCGTGGCGATCGACGCGAGGTGCTCGGCGGGGTCCTCGGGGTCGAGCGGGAGGTATGCGCCGCCGGACTTGAGTATCCCCACGATCGCCACGACCATCTCGAGCGAGCGCGTCATGCAGACGCCGACCCTGTCGTCGGGCTTCACGCCGAGCGATCGCAGGTGGTGCGCGAGCTGGTTCGCGCGTAGGTCGAGCTCTCGATACGTCAGCGCCTCACGCCCCAGCGTGACCGCGGGGGCGTCGGGCGTTCGATCGGCGTGGTGCTCGATCAGCTCGTGGACGCAAACGTCCCGCGGGGCGGGGCGCGCGGTCGCGTTCCACACGCGGATTCGCTCTTCGTCGTCGCGGGTGACGAGCGGCAAGGCCGAGAGCCGCTCGTCGGGATTGGCGGCGACCGCCTTCAAGAGCGCCTCGTAGCTCCGGAGGAGGCCAGCGACCGTCGACGCGTCGAAGACATCCGCGGAATATTCGAGCGAGCACACGAGCCCCTGAGGCCGCTCGAACAGGTTGAGAAAGAGATCCATGCCCATGGTGGTCTCGGCCCCGGTCTCGAGCAGGAACGAGCCCTCCAGTCCGAGGAACGGGGGGGGGACTGTCATGGCGTGGTAGCCGACCAGGACCTGGAAGATCGGGTTCCGATCGATTCGTCGCTCGGGGGCGATCTTGGCGACGAGCTTCCCGAGGGGCAGGTCCTGGTGCGCATACGCTCCCAACGTGGCGTCGTGCACCCTCTTGAGGAGGTGGACGAAGGTCGGATCTCCCGAGAGGTCGGCGGCGAGCGCGAGCGGGTGCGCGAAGCACCCGATCGCGCCTTCGACCTCGGGCAACGGCCGATGCATGATCGGGAAGCCGATGGCGAATCGCTCCTGGCCGCTGTAGCGGTGGAGGAGGACCTCGAAGGCCGCGAGCATCACCGCAAACGGTGTGACGCCGGCCCGCCGGCCGAGGAGCTTGAGCTCCTCCAGCACCTCGTTCGCGACGACGATCCGTTCCCGCTTGCACTCGTTGGACGCCGTCGCCGGATGCGGTCGATCCGTCGGCATCTCGAGGGTAGGCACGCCCTGAAACTGCTTCTTCCAGTACGCGAGCAGCTTCTCGAGCGACTCGCCCACCAGCGTGCTTCGCTGCCAGGCCGCGTAGTCGGCGAACTGCGTCGTGAGATCGGGGAGGCGCGGCGGCCTCTGCTCCCTGGACGCGTTGTAGATCTCGCTCAGCTCGGTGAGCAGCGGAGCGAAGGAGACCGCGTCGAAGACCACGTGATGGACCGTGAGCAGGAGGACGTGCTCGTCGGGGCCCAGACGGACGAGCGTCCCGCGAAGGAGCGGCGCCCGCTCGAGATCGAACGGCTCCGTGGCCCGTTCGCGCCGGTGCCGGTCGAGCGCGGCTTCCTTCTCTTCGGGCGTCAGCCGTTCCAGATCGACGGCGAGGAGGTGGAACGACGGCGAGCCGATCACTTGAATCGGCTGCCCGTCGACCACGGCGAACCCGGTCCTCAATACTTCGTGTCGTCGAATGACCTGCTCGAAAGCGCGCTCGAGCGCGCCCGCGTCGAGCTGCCCGGACAACTTCAACGCCAGCGATATGTTGTAGTTCGCGCTCTTCGGCGCGACCTGCTGCAGGAACAGGAACTGCTCCTGGGGGAACGAGAGGCTCAACGGTTCGTCGCGCGAGACACGCTGGATCTTGGGCGCGCTCGCCGCTCGAGCGCGGAGCTTCTGCACCTCGGCCTGCTTGCGGAGCAGCTCTGCGACGAGCGCTCGCTTCTCGGCCAGAGTCAGCTCCTTGCTCATCGGGGGTCACCTCCGGTGAGGGTGCGAATGAGATCGTCCAAGTCTTGCTCCGGTAGCTGGTCCAGCTTCCCGAGCAGCTCGTCCGCGTTCAGTTCTGCCGAGGATGCGCCAATCCATTCGCTGAGCAGGAACGTCGAGAGCATATCGATCGTGGGGTACGTGAGGAGTGATGCGGCGGGGATGGACTGCCCGATGGCTTTCACGATTTGATTGCGGATCGAGAACGCCTTGAGCGAGTCGAGACCGAGGGTCGCCAGCGACGCCGTCCGATCGATGCGGGCCGGCGGGAGGCCGAGCGCCTCGGCGACCAGGTTCCGCAGGAAGTCCTCGATCGCAGCGGGCCGCTCATGGAGCGGAGTTCGAGCGAGGAGGGCGCCGAGGGCGCCGTCCGGCGCCGACTCGGTCGACGGCTGCTCCTCCGCGGGCGCCGCGGCGCGGCGCTGGAGATCGAGGAGCGCGAGGAGCTCGGGGAGCGCCGCGAGCGCCGACTCCGAGAGCAGCCCCTGATCCGCCAGGTGGCGCAGCCCCTTCTCGACGTTTCCGTTCTGCCTCGACGGCTCGATCCAATGCCGCTTTCGCTGCCACGCGTACGTCGGCAGGTCGACGCGACGGCGATGCACCGGGAAGATGGCGCTCCAATCGACCTTCCCGCCGTCGATGCAGTAGCCGCCGAGAGCTTCGAGGATGGCCTCCACCTCCGGGCGCTTGGCGCGCAGCGAAGCCAGGAGCGTCACCTCCGACGTGTCGGGCGGCATGCCGACCGAAATGAGCCCCAGCAGCGTCGACGTGGGCCCGAACTCTATGACGCGCGCGACACCCGCGGAGCGCAGAGCGCGCATCCCGTCCGCGAAGCGCACGGGGGCGCGCAGGTTCCTGACCCAGTAGTCGGGGGTCTCCATCTCTTTTCCGGCGAGCCGGCCGGACACGTTGCTCACGATCGGAACCTTGGCGGCGTGGTACGTCAGCGACTCTGCGGCCCGCCGGTACTCCTCCAGCATCGGCTCCACGAGCGGCGAGTGGGACGCGAACGAAACCGTCAGGCGCTTCGTATGGATACCGCGCGCGGCAAATCGATCGGCGATGGCGGTGACCGCCGCCTCCGCTCCGGAGATGACGACGGACGTCGGACCGTTGATCGCCGCGATCGACGCCTCGGATGCATGGGGCTCGATGGCGGCGGACACCTCGGCTTCCGACGCCGCGATCGCCACCATCGCGCCGCCCGCGGGGAGCGCCTGCATGAGGCGGCCTCGGGCTGCGATGAGGAACGCCGCGTCCTCCAGCGAGAGGATGCCGGCGACATGCGCCGCTGGCAGCTCGCCCATGCTGTGACCCACGACGAGATCCGGCTCCACTCCCCACGAGCGCCAGAGCGCGGCGAGCGCCACTCCCAGCGCGAAGAGCGCGGGCGTCGTGTACGCGGTCTGGTCGAGGAGCGCCGCCTGCGGCGTCCCCGGCTTCGCCCACATCACGTCGCGGAGCGGCGTCGGTAGATGCGGGTCGAGCGCGGCGAAGATCGCGTCGAGCGCGGCGCGGAATGCAGGCCACTCGTTGTACAGATCGCGGCCCATTCCGACATACTGCGAGCCCTGGCCGGGGAACACCCACGCGAGCGGCACGTGCCCGGAGCGAGCCGTACCGCGCACCGCGGACACCGGCGTGTGCCCCTCCGCGACGGACGCGAGCGCGTCGGACAGCGCCTGCCGCGAAGCGGCCGCGAGCGCGACGCCGTACTCATGGTGAATCCGGCTCGTCGCGAGGGTGTATGCGATATCTCCGAGCGCTTCATCCGGGTGCTTCGCGAGGTGCTCGCCGAGCTGGGCCGCCGCCGCGTTGACCGCCGCCGGCGTCTTGCCCGTCACGATCACGAGCTCCGCCGCCCGCGCGGGCGCCGCCGCTGTCGGAGCGAGCTCCACCTCCGGCGCCTCTTCGATCACCACGTGCGCGTTCGTGCCGCTGAAGCCGAACGAGCTCACCCCCGCGATCCGCGGCACGCCGTTGCGCGGCCAATCCACCGCCTCCGTCGCCACCTTCACGGGAAGCTCGTCCCACGCGATGTGCGGATTCGGCTTCGTGAAGTGCAGCGTCTTCGGAATGCGCTGATGCTGCAGCGTCAGCACCGCCTTGATCAGACCACCCACCCCCGCCGCACCCTCGGTGTGACCGAAGTTGGATTTCGCCGACCCGAGGAGCAGCGGGTGCTCCGCGTCTCGCTCCTCGCCCAGCACCGCCGCCGCCGCTTGCACCTCGATCGGATCGCCGAGCGGCGTACCCGTCCCGTGGCACTCGAGGTAACCGACGTTCGACGCCGGCACGCCCGCGCGGCGCAGCGCTTCGCGAATCACCGCTTCTTGCGACGGGCCGTTCGGCGCCGTCATGCCGTGGCTGCGACCATCTTGGTTGACCGCCGACCCGCGGATGATCGCGAGAATCGGATGGCCATTGCGGCGCGCGTCCGACAGGCGCTCGAGCACCACCACGCCGGCGCCCTCCGCGCGCACGTACCCGTCCGCGTCCGCCGAGAAC
>Ga0105247_10001949_pt1 | contig 14351 bp, 10 predicted proteins | sample KBSS24metaG_FD_81519 | JGI IMG/M metagenome (GOLD analysis project Ga0105247, IMG submission 81519) | Switchgrass rhizosphere microbial communities from Kellogg Biological Station, Michigan, USA - KBS S2-4 metaG | ecosystem: Host-associated > Plants > Roots > Rhizosphere > Soil | place...
CGGTCGACGTGTCGACCCGGCGCGTCGACGTGCCGGCCGACGCGTCAAGCGCGCGATGGCGAGCCCGCGGCCGCGCGGCGCCGACGCGCCGCGTGTGAGGCGCGTCGAGCCGAGAATGCGGTAATTCGGGCCGCCCGCGAGGCGGGGCGCGACCTCGCCGGTCGATCGACGCCGCGCTGCCCGACGGGGCGACGCGCCGGCATCTCCTTTGCGATGTGGCTCGCGCCTCGATAGTCGACCCGCGCGCCGCCAAACGAGCGGGCGACTCGGGCGAAGAGGCGCACCTCGACGACCTGCATCTCACGGCCGTATCGAAAAGGAAAACAAGACTATGTCCGTCATCAATGTCGATCCGAATTCGGGAGTCCATCTCCCCGCGAACACCGTCCCCGGCCTCATGCACGTTTACTGCGTGGGTCCGGCCAACGCGACCTTCGGCATCTCGATCGTCAACGCGCCGCCGCCATACACCTGGCACACCCTGGCGGCGGGCCACACGCTCTCGTTCCAGGTGGACAACTTCCCCGTCTGGGTCTTCAACCAAGGGCCGTCGAAGATCCAGCTCCTCTTCGGCACGCCGCTGGATGGCTCCGAGATCGAAGGCGAGATCAAGGGGGCGAAGGTCCTGAGCTCGATCGGGACGTAGGCCGGGCGACGACCGGCGGCGATCGTCGTCGTGACGATCGCCGCCGTGCGGTCGCCGCGCCGGTATCGGCGTGCACCGGCGCCCTTCACGGGCCGCGTGTGAAGCGGGTGGCGAGCAGGGGGCGTCCCATCACGAGGGCGCCCCCGTCCCTGGACCGCCGATCACGCGTGGCTCCGCGCGGAGCCTCCGTCATCGGACGTCATTGAAACCGCGCCGTGTACGTCGTCGCGGTCGCCGGCGCGACGATGTTGTGCGATTGCGCGCCGCCGTCGGACCACGATTGAAACGTGTACGTCCTGCCTCTCTCTGGCGGTGACACCGCGCTGACGCTGTTGTTCGATCCGACGATGACGGTCCGCTCGAAGCTCCCGGTGCCGCCGGCTCCGTTCACCACCAGATCCAGGCCGCCGGGCGCGGACTGGAACGTGAGCACGACGGTCCGCGGGTCCAGTCGCGCCGTCGCCGTCGCCGTGAGCCCGCCGCGGTCTTTGGCGGTGAGCCGCAGCTCGAGATAGGACGGGTACTCGTGATCGGGCGCGGAGAACGAGCCGGACGCGACGCCGGCGTACGTTCGGACGAGGTGCTCGTGGCAGTTCGAGGGGCAGTGCACCTCGACGAGCTGCCACGTCAGGGCCGAAGCCGGCACCGCGCCGTCTTCGGCGTCGGCTGCCGAGCCGGAGAAGGCGATGACGTCGCCCACCTTCCACGGCGTCCCACCGGCGGGTGCGCGGATGACCGGTCTCGGCGGCGTGTTGCCGACGACGATGGTGACGGTCGCCGTGTCGGCGCTGCCCTTGGAGTCCGTCACCTTGAGCGCCGCCCCGTAGGTGCCGTTCGATGCGTACGTGAACGTCGGCTGCACGGCCGTCGAATCGCCGAAGGCGCCGTCACCGTCGAGATCCCACGAGTACGAGAGGACGTCGCCGGGGTCGGGATCACGCGACGCGGAGCCGTCGAAGTGGACCGTCAGCGGCGCAGCGCCGTTCAGCGGGCTGGCGCTGGCGGCGGCGTGGGGCGGCTGGTTGCCCGCGGTATACAGGATGCGCCGGATCGCCCCCCCCGCGATGTCGGCGTAGTACAGGTTCCCGTCCGGACCCATTTGCAGGTGCACCGGGGTCGACGCGCCGACGATGAAGGGCTCGATCCTGCCGGGCGCCGGCTGACCATCGGTACCCGCCGGCATCACCCAGATGCAGTGCCGCGCGTAGTCCGCGAAGAACAACGCGCCCCGGTACTCCGGCGGGTAGTTGGAATTCGCCGCGAGCTGGAACTGCAAGCCCGAGATCGAGGAGCTCCCCGGCTGACACCCGTCGTTCGCGACGACGTTGGCGTGGTGGTTGTAGGTGAAGAACGGGCTCGTGGCGCCGCCCGCCGTGTAGAGCGCCTCGCAGATATCGAGGTTCGCGGCGTCGTAGCCGGGCTGCCGGCCGTTGCCCTCGTAGCACGGCCATCCGAAGTTCCTGGCGGCGCCGTCGTTGGTGCTCGTGATGCGGTTGATCTCCTCCCAATCGTCCCAGCCGACGTCGCCGATCCAGACCTCGTTCGTCCCCGGCCGCAGCGCGATCCGGAACGGGTTGCGCAGGCCGTACGCGATGATGCGCCTCGCGTTGGGATCCGTGCTGGACGCGAGCGGGTTCGTCGGCCAACCGTCGCCCGTCGCGGGGTCGACGCGGATGACGGTGCCGCCGAGGCCGGTGGGGTCGGCGCTCGTGCGCAGGTCCTGGGCGCGGAGCGCGCCCCCTTCGGCCGTCGGCGGCGTCAGGATCGCGCCCACGCCTCCGGGCGGATCACCGCAGGGGTTCCGCGGCGACCCGGCTTGCCCGTAGTCGACGAAGTTGAAGCTCGCCCCTTCGCCGCCGCTCGCGTAAAGCGCGCCTTCGGGACCGAACTCGAGCGAGCCGATCGAGTGGCTCGGATACTGATGGCACCAGTCCTCGATCAGGACATGCTCCGAACCCACCATCACGTTGCCGCGGATCTGCAGGCGTGACAATCGGCCGCTGACGACGCAGCCGTCCTCGCCCGCGCCAGGAGGGGTCGGGCAGCCGTCGCTGTACACGCCGGGCGTTCCCCATCGGGGCGGGGGCGCGGCGGAGCCGAGCTCATGGTCGTACGCGTACAGGACATAGATGGAAGGGTCCGCCGGGAAGTTCGGCGCCAACGCCATGCCGAGCATCCCGCGATCCCAGAAGTTGTAGACGTTCGTATTGAGGTCCGCGACCACGGTGGCCGTCGTGTCGGCGAGCGAGTCGAACTCCTTGATGACGCCGCTCTTCTCGGCCACGAACACGCGCCCGTCCGAGGCGAACCGCACCACGGTAGGGTCGGTCAGGCCGCGGAGGACGATCGACTCCTGGAACCCTTTAGGCAACGTCGTCGCGCTCGCGCCCGCGCTCCCGCCGCGATTCGGCGAAGGCGGCGGCGCCAGCGCAATGCCGCCTACGAGCACCGCCACGATCAGCAGCAAAGCCAATATCGCGACGGAAAACCGGTGACGCTGAACCTGCTTCATGAGTAGTCCTCTGCGCGCGGCGACCATGTGCCGTCGTGAGAGGTGCCGGTGAGCTCGAGGCCGAGCCCCGGCACACCGCTCCACTCCCGTCATGTCCGCCCCCCATTGCGATGCTCGCGCACCCCTGCAACGCCTCGACCGCCGTCAGCTTCGCCACGACACGAGCTGACGAAGCTACGGCGGCGATTGCCCCGCGCGCTCGGGGCGCGGGCACGGGCGAACGAGGCCGTACGGCATCGCGAAGAGCGCGAGCGCGAGGTCCACGCGGGTGTCGCGTCTCTGTCCGCGGCGCGGGGGTGCTCGCGATCGCCGCGCGCTGGACGCGCGCGCGAGCGTGGTCAGCCGAGTACCCCGAAGAGCGCCGCGGGCGCGGCGGTCAGCGCGGAGGTATCCCGAAGAGCGCGGCGAGCGCGTCGTTCACGAACATGTCGTGCGGATCCACGTTCATGCGCTTACGCACCGCCAAGAACTCGTCGAACTGGCGGCCGAACGCCGCGCGCAGGCGCGCGGGCGCGTTCGGGACGTACTGGAACGCCTTGGCCCAGTGGACGCGGGCGCGGGGGAGGGCGTCCAGCCACGCGGACAGGACCTCGGCGGCGAACTCCGCGAAGAGCGGCGTGTCGTGATAGCTGAATAGCTCGACGAGGCACGTGCGCTCGTTCCCGTGGCACGACGAGAGGATCGCCTCGCTGTTCTTGATGAAGCGGAAGCCGAGCGTCGAGTTGAGCGGATAGCGGCCCTGCGCCCTCCACGCCTCGACCCGCTCCGCGCAGATCGCGAAGGCGCGGCGCACCGAGTCGAAGCGCTCGTCGATCTCGAACGCCACCTCGACGTCGACGAGCCGATAGCGGTCGAGGAAGAACCCGTAGTCCGCGTTGTGGATGTAGTGCGTGACCGCCGCGACGTAGTCGCCCGGATCGAGCATTTGAAAGCTCGCGCGCAGGAGGTCGGGCGTCAGCGCCGGGTCGGTCTCGATCGCGTCGAGCGCCGCCGCGCTCCCGATCGTGTACAGCGTGTCGCGGAACGCGTTGGGCTTCGGCGTGAAGCCGTGGCGCGTGGCCGGCCGGGCCGTCTTGTTCGCCTTCTGCACCCAGATGCCGTCGTTGAACGGCATCCACGACACCTCGGCGTAGTCGTTCTCGAGCACGAGGGCCTTGACGTTCGCGAGCGTCTCCTCGACCTTCCCCTTCCACTCGACGACGTGGACGTTGAACATCGGCTGCACCTCGACGTGGTACCGGGTGACGATCCCCAGCATCCCGAGCGAGAGGCGCAGCGCGTTCATCACCTCGGCCCCGTCCTTCTCCAGCGAGAGCTCGCGGACGTCGCCGTCCGACGTGACGAGCTCGACGCCGACGATCCAGTCCGACACCGACGGGAACGCGATCCCCGATCCGTGGCAGCCGGTCGAGAACACGCCGCCCATGGTCGCCTCGCCCAGGCCGATGCCGACGCTCGACGGGACGCACACGCCGTTCGCGAGCTGGAACGCGGCGAGCTGATCGACCGTCACCCCGGGGCCGACGGTCATGACCTTTCTGTCGGCGTCGAGCGAGAGCTCGGTGAAGCTCGACATGCGGACCAGCACGCCGTCGGTGGGGACGAGCGGGCTCCAGCTGTGGCCGCTCCCCGCGACGCGCACGCGCTGCTTCGCGGCGCGCGCCTCGGCGAGGATCGCGACGATCGCGTCGCGCGTCTTCGGGGTCTCGATCGCCTGCGGAGCGCCGGTCACGTTGCCGGCCCAGTTTTGCCAGATCATGGTGGGGCGGATCCTCAGGCGAGCTCGTCGCCGCGCTTCAGTGCGTTGATGAGATACGTGCCGACGCGCATCGCGTTCGCCATCGCCGTGGTCATCGGGTTCACCCCGAGCGCGGTGGGGAAGCAGCTCGTGTCCACCACGAACACGTTCGGCACCTCGTGCATCCGGCAGTGCCGGTCGAGCACCGAGGTCGTCGGATCGTCCCCCATGCGGCAGGTGCCCATCTGGTGATCGCCGAAGAGCGTGAGGAGCTGCGGATCGGACAGCGTGAAGTCGATCCCGATCTTGTCGTACACCGCGAAGATCTCCCGGAACCGCTCCCTCATCAGGCGGAAGAGGAGCTGCTCGTGCTCGCCGTAGCTGCGGGTGATGCGCGCGACGGGGAACCCGTACTCGTCGACGTACGTCGGGTCGAGCGTGACGCGGTTGTCGGGCATCGGGTGATCGTCGCCGGTCGTCCGCAGATCGAGCTGGCGCGTGTAGGCGTCCATCTGCGCGAGCAGGTCGAGCCCGACGGCGCCGGTCTGGAGCGAGTTGACCGCGCCGTGGAGCGGGTTCTTCTTCTCCGCCGCGGTCATGATCCCCATCTTCCACCAGCGCCCCGCGCCGTCGGGGATGAAGTAGTTGTCGTAGCTGGTCGTGGAGCCGATGTTGCCGAGCTCGGGGTGGAGGAGCCCCTGGTACTGCGACGGCAGCTGGACGCTCGAGCTCATGTTGAAAAGGTGGAACATCACGTTCCGGCCGACGTGCCCGAAGCGATTGCCGAGCCCCTCGGGCGGCCCCGACATCAACAAGAGGCGCGCCGACTGCACCGCGCCGCACGACAGGACCACGTATCGGGCGCGCACCTCGCGCTGCACGGGGTTGTCCGGATCGGTCGTGTCCAGGTACCGCACGCCGGTCGCGCGGCGGAGGCGGTCGTCGTACAGCACCTCGTAGACCTTGGAGTTGGGCCGGACGTCGGCGTATTCCGGCAGGTCGCGGAGCTCGACGAGCGTGGTCGAGAAGACGCCGCTCTTCGGCGCGTTGCTCCCCCAGCAGACGAAGTCCTCGCAGAAGCCGCACATGTTGCACGCGGCGCGCACGCGGTCGGACCACATCTCGTCCGGGCTCTGGCGCCAGAACGAGCCCTCGGGCGCGTCCATCGTCGCGACCGCCTTGGCGAGCTCTTCGCGCGTCCGATACCCGTGGAGGCTCGGGTTCACGAGCGCGGTCGGGATGGGGAGCGCGCGGACGCCCGCGGCCTTCGCGCCGTCGTAGAAGAACTGGCCGACCGGCTTCTGCGGATACGGCTCCGACGGGTACGGGAACTTCGATCGCCAGTGGCCGTATTTCGCGACGTCCGGGTTGATCGTCTCGAACGCCTTGAACCACGGGCTCTCGACGAGCGCCTCGTTCATTTCGTGGCGGCTGCCGTTCACCGCGAGCAGCGCCTCGGTCACGTTGAAGAACGGCTCCATCTCGTCGTACGAGACCGGCCAGTCCGCGACGTCGTATCCCCACTTCTCGAAGTCCGCGAGCTGCCCCGTCTTCGCGTAATGGCTGCGCAATCGAAAATCGATGGGGAGCGCGCGGACGGCCCACCCGCCCCACAGGTTCGACCCGCCGCCCAGGGTCGTGGCGCTCCACCCGCCGATCATGTTGGAGCTCATAGGGCGAGCGCGCATGCCGGTTGTGGGGCGGAAGGTGTTGTAGTCGCCGCGCGGCTGGCGCTTGCCGTCCGGCTTCTGCTGCTGGAACCGGTACTCGTCGTGGAGGACCGCGTCGAACGGCCTGTCGGCCTCTTGCTTCGGCAGCGACCAGTCGGCGCCTTGCTCGAGCACGACCACCTTGTACTTGGCCTTGGCGAGCATCCAGCTCAGCGTGCCGCCGCCGCCGCCCGTGCCGATGACCACGAAGTCGACCATGGATTGGGTCATGTGCGCTCCCTCAAACCGCTCTTCGGCCGGACTGCATGTCGCGATGGATCTGCTCGAGGAAGCGCGCCACCGCGGCCTTCGCCTGGGCGGGCGTGTTGACGTTGCCGCGGCGGCGCGCCTGACCGAGCTCGGTGAGCACCGCGGTCGCGTACGCGGGCTCGCCCGGGACGGCGGAGAAGTTGCGCATGCCGAGCACCGCGTAGAGCACGTCGGCCGCGAACTGGCTCATGAACGCGCTCGACGTGTGGACCGCGTTGGGCCACGCGGAGACCTCGTTGGTCAGGAGGGCGCGCGCGAACGTCTCCCACGCGGCCGGCGTCTTCGGCCGGTCGACGTTCAGGCAGTAGGACAGGTCGGGTAACGTGTCTCGATAGAACGAGATGCGGGCGATCTGCTCATTTTGAATGTCGAGCAGCACATTCTGCGACGGCACGATACCGAACGTCGCCGTTTCGTCGAGGCCTCGCTCGGCGCGCCACGCGTGGACGTCGCCGAGCGGCGAGCGCAAAAGGGGCGCCGCGGCGGCGCGCTGCCAACGGGCCTTGGATTGGACGTCGTCCGACGTCTCGCGCAGGAGCCCCGCGAAGAAGCCGCCGAACCCGACCTTCGCCGGCGTGAGCGTCTGCCCCGGATCGCGCCACGGCGTGGGCTGCCCCTCGAACGTCGGATCGGCGCGCGGATCGTACGTCTTGTGCTCAATCCATCGCTGAAGGGGTAATACGCCTTCGGCCAGGTCGGCGAGATCCGCGCGCATCGTCGGTGTGAGCAAATCGCCTACGGTGAGGCGAGACGATCGAGACAAGGTGGCCTCCAAACGCGGACGGCTCGCCGCCGCCGCTCGCTGGGCGATTGGCAATCGGATATGCCGCCGCGGCCGCGCATACCCCCTCATCAAGGCAATACATGACCGGCCCGACACCCGCAAGACGGTGCGCGCAGCCGTCCGACGCCTACTAACGACGCCACGGCCGGGACCGTGAGAGCTACGTGATCAGCGCCGCGATCGGCGCGCCGTCCTCGGTGATCGCGATGGGCCGGCCGATCGGGCTCGTGACGGTCTTGCCCGGATCGAGGCCGAGGAGCGTCGTCGCGGTGGCGAACAGGTTCGGGACGGTGACGGGTTTGTCGGCCACCTGGCTGCCGTCGGCGCTCGTCGCGCCGTAGGCCTGTCCGCCGCGGATCCCGCCGCCCGCGAGGACCGCGCTCCACGCCGCCGGGAAGTGGTCGCGGCCGTCCTGCGCGTTGATCTTCGGGGTGCGGCCGAACTCGCCCACGCAGGCGACGAGCGTCGAGTCGAGGAGCTTGCGGTCCTTCAGATCCGCGAGCAGCGACGAGAACGCGGGGTCGAGCTGCGCCATGAGCTTCTTGGTCCGCTCGAAGTTGTCCTGGTGCGTGTCCCAGCCGTCGAGCACCACCTCGATCACCTTGACGCCCGCCTCGACGAGGCGGCGCGCCATCAGGCAGCCGCGACCGAACTTCGAGTCGCCGTACGCCTTCTTCGCCGCCTCCGGCTCCTGGCTCACGTCGAACGCGACGAGCTTGCTCGAGCGCATCAGGCGGACCGCCTGCTCGTCGATCGCGCGGCGCCCGTCGAGCTGCGGATCGCGGGTCGCGTCGCGGAACCGCTGCTCGAGGGCGTCGCGCGCGGCGAGGCGGCGCGCGAAGCGGGCGTCGTCGACGTCGCGCGCGGGGGCGACGTTGTCGGGCGGCCTGTTCGGATCGGAGACGATGAACGGGCCGTTCTGGAGGCCGAGGAAGCCGGCGCCGACGCTCGGCCCGCCGATGCTCACGAAGCTCGGGATGTCGCTCTCCGCGCCCGCCTTCCCGCGCGTCTCCTCGACGATCCACCCGCCGAGCGACGGGTGCTTCACCGTCGGGTTCGGCGAGTAGCCGGTGTGGAGCAGGTACCGCGCGCGATCGTGGTTCCCCTCCTTGCTCGTCATGCTCCGGATCACCGCGAGGCGGTCGCCGTGCTCGGCGAGGAGCGGCAGGTGCTCGCTGATCGCGAGGCCGGGCGCGCGCGTCTTGATCGCGGCGAACCGCGCGGTGGCCGCGCCGGGCTTCGGATCGAACGTGTCGATGTGGCTCGGCCCGCCGTTCATCCACAGGACGATGCACGCGCGCGCGCGCGGCTCTGGGGCGGAGGCCGCGGCGCGGGCGACGCGCGGATCGACGAGGCGCGAGGCGAGGAGCGCGGCGAGCGATCCGGCGGTCGTCGAGAGGAGCGCGCGGCGCGACAAGGGCGAAGAGGGAGTCATCCGTGGCCTCGGCGAAGGGGTCGGTGGTTTCAGTGGTTGAAGAGGAACTCGCTCGAGTCGAGGATCGCCCAGAAGACGTCCTCCCAGGCGGCGCGGCGATCGCCCGGGCGCGCGCCGTGGACGACGGCGAGGACGCGCGCCGTCTCGCCGGCCGACGGCTCGCGCGAGAGGGTGCGGAGGTACATGGAGCGGACCTTCGACGCGTCGTCGCCGGGCGACGCGAGGATCTCGCCGAGCGCCGAGGCGGGCAGGGCGGACGACGCGCGGTTCACGAGCTGCCCGTTCATGAGCCAGAGCGCCTGGCTCACCGTCCCGTCGAACTCGTCGTGGTGATCGCCGTCCTCGTCGACGTCGAACGCGAACGCGAACTGCCGCCGCAGGGCGAAGCGCCCGCGCTCCGCCTCCGCCTCGCCCAGGCGATCGAGCCGCTCGCCGAGGCGCGTCGCCGACGCGAGCGAGTCGAGGAGCTCGTCGGCGCCCATCCGCGTGATCTGGAAATGCGACCAGAGCTCCTCGTCGAGGCCGTCCTCGCGCGGCGCGGCGGGCGCCTCGGCGGCGCGCTGGTACGCCTCGCTCAGCGCGATGACGCGGAGCAGGTGCTTGAGATCGTACCCGCTCGCGACGAAGTCGCGCTCGAGGCGCGCCAGGAGATCGGGGAGCGTCGTCGGGTTCGACGCGCGGAGGTCGTCGACCGGCTCGAAGAAGCCGCGCCCGAGCATCTGCGCCCAGGTGCGGTTCACGATCTCCCTCGCGAACCACGGGTTCTTCGGCGCGATCATCCACTCCGCGAGCGCGCGCCGGCGGTTCGGGCTCTGCGAGAAGTCCGTCCCGTCGAGCGCGCGCGGCGGCGCGCTCGCCCAGTCGGGCACGTCCATCCGCTTCGGCGGGCGGAGCGGCCTGCTCGTGTCCTTCACCTCGACGCGGCGGACGCCCGTGACCTTGCCCTTCTCGATCCGTTCGACGCGCGTCCGCGCGAAGCACGCCGTGAAGCTCTGGAAATCGGCGGTCTTCCACGCCTCGGTCTTGTGGTCGTGGCACTCTGCGCACTGGATCTGCACGCCGAGGAACACCCGGGACGTGGCGCCGGCGAGGTCGGGCAGGTTCCCCTGGTACTTGAGGAACCAGTTCACCGCGCCGTGGATCGGCGCGTCGTCGTCGTCGTCGACCTCCGCGCGGTGCGCCGCGGGATCGCGCCCCGGGCGCCCGCCGACGCTGTTGCGGCCCGTCGCGGTGATCAGATCGAAGACGAGGCGGTCGTACCGCGTGTCCTTCGCGAACGCGTCGTGCAGCCATTTCCGGAAGGCGACGCGATCGACGAGGTTCTGCCGCGCGTCGCGCCCGAGGAGGATCCGATCCCACACGTTCGTGAAGTGGTCGGCGTACGCGGGGCTCGCGAGGAGCGCGTCCACCGCCTTGCCGCGCTTGTCCTTCGACGGGTCGGCGAGGAACGCGGTGACGGCCGCCTCGGTCGGGATCCGCCCGGTCAGGTCGAGGGTCGCGCGGCGCAGGAAGGTCGCGTCGTCCGCGTCCTTCGCCGGCGTGATCCGGGCCTTGGTCCACGCCGCTCGGACCTCCCGATCGATGGCCGCGCTGTCGAGGAGGGGCGCGGCGGGCGGCCTCGCGATCGGGGAGGGGAGGGGCGCGGGCGACCTCGCGACCGTGCGCGATCCGCACGCTGCCGCGAACGCGAGGGCCGTGACGAGCGCGAGGTGCGTCTTGCTCATGCCTGGCATTGTCACGACGTTGGACGTCCCGTCCACGCGCGCGCTCCCTCCCGCGACGTAAAGTTTTCTTGGCGCCACGCGCCTCGCGCGGCCCGCCGGCGCCGGCGGGCGGCGGACCGCGCCGGTCCCCGGCTCGAACGAGCGGCGCGCGGGCCGCTTCGCTCAGGGCGGCGTCGACTTGCGCAGCAGATCGCGCAGCGCCTGGAAGTGCTCGGCCTCCGGCGCGCGGAGGCGCTCCGACGCGAGGACGATGGAGAAGAGGCGCTTCACGCGCGGCGGCGGGTCGAGCACCCAGCGCGTGAGCGCGAGCCGCGCCGCGAGCGGGATGAGCGACGAGATGAGGAGCGCGTCGTTCGGGATCGGGCCGACCGTCGCGAGGACGCCGACGTCGCGGATCGCCCGCCCGTCGACGTCGGTCCACCCGGCGGTCGTGATCGCTTGCGTGCGCGGGTCGTGGTTCGAGAACGTCGCGCCGACGTCGAAGCGGCCGCGCGACACCGCGTTCACGACCTCGATGTGCGACCGCAAGAACTCCTCGTGCGCGAACGCGCGGACGTCGAACCCGTTCGCCGCGAGGTGGAGGCGCGGCACGACGTACCCGGCGGCGCTCTCCGCGTCGACCCACGCGACGCGCGTCCCCGCGAGCTCGCCGATCGTCTTCGGTCCGCCGGGGCGGACGATGATCGCGGCGCGGTACGTCGGCACCCCGTGGCGGAGCGGGATCGCCGCCACGGTGCCGTGCCCGCCGCGCTCCACCTCGAGCGCGAGGATCGGCGGGAGCCACGCGACGCCGACCTGTCCGGTGATCATCGCGTCGGCGAGCGCGCGGTAGCTGGTCGCGGAGTAGCGCTGGAGGCGGATCCCCGACGCCTCGGTGGCGAGCATCGCGAGCTCGTCGAGGAACGTCGCGCCGATGAACCGAGCGATCCCGAACCCGAACGCCTTCGAGCGATCGACCACGCGGGGAGCTTAGAGCCCTTTCGCGTCGTCGTGGGAACGCGATACGGCGACCGTCGGCGCTACCGAGCCATTGCTCAGCTCGCGCGCTCACGCCCCCGCGCGCGCTTCATCCGGCCGAGGCCAGCGACGCGAGCCGGCGGAGCGGCGCGGCGATCGCCGTCGCGAGCTCGGCGATGGGCTCCTCGCCGGGCCGCTCGAGCACGAGCCAGTCGCGGGCGATCACGTCGTACCGCGCGAGGTGGCGCAGGAGCGTGAGGCGCGCGCCCGACGGGAGCGGCAGCGACGCGCCCTCGACGGCGACCTCGTCCGCGAGCGGCTTCGCGTACCGGACGACGACGCCGACGAGGACGTCCTCCGGAATGCACACGTCCGCGGCGCCGTCGCGCGCGAGGACGAGGTCGTCGCCGTCGCGCGCGAGCCAGGTGCGGGCGGGCGCGCCGGCGTCGTCGATCGTCTCGTCGATGCAGAGCCGGGTGGTCTCGGTGCCGATCATGCGCCTCGTGCGGCGGGCCGCCGCCGGCCGCGTTCCTCGTCTCGTGCGGCCGCGCGCTCGTCCGCCGCCGACGGTGCCCGCGTTTCGCCGCGGCCGCGACATCTTTCGGCGCGCGCGGGGTTCACATCGAGGGGGTGGCCGGGTCGATCGGACGTGCAAGACGTCGCCGGGGCCCGCGATCGCTCCGTCCAGCGGCGGGCCGAGCCCGCACGAGCGCTCCGCCAGGGGGATCGGATCGAGCACTTCCTCGTCGTGTCGCTGCTCGGCGAGGGGAGCATGGGGCAGGTCTACGAGGTGCGCGATACGCGGGGGCACCGAAACGTCGCGTTGAAGGTGGTCCACGCCGACCTCGCCGGTCACGACGAGGGTCGCGTGGGTCCTGACGGTCGCGAGGGCGCGCACGCGGCGCACGCCGCGCTCGACGACGGCGCGGCGCTCCTCCTCGACGAGGCGCGCGCCGTCGCCGGGCTGAACCACCCGAACGTGGTCGCCGTCTACGAGGCGGGGCGGACGGGCGGCGCGGGCCGCGCGGCTGGCGAGACCGAGGGCGCGACCGACGTCGCGGGCCGCGCGCCTGGTGAGGCGGACGTCGCGGCGTCGCGCCGCTCGTACATCGCGATGGAGCTCGTGCGCGGCCGCCCGCTGCGCGCCTTCGTGGGCGACGAGGGCGTGCCGGTCGCCGCGCGCGTCCGCTGGCTCGTCGACGTCGCGCGCGGTCTCGGCGCGGTGCACGGGTCGGGCGTCGTCCACGGCGACGTGAAGCCGATGAACGTGATGATCCGCGACGACGGCGTCGCCAAGGTGCTCGACTTCGGCCTCGCGCGCCGCGCGTCGCTCCCGGCGAACGGATCGAGCTCCGCGAGTACAGCGACGCCGGCGCGCCGAGCGACGCCGGGCGGCCTGCTCGGCACGCCGCTCTACATGTCGCCCGAGCAGATGCGAAGGGAGCCGCTCGACGGCCGGAGCGATCAGTTCTCGTGGGGCGTCCTCGCCTACGAGCTCCTCGCCGGCGAGTCGCCGTGGGGCGACGGCGTCGACGCGTCCGGCCTCCTGGCGAAGCTCCTGACCGAGGACCCGCGGCCCCTCGACGCGGTCCGCGCCTTCGTCCCCGCGGCGGTCGCGGCGGTCGTGTCGCGCGCGCTCTCGAAAAATCGCGAGGACCGCTTCGCGTCGATGGAGGAGCTCGTCGGCGCGCTCGCCGGCGCGCCCGTCAGTCGCGCTTGCGCGGGCGCGGCAGGCCGTACTCCTCGATCCGCTTGATCAGCGTGCCGCGCGAGATGCCGAGCAGCTTCGCCGCCTGCGACTGGTTCCAGACGCACCGCTCGAGCGCGTCGAGGATCCGCTCGCGCTCCGCGCCGCCCGGGGCCGGCGCGCCGGCGGCGCCGCCCGGGGGCGGGGCGGGCGCCAGGCCCTCGGGCGCGGGCGGCGGGGACGACTCCATCTTCTCGGCGGGCAGGTGCTCGCTCGTGATCAGCGGGCCGCTCCCGAGGAGCACGGCGCGCTCGATGACGTTGCGCAGCTCGCGGACGTTGCCGGGCCAGCGATACCGCTGGAGCAGGGCGAGCGCCTCGGGCGTCAGGCGCGGCGGCTCGCGCCCCATCACGCGCGACGCCTGTTCGATGAACGTGCGCGCGAGCAGGTCGATCTCCTCGGCGCGCTCGCGGAGCGGCGGCACCGACAGCGAGATCCCGTTCAACCGGAAGAAGAGGTCCTGCCGGAACCGCCCCTCGGCGACCTCGCGCTCGAGGTCCCGGTTGGTCGCGGAGATGAACCGGACGTCGATCAGCCGGGGTCGGATCGCGCCGACGCGCGTCACCTCGCGCTGCTCGATGACGCGGAGGAGCTTCGCCTGGGTCGGCGCCGGCATCTCGCCGACCTCGTCGAGGAAGAGCGACCCGCCGTCGGCCGACTCGATGAGGCCGATCTTCGGGGCCGAAGCGCCGGTGAACGCCCCCTTCTCGTGGCCGAAGAGCTCGCTCTCGAGGAGCGACTCGGCGAGCGCGGCGCAGTTGAGCGAGACGAGCGGGCGCCCCGCGCGCGGCGAAAGCTCGTGGATCCGCCGCGCGAGGAGCTCCTTGCC
>Ga0105247_10001950_pt1 | contig 14344 bp, 14 predicted proteins | sample KBSS24metaG_FD_81519 | JGI IMG/M metagenome (GOLD analysis project Ga0105247, IMG submission 81519) | Switchgrass rhizosphere microbial communities from Kellogg Biological Station, Michigan, USA - KBS S2-4 metaG | ecosystem: Host-associated > Plants > Roots > Rhizosphere > Soil | place...
CACCATCGAGTCGATGCTGCGCGAGCACGGCACGGAGTACAATGCCCATCAGGCGGCGATGGTGATCATGGAGCCAGACGGCGCAGTGCGCGCCATGGTCGGCGGCCGCGACTACAACCAGAGCCAGTTCAACCGCGCGACCGACGCGCTGCGCCAGCCCGGCTCCTCGTTCAAGCCTTACGTCTACGCGACCGCGCTGAACAACGGCTACAAGCCGACCTCGATCGTGGTCGACGCGCCGATCTGCCTCGGCAGCTGGTGCCCGCAGAACTACTCGCACTCGTTCTCCGGCTCGATGACGATCACGCAGGCGATCACCCGCTCGATCAACGTCATTCCGGTGCGCCTGTCGGTCTCGCTCGGCGACGGCAATCCGAAGATCGGGCGCGCCAAGATCATCCAGATGGCGCAGCGCATGGGCATCCGCACGCCGCTGCCGGATTCCTCCTCGCTGCCGATCGGCGCCGCGGAAGTGACCATCCTCGATCACACCGCCGGCTACGCCACCTTCCCCAATCTCGGCAAGGCGGTAGCGCCGCATGCGGTACTGGAAGTGCGCAGCGGCAACAGCGAAGTCGTGTGGCGCTTCGATCGAGACGGCAAGAAGCCGGTGCAGGTGATCCGTCCGCAGATCGCGATGGACATGAACTTCATGATGAACAAGGTGGTCGAGGAAGGCACCGGCAAGCGCACGATGCTCGACGGCATCAAGTCGGCCGGCAAGACCGGCACCACCAATGCGTATCGCGACGCGTGGTTCGTCGGTTACACCGGCAACTACGTCGCGGGCGTGTGGTACGGCAACGACGATTACGCGCCGACCAACCGCATGACCGGCGGTTCGCTGCCCGGCATGACGTGGCAGAAGATCATGGCCTATGCGCATCAGGGCATCGAGATCAAGCCGCTGCCGGGCGTCACCGGGCCGGCACCCTCGGTGCCGCAGGTCGCATCCGCGCCGGCCGCAAGCGGGAGCAATCCGGCACCGCAGCGCCCGACCATGCTGACCAAGCGCTCGATCGAGGTGCTGCTGCGGGTCGAGCGCATGATGGAGAACGCGACGCGCGCGCTTGCGACCGCGTCCGCGCCGCAGCGCGGGGCGGAGGTCGGCACGCCCAATGCGGTCGCGGCGGCGGCCGAGAGCGGCTCCCGCGGCAACTAACGCCGACAAATCGAATCAATGCGCCTGCTGATCGGATTTCTCTTTTCATTTGCCGTCGCCGCGCTGTTCGGCCTCGGCCTGACGCAGTTTGCGCTGACGCGCGGAACCGCGTTCGGCGCGATCACGATCGGCGCCTGGACCGCATGGCCGAAGACCGGCACGGCCGAGATCGATCCTTATGCACGCGCCTCGATCGCGCGCAGCGGCGAACTGCCGATCGGCTCGGGCGACGGCGTCGCGTTCTATGCGACCGCGGACGACGGCGGCCGCAAGCTCGACGGGCGCTGCGTGGTGACGCTGTCGGGGATCACGCCCCCTGCCCGCTTCTGGACCGTGACGCTGTACGACCTCGACGGCCGCCTCATTCCCAATGCGGCGAACCGCTACGGGTTCACCTCGCAGGAGATCGCGCGTCAGGCCGACGGCAATTTCGAGATCGTGGTCGGTTCGCGCGCGCGCGCCGGCAACTGGCTGCCGACCGGGGGGATCGACCGCTATCTCCTGGTCCTGCGGCTTTACGACACGCCGGTCGGCGTCGCGACGCGCACCGCGAAAGACGCGCCGATGCCGGCGGTCAGCGAGAGCTGCACATGATCCGCTGGGCTCTATGGCTGCTCGGCGGGCTGCTGCTCGGCGGCATCGTGCACCTCGGCAGCGTGCTGCTGCTGCCGCGCACCGCGACGCAGGACGCCTTCACGCGCCTGTCCGCTTCGGCGCCGGTGAACAGCATGGTGCCGATGCCGGCCGCGACGCCGGACGAGGCGGTGCTGCCGTTCATGGATCCGGCCTTCGCCACATCCGTGTGCCGCTACGATCTGGCCGACGGACCGCTCACGCTGCGCGTCCCGGTCAGCCAGGCCTACACGTCGGTGTCGTTCTATACGCGCAACGGCGTCGCGTTCTACGCGATCAACGACCGCGCCGCGGGCCGGCGCGTGATCGAGCTCGACCTGATGACCACGCAGCAGCGCGCCGCGTTGCCGGAGGACGAAGAGGTGACGGCGGCCGACCGGCTGATCGTGGAGTCGCCGACGCCGGCCGGGCTGATCCTGGTGCGGGCGTTCGGTCCCGAGCCCGGCCTGATGCCGATGGCGCGGCGCGCGCTTTCTTCGGCGCAGTGCAAGCAGCAGGGGTGAGCGAGGTCGCGGTTGCGTCGTGACGCGCGCGGGGTTGCGCGCGCCAGCGGCCTTGGTCAACCGGATGGTCCCGTGACCGGGAAAACGGCGCGGACGTGATCGGCCAGCGCGCGGCAGAACGCCGTGCCGTAGCGCGGGAGCGGACGCCGCCCGTCCCAGAAGATCGCCAGCGGCTCGCGCAGCCGCTTGCGGCGGAACGTCAGGCGAGCCACGCGCAGGCGGCTGGATCGCACGCGCATCGTCGAGGGAATGATCGCAAGCCCGTGCCCGCTTTCCGCCATCGCGACGAGCGTATGCGGGGTCCGGCTTTCGAAGGCGACGGTGGGCACCACGCCCGCAAGCCGGCAGGCGGCATCGAACGTTCGTCGGAAGACGTAGCTCGTGTCGAGCAGCAGCAACGGGCGGCTCGCCAGGTTGCTGATGTCGAGACTGCTGCCGGTCCCGGGCGCCAGTTTCGGCTGGAACGCCGCGAGCAGTTCGACCGGCTCCAGGCGATGGCTCTCGAAGCGCCGCTCGTCGGGTTGCACCGCATTCGCCAGGTTCTGTCCGAGATGAATATCGCCGCGCTCCAGCAGCCCCTTGATCTCGGACCATCCGATCGCCTCGCGCAGCTTCACCTCGACGTTCGGCAAGAGCTTCGCATAGTGATGCAGGAAGTCGGCGAGCGTGCCCTCGATGAACTGCGGCGACGCCGCCACCTTCAGCACGCCTGTGTCGCCGCGCCGAAACAACCGCGCGCGCTCGCCGATTGCCTCGGCGTCATTCAGCAATCTGCGGCAATCGACGAGCAGTTGCTCGCCTTCGCCGGTCAGGACAAGCCCGCGCCCCACGCGGTCGAAGAGCTTGAACCCGAACTCGTGCTCCAGTTCGCCGATCTGCCGCGACAGCGCGGGCTGGGCAACGCACAGGTGCAGCGCCGCCCTTGAAACGGTCCCGAGCTCAGCCACGGTGACGAAGGTGCGCGCGCGCCGCAGATCCATCGGGGAAATCCATGCCGAACGAGCATTGATCAGTAGACAATCTAGATATTGGACGACGACGGTCGCTCGTGTCCAGATCGCACATGACGGCGGCGGGCTGGTGCGGCGCCGGGACAATGCGGGGAGGACGCCATGTCTTTCATGATGCGGTTGCTGTCGGGTGCCTTGGCGCTCGTGTTGCTTGGCTCGCAGGCTGACGCGCAGACATGGCCGACGAAGCCGCTGCGCGTGATCGTGCCGATCGGGGCCGGCAGCTCGGTCGACCTTGTCGCCCGCATTGTCTGCGAGCAGCTATCCGACCAGCTCGGCCAGCCGGTCATCGTGGAGAACCGCCCGGGCGCGGGGCAGACGCTCGGCGCCGCCGCTGTCGCGCGGGCCGAGCCGGACGGGTACACGCTGCTGGTCAACTCGTCCGCTCACACGATCGGGCCCGCGCTCTATCCGAACGCCGGGTATCACCCGGCGCGCGACTTCATCGCCGTGGCGCCGCTCGGTGCCACGCCGTTCGTGCTGGTCGTTCCGCCAGAGCGAGGGTTCCGCACAGCCGCCGATCTCGTCAGCGCGGCCAGCGCGAAGCCCGGCGCGTTCAACTATTCCTCGCCGGGCGTCGGAAGCGGATCACATCTGAGCGCCGAGCGGTTTCGGCAGGCGGCCGGTCTGCAGGCGACCCACATTCCGTTCAAAGGGGGCGTCGAGGCGATGACCGAGGTGATGGCGGGACGCATCGACTTCTTCTTCGTCGTGCTCGGACCGGCTCTGCCGCATATCCGGGAGGGGAAGCTCACCGCGCTCGCGGCGAACGGGGAGCAGCGCTCCGCGGCGCTGCCGAACGTACCGACGATCGCGGAAGCGGGATTTGCGCAAGCGGCCAATCCGACCTGGTTCGGTCTGTTCCTGCCCGCGCGAACGCCACGTCAGATCGTCGATCGGCTCCAGCGCGAGGTCGTCAAGGCGCTGCAGACTCCGAAGGTGCGAGAAAAGCTCACCGTGCTCGGAGTCGAGCCGATGCCGATGTCAGGCGACGAATTCGCCGCCTATGTGGAAAAGCAGGCCACCGCTGACGCCGCGCTCATCCAGGCGATCGGACTCCGCCCGCAGTGAGACCGGCGGGACATGTCGATGTCTCCTTCGTCAACATTCCAGTCCGGCAGCGGCAACGGCTACGAGCTGCAGATGGGACGATGGAGCCGCCGCCTTGCACCGCACTTCGTCCACTTCGCCGGGATCGCGGGCGCGGCACGTGTGCTGGACGTCGGTTGCGGCACCGGTAGCCTCAGTTTCGTTCTGGCGAATGACCCCGATATCCGCGGCGTGCACGGCATCGATCTGTCGCCGGATTACATCGCCCATGCGAAGGGCAAGAACGAGGACAGCCGCCTCACCTTCCAGGTCGGCGACGCCTGCTCCCTGCCGCTTCCCGCTGCGTCGTTCGATCACGCGCTCTCGATGCTGGTATTGCCGTTCGTTCCGCGCCCCGATCTGGCGATCCGCGAGATGCGCCGTGTCACGCGCCCGGGCGGGGTCGTTGCCGCCGCCACATGGGATTCGCGCGGAGGGCTCGTCGCCCAACGCATCATTCTCGATACCGCGGCCGTGCTCGATCCGGGCGCGAGCGACTTTCGGGCGCGAACCTGCACGCGACCGATGAGCCGGCCCGGAGATCTCGGGCGTGCATGGCGCGATGCCGGCTTCGTCGATGTGGTCGAAGGGATGCTGACCGTCCGGATGGAATTCGCGTCCTTTGCGGATTTCTGGGCGCCTGCCGAAGGTAGCGACGGCCCGATCGCCGAATATGTCGGCACGTTGGGACCCGCGTTAAGAGCGACACTTCGCGACCGGGTCCGGCAGGCGTACCTCGACGGCGAGGTCGACGGCACGCGGTCATATGCGGCGACCGCATGGGCGGTGAGCGCCAGGGCGCCGTAGTTCCTATTTCGTCACGATCGCCCGTGCGGGCGGCAGCGCCGCGAGGATCTGCGCGCCGGCGCAGCGCGCGAGCGGCGCGTCCGCCTCGATCACGATGCGCTCGAACCGGGTCAGCGCGCGCTCGGCCTCGACCGCGAGCCCCGACGGCACCGCGATCACGAGGCGCTCCAGCGCGTAGCGGTACGACGCGAGCCGCCAGTGCAACGCGCGTTGCACCCAGGCGGTGATGATGCGGTTCTCGCGGATACGGCCGAGCGCATTGCCGACTTCGTCGTTGGTCAGCTCGCCCACATAGACCAGGCTACGCTCGCGCTTGAGATCGAGATCGGCGACCGCGCAGGCGACCGCGACGAACGGGCCGGTAAGCTGGCCGTCGGCAGCCATGTCCTCGATCAGGCGGTTATAGAGCGAGGCTTCCGAGCGGCTTGGCGTCCACAGCAGCATGCGCGCATATTCGGTGTGGTCGTAGCGCGCGATGTCGGGCGGAAACAGATGCGCGAGCTGGAAGCCCGCGATGTAGACGTTCCAGCTGCCGCGCGGCTCGTTCGGGCGGATCAACGCGTAGGAGCGATCGCGCAGCTGCTCCTCGAGATCGGTGATCGGGAAACTCGAATAGCCGGTGACCGGCCCCTTCCAGAATTGCCGCGGGATCAGGCCGTCGAGCAGCGACGGACTGGGGCGGCCGAAATCGCCAGCGTGGGCGAGGCCCGGCAGCGCAAATGCAAGTGAGAGTGCGGCTGCGCGCCAGAGCGACTTGAGCATGATCTTTTCCGAAAACCGGTTCCCACTTTTCGGGATCATGCTCTAACGCTTGCGGCGCTTGCCGCGCGGCGACGAACTGTTCGGCTCGAGATGATCCGATGAGGTTTCATCGATCCGCTCGATACGGATGACCGGCAGGATGATGACGCTCGCGCCATCATGGCCTTCCGGCGATACCCCGACGGAGCGACGCTCCGACGGGAAGGTGATCACGGTGCCCATGTCCCTCTCCTCCGGCTTCCGCCGGTCTTCCTCCGCGCAATTTAGCGGCTCACAAGGTTAACGCCCCGCTAACGGGCCGTGCGTTAAGCTGCGCGCAAGTTTTCGGCACCCCGGGGTCATCCGTGTCAGCGATCTTTCCCAAGCTTGAGGGGCTCGACAGTCTCGCGCGGCGCGATGGCGTCGACATCCGCCCGACGCTCGTGCGCGTGCTCACCGATCTCTATGTACAGAAGGCCGCGCACTCGGCGGAGGAAGAGCGCCACTACACCGAGCTGGTGCTGCGTCTGATCGACTCGGTCGATCTTGCGACGCGTGTCGCGGTCGCAAGGAAGATCGGCGGCTATCCGGGCGCCCCGCCGGCGGTGGCGCGCCGCCTCGCGCGCGATTCCATCGAAGTGGCCGAACCGATCCTGCGCCAGTCCGGCGCGCTCGGCAGCGCCGATCTGGCCGCGATCGTGCGCGATTTCGGCCCAAGCCATGCGGCGATCATCGCGGCGCGCGAAATCGCGAAGCCGCAGCAGCGCCTCGTTGCCGAGCCGCCGAAAGCGCCGCGCGTCGAGCGCCCGGCGCGCGACAACGCCGATATCGCCATCGCGGACCTGTTCTTCTCGGCCGACCCCGCCGCGCGCCGCACGCTGCTGTTGAGTCTGGGCAACGCCGACAGCGAAGCGGCGCAGAGCGTGCGGCCGCTCGAGACCCTCCGTGCACTGGAATCGGCCGCGCTTGCCCGCGACCCAATCGGCTTCACGACGCTGATCGAGAGCGCGCTCAGCCTCACGCGGGCCCAGGCGGAGCGCTTCGTGCACGATCCGTCCGGCGAGCCGCTGCTGGTCGCCGCGAAGGCGCTGGCGATGCCGCCGGTGGTGCTGCAGCGCGTGCTGATGTTCATCGATCCGGCGATCGGCGAGTCCGTCGCGCGGGTGTTCGATCTTGCTGCGTTCTATGAGCGCATGAGCGCGGACGCGGCGCACAAGATCATCGACAGCGTGCGCGGCCGCGAGCCGGTGCGCACGCGCAAGCCGCAGCCGCAGCATCGTCCGATGTACTACGACGACGAGACGGGGCGTTCACGCCGCGCGGGCGCGACGCGCCGCGTCGGGACGCCGGCCGAAACGCAAACACCCATTCGCGTCGAACCGGGCAAGACTCAGCGCACGATGTGATCGAGGAAGGACCGCCCGGCGCGGTCCTCGACCTCGACGATCCACAGGTCCGGGTCGTAGCGGATCTGCCGCGCCAGATAAGCCTCGATGTCGGCTTCGGGCTTTTCGGCGAGCGCAAGGTCGAACATGCGCTCGCCCGCGTACGCCTCGTCGAAGGCCGATTGCGGCGCCGGACCGTAAAGATCCGCGTTGCCGTCGAGCCGGCTCACCTTGATGAATATCGCGCCCGCCTCCTCGGAGCCGCGACGCCGCAACACCGCGGCGACGCCCTCGATCTGGCGGCGGCGCAGATAGGCGGCAACCCAGATGCCGGATTTGAGGCGCATCGATCACTCCGTCACGCCCGGCATAGAGCATGATCCCGAAAAGTGGAAACCGGTTTTCGGAGAAGATCATGCTCCACAAACAAGCCAAAGCGAGATGACGAAGTCATCTCGCTTTGAGCCCGGCATGACGAAATGAAAGGCCGATGCGCTGGCGCTACTCGATCGGCTTGCCGGTGAGCGTGGAAAGCTCCTGCAAGAGTCGCGGCGAGATCTGGCCGGTGACCGGCATCTTGCGGTCGCGCTCGAACTTCTTGACCGCCGCGATCGTGTCGGAGCCGTAGGTGCCGGTGGCCTTGAGCGGGCCGTAGCCGAAGTCATTGAGCGCACGTTGCAGCGCGGCGACGCGCGGCGACGGTCCGGCGAGGATGTCGGCGATCGGGTCGATGCGCGTGACCCGCGGCGCTTCGGACTTGACCGGCGCGCGCTGCGCTTCGGCCGGCGCAGGCTGCGCGGGCGCGGCTGCGTCCTGTTTCACCGCGAGGGGAGCGGCCGGACGCGTGCGCGGCAGCGGCGGCACGATCTCGGCCGGCTCGGTTGCGACCGGGCGCGGCTTCACCGAGAAGATCGGCGCCGGATGCGGGCCCGGCTGGCGGTACAGCGCGTTGACCAGGATCGCGCCCGCGGCGGCCAGCAGCAGGACGATCGCGATGACATCGAGCGGATTGCGGCCGAGCGCGCGGCGCAACAGCTCGCGCAGCCCCCGGTCGTGGCCAAACTCGGCGGACTCAATCGTTGCGGCTCGGCTAGGCACGTTTTCTCACCTTGATGTCTTGTGGCGTCAAGTCTTGCGGCACGATGGCCGGTTCGGGGATCGGCAGCCGTTCAACATTCGACGCGCGCTCGATCGGGCGCGCCTTCTCGCAATCGACCGGCAGGCGCACCGCGACACTGGTGCCGGCGCCGAGCCGGCTGCGGATCGTGACCTCGCCGCCATGCAGGTCGGCCAGCCCCTTCACGATCGAGAGGCCGAGGCCGGTGCCGTCATGCGTGCGGTCGTAGGCGGTGCGCACCTGGAAGAACGGATCGCCGACCTGGCGCAGATCGTCCTCGCCGATGCCGACGCCGGTGTCCTTGACGGTGAACGTGACATGCGCGCCGTCGCGTTCGCCGGTGACCGTCACCGTGCCGCCGCGCTGGGTGAACTTGATCGCGTTGGAGAGCAGATTGATCAGGATCTGCTTCACGGCGCGCTTGTCGGCGACGATATCCGGCAGGTCGGACAGCGAGCAGACGACGTCGATGCCGGATTCGCGGGCGCGCAGCGCCATCAGGTCGCAGCAGGAACCGATCACCGCCGCAGGCGCGAACGGCTCGGGCGTGATCTCGAAGTTGCCGCTCTCGATCTTCGACATGTCGAGGATGCCGTTGACGACCGACAGCAGGTGATGCCCGGACTCGCCGATCAGCGCGGCGTATTCGTGACGGCGTGCCTTGTCGAGCTGCATCGTCTCTTCGTTCGCGAGCATTTCGGAGAATCCGATGATCGCGTTGAGCGGCGTGCGCAGCTCGTGGCTCATGGTGGCGAGGAAGCGGCTCTTGGCGGCATTCGCGCGCTCGGCTTCCTCGCGTGCGCCGTCGAGCGCCTGCTCCTGCGTCTTGCGGTCGGTCACGTCGCGGATCGCGGCGACGACTTCGCGCTCGCTGCCGTCCTCGCCGTCGCGGTCGAGCGGACGGCAGCGCATGTCGACCCAGATGTAGCTGGCGGGCGCCTCGGGCGCGTCTGGCGCCTCGCGGCGGATGCGGAATTCGACCGAGCTGCTCGCGCCCTGCGTCGCCGCATGCGACAACGCCGTGAGATAGGCCGGCCGGTCGGCGACATGCACGCGGTCGAACAGGCCGTGCCCGAGCAGCGCCTTCGGCGGCACGCCGAACACCGGCGCCGCGGCGGGTGAGGCGAAGCGCACCGTGCCGTCGCGGCGATGGCGCGTGATGACGTCGTCGATGTTGCGCGCCAGCAGCCGGTAGCGGTCTTCTTCCACCACCAGCAGACGCGAGCTTGCCCGCGCCAGCGACGCGCTGCCGAGCGCAACGCCGGCGGCATAGAGCGTCGCGGAGCAGAGCCCAAGCAGCACCAGAGCGGATCCGGCCGACGGAAGCGGCTGCGCGATCTCGCCGACAAACAGGAACGCGGCGGCGGCAAGCGCGAAGGCGGATGCCACGACCACCACGCGGCGCGACGCGGCCAGCGCCGCCTCGACCGGGATCACCGCGAGCCAGACGGCGGCGAAAGACGTGATGCCGCCGGTGGCGGCGCCGATCATCGCGACGAAGACCGCAAGCGCCGCCGACCACATGATCTGCGCGCGCTCGTAGTGCCCGGTGCGCGACAGGTAGCAGGCGATCAGCAGCGGCGTCGCGAGCCAGGCGTAGACGAAGATCTCGAGCGGACCCGGCACGCCGTTCATGGCGAGATGCGCCGGCAGCGCGGTCAACGCCAGCAGGCCGCCGATCATGCGCGGCGCAATGAATGCGCGATGGCGCGCGGCGGTCAGCGGGTCGCGCCGCGCCGACACATGCACCAGCTGCTCGATGAAGGCGCGGACTTGCGCGTACAGGCTCACGTCACACCACACACGCCACACACCGGACGCGCTCCCCTTGCAACGCGATCGTCGCAGAGGCGGCTTAAATGAACGCTAAGGGGGACCCGCAAGAGGCGCCCGCAGGCGGGCGGGCGAACAAATACCGATCGGCGCGAGTCGAAATCGCCGCGAATGGTGAACGGTCCCTTGCCGAATGAAGGCGGCGCGGAGGCGGCGTCGGCACACGGCCGGCACAAGAAGAGCCCAATCCGCAGCGCTGCTCACGCACGCGCCGAGCACGGAGCGGCGCGCATGCGCGCGCAACAGGGATAACGGCGGCATGATTTTTTTAACGATGAAAATCGTTCGAATTTTAGGAAAAGTCGTCGAAAACTTGCCTCGAACATGCGCAAAATCGAACGTACCGAACGAACCTCGCCTTCAACGGCCTCTGCTAGCGTGTCCTCAAGGGCGGCGAACCAGCTGCTGGGGACAAAGGGCAGGGCCATGTTCTTCCTTCTGCGCACCGCGTTCTGGCTGAGCATCGTGGTGATGCTGCTGCCGACGCCGGACACGATGAAGACGCCGGACGGCGTCGGCGCCGCGAAGGCGGTGAGCGCGGCGTCTGCGACGGTGTCCGACATGGGGCAGTTCTGCACGCGCCAGCCGGACGCGTGCGAGGTCGGCTCGCAGGCGCTCACTCAATTCGGCCACAAGGCGCAGGCGAGCGCGAAGTGGGTCTACGATCTCCTGACCGAGAAACTCGGCGACAACACGGCGCGGCCGGCGAAAGCCACTCCGGCCGATCTCGAGGGCTCGCAGAACACGCTGACCGCCTCCGACACCGCGCCGGCGTTCCGAGGGCAGGTTCGCCAGGCCGAGGCGAAGCGCTAGCCTGACATCGCTGCCGCCGGCCGTTGCGTCCGCGGATTGCCGTCTCTCATCGCGCGTGCGGCTTCTCAGCCTATTGGAACTCGACGCGAAAACCGACACCGCACTACAGCCGTGGCGTGAACGCGGAGTCGTGATCGCGTATTCGATGGACGGCGGATTTCCCGGCTCGTACGCTGTTGGCGGAGAAAACCGCCAAGCGGATCGGCATGCAGGATCGGTCTACGAACAATTTCGCTTCGCCGGCGCAGCGGACAAGGCTGCGCTTCGGGCAATATGTCCTCGATCTGGGACTCGGCAGCCTGCTGCGTGACGGACAGGAGATTCCGCTCCGTCCCAAGACCTTCGCGATCCTGCGCCATCTCGTGGAGAATCCGAACCGGCTCGTGTCGAAGGATGAATTGTTCGACGCTGTCTGGCCCAACGTCACCGTGACGGACGATGCGCTGGTGCAAAGCATCGGAGAGTTGCGGCGCGCGCTTGGCGATGATGGGCTGAACCTGATCAAGACTGTTCCGCGGCGCGGCTATCGCTTCGCCACCGCCGTGACGGATGACGGTCCGGCCGATCGACCGCCTGCGGCAGCCTCCGCCGTCAGCGATGCCGCGGAATCGGCCACGGGTCAGGCGGCGCCAATCCCGCCCGGCGCCCCCGCATCGCGCTCGCCGCGCATCGCGCTTTTCGCATCGCTGGCGATTGCTGTCCTGTTCGGCGGCGGCGTGCTGCTGTGGACCGGCGAGGCGTCCAGGCTGGCGGTCGACCTCGGCTTCGCCGGCCGGCCGACAGACGCCGCAATCGGCGCCAAACCCACCATCGCGGTCTTGCCGCTCGCGGACCAGAGCGACGATCCGGCGCGCGCTTATCTCGCGGACGGGATGACGCAGGACATCATCAACGCGCTCGGGCGATTCTCGTCGCTGACCGTGATGTCGTGGAACGCCGTCGTTCCCTATAAAGGGAAACCTGCCAGCCCCGACGGCATCCGTGACCTTGGCGTCGGATATCTGGTCGAGGGCAGCGTCCGCCAGACCGGCGAGCGCATGCGCCTGACCGCGCAACTCGTCGACACGCGAACCGGGCGGGTGCTCTGGTCCGCCCGCTTCGATGAGGCATTGACCAACCTCTTCGCGCTGCAGGACAGGATCACCCGCGAGATCACCGGAGCGCTTGCCATCCGCGTCACCGACGCGGAAGCACGACGCACCTTTGCCAAGCCGACGGAGAATCTCGAAGCGTACGACTACGTGCTGCGGGCGCGGCCTGCGCTGCAACGCCCGGAACGCACCAGCCTTGTCGAAGCCCGCGCGTTGCTGCTTCGCGCAATAGAGCTCGATTCAAGCTACGCCGCCGCGCGTGCGGCGCTCGGAGAAACATACTACAGCGCCGTTTCGATGGGTTGGGCGGAATCGCCGACGGCGTCTCTCGACCAGGCCGAAGAGCTGGCTCACAAGGCGCTCACGCTCGACGATTCCAACGTGCGCGCGCGGATCATCCTGAGCCGCGTGCATGTGTTCTATCAGCGCTACGACCAGGCGAAGGCGGAGATCGACCGCGCCCTGGCGATCAATCCGAACGACGCGTCCGGCATCGCCGGGCGCGGCAATATCCTGATGTGGCTTGGGCAAACCGACGCGGCGATCGAGGATCTGGAGCTGGCGCAGCGGATCGATCCCGACCTCGTGCCGATGGACCGCTTCGCCTTGAGCCTCGCCTACTATCTCAAGGGCCGCTACGACTCCGCCATCGAGCAGGCAGAGCTCAATTTGCGCCGCAGCGCAGGCGCGAACTTCAGCCGCATCGTCCTCGCCGCGGCCTACGCCCAGCAGAACCGGACGGCGGATGTCGAGCGCGTTGTCTCGATCGTGCGGAGGGCCGACCCGACCTTCGAGCCGCAGGAATTCGGCACGAAGTTCCTGAGTTCCGGCAATCTCGAGCACCTGCGCGAAGGCCTCTCGAAAGCCGGTCTCTTTGCCGCGCGGCCCTCCACCTCGAACTGAGTTACTGCTTCGGCAGGATCGCGCGGCTCTGGTTCGCCTTCGCGATGTTTCCGGCGAGGTCCTTCTGGAACAGAGCGGGACCTGCCGGCGCAGGCTTGCCGAAAACATAGAGCTTGCCGTCGCTCACCAGCCAGTTCTCGGGATCCGCCACGACGACCTGGCCCATGGACAGGGCCATTGCGCAGAAATTTCCGAACTGCGGCGCGTAGCGCGCCGGATCGGCCTTGAAGCGATCACGGTGCTCGGCGCTGGCGAACCGGTAAATGCGGCCATCCCACTCGTGCTCGATGGATGCAAGACCCAGCGTTGGCTTGCCGTCCGTGAAATAGGCGACCGGGTCATAGCCCTTGATCGCCAATTTGGCCGCTTCGGCCGCCGTGGATACCTGGATCGCGAGCGGCACCGCCGCGGCGGCGGCCAGAAACCGCATCACGGCTCGTCTCGAAACCTGCTCCGCACCGCACACATGCAAGGGATTGTTCATCGCAAGAACCTCCGGGTTTGATGGCATCGATACGCCGATCTAGCCGCGGCGGCCACACCGAGTAACGAGGGACGGCGAAGCGAACGCCGAAAGATTTCCAAAATTCAGGAGATTTGCAGGCCGCTCGGAATTTTCGGGGTTCGCTCGGCGCATTTTCTGGTCTTTCTCGTTACGCGGACTCTCTGTCCGGCTCTCCTGCCCGTCGTCGCGCTCAGCAGGACGGTCAGACCATGCAAACGCTTATCCGCCGATGGGGCGTCGTTTCGCTGCTCTTCCTTTGGGCGGCAGCATCGCCTGCGCCCGGTGCATTGGCGCAGCAAGAGCTCGCCGTAACCCTGGCGGCCGAGAAGGAGGTTGGACCTTTGCCGGCGGGACCGCTGTTCTGGCAGGTGGAGGACTTTCCGACATTGGCCTTGGCCGAGGCGGCCGCCGGGCCGACCTCGCTCGTCCTCGCAATCGACGGCGGCAGGGGGTTGGTCTTCACGCTGGGTCGGCTCGGCGCCTCGAAACACGGGGGAAGGACAGTGGCCGAAATCGGGCCCGTGCCTCCCATGATCGCGCCCGCGTACCTGCTCCAGGCCTACCGCGTCGGCGGAGCGCCAGGCGCCGCGACACCGGTGCACGCTCATCTGGGCTCCGAAGCCTTCTATGTGCTGGCCGGCCGAATGGGTCAAAGGACCTCGCGCGGTTCCCGCCATGCCGCGGCCGGACAGTCGATGGCGGGATATGGCGCCGAGCCGCCGGCGGAGGTTTTCAATAGCGGGCCGACCGGG
>Ga0105247_10001951_pt1 | contig 14339 bp, 11 predicted proteins | sample KBSS24metaG_FD_81519 | JGI IMG/M metagenome (GOLD analysis project Ga0105247, IMG submission 81519) | Switchgrass rhizosphere microbial communities from Kellogg Biological Station, Michigan, USA - KBS S2-4 metaG | ecosystem: Host-associated > Plants > Roots > Rhizosphere > Soil | place...
GATTGAAGAGCGGATTGCTCGTCTGAAATACGCCAGTCGGACGCGCTGAAGAATGGATGAAGATGCCTGTTACGTTCTCAACGCGTGGCAGCGTAGTCGACCCAGGAGCTGGAACTACTTGCGCCTGCACATAGCGAAAACCGGAATAAGTAAAACGCGGATGCCAACGCTCACCGCCCTGTCCACCGAGGGTGTAAGTGAACCATACGGGCCGTCAAAACTCCGCTGTGTGACCACGCCTTCATCTGTTAGTAGTTCTCCGGGGATCAACTTTACGCACTGCCTCGGGGACCACGAACGGAAATCTCAGGCCAACCGGAGAAGTTCTGGCCAAGGTCGTAGACGGTCACGCCTGGCTTTGGTGTGGTCACTTTCACAGCCCTGTAAGTCCGCATTGCCTTGATCGAAGGGATTTGTTGCGCTTTCAGCACTCCACCCGGGCCATCCGTGACCTTTGCCTTAACCCACTTTGCATCGTCGAACTCTGGCTGGTCCCACCCCGGCGACACCCTGGCGTCGTAGTCCTCTCCGCCATAGGTCGACGAGAAAGTGATTGGACTCTTCGACGTTGTCCAGCTATCGTCTGTGCCAACTGTTTCCTCGCTGCCATCGGCGTGAGTCAGAATCAGCTGCGCGATCAGCTTCGGCGGTCCGAAAGTTCCCTGCAGTTTCCGATAGCGCTGTGGCGTGTGCGGCACGTTGTACATGCCGTTGCCCATCAGCACAGCAATCACGTTTCCTCCAACCTTCAATTCGCGTGTCACATCGAAGGCGTTATATAGGATCGTCTTGCGATAGTCTGTCCAGCCTGGATTCAATACGCTGTCCGTAACGGGCTGTCCATTCACAAGAGCTTCGTATTGGCCAAGTCCCGAGACGAAGAGAATCGCCCGTTTTACTGTTCCGTTCGTTCGGAATGCATGACGAAAAACCGGCACCGCAGTTGCATCTTTTTGAGGGTCTGTTCCCAAGACCTGTGGGTCGGCTGTAATCCATTGAGCGGTCCAATCGCTGGGCTGCATACCCATCGTGAACGTTGCGACATCACTCCAGCGGCCTGCGGCCTCGTGTTGATCCCATATCTGCACCTTCCACCAATAGCTCTTGCCTGCCCGCAGCGGCTTGCCGGCATAGCGACTCTGGAGGGTGTTTTTTGCGTTCACTTTCCCCGTATCCCAAAGATCTCCCTCGTTACGAGTCAAGTTGGCCGGCGATGAAGACACAATCACTCGATAGCCGGTCACGTTCGGGCCGCGAAGAGTTGCGTCCCGCGCAGTCGCGATCCAACTCAACCTCGGAGCGTCCGTCTGAACACCCAATGGATTCTCACGAGAGTCGCATCGCAGGTTCGATGCGACAAGGCTCCCAGTCAAGCTGCTCTTCACAGGAGCGGCCGCGGTAGCCTTCAAAAGCAGAAGGCAAAAAGCTAGACTTGATATCAGTCGCAAGCAACGCCTTGGCGATCGACGCAAAGAATACACATGGTCTCCTGTCGGTATTCAACCCAATCATAAGCAACGGGAACTAGACGTCAGGCATGTCGATCCGTACCGGCCCGAGCAGTCCAGAGGGTTGCAGCTCTTCGTTCCCAGTGAACGGATACTTTCCTGGAATCCAAGTCAGCCGCTCTGCTTCGGGCAACAAACTGTCTCGGACCAATCGATTCCACCACAGGTTTGCAACCGTGATTTCCAGTTCATTGCCGCGCGCTTTCAGTACGCGTTCGGGTAAGGCGAGACGCCAGGGCGCACACCACGCCACACCCAGGCTCTGCCCATTCAATCGCGCCTCAGCAATGTTTCTGACATCTCCGAGAGACAGCGAGAGATTTCGATCGCCAATGTCTTCCGCATCGAATCTAGCCTTGTAGACAGCCTTGCCTGAGTAATGTCGAATTCCGTCCTCGGATCTTTTAGCCCAGTCCTCGAGATGATCGAAACGCACCGAGCCGGGGCCTCCCCACTTCGGATCGAATGTCACCTCCCACGAGCCATCCACAGTTACCTTTGGTCGTAAGTGCGGGAAATTCTGAGTATCTGACTTCGTCTTCGTATTACTGCGGAACACCACGAAGCCGCTCTCGTGCGCTTCCAGATGCATCGGCACATGCGTCTGTCCTTCCTTCTCCTCAAATTGAGGAAGAAGTCGCCGCTCACCGTTCACCGCATCCCACCACTCCGGTTGTTTCCCGGCCACTCGAAATGCACACGACGTTGATAGCTCACGGTCTTCGCGATTGGCAACGAAATAGACATCCTCGTCGCCGTCGCGCCGATGAATTGCACGTATTCCTTCGCCTTCGAAATCCGGCTTCACGCCAACGCTGGAAAGGAGACGCGATGTAACTCGATATGGCGGATAGACTGAAGCCGCCTGCAAGCTCGCTTCCGTCAAGTTCCATGGCGAAGCAACAAATCCCCCGAGCTCGACGGCAGCACCGCCCGTGGCATCAGTTGACTGAATCACAGTCCAGGAACTGTCGGTGACTACTTGAACCCGCTCACCCGATGATCCGATCCCAGACAGAGCGGCGATCACGCCGAACGGCGACTTCGCCTTGCGGTCATCGCAATTCACAGAAACACAAATCTCGTTTTCGCCATCACGAATCAGCCATGTTGCATCCAGCCGTCGCACCTGGTCGATCACATTTCCTCCGCCGAGTCGCGTCCCATTCACCGAAACCTCATACCCCGGGCTCGCTGTAATCAGCACCTCAGCAATATCGAGCGCACCCGCGTTCTCTACGCGGAACTTCCGCGCGAATGATCGCACGCCTTGGTTCGCCCCAGGCGCGTTCGACCCCTTCGCCCATATCCATCGCGCCTCGGTGAGGCGGTTCTCTTTCGCCCAGCTGCATGCGCTTGTGTCATACACCACGGTTCCGGCGCCCACTTTGCGGACCGTTCCTTCATGCGCGCTTTCGCCCCATAATGATTTGGCAACTGCAAGTACCTGCGTGTCGCAATCTGGGTGTCCGCTCAAACTCGGCGAAGCCTTCGGCGGCATTCCCACCACCGTTGCACCCGCCTCCGCCAACTCTGCGATTTTCTTCAACAATTCAGGCGTCATGGCTTCGATCTGCGGCAGCACAAGTGCGCGATACCGCATGCCATCGGGAAAAACGATTTCACCATCTTTTACGGAGGCTCGTGCAATCAAAGTGCCTGGCGCGCACCCGTCGAAATTGTATCCCCACCGGTCATTGAACTCACCGGGCTGAAAAGCTGAAGGCGGCGCCAGGAACACGTTGGGAGCGCCTTCCGCCGCCAGATACAGTACGTCGGCAACAAACAGCCCTCGCCTCAACATCGCTGAACACCGCGTCACATAACGGTGATACGCGCCGGCCAAATCCCACCATGTCTGAGTCCGATCCCAGTGCACCCCATAGCCGCCATCTGGGCCCATCGTCATTCCCGGTGCCTTGTCTGCGCTCGACTGCGATTGGAAACGGTGAAACACTATGCGATTGATCCCCGCGCAAAAGGCCCAGTCTCCCTGGCTCTTCATCGATGCGGGATGCTGAAGCCAGCGCTCTGGAAACTCCGCAGTGAACGCCTCCGCCGCAATCACCTTCTTGCCGTTTGTATGTCCTACTGACGTGGACTCTACTACGCTCCAGTCTGTGTTGATCTGTCCGTAGTGCGACCAGAACTCCGCCATCGGCACATCCGCAACCCTGCCCAGCTCCAGATCCGAGCACGGATCCAGATCGTACGGCTCCAGCGACATTTGCAGTCCATACTTCCGTCCCATGTTTTTGAGCGCCTCGGCCTGGTTTGCAATCGTCAGCTCCTGGGCGGTCTGGCGCACATCCCAAAGAAAGCGCTCCGTTGTAGCCCGATCCTTGACCACAAAACCCGCAAAGGCTGGAAGGTAATTCGTCAGCTCGTACCCGCAGCGACGCTCGAACTCCGAGGCGAATTGCGCGCTCCAGTTCTGCGAACTCATCTCCCAGCTGTCGTAGTGCAGGGTGGTCAACCCAGTCGCCTTGTGCCGTCGACTGCCCATCCGATCCAAAAGAGGCTTGAAATATGCATCGAAGTGATTCTCCGCTGCGACTGGGTCGAACTTGTTCGTCTCCCATCCCAATCCTGGATTTGGAGCTGGTCGCGTGGTTTGCGCGGTGATTCTGCGGCCAGCTCGCATGACTATCCACTCGCCCTCGGGGATCTCCCAGTCGAGCGTGCCGTTCTTTCTCAATAGCTTGGTCAGATCTTTCACGTTCGCCACAGTCACACACTCTTGCGATGAGGTTTCGGGATACTCCGAGTGCGACGGAAGGGACGGGCGTACCCAAGGCACCTTCGTAAACGGCCCCAGAATCTGCGATGAATAAGACCCGCGCGTATACAGCGCTTTCTCTTCCAGGTCTGGCGTCCTGGCTTCACCATGTATGGCCGGAAACGCCAGGACATAATCATCGATGTAAAACTCTTCCCAAACCTTGCGAAGCCTCGGCGTCAACGTCTCCTCGCCAAAGAATGGCGTCCGCGGCTTTGGCTTGGGCAACGTTCCCTGAAACTTCCCGGGGCCGTGCACTCGAGTCACGCTCGTTTCCAGGAATTGCATTGACTCTTCCGGCCTCACCCATGGCCCGCCCGCACCGCACCAGCCCGCCCCGGCGCCCAACGCCATCTCCAAGCCAAGTGAATCTGCATGCCCGAATGCATCCGCCACCATTTGCTGCCACTGCTCGCTCATGAACTTGACCGGGCCTGGAGCAATCCCGATATTTACCTCGAGGTATACTCCGCCGCCGAGTCCCGCGTTCTTTAGCGACTCAAGGTCGGCTCTCATTGCAGACGCTTCAAGGTGCCCGTCCATGAAATACCAGTACGCCCACGGGCGCGCGTTATCAGGGGGATTCAGAAACGCGGCGTACTCGCCATCGCCGCCATCGCTCGCCGCTGCTTGCAATCGATTCCTCATTGCCAGCCCCAAGATGGTCAGAGAACCCGACTTCAACAGCGCTCTCCTGCTCAATCTTTCAAAGATGCCCATTGATTCCCCTTCAGTGCAGCTGTTGATTTTAGAATGCCCCCAGGACACACCGCTCGACGAAATATGAATTTGAAAGAACGAATGCTGGGTGCGGAACAAACCCTGGGGAGAACAGGAGACGAGGATGGAGGAGCTAAACACGATGGATAGTCAACGCAGGGTGGCGATGGTTACAGGCGCTGGCAGCGGCATCGGCCGTGCCGTCACCTTGGCTCTCCACGCTGCCGGATATTCCGTTATCCTAGCGGGAAGGAACATTGCCCGTCTTGAAGAAACAGCTGCGATAGCCGACAGAGCCGGTCCATCCATGCTGACCGTGCCGGCGGATGTGTCCCAGCCCGACTCAGTAGATCAGCTGTTCTTGAAGACACGCGAGACGTTCGGACGATTGGATCTCTTATTCAATAACGCCGGCATGAGCGCGCCCGCGATTCCAATAGAAGACCTCACTTTCGCGCAATGGAGCGAAGTGGTGAACGTGAATCTAACCGGGGCCTTCCTGTGCGCGCAGGGGGCGATCAGAATCATGAAGTCGCAGCAGCAGCGCGGAGGCCGCATTATCAACAATGGATCGATCTCGGCGCATGCGCCCAGACCCTATTCTGCCGCCTACACGGCAACGAAGCATGCCATCACGGGGCTAACGCGAAGCATATCCTTGGATGGGCGACCCTACAACATCGCTTGCGGCCAGATCGATATTGGAAACGCGCAAACCGACATGATGACGAAAATCGAAAAGGGCGCGTTGCAACCCAACGGCGAGACGCGGCCGGAACCGACGATGGACGTGAAACACGTGGCGGATGCGGTGCTTTACATGGCGAGTCTGCCACTCGAAGCAAATGTCCAGTTCATGACAGTAATGGCGACCAGAATGCCGTTCATCGGTCGCGGCTAGCGCGCAACACGTTCGCTAGGGACGCAAAGTCTGGAGATTGCCATAGCCCACGACGACTGTGGATCCCACGAGAGTCAACAGCGTAAGGAAAACGAGAACCTTGGTACGTAAGCTCACGCCTCGCCACTCCTTCAACGCGATTCCCCAGATGGTGCTGAAGATCATGATGCTGGCCATGTGCAGGGTCCAACTCGAGAACTTATACTGCCCCATCTGCGTCTCGCCCATGGTGTAGAAGAAAAACTGCATGTACCAGGTCGCGCCCGCCAGAGCCGAGAAGCCGTAATTTGCTGCGAGTGATGAAGTCCCGCGTGGATGAAGTTCAAATTCGAGGGCCATCTCCGTGGATGCGGCATCTGTCACATTCTCAATCGGCGGATGTGTCATCAATTCACGCTCGCGCCGGCGTGGGATGCGCAGATACTCGCCGTAGCTCCTGTTCTGCATGCTCAGCACAACGCACCAGATGAAGTTCGTCGTGAAGCCGCCCGCAAGCAGCACGACAAGCACAGGCAGTCCCTGCCACATGACCGGAGTTCCCTGCCCCATGGTGAGAGCCTTGATAGGATTTCCCGCATCGAGTCCGAACGCGAAGCAGGAGCTCATTACTCCGCAAAAGGTAGCTACTCCGAGCCCTCGCTTCAAGCTGAATTCCTGAATGGTCGCGAGCTTCTCCTCGTGGGACAGCTCATTTTCCTTTGAGATTCCGGCCGTTCCCGCCAGCACGATTCCCCCAATGCAGATGCCCACGCCAACGAGAATAATGATTCCCGACCGCTGCGCCAGCAGCTGCATGAACTGCCCGTGGAATATGGGCGGAACGAGAGTTCCGAACACCGCGGTGTAGCCGAGAGCGACAGACATGCCCAGGGAGAGTCCGAGATACCGCATCGTCAAGCCGAACGTCAATCCTCCCAGTCCCCACAATACCCCGAAGAAATAGGTCCAGAGGATTGCAGAAACCGGCGCCATCTGGAGGACGTGAAAGAGATTGTGGGTCAGAGATACCGCCAGGATCCATGGCACGATGATCCAGCTCATCACGCCGCCTGCGAGCCAATACGTCTCCCACGACCACCCGCGCACGCGACGAAACGGCACATAGAAGCTGGCAGAGGCCAGGCCTCCCAGCCAATGCAAGAAAACGCCCAACAGCGGATTTCCGCCCAAACAGCACCTCGGTTAAGCTCTGCTCGGAGCCAGCTTGAATGAGAGCAGATTTACCTCAACGGCTCATCAAACTCTGCAGCCGCCGTTAGCCCTGCGTCAACTACGTGAAGCACACCAGTGATTCCGGCAGAATCCTCTGAAACCAGATAGAGTGCAGCCCTTGCAACATCTTCCGGACTGAGAATTTCCCCCAGAGGGACTCGAGAGAGCCGCGCCTTGATGCGAGCCTCGCCTTCGGGCCCATGTCCGAGGTGCTCGCGAAGCATGGGCGTGTCAGTGATCCCGGGACAGATGCAGTTCACGCGAATCCGGTCTCTCCCCAGATCAAGCGCGAGGGACTTGGTAAGCAATGCAATCGCGCCTTTCGAAGCGGAATACGCGGGAGTCCCGACCTGGCCGGCAAGGCTCGCAATCGATCCGGTATTGAGAATCGCGCCCCCTCCGCCTCCACGCATGTGTGGTACAGCGTGCTTGACGGCGAGGAACGATCCCTTTACGTTGACCGCCATCACACGGTCCCACTCTGCCTCAGTCATTTGCTCAATAGGCTTTACTAGAAGGACGCCCGCGTTATTGAAGAGAATGTCAATTCGTCCCCAACGAGTTGCCGTCTCCTCTACCATCTGGCGGACGTCCGCTTCCCTTGAGACGTCGACCTCGATGGGAAATGCCTCAAATCCGTCGGAGCAGATGCACCGGGCCGTGTCTTCAGCCCCAATCTTAGACAGATCCGCAACCCCAACTTTCGCTCCCTCGCGCGCAAAAGCAATAGCACTAGCGCGGCCGATTCCGCTCGCCGCTCCCGTGACGATCGCAACTTTTCCCCTGAGCTTCAAAGGAATGGTTTCTCCGGAACTCTATTACCTTTGCATATAGACCACGTGACTTTGCATGAATTCATACAAGCCGTGTTTACCGTCGGCTCCACCGATTCCGCTCTTACGCCAGCCGGCGTGGAATCCCTGCATCGCTTCAAAGTTTTCTCGATTGATATAGGTTTCGCCGAACCGAATCTCCTGGCAGGCACGCAGGGCTGTGTTCAGATCCCTCGTGTAGATGGAAGATGTCAATCCGTACTCGCAGTCGTTGGCATAGGCAATCGCCTCGTCCAAATCAGCGAACTCGACAACAGGAATCACCGGACCGAAGATCTCCTGGCGAATCACGTCCATTGTCTGCGTACAACCTGAGAGCACTGTTGGCTCGTAGTAATATCCAGCCGTTCTGTCTGCGCGCTTGCCGCCCGTACGCACCTGGGCGCCTGCCGCCACCGCGCTGCCAACGAGACGTTCCACTTTCTTGAATCCAGCTTCGTTGATCAGGGGACCGTATTCCACGCTCTCATCTTTGAGCGGATCACCAAAGTGAGTGGCCTGCATTGCACTGGTCAGCTTCTCAACAAACTCCTGCGCGACCGAGCGATGTACGTAAACCCGCTCCGCACAGTTGCAAACCTGCCCGCTGTTTATCACTCGAGAAGCCTTGATCACCTTGACGGACAGATCGATATCCGCATCTGCCATCACAATCGCCGGGGCCTTGCCGCCCAATTCAAGATTGACCTTCGTAATATTCTTCGCCGCCGCAGCCATCACCTCCGATCCGGTATTCACGCTGCCGGTAAAGCTGATCATTCCGACGTTTGGCGAAGAAGCAAGAGCATGCCCCGTGCCAGGGCCTCGGCCATGCACAACGTTGATAAGCCCAGCGGGAAAATCCATTTCGGCAAGAAGTTCGCAGAATTTCAGCGCGTTGTGCGGTGTCTCTTCGCTGGGCTTGATGACAATGCTATTGCCTGTGATCAGCGCCGGCCCAGCCTTGCGCGCGATAAGAAAAAAAGGAAAATTCCATGGCAGGATTCCGCCGATCACTCCAATCGGCCTGCGAAACAAAAAGATTGTCTCTTTCTCTCGATCGCTCTCAATGATTTCGCCTTCTATCCGGCGACCCCATTCGGCCATGTAATCCAAGTAATCCGCGGTGAACTCCACTTCGACGCGTGCAAGTCCCAGCGTCTTTCCCTGCTCTTCCGTGATGACCCTTGCGATCGGTTCGACATTCTGCCGGATCTTGGCCGCCAATGCCTTCAGATTCCCTGCCCGCTTTGCCGCAGGCAGTGCTCCCCAGGAACGTTGCGCTTCATCGGCCGCCGCAATCGCATCGTTGACATCCTGCTCCGTACTGTCCGGGACGGTACAGATCAGTGAAGCGGTTGCCGGGTTAATAACATCGATCCGCTTCTCACCGTGCGAGCGGACAAACCTGCCGTTGATGAAATTGTCGAAGGCCTTCATCAGCCCTCCCTCTTTAGCTGGGTGCACCAGGGATCGTCCCTAATGCCAGATCGACCTGCCTGTGCGTGGTCAACTTAATTTTGGCCAAGTTGGACTGTCAAGGAGTTTTCCAACGATCGCCTTGGGTTAGCCGCGCTGGAAGACGCCTCTTCAAATGCTTGACAGGACCAAATGACTGCTCTAGCTTTCCGTTACTGAACTAGCGTGGGAGGTCTTTGTTGCCTGGGGGAATGATGTCTGACGGAATTTCTAGACGCGACTTCATCAAGTCGATTGCGGTAACTAGTGCAGTGGCCTCAGCCGGTGCGTATGGATTCGCCGAATCGATGTCCGCCACTGCTGGCATGGCGACCGAGTGGTGCTACAAGAGCGATAAGCAGTATTCCGACCCTTTCAACCAGGTCGAAGTCGACGCGCTGATCACAACACCCTCAGGGTCCGAAGAGCGCGTCCCGGGATTCTGGGCTGGTGAGTCGACTTGGTGCGTCCGCTATGCGCCCGTCGCGCCAGGCCGCTACACCGTTCGGTCGGTTTGCAACGATGCGAGCAATCGGAATCTTCATGGTCAGACTTCGACGCTCGATGTTCAACCCTACGCAGGCGCGAATTCTCACTACAAGCATGGCCCTTTGAATATCGCGCCGGATAAGCATCACTTTCAGCATGCGGACGGAACGCCATTCTTCTGGCTCGGCGATACGTGGTGGATGGGTCTGTGCAAGCGCCTCTCGTGGCCCGATGGCTTTGAAGCGCTGACAGCGGACCGTGTGCACAAAGGCTTCACTATCGTACAGATCGTGGCCGGTCTCTATCCCGATATGGAACCATTCGACGAGCGCGGCGCAAATGAGGCTGGCTATCCCTGGGACCGCGACTTCACCAGAATCAATCCCGCATATTTCGACACCGCCGATGTTCGCATCCGCTACCTCGCAGATCACGGTCTTGCAGCCTGCATAGTCGGCTTCTGGGGGTACTTCATTCCGCGAATGGGCATGGAGAAAGTGAAGAAACATTGGCGTTATCTTGTCGCTCGCTGGAGCGCCTACCCAGTGGTCTGGTGCCTGGCAGGCGAAGGCACAATGCCCTACTACCTTTCAAAAACTCCTGAAGCCGACGCCGCAGCGCAAAAGCATGGTCTTACCAACTTGGCTCGCTATGTGCGGTCGATTGATCCACATAAGCATCCCATCACCATTCACCCCTCCAGTAGTGCCCGTGAGTGCGTAGACGATCCATCTGTTCTGGATTTCGACATGCTTCAAACGGGGCACAGCGATCGGCAGAGTGTGCCAAACACGATCGAAACTGTCAACCGCTCGCTTGCCGCCACTCCGCAAATGCCGGTGCTTATTGGCGAGGTGTGCTACGAAGGGATTCAGGAAGCGAGCCGGCAGGAAGTGCAACGATTCATGTTCTGGTCGTCCTTGCTGAGCGGAACTGGCGGTCATACTTACGGCGCCAACGGAATCTGGCAGGTGAATACTCGCGAGAAGCCATATGGGCTTTCGCCTCATGGCCATTCCTGGGGCGGCCCGGCGTGGGATATCGCTGCCGCACTTCCAGGATCGGGCCAACTGGGCCTGGCGAAATCCGTGCTTATGCGATATTCGTGGTGGAAGCTGGAGCCGAAGCCGGATCTGATTGATCCCCGCTGGAGCAAGGAGGATTATTGGAAGCCCTTCGCTGCGGAAATTCCGGACGAAGCGATGATCGCGTTTATACCCGCATCGTACACGGGATCGACCTTTCGCAACCTCAAAGCAGGGTCATATCGAGCGTTCTTTTTCAACCCAGTCGACGGCGCAGAGACAAACATCGGAGCAGTCAATCCAGGCCCTGACGGATCGTGGAAGATTGCCGAGGTCCCAATCTTTCAGGATTGGGTAGTTGTCCTTGAAAGGAAGGCATGAATCCTCCGGGCGGAACTCAAAACGAAGGATTTTCAGCACCATTTCGGGTGAGTCTTTCGGCTGACTTTTGCAGCGCGGATGGTTCCCTTGCGTTTCCGGATATTGGCCTCTCGCTCTTCGATCGGATTCCTTCTTTTGCCTACAGCTTTCTGAGTGAATATCTTCCGGTATATTCGCCTGCACAACTTGCCAACTGCGATGTTCTGATATCCCTGAAGCCGCGAGTTACGGCGCAATCTCTTGAAGGCATCGATTCGCTGTGTGCGATAGGCCGCTGTGGAGTCGGCTATGACAACGTCGACCTCAATGCCTGCACCGAACATGGAATCGCGGTTTACATCACTCCGACAGCCGTTGTGCGTCCCGTCGCTGACTCGATCCTTCTCCTAGTCCTGGCTCTCTCACACCGCCTGATAAACAAAGACCGACTCGTTCGCCAAGGCCGGTGGGCAGAAAGCACGCAGCCGTTGGGGCGAGAACCGCGCGATCGTGTAGTAGGTACGATCGGCCTGGGCAACATTGCTTGTGAAGCAATTCGCCTGCTGCGAGTGCTGGATGTGCGCTCCTTTCTCGCCTTCGACCCATACGCAACAGAGCCTCGCGCTGCGGAACTTGGTGTAAAGCTCGTCTCGCTCGATGAATTGCTCGCACAGTCCGACTACGTTCTCGTCAACTGTCCTCTCACGCCGGAGACGCGAGGACTCATCGGGCACGGGCAATTCGCAATAATGAAGCTCGATGCAGTTCTCATCAACACAGCTCGCGGACCAATCGTGAACGAAGCTGCGCTGATCGATGCGCTACAACAGCGAAAGATCGCGGGCGCCGCGCTGGACGTGTTCGAGGAGGAGCCTATGAGCGCCGAATCGCCACTCGCCTCAATGGACAACGTGATCCTTACCTCCCATTCCATCGCCTGGACGGAAGAGCTCTTCAGGGATATGGGCCGAATGGACTGCATGGGTGCACTTGCCGTCTATCGCGGCGAGGTGCCGAAGCATGTAGTAAATCCGAAGGTGCTCGACAATCCAAACTTCCTCAAAAAGCTCGAGCGTCGAAGAGTCAATGCGACATCGCAGGAGGCTGGATGAAAGACTTCCGCCAGCGTGTTCGCGATGGAGAGCTGCTGCTCGGCCAGCTCCTTCTTGAGTTCTTTACGCCCGGCATCGGTCCGATGCTAGATGCAAGCGGTCTCGACTTCGTGATCTTCGACATGGAGCATGGACGTTGCGATATCGGCATGCTCGAGATGTTGATTGCGTCCTGCCGCGGCAGTGGCATTGTGCCAATGGCGCGTGTCCCGGACCTGAATTTTGCACCACTGTCCCGTGTTCTCGACATTGGGGCAAAGGGGGTGATGGTTCCTCGGGTCGAGACCAAGCAGCAGACCGAGGAAATCGTGCGACAGCTCAAGTATGCCCCTGAAGGCAAACGAGGTGTGGCCCTGGGCATAGCCCACGATCTCTATCGGCCGGCTGGCGCGGAATTCTTTGCCAAGGCGAACCAGGACACCGTTGTGATCATTCAAGTGGAGACGGCGAAGGCATTCGAGAATCTCGAGGAGATCATTTCTGTCCCAGGAGTCGACGTGGCCTGGATCGGACACTATGATTTGACGGTCTCAATGGGAATTCCCGCGCAATTCGATCATCCCCGACTCATTGGCTCAATGAATGATCTCGTGCGGACCTGCTGCAAATATGGCGTCGCACCAGGTTTTCTTCCGCCAAATCAAGCGTCGGCCGCTCATTGGATCGCAGAAGGATTCAGAATGATCAGCCTGGGCAGCGATATAGGCGTCTTCCTCGACAGCATCAGCAGATTCCGAGCGCACATTAAACAGAATGGTGGAGCGAGATGAATTTTTCCGTGCAGGCATTCAATGCCGGGACATTTTGGGTTCCGGGTCCTGAGGTCTACTGGATGGAAGCATGGAACCGCCACGAGGAGATGAATCTTCTCATCTATCTGGTTCGCGCCGGCGGCCACAATATTCTTATCAATACCGGCCCGCCACAGGATCTGACGATCATCAACCAAGCTTGGCTGAGCTTCTTTGGTTATCCGGAAGCGCAGATCGTTCGCACTGAAGCCCAACTTCCGCAGAACATCCTCCGCTCGCAGGGTCTCGCTCCCAAGGATATTTCGCTTGTGCTGGTTACCCCGCTTCAGGCGTATGCCACAGCGAATATCCCGATGTTCCGGAACGCAACTATCGGCATTCCACGCCGCGGTTGGATTGAAGACTTTCAAGCGCCCTACTACCATCTTCATGTTCCCCGTCATCTCCGCGTTCCACCCGACGTCAATCAGTATCTGCAAAATGATGGCTGGGAAAAGCTGCGCCTCCTCGCCGATGAAGAAGAGGTGTTACCGGGACTCCGTGTCTTCTGGGCCGGCGTTCATCATCGATCCTCAATGGCCGTCGCGATTGATACTGCCAAAGGCACCGTCATCATCTCCGATTGCTTTTTCAAATACGGAAACATCGAATCCGGGAAGTACCTTGGCGTAATGGAGAGCATGATCGAAGCCGATGCGACCTGGTCACGAATTCGCAAAGAGGCAGCGATATTTGCGTCCATTTATGATCCAGACATCTTTGTTCGGCATCCAGGTGGCGTTCTCGCCTAAATTCGTTGGAGAGGTCCGCCTGGCTAAGGACCGCTGAAAACGATCGCGCGGAAGACACACGGCACATCACAAATTCCACTGGATTCCCGTGTGGCAGTTTTTCAGCCGACGACTAGAGGAGTCGCCCATTTCAATGAATATTCGAAGACTTTACAATTGCGATACAGCAAACGAGAGCATCAGATTTCTGGATCATCGCAAAGCCTGCGAATCTCTTCCGGTGTGGCTCGGCGGCATTCCTCGATGCACCACACCCATTCGATTTGGAGGAAGCTCAACGCATTCATAAATCGGGCATCAATGCTATTCACGAGATTGCCACGCTTGAAACAGACATTGAAATGTTGGACTACTTCCGATTGCTGACATCTGTCAGTTTTCGCCATCTTTACGGTCACGTGAAATGCTCCTGGGCTCGAA
>Ga0105247_10001953_pt1 | contig 14336 bp, 6 predicted proteins | sample KBSS24metaG_FD_81519 | JGI IMG/M metagenome (GOLD analysis project Ga0105247, IMG submission 81519) | Switchgrass rhizosphere microbial communities from Kellogg Biological Station, Michigan, USA - KBS S2-4 metaG | ecosystem: Host-associated > Plants > Roots > Rhizosphere > Soil | place...
TGATCCTCAGTTTATACAAAAAGTTATTGCCTGTATTGAAGCCACTAAAATGCCGCAATCTCCCAAAACGCTGATAGAACAGGTACTTTGTGATGCCGACTTATCTCATTTGGGCACCAATCAATTTACTATAAAAAATAAACAGCTTCGTGAAGAACTGATCGGTTTTTCCAAGCAGGATATTTCGAAAAAGGAATGGCGTAAGATGAACATAACTTTTTTGGAAAATCACAAATATTTTACTGACTATGGAAGACGCAATCTACAACCCGTAAAAGAACAGAACCTTGAACAGCTGAAAGAAAAAGAAGATGATGGCAAAAAAAAGAAAAAAGAGAAACCATCTGATACTGTTCTTGGAGAATTTACAGAACAGGTAAAAAAAGACACCGAGGTTAAAAAAAAAGAAAAAGCAGAGAAAACTGAAAGAGAAGCTACCGCTGTGTTTCGTATTATGGCTTCTAACCAGGCTAACCTAAGCCACATGGCCGATAATAAGGCCCATATTATGATCTCGGTAAATTCTATTATTCTTTCCATCGTTATTTCCGTATTAGGTAAGCAACTTGAAGAACATACAAATCTTGTAGTACCAACCATCCTGTTAGTAATAGTTTGCGTTGGGGCAATCGTTTTTTCCATTCTTGCGACAAGACCGAATGTAACGACAGGAAAATTTACCCGGGAAGACATTCAAACAAAAAAAACCAATCTTTTATTTTTTGGAAATTTCTTTAAAATGTCGTTGACCGATTATGATTGGGCCATGCAGGAAATGCTGAACGATAAGCAATATTTATACAGCAGTATGATCAAGGATAATTATTTTCTGGGAGTGGTATTGGCAAAAAAATACAAGTACCTGCGTATCTCTTATACCATTTTCATGTACGGTATTATAATTTCAATGCTCGCTTTTGCAATATTCTTTGTTTTACCCGAGCCTGGTTTTGCTTATTCACCCGGAAATATTTTTATTCCATGATTATTTACAAATAGGTTTTTAAAACATTTACCAATTCAGTTTTTGTAATTGGCACACCCATTATTTTATTATATCCTTTCGCATCTACAAAATAAACATCACGAATGATCTTGATAAGCTGGCCATTATTGATCTCGGGTATCACTACAGTTTCAAAATTCTTAATAATATCTCCAAGATTTTTTGGGAACGGACGAAGATGACGCAAATGTGCATGTGCAATTGAATGTCCTTGGTTTACTAATTCAGAAACAGCGCTTTTAATAGCTCCAAAAGTGCTGCCCCATCCTAATACCAGTACTTTTCCTTTTGAAGGACCATTATCAATTTTTTGTTCAGGAATATAATCAGCGATCCTGTCCACTTTTGCTTGTCTTGTTTTTACCATGTGCTGGTGATTATCGGGATCATAACTAATATTCCCCGTTACATCTTCTTTTTCTATACCGCCAATGCGATGCTCTAATCCTGCAGTGCCGGGTATAGCCCACGGACGAACTAATTTTTCATCTCTTTTATAAGGTTGCAGTTTCTCTTCACCTTCATCCAATCCTTTTTTAAATTTCACGGTGATTGCCGGCAATTCAGCTGTAGTCGGATATTTCCAGGGTTCAGCGCCATTTGCAATATAACCATCGCTTAAAAAGATAACAGGTGTCATGTGCTCTACTGCTATGCGCACTGCTTCGTACACCGCATCAAAACAATCACTCGGAGTTGCTGAAGCAACTACTGGCATCGGGCATTCGCCATTTCTTCCATAATATGCTTGTAACAGATCGCTTTGTTCTGTTTTGGTCGGTAAGCCTGTTGAAGGACCGCCTCTTTGAATATCGCAGATCAATAATGGTATCTCGAGCATTACTGCAAGACCCATTGCTTCAGCTTTCAGTGCCATACCAGGGCCTGAAGTAGTTGTAACTCCCAATGCACCGCCGTATGCTGCACCAATAGCAGAAGTAATAGCAGCTATCTCATCTTCTGCCTGGAAAGTACGAACACCAAAATTTTTATACTTGCTCAGGTCATGTAGAATATCTGATGCAGGAGTAATAGGATATGAACCGAGGAACAATGGCAATCCGCTTTTTTGTGAAGCAGCTATCAAACCAAAAACAACAGCCTGGTTACCCATCACTGAGCGATAGTTGCCAGGAATCATTTTTGCTTTTTCTACTTTATAGGTGGTAGTGAAAGTTTCGGTAGTGTCGCCATAATTATATCCTGCCTGCAATACTTTCACATTGCTTTCCATTATATCCTGCTTTTTACCGAACTTTTCCTTTATGAAATCAATCGTGTTATTCATATCACGATTATACATCCAGTATAAAAATCCAAGCACAAACATATTCTTTGCCCGGTCCTTTTCTTTCATACCCATCGTAAAATCCTTCAACGCCTCTCTTGTCATTTTGGTAACATCCATTTTTATCACCTCATAATTTTCAAGGCTTCCATTCTCTAAGGGATTATCTCCTTCGGCATAATTAGCGAGACGAAGATTCTTTGCATCAAAGCCATCTACATTGGCAATGATCTTTCCTCCTTTTTTTAATGCAGTAAGATTTGTTTTTAATGCTGCTGCATTCATAGCAACTAATACATCGCAGGCATCGCCAGGAGTAAAGACTCTGTCACTTGAAAAACGAAGCTGATAACCACTTACACCAGGTAAAGTTCCTTGCGGCGCTCTGATCTCGGCTGGAAAATCAGGGAAAGTGGCAAGATCAATTCCCAAAAGGGCGGTATTGTTGGTGAATTGGCTGCCGGTAAGCTGCATTCCATCACCACTATCGCCGGCAAATTTTATAACTACATCACTGAGTACTTCTTGTTTACGGGACATGGTACAAAAAAATTAATTTGGCAAATTTAAACAACTTATGCGTGAGGGAAGGCCTATTTTTTATCTGTTTGTGAAAGGTTTTTTAAAACTAATATTTACAGGCTACCAGTCATCAAAAAGGAGAGCAGAAACTTTGTATCAATATAACTTAACGTAGATTTGCCGCTTGCCAAAAAAACCTTGTTACGCTGAAAGTTTATAAATCAATTATCATGATTATCACTAAAAAAATTTTCTTAGGCCTTCTGTCAGGCTTGTTGTATTTATCGGCAGCCAGTCAGTATAAGCTTACCGACCCTATACCGGTTGATCCAAAGGTAAAAGTGGGTAAGATGCCTAATGGACTTACCTATTATATAAGGCAGAATAAAAAACCTGAAAATAAAGTTGAATTGAGACTTGCAGTAAATGCAGGTTCTATCCTGGAAGATAATGATCAGCAGGGCTTGGCTCACTTTATAGAGCACATGGGTTTCAATGGATCGAAGCATTTTAAGAAGAATGAGCTTGTTGATTTTTTACAAAAAATAGGGGTAGAGTTTGGCGCTGATCTGAATGCCTATACAAGCTTTGACGAAACAGTTTATATACTTCCAATTCCGTTAGATGATACGGGCAATCTTCGCAAAGGCCTTACTGTTTTACAGGATTGGGCGCAGGGTGTAAGCTTTGATAATAAGGAAATAGACGCAGAGAGAGGTGTAGTACTTGAAGAAAGCCGGCTGGGTAAAGGTGCTGATGACAGGATGTTTCGTAAAATTTACCCTATACAATATGCAGGTTCAAAATATGCTGAACGTTTACCTATTGGTAAAGACAATATCATTCAGCATGCAAAATATGATTTGGTTAAAAGATTTTACAAAGACTATTACAGACCCAACCTGCAGGCAGTGATTGTTGTTGGCGATGTCGATGTTGCCAAAACAGAGAAATTAATAAAAGAATATTTTGGTGGATTAAAGAATCCTGCCACGCAGAAGCCGAGGACATTAGCTACTGTACCAGCAAGAAAGATCAGTCAATCAGTGGTTGCAACCGATAAAGAAGCCACTAACTTTTTTGTAGAAGTGGATTATCCTGCCACTACTGTCAAAATAGAAAAGACTTTTAAAGATTATCGTGAGGGGCTTATAAAAAATATTTTTACCTCCTTACTTAATCAACGTTTGAATGAATTAACAAGAAGCAGCAATCCGCCATTTTTATTTGCAAGTACAAGCTTCAATACGTTTGCAAGAGGGTATGAAAGTTTTTCTGCATTTGCTGTTGCAGCAAAAGATGGCCCTGAAGCTTCATTAAATACATTAATGACCGAAGTAAAAAGAGCTACCCAATATGGCTTTACCGAAACTGAATTAGACCGGACAAAAAAGGATCAATTAGCTTTTATTGAGCAAGCCTATAATAACCGGGATAAAACAGAATCGGCAACTATGGCGGAAGAATATATTCGTGTTTTTCTTCAGCAGGAACCCACACCCGGTATTGCCAACGAGTTTGAATACTATAAACATTTTTTACCCGGAATTACACTTGCGGAGGTTAATGCAGTTGCAGCGCCGATAAAAAAGAAGGACAAAATATTTGTCAGCCTGCAGGGCCCTTCAGAAAGCAAATACAACTTACCGGATAGTGCTGCACTTATTGCCATCGCTGAAAAAGCTTTGAAAGCTGATGTAAAACCTTATGAAGAAAAAGCAGTAGCATCAACATTGATGGAGACAAAACCACAAGCCGGCGCTATTGTAAGTGAAAAAAAGAATGAACAACTGGGAACTACAGAAATAACTTTTGCCAATGGAGCCAAAGCAATTTTAAAACCAACTGATTTCAAAAATGATGAGATAGTGATGACCGCCTTTCGCAAAGGAGGGCTTTCCAAATATGCTGCGGAAGATAAGTACAACGCAAACTATGCAGCAACGATAGTACAACAAATGGGCATTGGTGATCTTTCACCGGTTGATCTGCAGAAATTTTTATCCGGAAAAATCGCTGCAGCCGGACCACGCATTACCAATTTAACTGCAGGAATGAGTGGAAGAAGCAGCATTAAAGATCTTGAAACAATGCTTCAAATGACAAATCTTTATTTCACTACTCCAAGAAAAGATGAAACACTTTTCAGTGGTTGGAAAGAAAAACAAAAATCGCAGATGGAATTTGCAATGGCTGATCCGCAAACCGCATTTGTAGATACTGCTTTTAAAGTGTTGTATCAGAAAAATCCACTGGCCCCGATCGTAGTACCAAGGCCGGAAGATTTTGATAAGATCGATCTTGACAGATCCTTTGCAATTTATAAAGAGCAGTTTGCTGATGCTAATGATTTTAATTTCATTTTTACCGGCAGCTTTGATATTGAAAAGATCAAACCTTTATTAGCCACCTATATTGGAAGCCTGCCTTCAGCTGGTAAACCTGCAGCGTTTGTTGATAATGGTGTACGACGCATTACCGGCAACACTGAACTTGCGGTTAAAAAAGGGACAGAACCTAAAAGTCTTATTGTTGCAGTTTATTCAGGCGAACTGCCTTACAGCGATGATCTTTCCTTGAAAGCAAAAGCGCTTACAGAAATTCTAAATATAAAGATCATAGAAGATCTGCGGGAGAAAATGGGCGCCATTTATGGTGGTGGTATTTCAGGAGGTCTTAATAAATATCCTTATAGCAATTATTCTCTTACACTTCAATTACCCTGCGGTCCACAGAATGTAGATACTTTGCTAAAGGCGGCAACAGCAGAAATAAATAAAGTAAAAACAAACGGGCCTTCACAGGAAGATCTTGATAAAGTAAAAAAGACTTGGATTGAACAATATAAAGTACAAATCAAGGATAATAATTTCTGGAGTAGCAAATTACAGGGCATTTATTTCCAGGGCGATGATCCCAAAGGTCTTTTTGATTATGAAAAAATGGTGAATGCATTAACCATTGATAATATTAAAGTAACAGCGAACCTTGTATTTGATGGAAAGAATGTTTTCCAGGCAGTTCTTTATCCTGAGAATTTTGAAGTAAAAAAGCCGATGAAAGGGTTTTAATTTTTATTGCTGATAATAATCAGTCATTCTATAGCCAAGGTCTAACCATTGGCTATAGTTTTTATATACGTTTAGATTATCAATAAAAATGATTGAACCCAATTAATATCTCATACCTCTGACTTCCGACCTCCGATTTCTGTTTCCTGCCTCACCCTCTGCCATCCAATAAATTTCCTAAGCCACCAAGAATGCTTCCTTCTTCTTTACGATGAAAGGTTCCATATTCAACAATTCGTCCGGCCAACCGGCTGATAGGTAATGATTGTATCCATACTTTACCCGGGCCTCTTAATACTGCAAAGAATAACCCTTCACCACCAAACATAAAATTTTTAATGCCCCGGATAAATTCAATATCAAAATCAATTGTGGGAGTATAAGCAACAACACAACCCGTATCTATTTTTAAAATTTCACCTGCTTGTAATTCTTTTTCTATTACATATCCTCCTGCATGCATGAAAGCCATTCCATCGCCGTCAATTTTTTCCATGATAAAACCTTCTCCGCCGAATATTCCTGTGCCTAATCTTTTTTGAAAAAAAATTCCTACGCTTACGCCTTTGGCTGCGCATAAAAAGGCATCTTTTTGTGCAATGATCGTTCCTCCTAATTGCTGCAGGTCCATAGGAATGATCTTACCTGTATAAGGAGCTGCGAAGCTTACTTTCTTTTTTCCCTGGCCCACATTTGTAAATGCGGTCATAAATAAGCTTTCTCCGGTAAGAATTCTTTTACCTGCCGACATTAATTTCCCCAACAATCCTGTTGATTGCTGCTGACTTCCATCACCAAAGATTGTTTGCATTTCAATTCCATTTTCCATCATCATCATCGCTCCGCTTTCTGCAATAGCTGTTTCATTTGGATCAAGCTCGATTTCTACAAACTGTAGTTCTTCGCCGTAAATCGTATAATCTATCTCATGGTTCGTCCTGGTATTCATTTTTAAAAAATTTAAGGATCAAAGCTACGATACCACGGGAGCTAAAAACTTATAACTTCATTAAAATTTCGTACCTGTCTGGTCTGGTAAAGCAAATCTGGAGACAAAATGATAAATGGTTCTTATTTAAACGCTGATTTTCTTATTTTGCCTTCCCTCACATCTTGACATTTTGCATAACAATTAAAATGATAACATGAAACAGAAACTATTATTGCTGTCAGTTTTTTCATTTGCAATACTGATAGCTAATGGTCAGGCAAAACTGGTAGAAAAAGTGACTAAAAAGGGAAATGAAATAGTTATCCCTTATGAAAAATATGTTTTGCCAAATGGTCTTACACTTATTGTTCATGAAGATCACAGTGACCCTGTGATACATGTAGATGTTACCTATCATGTAGGCTCTGCCCGTGAAGAGATCGGTAAATCAGGATTTGCTCATTTCTTTGAGCACATGATGTTCCAGGGAAGTGATCATGTTGCCGATGAACAGCATTTTAAAATTGTGTCAGATGCCGGTGGTACATTGAATGGAAGCACTAATCGTGACCGTACCAACTATTATGAAACAGTTCCCTCCAATCAGTTGGAAAAAATGCTTTGGCTTGAAGCAGATCGTATGGGATTTTTATTAGATGCAGTAACTCAAAAAAAATTCGAGATACAACGTTCTACAGTAAAAAATGAAAGAGGTCAACGGCTTGATAATGTTCCATATGGTTTGAGTTTTGAAAAAACCGGGCAAGTATTATATCCTTATGGTCATCCTTATTCATGGCAAACTATCGGCTATATTGAAGACCTGAACAGAAGTGATGTAAATGATCTCAAAAATTTTTTTCTAAGATGGTATGGACCTAATAATGCAACGCTAACAGTTGGCGGTGATATTAAAACAGCTGATGTAATAAAGCTTGCTGAAAAATATTTTGGATCTATTCCCAGCGGGCCCGAAGTAAAACCAGTCGTTGTACCAGCAGTTGTATTAAATAAAGATCGGTATGCAAGTATTGTTGATAATTATGCAAGATCGTCCCGGCTTTATATTACTTATCCTACTGTACCCAACTTCCATAAAGATATGTATGCATTAGATTGTCTTGCTGAAGTGCTCGGCCAGGGAAAAACATCTGTAATGTATCAAACATTAGTAAAAAAGAAACTGGCTCTTATAGCAAATGCTTCTCATGGAAATTCAGAACTGGCAGGAGAATTTACTATCACCATTGCTCCATTACAGGGAAAAACGCTGACAGAAATGGAAGCTCTTTACCGTGCTTCGCTTGATTCATTTGAAGCAAGAGGAGTTACTGATGAAGATGTTGCAAAATTCAAAGGCAATTATGAATCACAAACGATTAATGGATTACAAAGTGTAGCTGGTAAAGTAAGTCAACTGGCATTTTATCAAACCTTTGCCGGCAATCCTAACAAAATTGCAGAAGAGATAGCAGATTACAATGCTGTAACGAAAGAAGATGTAATGAAAGTTTATAACCAATATATAAAAGGGAAAAGTGCAGTAATATTAAGTGTAGTTCCAAAAGGACAGGATACAATGATAGCAGCGGCTGATAATTATAAAATTGATTCAAGCAATTACCAGGCCCCTAATTATGGATATGCCGGATTAAAATATGCAAAAGCAAAAGATATTTTTGACCGTGCAAAAATCCCCGGCAGCGCTCCTGTTCCTTCGGTTAAAGTACCTGTGTATTGGAGAAAAGATCTTGCCAATGGCGTTAAAGTAATAGGATCGGAAAGCAACGAAATACCTTCCGTAACAATTACGCTTACAATTCCGGGCGGACATGTGATGCAGTCAAACGATCTTTCCAAAGCAGGCCTTGCAAGTTTTTTTGCAGCTATGATGAATGAGGATACTAAAAGTTATACAGCAGAAAAAATATCGCAGGAGCTGCAAAAATTAGGAAGCTCCGTTAATGTCTCAAGCGGCCTTACCGGTATTACTTTCACAGTGCAGGCATTAAAGAAAAACCTTGATGCTGTCTTAACTATTCTTAATGAAAGATTGTATAACCCTAAATTCAGTGAAGAAGTTTTTGCCCGCCTGAAACAACAAAGGCTTGAAAATTTCAAGCTAATGAAATCGCAACCTGCCGCTGTAGCTGATGCCGTATTTGCTAAAGTAAATTATGGCACTAATAATATTTTAGGCATCAGCCAAAATGGAACAGAAGAAACAGTAAGCAATCTTACACTAAAAGACATCGAAAATTATTACAATAATTACATGACATCCAAAGATGCAAAAGTTGTAATTGTTGGCGATATTAAACAAGCTGAAGCATTACAAAAACTTTCTTTTCTTAATAAACTTCCCAATAAAAAAGTAACGCTGCCTGAAGTAAATGCAGCTCCTGCTGTAGTAAAAACAAAAGTATATATGGTGGATGTACCAAAAGGAGCACAAACAGAATTCCGTGTTGGGTATGCTACAGGCATGAAATGGGATGCAACCGGTGATTATTATAAATCATTTCTGGCTAACTATGCTTTGGGCGGTGATTTCAATAGCCGGCTAAATCTTAATCTTCGTGAAGATAAAGGATGGACGTATGGAGCAAGCAGCCAATTTACGGGCAATGATTTGACAGGTGATTTCAGGTTTGCTTCCGGCATTCGTGCAGATGCAACAGACAGCGCCTTAGGCGAAGTAATAAAAGAAATGAAAAACTATTATGATAAGGGTGTTACTGACGAAGAATTATCATTTATGAAAAATTCCATCGGCCAGTTTGATGCATTGCGTTATGAAACTCCCGGTCAAAAAGCACAGTTTATCCGCCGCATACTGGATTATAATCTTCCGGGCAATTATGCGCAGGCACAGCATAAACTGCTTGTTAATATGACAAAAGGCGAGCTTGATAAAACAACTAAAAAATATCTTAGTCTTGATAAAATGAATATTCTTTTGGTAGGTGATAAGGCAAAGTATATGGAGGGTATAAAAAAATATGGTTACGATATAGTAGAGCTTGATGCAGATGGCAAGCCTGTAGAGAAAAAAGCTTTCTGATTTTTATTTGTTGAATGAATAAAGATGCGTTGTTGAAATCCAGCAGCGCATCTTTATTTAATAATGACTAAACTTACCCTACCGGAGTCTTATTAATAAGCAGCCAGTAAAATCCAATTTCCATTATAGCTTTAGAGAAGTTTTCAAATTGGACGGGCTTTACTACATAACTGTTTACACCAAGGTTATAGCTTTCAACCATATCCTTGTCTTCTCCCGAAGAAGTCATGATAACGACAGGAATATTCCGGGTAGCTTCATTTGATTTTATGGTTCGCAACACTTCAATGCCATTTACTTTGGGCATTTTAATATCCAGTAAAAGTAATTTGGGCTGAGCTGTTAATTCCCTGCCAGCAAATTTTCCGGTTGCAAAAAGAAAATCAAGCGCCTCACTCCCATCTTCAAGATGTACCAGCTTGTTGGCAAGATTTACCTTCTTTAATGCACGGATTGTTATCTCTGCATCATCCACGCTATCCTCAACCAATACTATTTCTATTTCCTTGCTCATACAATATTGCTTTCGGGAATGCTGAAATAAAAAGTAGCTCCTTTGTCTGGCGAAGCTTCTGCCCAGATGCCGCCATTATGATAATTAATAATCCTTTTTGAAAGAGCCATGCCTATTCCTGTGCCTTCAAAGTCTGACTGGTTATGTAATCGTTGAAATACGCCGAATAATTTATCTGCATATTTCATATCAAATCCTACTCCATTGTCTTTTATATAATATTGGAATACGCCTTTTACCTTTTCAGCGCCGATTTCAATCAACGGATCTGATCTTTTAGAAGAATATTTAATGGCATTGCTTACAAGGTTCACCCAAACCTGCCTGATCAGATTTTCATCGGCATAACAAGCAGGTAAATCATAAATTCTGAAACAATATTTATTTTCTGATTGTTGTGGTGTAAGTTCGGCTACCACGGAATGAACTATCTTGTTCATATCAACCCGGCCATGGTTTATATCTTTTCTTCCTAAGCGGGCAAAGGCAATCAAATCATCAATAAGCTGGCCCATCATCTTTGCGTTGCTGATGATCTTATCAGTTAGCCGGTTAGCTTCGTCACCAAGCTGCGCTGCATATTCTTCTTTCAAAATCATAGAGAAACCGTTAATAGCACGCAACGGCGCCCTGAGATCATGAGAGACTGAGTAAGAAAATGCTTCCAATTCTTTATTAGCTTTTTCAAGTTGAGCGGTGCGTTCCATTATCTTTTTTTCCAAATTGATCTGTGCATAATTTATTTGTTCAGCCATTTTATTAAAAAAATGAGCCAATTTACCAACCTCATCATTGCGATTGACCTCAACTGACGCTGAATAATTCCCAGCCGCAATAGAAGATGTGGCTTCTATTAGTTTATTGAGAGGCGCCGTAATACTTTTGCTCATAAGGTGAGTTACAATAATGCCAATAGCTATCAGGATCGCCGCTATAATAATTATCCATTTCAGAAATCCATAAGTCCCTTCTAAAAGTGCTTTTCTTGAAAACTCTACCAATATCAACCAATGTGTATTTGCAACAGGTTGAACCGATGCAATAACCATATCCCCATTAAAATTAGTATATTCAAAAAGATTATTGACGCTGGCAGTATCAACCGGCGCCCCTGGAAAAGAATTTACCCCATTTGTCCAAAGGCCACCATCATCATTACCCAAATAAAATGCAGCATGCGCACCCAAAAGCTCTGCGAATTGTTGTACTGATTTTGAATTTGCCAGGTTCATTTTCCATCTTACCAAATAACCTAAGTAGTGATTATTATCTGTAACGGCAGTAATGATGGGATAATACATGGTATCATTCAAGAAATATATTTTACCCACCTTGAAGGAATCCATTGGAGTGAATGCTGTCGCCAGTGTCGAATCAAGAAGCGGAGCTAAGTATTCTTTATGTATTCTAACAGATCTAAGAACAGGCTTGCCGTAAAGATCTAATAATTCTGTATAAACCCATGAGCTGTCAAACCTTGTGTTTTTTAGAGCTTGTAATGATTGTTCTGCAGAATCTTTTCCACCTGATTTAAGGTGTTCTTTTATTGAAACATTATTGCCCAGTGCCCGTGATGCATTAATAACAATGGCAGCCGATTGTTCAGACATAGAACTTAATTGTTTACTTAAAACATGCAAACGATCCTTAGCAATATTCAACGCGGCTCGCTTAACCCCAAAAAAAGATGCCCAACTAAATATGATTACGATAGCGAGTAACAGTAAACAGATCAAAAGTGGAAGACGCTTTTTTAGAGAAAGCCCACGAAATGAAAAATAGTTTAATTTTTTCATGATTTGTTTTATCCCTGATTTCGAAATAATACATCGTGACGCTTGTAATTATAAGATCAGAGAACAAATGATTTCAACGGGCAGGATCAAAAAGAGAATGCAAGAAACATTTTAGTTGAGGGTACAGCAAGAGTATATTTCTATATAAGGTATCGGAATAATACGAACATAAAGTTATTGAGGATGCAAATTAGCTTTAAAAAACTTTCTTTGGTAAGGTTAATTTATCGTGTATAAAATTGGGTTAATTCTCCCAGCAACCTATTTTTTTTAATCTTTAAAAAAAAGATAATAAGAGTTAACGCCTATGGGTTCTGTAAGCAATAGCTCACCGACAAATTGAAATTAATTATAAACTATGAATTCTATCAGGTTCCCGGCAGCATAGGAAAATCAGGTAGTGCTTTTGCAAAATATCGTTTCTGTACTTATCTTTCATATCCTTATCAAGCTACCGCCTTATCGCTTATGAAGCAACTGACTGCCTGGAAAAAACATAAAGCCTGTACAGTTATTCTGTTGCTATTTTGTTCTGCCTCTTTAGAAGCACAATTAACAGCAAATTTTGGGATTGATAAAACAGGCGGATGCTCTCCATTGTCTGTTTCTTTTACTGATTATACAACCGGCGCTTCCGGCAATGCTGTTTATTACTGGGATTTTGGAAATGGAAATACATCAGCTTTAAAAAATCCGGGTGCCATTTACAAGGATGAAAAAACTTATACTGTTACACTCACCGTAAAAGATGGCTCACAAACTTCTTCTAAAACAGCAACGATAATCGTATATAAAAAGCCAACTGTTGATTTTTCTGTAGCAGCGCCAAAAGTTTGTATTCCAGAAGCTGCAACATTTGTTTCTAATTCTACAGCAGGAGATGGTACTATTAATACTTATGCTTGGGATTTTGGCGATGGGGTGGCACAACAGGGATATAGTAACAGTATGGGTCATTATTATAGCTATGAGCAAAAATCCAATGTCAGCTTAACCGTCACCAATAGCTATGGATGCTATAACAGCATTACAAAAACAGGCATCGTTGAAGTATTGGGAAGGATCGATCCATCATTTACTGCAGATAAAAACCTATTGTGTTTATTAACCGATCCGGTACAATTTACTAATATAAGCACAGGTCCCGGTGCACTGTCCTACAATTGGGATTTTGGCGACGGCACTTCATCGACTCAAAAAGATCCTTCTCATAATTATACTACCAAACAAGTTTATTCAGTCAAGCTTACCGTTACCAATGCAGATGGTTGTAAGGCAACAAGTTTTCCGGTATCTGTAAATGCTGCTTATTTTAATACTGATTTTACTCCTAATCCTTTATGCAGGGAAGTCAGCTTTTCTTCAACAAGTTATTTATACCCTGCTAATTCCTTGTGGGTCTTTGGTGATGGAAATTCTATAAACACTTATAACAATACTTCGCATGTTTATTCCGCAGCGGGAACATATAATGTTACATTGATCAATACCTATAATGGATGTAAGGACACTGTTTCAAAAACTGTAAAAGTGGAAGACCTTGTAAATTTCAACAGCAGTTTACAAAGCCCGGCTGCATTATGCGTTGGCCAGTATAATAATTTTAAAAGCCAGAGCACCGTTAAACCCAGTAATAGCTTTTGGGAATTTGGAGATGGAGGAACCGGGTACGGAACAGATGTAAATCATGTATATAATACTGCCGGAACCTATACTGTAAAACTTACCAATACATTCGGCACCTGCCAGGAAACAGTTACAAAAACTATTACTGTCAATGATTTGCCCGATCTTAAAGATTTCATCGTTGACTACGGCGGTGTATGTGGAGCTCCCGTTACAGTAAAATTTAAGGATACAACTGCGGGTGCTGTAAGATGGGAATGGAAGCTGGACTATTACTATAATAATGTTTTTTCTACTCAACAAAGCCCTTCTTATAATTTCACCAGGGATGGTTATTATACTATTTTCTTAACTGTTTTTAATGCGGCCGGTTGCAGTAAGACTATCAGTAAAATAATAGCTGTTTTCAAACCGTTCGTTTCTATTGGTTATAGTTCAACAAGCAGCCCTAAAGCAAATTATGATTGTGATTCGTTACGTATAAAGCTTGTAGCAAATGCCAACCAGCCTTTAAAAAA